>Ga0335085_10010156_pt1 | contig 14093 bp, 15 predicted proteins | sample Lox_Sample_45_FD_206712 | JGI IMG/M metagenome (GOLD analysis project Ga0335085, IMG submission 206712) | Soil microbial communities from Loxahatchee National Wildlife Refuge, Florida, United States - Lox_Sample_4.5 | ecosystem: Environmental > Terrestrial > Soil > Wetlands | place: USA...
TATGAACTGAGCCTCGACGCCATGACCGATATAGGTCCCGGTGCTCCGCACCGGAAGGCCGATTTCGCCGAGCACCGTCCGCTCCGACGAAGTGGCCGGTTCGAGCCCGGCGGCGCCGCTGATGATGGCCGCGTGCTGGCGATCCACCTGCGCGGCGATTGCGCCCCATTGACGGCGGAGCGTCGCTTCGATTTCGCCGGGCTGGCGCCGATTGCGGTCCGATTGGACCGCCGAAATCTGTGCTCGCGCCCGCCCGCCGCGTTTTAGCGCATGATCGCGACTTTCCAGCACCAGGAAGGCGCCCAGGCTCGCCAGGGCAATGCCGCCTTGCGGGCCGCGATCCCAGACCGGGGCGAAGCCGCCCTTGAGGAGCGCGCTGGCCTGCTCGAAAATCAGCAGCACGTCCCAGCGCGTGCCGTTATAGGCGCCGCCGACCAGCGTCAATTCACTCTGTCCGGCGGCAATGCGCGCGTGCCCGATGCGCACCGCATCGACGCCGGCAGCTTCTTCCCCCAGAAGTGTGCGCGATGAGCCGACGACGCCGTGCACGATCGAAATGTTTCCGGCGAGGAGGTTTGGCAGCTGGGCGAGGAACAGGGTCGGTCGCAAATCGCTCATCAGCCGTTCGTTAAGGAACGCGCCGCGCTCGGCGACGTTGCGCAGGCCGGTGAGGATGGCGCTGTCGGCCGCAATATCGCGTTCGCCGCCGCCGGCGGCGATGATCATGTCGGTTGCGTCGAGCAGCTCGGGCTTGCCGGCCAGGCCGGCGTCGCCGAGCGCGAGCCCCGCCGCATAAACGCCGATCCGCTGCCAGGGCTCCATCTGCCGTTGGTCGCTTTTCTTCGGGATCTGTTTGTCAAAATTGATTGCCGGCAGCGGGTGCACGACGTAGGGCGCGAAGCTCTTGTCGTCGTAGGGCGGCGGATCGCCGCGCTCGAGATGGGTCCAGTTCGCCTCGAGGCCTTCGCCAAGACACGTGAGCAGACCGACGCCGGTGACCCACACCTCGCGGCGTCCACTCACCTGCTGAACTCCTTGACCGGAACTTCGAGCCGCTCGGCCCACTCGAACAAAGCCTTGCGGAATTCCGGATTCGGAAAGGGCAGAAGGCGATAGGTGATCTGCGCTTCGCAGACGACCCGGCCTTGGCGCGTGCCTTTGCAGGCGCCGATGGCGTAGCCGGAACCCTCATGCACCAGCTGACCCTGGAATTCGAGTTCATCGCCGGGAAGAACTGCGGTGCGGAACTTGGCTTCCTTAACGCCGGCCATGAACGGCATGCCGGTGAAGCCGTCGCGCGCCATCACCAGCCATCCGACCGTCTGCGCCATGCATTCGATGAGCAGCGCGCCCGGCATCAGCGGAAAATTGGGAAAGTGGCCCTCGAAGATGGTCGACGCTTTCGGCACGGTGCCGACCGATCGAACCGCGAGCTCGCCGATGTCGAGCGCCACGATGCGATCGATCATCTGGAAATATTCGAGACGCATCGGCGGCGCCTCAAGCGCCTTTCGCCGCGATCAACTTGTCGATCTGCTCGCTTAAATTGCTGAGCACGAAGTATTGATCCGTCGTGGCCTTTCCATCATTGACTTCCTGGGTCCACTGTTCGAGCGGAAGCTTGATGCCGAAAGTCTTGTCGATGGCAAAGGCGATGTCCAGGAAATCGAGGCTGTCAATTTCGAGATCGTTAATCGCGTGGCTTTCCGGCTTGATGTTCTCGCGCGGAATGTCGCAAGTTTCCGCAATGATATCAGCGACTTTATCGAACGTTGCAGACATCAGGCATGCAAAGCCCGATCGCTGCGGGCCCCTCCGGTCCTTGCTGCCCGTATAGCGAAGGATGCCGGCAAGTTCAACGGCTCGGCGGGTGCCGTCGCGCCGCGTTTGCCGCATTCCAAGTGGGCGTGAACCGTCCTAAAATCCTCCTACCGGCTCGGCGGTAGCGACACGGGAGCACTTCTTATGTCTCATCATGCTTGGAAATCCATCGGCAGCGGGTTGGTCGTCGTCTCGATCTTGGCGGCGCTTCAGTTGGCAACGCCGGCGCGGGCGGCCGATTACGATGTCGGTGCGATTCACATCACGCAGCCATGGACGCGCGCGACGCCGAAGGGTGCAAGCGCGGCTGCAGGCTACATGACCGTCAGCAATCGCGGTACGACGCCGGATCGGCTGACCTGCGTTTCCAGCGAGGCGGCGGCACCATGATGATGCAGGGCGGCAGCATGATGAAGGGCGGCGGCATGATGCAGAAGGACAAGCATTAGCGCGCGGGAGCGTTGCGCCGTAAAGCATGATCTGGAAAAGAGGCCACTGTTTTCCGAAAAGATCGTGCTCCAGCAAAAACTTATAGCGCGCAAGCGATTCAACCTGAACCGATTGCGCGCTAGGCCGGACGGGTCCGCCGAGCGGCATCACTTTTCATGGGCCAAAACGAACGTCGCAATCACCGCGCCTTACGATTGGTTAATACTATTTGCCGTATACGACAGTGACGGTATTCGCCGGCGGCGCTGCTCATGAATGATTCCGATCCGAAGGAGGTCCGCAGTTGGTCCGGACCGATCAAGAACCTAGCCGAGGACGAGCGGGCGTCGCTAACCAGTTCCATGACTGCCTCGGGCCGGCCGCGCATCGCGGTGGCCGAGGCGCTGCGCAATAACTGGTTCGAAATCTGGTATCAGCCCAAGATCGACCTCAAGCGCAAGTGTCTCGCCGGCGCCGAAGCCTTGGCGCGTATCCGTCACCCGCAGTTCGGCATTCTTTTGCCCGGCAGCTTTCTGCCCGACGTGGATGAAAACAGCGTTGCCGAGCTTGCCCAGCGTGCGCTGCTGGCGACGCTCAGCGATTGGTCGGTGTTCGAGGAGGCGGGCTTCAATCTGCACCTGGCCATCAACGTGCCGGTCGGAGTTTTGTTCAAGCTGCCGATTCCGCGGTTGGTCGCCGAATATCGGCCGAAATCGCCGCGCTGGCCCGGTCTCATCCTTGAGGTGACCGAGGATCAGATTGTTCGCGACATCACAGTCGCCCACGAGATCGCCACTCAATTGCGGGTGAGCGGCATCACTATTGCGATCGACGATTTTGGCGCCGGCTACTCGTCGTTCTCGAGCTTGCGCGATCTGCCGTTCGCCGAGCTTAAAATCGACCATTCGTTTGTGACCCGCTGCTCGACGGACGCGACGAACGCGGCCATTTGTCAGACCGCGATCGATCTGGCGCACCGCTTCGGCAGTGCGGCAGTGGCCGAGGGGGTGGAAAGCCCCGCCGACCTCCAGGCTTTGATGGTCATGGGCTGCGATTTCGGCCAGGGCGTGCTGATCGCGCCGCCAATGCCGAAGGAACGCTTTCTCGAGTTGCTGCGCCAGCGCATGAACAAGCCGCGCGGCACCACCCCGCAGCAGGTCATGAAGGCGGCGCAAAAGCCCACCGGCCGCGTCGCTTGACATTATTTGCTATTATTTGCTCGCCGGCTCGCGAAACGGCAGTGGCGTGCCCTCGGGTAGCGGCATACGGAAGACGTTGAGCGTCATCGATATCAGCACGTAATAGCCGAGGATGCCGACCAGCTCGACCATAGCGGCATCGCCGAGCAGCCTGTGCACGCGGGCGTACGCGGCGTCGCTGACGCGTCGCGTCGCGTAAAGTTCCTTGATGAAGGAATAGATCGCCATTTCGTCGCGTGGCGCTGATTTCGGGGTACGGCCGGCACGCAGATCGCGAATGGTTGCTTCTGTCACGCCCTCCCTTAGGGCGATGCGGGCGTGCGCATGCCATTCAAACTGTGCTTTCCAGTAGCGGCCGGTGCACAGAATGGCGAATTCCGACAGCCGCGGCGGCACGCTGGTCTTGAAGCGCACATGCCCGCCGAGCGCTTGCGCCAGCATGCCGAAAACCGGCGCATGCAGGAATACCGCGAACGGGCCTTCGTTGCTGAACCGGCCGCGCGGCCCGGAATTGATCGCGTCGACCACGGCCCGCTGCTCGGCCGTAAGCTTGTCCATGGCGATGGCCGGCAGGCGAGGGGAGGGCTGCTTGTTGCGCTGCCTGGACCGGGGACGTCGCGGTGATCTGTTCATGGAGCCTGCCTATTTGACGCCAACCAAGTCGATCAGCGCCGACATGCCGACATGTGCAGTACCTTCGTGGATCATGCTGTCGTGCTCGCGAATTTCCAGTTCCGCCATGTCGCCGAAACTTTCTTCAAGCAGGGCGCGGGTATAAAGGCGTTCCGGTTCCGGCGGTCCGCCGGTGCGATAGGTCAGCTGCTCGGGGCGGTAGCCCTGCATCAGCAGCAGCCCGCCGGGTTTGAGGGCGCGCTTGAGGTTGCCGAACAGGAGCGCTCGCTCCGGCGGAAAGAGCACCTGGATGAAGATCGCGGTGACGACGTCGAAGGCTTCGCGCGGCCACCGCCACGTCGCGATGTCGGCGACTTCGGTACGCAGTTGCACGCCGCGCTCCGCCGCCAGTGCCCGTGCCTTGGCCAGCGCAGCCGCCGAGAAATCGATCGCGAGCACGTCGAGGCCCTGTTCCGCAAGCCACACCCCATTGCGGCCCTCGCCGTCGGCGACGGAAAGAGCGGTTTGGCCTGCATGCAGGCGGTGCGTTTGCGCCCTGAGGAAGGCATTCGGTTCCTTGCCGAAGATATAGTCCTGGGCGCGAAACCGCGTCTCCCACCGTTCCAGTTCTGACATGATGCATCCTGAGGGTTTGCGCCGCGCACCTGTTGCGGTTTGTGCCGCTGCGTTAAGTGTAGCGGATGGCGCTGGCCGTGAAAGCCCTGTTGTTCGACGTGTTCGGCACGCTTGTCGACTGGCGCACGTCGGTCGCGCGCGAGGCGAGAGCGATCATGGAGCCGCGCGGCCACACTCTCGACTGGCTCGCCTTCGCCGATGCCTGGCGCGGCGAATACCAAGGCGGCATGGAGGAGGTCCGCAGCGGACGTATTCCGTTCTGCAAGCTCGACCTCATCCATCGGTGCAATCTCGATCGGATCCTGCCGCGCTTTGCCGCCGACGCGCTGGGCGAGGACGATCGGCGCTGCCTTAACATGGCTTGGCATCGCCTGGACGCGTGGCCCGACGTGCAATCGGGGCTTGCCCGCCTCCGGCGGCGGTACCTCTTGGCGCCGGTGTCGAACGGCAATATTTCGCTGATGGTCGATTTGGCGCGGCATAACGATTTTCGGTGGGACGCGATTTTGGGTGCCGAATTCGCCGGCGATTACAAGCCGAAGCCGCGCGTCTATCTTGCCGCAGCGGAAGCTTTCGACCTTGCGCCGCGCGAATGCATGATGGTGGCCGCACATAGCGCCGATCTTGAGGCCGCAGCGGCGCTTGGGTTACGCACGGCGCACGTGGCACGTCCGGACGAGGCCGGACCTGGCCGTGGCGAGGCGGCGGCAACTGTGCCGGTCGATGTGGCAGTACACAATCTCGAAGACTTGGCGCGGTCTCTGGCTGCTTGAGAACAGCGCAGCAGCCGTTAAGTCAGCGGCGGCGAAAAAGCGGCCGGCCGGCGCTGATTGCGAGCGCCGGCGCGACGCATTTGCTGCTCGTAGAATTGCTCGGTCATTCGGCTCGGGTATTTCAGGGCGGCGACCATCGGTGTGGTCGCTCTTACGACTTACGCCAATAATGCCCGCCAGAGCGGGATGACTTTCTGTCCAGCGGCGAGCCGCTCCAGCGGCGTCACGATCGCCTTGTCTTTTCGCAAGCAATTGAATTGTTTATATTTTCCGCCATAAGGGCCCACGTGCCAAGCCGCCACAGAACGTGAGGGGGCCTAGCGCGGTTTCGCGCCGCGCGTGCCTGTGACTAGGGTTTTGACGTTGCGGATGGCACCGGTTCGACGCGAAAACCGCCGGCTTCGAGCGTGATGTGGCCGCCGGCCACCGCCCGCGCCCAGCGCCCAGTCGCCGGGATGCCGCCGAAGGAAAAGAAATGCGGCACGACGCCTGCGGGCGCCGCTTCAGCCAACGCCCGCACCAAATCGTCGGGCGTCGCCAAGGTGAACATCTGCCGCATCAGGCCGGCTCGCCGCGCCAAGCCTTGCGCGGACGCGCGCACGCCGCAGCGGCTTGCGTAGCGCATCAGCGATGCAAGGTTGGTTGGTCCGACAAGCCCGACCCGCACGCGATGGTCAAGGCCGAAGGCGCGCAGCCGGGCAATGAAGTCGAGGATCGCTGCCGCGTCAAAGCAGAACTGGGTGACGATTTCGACCGCAAGTCCGATCGCTTCCGCGGCCGTGATCTTGTCAGCCAGCGCACGATTCAGATCGTCGTCGCCGATGCGTGGATGGCCTTGGGGATAACCGGCAATGCCGATGGTGCGCATGCCGCGACGGCGCAGAACTCCCGAATCAATGGCGTCGAGCGCGCGCCGGAACGGTCCGGATTCGCTGCGGTCGCCGGCAATGACGAGCACGTTGTCCACGCCGGCCTCGCCGTTGAGCCGCGCCAAGAGATCATCGAGCGCTTCGGCGTTGACAAAATTGCGCACCGCGACGTGCGGCACCGGCTCGAAGCCCGCCGCCCGCACGCGCAGCGCCGCGGTTAGCGCTTCGCCAACTGGGCGATTTGGCACGGCGCTGAGATAGATTCGCGTGCCGCGCTTCAATCCGTTCAATGCGGCGATGTCGGCCGCCGACGGCCGCGTCGCCTCAAGCGAAAATCCCGCCATGAATGCAGCGATACGCGACGCCGGACCCGACGGCGTTTCGCTGGTGACTGGAAATGCGGTCATCGTGTGCACCGCTTCTGCTCTCTGTTCCGCCTCCGTGCAGAACAGAGGCAGGAGAGCAGTTAACTCAGGCGCGCCGGCGCGAGATGACGTAGGATTCGTCGAAGAACCACAGCCCGCCGCGCTCGTGCAGCACCGACCGGGTGGCGTCGACGTAGCGGCTGTCGGCCACTACATCACCGAGGCGATCATCCTCGACTTGGGCCACGTAGATCGCCGCGTTCCAGGCTGCAAACAACGTCGAAGTGCCGATCGATTCGGAGATTTCCGACGGCAAGGTGTGCATCACGTAGCGGAACAGCGACCGGTTGTCGGCATAGGCGTTGAAATTGAGATCGCGGCCCGCCGGTCCCAGTTCGTTCTTGACCGCCTTCAGGATCTGATGGCGGTCGTGGATGAATGGCTGATCGTCCGGCCACACTTTCTGGATGATCTCCATGCCGGGGTCGTGCCCATGCGACTGAATACCGATCAGCCGCCCCCCCGGACCGAGCGCGCGCGCCAGCGGGCCGATGACTCGCGAGGCCTTGAACTCGAGCGAGGCGCGGGCACGGTATGGCTGCGAGGCGATCACGAGGTCGTAATTGGCGCTGGTGCCGCCGGGCTTAGGCAGGATCGGGTCGAGCAGAAAACGATGGTCTTCCCGGTAGACCACGAGTACCACCGGGCGCTCATAGACCGGATTGCCGGTGCGAGCGCTGACGCCCGCTTTCCAATTTTGCGCCAGGAACGGCTCAAGATCCATGATCTGCTGTTCGAAGCGGTGGGCCGAATTGCCCGACAGCGGCAGTTCGTGCCAGACCAGGCTCGAGGCGGCATTGAGCGACCTGACGTGGAGCCATGGCGCGTCCGCGTAGGCGAGATTGGTCAGCACCAGCACGGTCGCCGGATGCTCGAAGAAGCGGTCCGACATTTTTTGCAAGGTCAGCCGCACGTCTTCGAGGCTGATCTCCTTGCCGACCACATAGAACGGCATGTGCGTGAAACGGTCGTGCATGGCGCGCATCACGCGCACGAGCACGGAGCCATCGCCGACGCCGGCATCGAACACGCGCATCGCGGGCGGCCGCGGATGGATGTGGGCGAGTTCTTCGGAGACGCGGTTGGCGACCTCCCATTTCTCGCTGCAGGTGTTGACGAACAGCAGGTATTTTTGCCGGTTATCGAAGAACCGGAAATTGCGCTGGGGGTCCCCGGTCTTTCCGGGTGCGATCATCGGCTGCAGCGGCGGAGCAGATGGGCGCGTTTCGCGGGCTCGTTCAATCACGATAGGGCGTGGTCCTTGCGGCGGGTTGGCAGCCATGAAGCCATGGATGCGGTCAAGCGTGTCGGTGGTGATCCGCCCGCCATTGCGCAGTCGCGCGGCGAGCTTGCCGTCGTTGACGGCGCGGCGTCCGAAGGTTGATTCCGCAAGCCCCGTCTGCCGGCAATAGTCGGAGATTTCCTGGAGCAATTGCTGGGCATTCATGGCACGCCGTCCAGAGGTTTCCTCGATCGGTATGGACACGTTCCGTGTTCTTTTTCACGGCACGGCTTCCGCAGGGCTAGCGAACCAATCCCCGAACAGAGGATCAACCACAATCTAGCCCACTATTATAATGGGCTAGATAGTGGGCATGATCCCAAAATCAATAGGGTTCCCGAAACCGGGGTGCGCCGCGGCACGGGCCGGGTTACGCGCCTCGTGGCGTCATTCGTCCCATTCGGGGCGGACCGATCCGGATACTCCGTCGAACGCGCCATCGCTCAATTCCGCCACCAGGATCCGGTCCGGATCGACCGGTCCGGGCATGACAGCGCGGCCTGGCGGCACGCGCTTGAAGCCGCATCGACCGTAATAGGACTCGTCGCCGATCAGGATCACCAGTCGATGGCCTTTAAGGCGTGCCGCCTCGAGCGCGCGGCCGATCAGTGCCTGTCCGATACCGCGATCGCGGAATGGCGGCTCGATGGTGAGCGGGCCGAGCAGCAGCGCCCTGGCTTCGCCGATGCGCACCGGCGACAGCCGCACCGACCCGACCAGCAGGGTGCCGATTCGCGCGGTGAACGAAACGTCGAGGCTATGCGTCACCTGTTCGCGCAAGCGGTAAGCGGTCTTGGCGTAGCGGCCGGGACCGAACGTGCGCTCGTGCAGGCGCTCGATCGCCGGCGCGTCGGCCTCGGTCTCCGGCAATATCGTAAATGAAACATCGGCCATGGCGCCGCCGCCTAGTGGAGCGGATTTGACATTCGCTACCCACCCAGCCGTGAGATCGCGAAGCGAATGTCAAATCCAAAGCTCCACTAGCACTCATATTTTTCTAGTGGTTCTTTGATTCTAATATTCGCATGACAGCCTACCGAACCGGGATGCGAATGTTAGAATTGGACCACTAGCATTTGGCTCGACCTGAAGTCCAGCCGAGGGGCGGGGGCGGCCTAAGTCCGGGGCCCTGTCGGCGGTTGCGAAAACGACTACATGAGAGGACGACTGGAAGTCAGCGGAGAAGCGAATGGGGTTGCTCGTCGACGGTACTTGGCAAGATGTGGACATGCGGGTTCAGGATGGCCGTTTCGTCCGCAAGCCCACGCTGTTCCACAATTACGTGACCGCCGACGGTGGTCCCGGCCCGACCGGCAAGGGGGGATTTATCGCCGAACCCGGTCGCTATCACCTCTATGTCTCGCTCGCCTGCCCGTGGGCGCACCGCACGCTGATTTTCCGCAAGCTCAAGAGGCTTGAGAATGCGATTTCGGTCTCCGTGACCATGGCCGTTCTCAGCAAGACGGGCTGGCAATTCGGCACCGAGCCCGGCGCTACTCTCGATACCGTCAACGGCAAGTCCGCGCTCGCCGAAATCTATGTTCTTTCAGATCCGCATTACAGCGGCCGCGCCAGCGTGCCCGTGCTTTGGGACAAGAAGCTGCGCACCATCGTGAACAATGAATCCTCCGAAATCATCCGCATGCTCAATTCAGCCTTCGATGCATTCACCGATGTGCGCGCCGATTACTATCCTGCGGCGCTGCGCAGCGAGATCGACCGCATCAACGATCTCGTCTACGAAACCGTCAACAACGGGGTCTATCGCGCGGGATTCGCCACCGCTCAGTCGGAATACGAGGAGGCCGCGCGGGCGTTGTTCGCCACGCTGGACCGGCTCGAGCAGCGGCTATCGCACCAGCGTTATTTGCTGGGCGGACAGTTGACCGAAGCCGACTGGCGGCTGTTCACGACACTCATTCGCTTCGATGCGGTCTATTACGGGCATTTCAAATGCAACCTGCGCCGGATCGTCGATTACCCAAATCTGTGGAATTACCTGCGCGATCTCTATCAGCTGCCCGGAATCGCTGAAACCGTCAGCCTCGACCACATGAAGCGCCACTATTACGGCAGCCATCGCAACGTGAATCCGACCGGCATCGTACCGATCGGGCCGCTCCTTGATTTCACGCTGCCGCACGACCGCGGACGTTTCCGCTGAATGGAACGGTCATTGAACAAAAACGCCGCGGCTGCTGCCCGCACGCGACGGCAGCGATCATTGCCGGCCTTACGGAACTATCAGTGAACTGGCGGAACCTTCCCCGATCATCGGGCCATCGCGCTTACCACAATTCGGAGACGGCGCGCTCCTCCAGGACCTCGGCGATGCGGGCCCGGGTGGCCCGCGTCGTGTCCGGCGGCAAAGCTTCCGGCGCGAAGAAACCGTGCGCCACGATTTCGCGGTTTGGCCGTGGCAGCGCGCTCTGATGGAACGCGCGCACCACGTAGAGCGCAACGTGATCGCGGGGCGACACGCGGCGGTTGAAGTAGACGGCAAAGAGGCGGGAAGCGCCGCTCAGTTCGATATTGCCTTCTTCGCGCAGCTCGCGCTCAAGCGCCGTCATCAGGGATTCACCCACCTCGACGCCGCCGCCCGGCAGATGCCATCCGGCGATGTAACTGTGCTTGACTAGGAAAACCCGGCCTTGCCCGTCGATAACAAGGGCGCGCACGCCGATCGTGAGGCCGCGTGAGAAGCGCCAATAGGCATGAAGGCAGCGCTGGAGGGTGGACTCAAATGCGCGGCGTATGGGCTCAATCGGCATGGGCGTCCTCGCCGAGATAAAACGCCCCCTATTGGAGTACGGGGTCCGCTTGCCCTCAAGAGGCGGAGCGAAGCCGAGGCGCGCTTTGCCGGGCGCTCTGTACCCGGTCACTACCAATTCTTGTTTAGAAAGGCTCTAATATGTGCTCAGCCGAGGCGACCCATGAAGAACTTTTCCGATTTGAGCGAGCAGGAAGTTCTGGCGCTCGCCATCTCCAACGAAGACGAGGACAACCGCATCTATCGTTCGTTCGCCGACGGCTTGCGCGGCTCCTACCCGAATACGGCGGCGATGTACGACAAGATGGCGCAAGAGGAGATCGGGCACCGCGACATGTTGCTCGATCTGCACCGCAACAAGTTCGGCGAGTCCCTCCCCTTGATCCGCCGCCAGGACGTCAGGGGATTCGTTGCGCGCCGTCCGATTTGGCTCAACCGGCCGCTCGGACTCGATGCCGTGCGCAAGTTTGCCGAGCAGATGGAATACGAGACCGCGCGGTTTTACCGGCGCGCGGCAGAATCGGCGCACGATGCGGCGACGCGCGATCTGCTGACGCAACTGGCGGCGGCCGAGGACAGGCACGAGAAACTCGCCCAGGAACTCGGCGCGGAAATTGCCCCGGGCGTACGCCGGGCCGAGGACGAGACCGCGCGGCGCATGTTCGTCCTGCAATACGTGCAACCCGGTTTGGCCGGGCTGATGGACGGCTCGGTATCGACGCTGGCGCCGCTGTTTGCGGCTGCGTTCGCCACGCACAATACCTGGGCGACGTTTCTGGTTGGGCTTGCCGCCGCGGTCGGCGCCGGCATTTCAATGGGCTTTGCCGAAGCGCTTTCCGACGACGGCTCGCTGACCGGCCGCGGTGCGCCGCTCGTGCGCGGGGCGGTATGCGGAGCGATGACCGCGGTCGGCGGGCTCGGTCATGCGCTGCCGTATCTCATTCCGCATTTCTACCTGGCGACCGCACTGGCGTTCGCCGTCGTAGTGATCGAGCTTGCCGCGATCTCCTGGATCCGCACCCGCTATATGGACACGCCGTTTTTGCAGGCCGCCTTCCAGGTCGTGATCGGCGGTGCACTGGTGTTTGCCGCCGGCATCCTCATCGGCAGCTCGTAACCGCGCGGCGCAGTTCGGAAAATCTTTGGCGCAAGACGATTCGCGGCTCATGATGCGATGATGTTTTCGCTTGCGCACCTTTCCGATCTGCATCTTTCAGCGCCGCTGCGGCCGCTCGACCTTATCGGCAAGCGCGGCCTCGGCTTCATCAATTGGCAGCGCGGCCGCAAATACCACTTCTGCCCCGAGGCACTCGACGCGATTACCCGTGACGTGAAGAATGTCGGCGTCGACCACATTGCGGTGACCGGCGATCTCGTCAATTTCTCGGTCAGGGGCGAATATGTTCGCGCTCGCGCCTGGCTCGAAACGCTCGGGCCGCCGTCCGCTGTGACCGTCATTCCCGGCAATCACGACATTTACGTTCCACAGGCACGATCCTGGCCGGCCGCCTTTTGGGGCGAGTACATGAGCGGCGACGCCAACGCTGCGAACGGCGGCTCCTTTCCATTCGTGCGCCGGCGCGGGCCGCTTGCATTGATCGGGCTTTGCTCAGGACTGCCGACGGCGCCGCTGCTCGCGACCGGCGAGCTCGGCGAGCCACAGTTGTCGCGCCTCGCTGCTGTGCTCGACGAGAACCGCGGATTGTTTCGGATCGTGCTCATCCACCATCCCCCGGTCAGTCCGCCCAGCCGGCATCTGCGGCGGCTCGTCGACGCTGCGGCTTTTCGCCAGGTTCTTGCCGGCAAGGGCGCCGAACTGGTGCTGCACGGCCACGATCATTGCTTTTCCATCGTCCGGCTCGACGGCCCGCATCGGCCGATTCCGGCCCTTGGCGTGCCGTCGGCGTCGGCGCGCCGGGCGCACGGTAGCGAAGACGCGGCCGGTTACCTCATCCTTCGTATTGAAAGCGAAGCGGGCGCCTGGCGCTGCGAGATGATAGCCCGAGAGCGGGATGCCGATTGCGGCATCCGCGACCGGGAGCGCCTGATGCTGGTTTAGAGCGCAATCGCTTCAGATTGAATCGATTGATGCTCTTAGAGCGGGATGACTTTTCGTCGAATCGGCGGGCCGCTCTAACTTATTGGTGAAGCAGATCTTTTTTCCGAAAACCGGCGTCCACTTTTCGGGATCATGCTTTAGCATTTTGGCGGTGCATGATCTTTTCGGAAAACGGGCTTCCACTTTTCCTCATGCACTAAGACCGGCTCGCGAGCAGCAGGGCGATCAGCACCAAGGTGACGAGGCCGAGGAAGAAGCCGAATACCAGTGCGCCGAAAGCCCGCAGCCGCCGCCGCCGCCGCTCGCGCAACGCCTCCTGCCGGCCGACGCGCCTGATGAAATCGGGATCTTCCGCGAGCGCCCGCTCGCGCTCGATCAGACGGCGCGCCACATAGGCGGTGACCGTCCTCACGATGTCGGGAATTTCGTGCGATTCGGCCAGCACATGACGGCCGAGGCGGGTATCGTGCAAGAAACGATAAGTGCGCTTGTCGCGACCCAGGGCGATGTGGGCGACGGCATCGATCCACAGCCGCGGGGTTTCGCCACGGCTCAAGCCGCGGTCGAACAGATCCGCCTCGGGAGGAATCTCGGCAAAAAGCGGATCGAGCGCTTCGTTGAGCAGTTCGAGCCGGGCGACCTCCGCATCGCGCAAGTCGACGACGACACTCGTGCGCTCGGTGGCTTCAACGCGAGCCTGGTGCACCGCTTCTCGCAACGGCGAGCGCACTTCGCTCTCGCTCGCGGTCGCCGCGGACTTGTGCTTTCGTCCCCACATGACCCGTGTGGCCTTCGCTGGCGACGGACAGGATACACTTGTTGTTAATCATAAAGAAGCGTTGTTCGGCTTCGGCGCGGCGGAAAAGTGCCCGTTAACCATCGTGCGGCAGCCCGATCCCGTAAGGCCGAGCCCAGGTCAGGCCGTCCTCGGTGCGCCCGCGCGGGCGGTATTCGCAGCCGACGAAGCCGTCGTAGCCGAACTTGTCCAATGCAGCGAAGATTTCCGCGTAATTGACTTCGCCCTCGTCCGGCTCGCGGCGGGCGGGAACGCCTGCGATCTGCACGTGAGCGATCAGCGGTAGATGCGCCGCGAAACGCCGGAGCAGATCCCCGCCCGCGATCTGCGCGTGATAAAAATCGAATTGGATGCAAAGATTGGCGCGGCCAACTTTGCCGACAATGTCGGCGGCGTGCTCGATGCGATTGAGGAAATAGCCG
>Ga0335085_10010157_pt1 | contig 14090 bp, 15 predicted proteins | sample Lox_Sample_45_FD_206712 | JGI IMG/M metagenome (GOLD analysis project Ga0335085, IMG submission 206712) | Soil microbial communities from Loxahatchee National Wildlife Refuge, Florida, United States - Lox_Sample_4.5 | ecosystem: Environmental > Terrestrial > Soil > Wetlands | place: USA...
AAGATCGGTAGAAACGGCGCATAAGTCAACGGAGTTCCGGCGGAAATCGCCGATGCGAGGCCGCAAGCAGCGCTCAAATCGTTCAAATTCCTCTAATTTTGTTGGAATTCCATCGATGATGTCGCGGTCGCGCCGCGACCGGTGACCTCCTCATAGAGCCGCAGCGTCTGCTGGGCGACGACCGCGGCGGCAAAATGCCCGAGCACCCAGTCGCGGCCGCGCGCGCCCATGGCGCGGCGGGCGGCATCGGGCAACGAGAACAGCCGCAACAGCGTCGCGGCGAGCGCCGCATGATCGCCGGCGGGAAACCGTATTCCGGTGATGCGGCTGTCCGGCACCGCCGGCGGTGTGAGCACGACGTCCGGCCCGGCGCCGAGGTCGGAGACGACGACCGGGCGCGCCATGGCCTGCGCCTCCAGAATGGCCCGCTGCAGCCCTTCCGGCTGCACCGCCGCCGAGACGACGACCGTTGCAGCGGCATAAGCCGCCGGCATGTCGGACACCGGCGCCGCCATGCGAATGACGTCGACGGTATTGGTCGCCAGCACGAGGTCCCACAATTCACCGGTATAGTGGGTGCGGCCGCGGTCCTCGCCGACGAAGACGCACAAGAAATTCTTCGTGCCCATGTCCTTCAAGCGCTTGGCCGCATTCACCATGACATGATGGCCCTTGCGACGGACGATGCGGCCGACGATCAGGATCACCTTGGTGTCGCGTTTGACGCCCCAGGCCTGCCGCATCGCCTCCACGCGCTCGGGCGTAACGGCGGCCGGCTCGAACCGCTCGAAATCGATACCGCTCGGCACCACCGCGATGCGCTCCCACGGCATGCCGTAGCGATCGTTGATCAGTTGCGCGATCTGTTCGCTCACCGCCACCACGCGGTCGCCGCGTGCCATAACGCCGTTGTAGAGATGCTTGAAGATGTTCTGGTCGCGATAGCCCTTGTACCAGCTGGTGAGGAAGGGAATGCCGCGCAGGCGGGCGGCGATCAAGGCGCTCCAGGCCGCCGAGCGGCCGAGCGCATGGATCGCATCGCAATGCCGCTCGCGCGCGATGCGGTTGAGCGCAGCGGCATTGCGCAGCATGCGCAGCGGATTGTTGCTGGCGAGGTCGAGCGGGACATACTCGCCGCCGGCCGCCGCGACGTCGGCAACCAGACGTCCGGCTTGCGAGGCGACAACCACGCGGTGACCCGCCGCAGCGAGAATGCGCACCAGACCGAGCGCGCCGACATCGGCGGCGCCGCCATCAAGCGTCGGCACCGCGATGAGCAGGGTTTTCGGTTGGCGTGCCGCGCCGGCCTGCGCTCGATCGTCGGGCCGCGGCGCGAAAATCTCGCCGCGCGGCTCGGCGGGCGGACGGTCCTCGACGGACGGCATTGCGGACGCGGTCGAACTCGACATGCCGTTCACCAACTCGGAGCCAAACGTCAGCCGTCGCGGGCCAACAGCGACGTATAGACGCGGCGACTGGCTTCGGCAACGCTCTGTGGCGAGAAAGCGAATTCGGCAAATTGTCGTGCGCGGGCGCTGAGCGCGCGATAAGCGGTAAGGTTGAGCGCGAGCACCGAGGCAATGGCACGCGCGAGTTCCCCGGCATCGCCCGGCGGGACCAGCCAGCCGGTACGCAGTTCCTCGCGCATCCGCGGCGGACAAAGCACGGTCTCCGGCAGGACGCCGAGATCGGTGGCGACGACGGGCCGCCCCATGGCCTGCGCTGCGATGGCGGCGGCTGCGCTCAGAGGCGGTTCGAGCGTCGGCAAAACCACCACGTCGGCGCCCGCGAGCGCGGCCGGCAGGTCGGGACAAGGTTCGATCACGCGGCATCCGCGCTCGAGGCCGTTCAGGCGGATGCGCCGGGCGAGGTGGCCCGCGTAACGCGGTTGCGCCGTGCCATCGCCCGTGAACACGAATACGATGGCGTTGTTGCCGGAACCGTTCAAAAGCCGCGCCGCCTTGATCGCGATCATCTGCCCGTGCCCCGGCGCAAGCGAGCCGGGGACCAGGACGAGGCGCGAGCCCGGCGCAACGTCCCAGCTTCGGCGCAGTGCCGCGATCCGTGCGGCGGTCACCACCGCAGGATCGAACGTGTCGGTGTCGACCGCGCGCGGGATCACGCTGACGCGGTCGGGCTCGATGCCGTAGCGCTCGATCACCGCGCGCGAGATAAAGGCCGACGGCGCAATGACGCGGTCGCCGCGGGCGAGCGACGCGCGATAGAGGCTGGCCGGTCGGGAACTTGCCGGCAGCCGGTTGGGAAAGGACGTGAGCAGGAAAACGGGCATGCGCCGAACGGCAGCGATGGCGCTCCAGGCGGCGGCGGCACTGTGCGCGTGCACGACATCGATGCGCTCGTTGGCGATCAGGTCGGACAACCGCCGCACGTTGAACTGGATGCGCAGCGGATTGAACCCGTCGTTCGGCATCGGCAGGAATTCACCACCACTGTCGCGCAGGGTGCCGGCGAGCGGTCCGTCTGCGCCGGCAACGATGGCACGGGCGCCCGCTTGCAGCAGCATGCGCACGCTGTCGAGCGCGGCGCGGCCCGGCTCGTCGTCGCGCAGCGCCGGCAGCAGTTGCAAGATCGTGGCGCCGGCGAGCGAGCGGGGCCGCGGCCGGTTGAGATTGGCCCCCTTGCGCTCGATAGCGGCTTGCGGCGACAAGGGGCCGTCTGTTTCAACGTAACGGGCTGATCTGGCCGAAGCGCGCATGAGTGAGTCCCGCCTGACCTCCCTGCAAGTCGAATCACCTCCACCAGCACGGACCATCGCCGTGCGCGCGCGCGAGGGCAAGAGCCCGGGCCTGTTCTGGCTCGGCGGCTTTATGTCCGACATGAAGGGCACCAAGGCGCAGGCGCTCGACCAATGGGCCGAGCGCCAAGGCCGCGCTTGCCTGCGTTTCGACTATTCCGGCCACGGCGAATCGGGCGGCCCATTCACCGAGGGCACCATCGGCCGCTGGCTCGCGGAGAGCCTTGCGGTCTATGCGCGCTTTGCGAAGGCGCCGCAGGTCATCATCGGCTCATCCATGGGCGGCTGGCTCGCGCTCTTGCTCGCCCGCGAACTGAAGAAGCGCAACGGTGCGCCGCCCATCGCCGGCATGGTGTTGATCGCGCCGGCGGTGGATTTCACCGAGGAACTGATGTGGAAGAACTTCTCGCCCGCGATCAGGCGTGAAATCGAGCAGAACGGCGTCTGGCTCAGGCCCTCGCAATATTCGGAAGGTCCCTATCCGATCACCAAGGGCCTGATCGAGGAGGCGCGCCAGCATCTCCTGCTCGGCGGGCTGATCGAGACCGGCTGCCCTGTGCACATTCTGCAAGGCGTGCAGGATCCGGACGTGCCGTGGCGGCACGCGGTGGAACTCGTCTCGCGGTTTGCGCGCGACGACGTGGTGCTCACGCTGATTAAAGACGGCGATCACCGCCTGTCGCGGCCGGAGGATATCGAACGGCTGATCGCGGCGGTGAAGGAGTTCTGAGCGACGTCACTATTGACTGTCGTCCCCCGCGAAAGCGGGGGACCCGGTATGCACAGCGCCAGCGGTTCAATCGCAGACCGAGGTTACTGAATCACTCGCTTTCGCGGGTGATGACACTACGAGAGCGCTGCGCTCCACTCCACGCACACGCTGTCATCGGCGTCTGGTTTTTTCAACGCGACCAATTTTTCGCGCGGCAGCAGCCGCGATAGCGCCCATACCGCGGCGCCGCGCACCAGCGGCGAGCCATCGTCAAGCAGCCGCTGCGCCTCCTCCGCGAGCGCGGCGTCGCCGGAATTGCCGACGGCAATGAGCACATTGCGCACAAAGCGGTTGCGGCCAATGCGCTTGACCGCGCTCTTGGCGAAAACGCTGCGGAATTGCGCGTCATCGAGCCGCGCGAGATCGGCGAGTTTTGGCGCGCGCAAGGCCTCGCGTGCGGCGAGCTTGGTCTCGCGGCCTTTGACGGCAAACTTGTTCCACGGACAAACGGCGAGACAATCGTCGCAGCCATAGATGCGGTTGCCCATCAGCGGTCGCAGCTCGCGCGGGATCGGTCCCTTGTGCTCGATGGTCAGATAGGAAATGCAGCGCCGGGCATCCAGCCGGTAAGGCTGCGGAAATGCCGCCGTCGGGCACACATCGAGACAGGCGCGGCAGTTGCCGCAATTGTCAGGCTCGGCGGCGTCCGGCGGCAAGTCGAGCGTGGTGAAAATCGCGCCAAGAAATAACCAAGAGCCAAATTGCCGAGATACCAGATTTGTATGCTTGCCCTGCCAGCCGAGCCCCGCGCTCGCTGCGAGCGGCTTTTCCATCACCGCCGCGGTGTCGACGAACACTTTGACCTCGCCGCCGGCCCTGGCCACGAGCCAACGCGCGATCTGTTTCAGCCGCGTCTTGATCAGCTCGTGATAATCGTCGCCTTTGGCGTAAGCCGAGATGGCGCCGCGGTCCTTACGCGACAGGATTGTTAGCGGGTCCTCGTCCGGGCCGTAATTCAGCCCGAGCATGATCACCGCGCGCACGTCCGGCCACAGCGCCGCGGGCGAGCCGCGTCGCGCGGCAGTCGTTTCCATCCAAGCCATGTCGCCATGCGCGCCGTCGGCGAGGAAACGTTCAAGCCGCGCCTTGGCTTCCGGCACGGCGTCGGGCCGGGCGACGCCGGCTACATCGAAGCCGCGCTCGCGCGCCTGCGCTTTCAGCGCAGCTTTAAGCGCGCTGGGCTCGCTCAAAAGTCCAGATTGACGTAAGTCGCCGACGGCGGCAGGCCGGCCAGCGTGTCGGCGAGGATGCCGCGGAACGCCGGGCGCGATTTCACCCGCGCGTACCAGTTCTTGGCGGCCTCGTCTGCGTTCCACGGCACTTCGCCCAGGTAATCGGCGGCGGACAAATGCGCCGCTGCGGCGAGGTCCGCCAGGCTCAACCGCTCGCCGGCGAGCCAGTCGCGCGTGCGCACCAGCCAGCCGATATAGGCGAGATGATAGCGGATATTGTGGCGGGCGGCGCGCAGCGCTTCCGTGCTGGGCGAGCCGCCGCCCTGGTCGGCACTCATATAGCGCTTGAACTCGCGCTCGCCGACCAGCGGGCCGCTGACTTCGCTGTGGAACTTGTCGTTGAACCAGCTCGCCAGCCGGCGCACTTCGACGCGGTCGTCGGGCGCGGCCGGCAACAGGTGGTCTCCCGCGTGCTCGGCCGGCAAGGTCTCCTCGATATATTCCGCGATGATCGCCGCGCCGGGGACCGGCGGCTCTCCGTCGGCCACCAGCACGGGAATTTCCCCCGCCGGATTGAGCTCCAGGAATTCCTCACGCCGCTCCCAGAACCGCTCCTCGACGAGCCGCACCGGAATGCCGTATTCGCCCAAGATCAGGCGCACGTAGCGCGAAAGCGGGCAGAGGGTTTGGTGGAAAAGCGTCAGCATGGGTCCTGGAACTGCGGCCTGGTGCCTTGCCGCATGTGGCGGGAATCAAACGACAGCACTATAGAAAGCCGCGGCTTTGGAGCAATCAAAGCAGAGCAAATTCATGGCGGTTACGCCTTTTTTCGTTGCCGGAGCGAAGTCATTGCGGCAAAAGCGCAAACTCCTGCGATTCCCGCCTTGGCTTGAATTGGCCTCCGCGCTCAAGCCGATCCTTTTGGAGCTAGCCTCATGCCCCTTCACGCCCTGCAGGCGGCCGGTCTGATCTCGGCGAATATCGATTTCGTCAAGGCGGCCGTCCTTGGCTTCGTCGAGGGGCTGACCGAATACCTTCCGGTCTCCTCCACCGGCCATCTTTTGCTGATGGAACGCATCCTCGGCTGGGGCGACGACTCGTTCGGTAAATCGTTCGCCATTCTGATCCAGCTCGGCGCCATCCTCGCGCTGCTCAGCATCTATTTCAGTCGGCTGTGGACGCTCGCCACCAACATGTTCACCGACTGGGCCTCGGCGCGTTTCGTCATCGGCGTGCTGCTCGCTTTTCTCCCCGCCGCGGTGATCGGCGCCTTGGCCTATCACATCATCAAGACCTATCTCTTCGACGTACGCATCGTCTGCGTCTCGCTCATTATCGGCGGCTTTGTTCTGCTCGCCGTCGACCGGCTCGCCCTCAAGCCGCGCTACCACGAGGCAACCGCTTTCACGCTGCCAATGTATTTCATCATCGGCATCTGCCAGTGCCTGTCCATGATCCCCGGCGTGTCGCGCGCTGGCGCGACCATCGTCAGCGCCATGTTGCTTGGCGCCGACCGCCGCTCGGCGGCGGAATTCTCCTTTTGGCTGGCGATGCCGACCATGGTCGGCGCCTTCGCCTACGAAGCGTTCAAGGACCGCGCCGAATTAGCGCATGCCAATATCGCCTTGATCGCCGTCGGCTTCGTCTGCTCGTTCATTTTCGGCTGGATCGTGGTGAAGACTTTCCTCGGCTATGTGCAGCATCACACCTTCGCGTTGTTTGCCTGGTGGCGAATCCTGGTCGGCGCGATCGGGCTGATTGCGATCTATTTTGCGTAAGCAAACCGTCGCTGCCGGGGCCTCGCCCGCGGCTGCTCCCACCGAACGTATTGTCAAGCGCGATGGATCGCCGGGTCGAGCCCGGCAGTAACTACGCCATGCGGCTGCGGAACTGGCCGGTCTTGCGGAAGCGCCACAGATAGGACGGCACGATCGCCTCGATCGATTCCGGCTCGATGCCGAAGCTTTGCAGGGTGCGGCCCTCCGCCTTGGCGGCTCCCGACACGACGTTGTCGCTGCGCAAGAGTTCGACCTGGTCGGGCGTGAGCGGCGGTTTCGGCCAGTATTGCAGCAGCGTCGCCTTGACCTTGGCGGCGAAGAAGGGAACCGGCACCAAGAGACGCTTACGCCCGATCGTCTTGAGCGTATAGCGCATCAGCTCGGCGAAGGTCTTCACCTCCGGCCCGCCCAATTCATAGATCGTCCCGGCCTTGGCATTGCCGTCGATGGCTTCGGCGATCGCCTCGGCGACGTCGCCGACAAAGACCGGCTGGAAGCGGGTCTCGCCGCCGCCGATCAACGGCAGCGCCGGCGAAATGCGGGCGAACGCGGCGAAGCGATTGAAGAAGTCGTCCTCCGGACCGAACACGACCGACGGCCGCATGATCACCGCCTGCGGCAGCGCGGCGAGCACCAGCCGCTCGGCCTCGGCCTTCGAGCGCCCATAGACCGCGTGCGAATGCTCGTCGGCGCCGATCGCCGACACATGCACCATCCGTGCGTCGTGGGCGCCCGCCGCCAGTGCCACCTGTTCGGCACCGTGGACGTGAATGGAGTTGAAGCTCTGCCGCCCGCGCTCGAACAGGATACCGACCAGATTGATCAGCACATGGGCATCGCGCGCGGCCGCCTGGACTGACGGGGCGTAGCGAAGATTGGCCTGCACGGCGTGAATCTGGCCGACGCGGCCGAGCGGTTGCAGGTGAAAGGCAAGGTCGGGGCGACGGACCGCGACCCGAATGCGGTAGCCGCGTCGGGCCAGTGCCCGAACGACATGGCGGCCGAGGAAGCCCGAGCCGCCATAGATGGTAACCAGGGTTTCAGCGCTGCTTTTGGAGGTCATCGGCGCTCTCGCGAGCAAACGGGGGTCTTGCGTTTGGGCAATACAGGATTGGACCTTGGCTGTACAGGCCCGCGAATGCCTCGCGCAGGCCAGCAATGCGCTTCAATTGACAAGGCGAAAGCGGCTCCGTACCTAGTCCCGAGCCAGCCCAGGTGGCGGAATTGGTAGACGCACTAGTTTCAGGTACTAGCGCCGCGAGGCGTGGAGGTTCGAGTCCTCTCCTGGGCACCAGGTGTCCGAACCGGGTAAATGGATGACCATCCGCCTGCACCGCGGCGATCTGCCGGACCTCTCAGCCTACAAGGGCGCGGTCGCGATCGACACCGAGACCATGGGTCTCGATCCCAACCGCGACCGGCTCTGCGTCGTGCAGCTCTCGCCAGGCGACGGGTCCGCGGATGTGGTGCAAATCGCCGCCGGCCAGCGGCGGGCGCCCAATATCGAAAAACTGCTCGCCGATAAATCGATCCTGAAGATTTTCCATTTCGCGCGCTTCGATCTTGCGATGCTGGCCAAGGCCTTCGGCGTGATGGCCGCGCCGGTCTATTGCACGAAGATCGCCTCCCGACTGGCGCGCACCTATACCGACAAGCACGGGCTGAAGGATCTCGCGCGCGAGGTCCTCGGCATCGACCTGTCGAAGCAGCAACAATTGTCCGATTGGGGCGCCGACGCGCTGAGCGACGCGCAGGTCGCCTATGCGGCGACCGACGTGTTGCACCTGCATGCACTCAAGGACAAGCTCGATGCCATGCTCGCGCGCGAGAACCGGACCGGGCTTGCCGGCGCCTGTTTCCGCTTTCTGCCCGACCGGGCGCAGCTTGACCTCGCCGGCTGGGCTGCCGAGGACATTTTTTCGCATTCGCTTTGAGTGTTGCCCCGGACGGGCGGCGGTAACGGAAGTGAAAGCTAAGCTATTGTATTAAAGCTTGAATTTGCTGACGTCCGGTTGCCGCGCAGGGGCCATATTCGGCGGTCAGGTTGCGCCACGGGGCGTCAGGGGACTTTCGCAAACGCCGTCGCATGGAGCCAAATGCCGGTCTTGGCATGAACCGCGTGAGCACAGCCCAAACCAATTCGCCGGCCGCGCATCCCTATTGGACATTGGGGCGCGGCGACAGCGATCGTGCATTTCGCTCGGCGCGCCGGCACAGCCGCTGGGTGCGCGTGCTGCGCATCGCCGTTCCGTTCGCGGTGGTTCTTGGCTTTTCCGCCGTCTTCCTGCTCGCTTATTTCAATCCGCTGCGCATGCTCCATCGGCTGCCGATCGACGTCCACGGTCTCGAGATCAAAGGCACCAAGATCTCGATCGACAAGCCGCATCTCGCCGGCTTCACGCGCGATGCGCGGTCCTACGACCTTTCCGCCGCTGCGGCGAGGCAGGATCTGGCCAAGCCGGATGTCGTCGAGTTGAGCAATCTGCACGCCAAGATTCAGATGAAGGATAAAAGCGTCGTGGAGCTGTCCGCCGCCACCGGCCTCTACGATAGCAAGGGCGAGACGCTGCAACTCGACCGCAATATCGTGATCACGTCGTCCACCGGTTATCGCGGCCGTCTGAACGAAGCGGCGGTGGATATCCGCAGCGGCCGCGTGGTGTCCAAGCAGCCGGTTCAAGTCGACCTGCTGCAAGGAACACTCAACGCCAAGCGGCTGGAGATTCTCAATTCCGGCGATCTCGTGCGCTTCGATGGCGGCGTCGACATGGTCTTGACCCTCGGCGGAGCTTTGGCGCCGCGAGGCAAAAGCGGAGAGCATTGATGCGCTATCCGCTTTTGCTTGCTGCCGCGCTGTTGGCGACAGCCATCCTGCCGCTCGCCGCGCAGCCGTCGAAAGGGCCGCCCAACGCGCTGCAGGGCTTTTCGCAAAATCGCGATCAGCCGGTGCATATCGAAGCGACGACCCTCGAAGTGCGTGACAAAGACAAGGTGGCGACGTTCAGCGGCGATGTCCGCGTGACCCAGGGCGATACCAATCTGCACTGCAAGACGCTGCTCGTGTTCTACGAAGACGACGACGGCAAAGCCGCGCAAAGCAAGAGCCTCAAGGCGGATAGCCCCGGTCCGGGCGGGCAGCAGCGGATCAAGCGCCTGGAGGCGCGCGGCGAAGTCATCGTGACGCAGAAGGATCAGACGGCGACCGGTGAGACCGGCATATTCGACATGAAGACCAACACGGTTACGCTCGCCGGCAAGGTTGTCATGACGCAGGGGCAGAACGTGCTGCGCGGCGATCGGCTGGTGGTCAATTTGACCAGCGGCGTCTCGCGAGTCGAGTCGGGCAAGAATGGGCACAATCGCGTCGAAGGCCTGTTCATGCCGGCCAATGGGCAACTCGACCTGAAGCCGGGCGCGATGAGCGCTCCGCCGTCGCCAGCGACACGGCCGAAAAATTGAGGCGGACCGCTTCCCTCGCAGGCCCTTCCGCGCGCTCGAGCGAGGAATCAGCTAATGTGCCCTGTTTTTGCCGCGAGGAAGCCCGGTGAATTTCTTCTCGCTGTTCCGACGCCGGCCGCAGCCCGCCCGCCAGACTGTTCGGCAACCCGCCGGCCCCGTCATCCGCCAAGTGGCGGCGGCGACGGTGCCAGCGCAAGCGCCGCGTCAGGCGGCGGTCAACGCGCGACCAGCCGCGCAGCCGCGGCGTGCTCCGGACGGTGATGCCGCGCGGCCCGCGTATCTCGCAGTGCACGGCGTGGAGAAAAGTTTCGGCCGCCGCATGGTGGTCAAAGGCGTCACGCTTTATGTGCGGCGGGGCGAGGCGGTTGGGTTGCTCGGTCCCAACGGCGCCGGCAAGACCACGGTGTTCTACATGATCACGGGCCTGATCAAGGCCGACCGCGGCCGCATCGAGCTCGACGGCTACGACGTCACCGCATTGCCGATGTATCAACGCGCACGCCTAGGCATCGGCTACCTGCCGCAAGAGGCCTCCATTTTTCGCGGCCTCAATGTCGAAGACAATATTCGCGCCGTGCTCGAAATGGTGGAGCCGAACCACAAGCGACGCGAGGCCGATCTCAACGCTCTGCTCGAGGAGTTCAACATCGCGCGCCTGCGCAGGACGCCGACCATCGCGCTATCCGGCGGCGAACGGCGGCGCGTCGAAATTGCCCGCGCGCTGGCGACGCGGCCAAGCTACATGCTGCTCGACGAGCCGTTCGCCGGCATTGACCCGATCGCGGTCGGCGACATCCAGGCGCTGGTGCGCCACCTGACCAATCGCGGCATCGGTGTCCTCATTACCGACCACAATGTGCGGGAAACCCTAGGCCTGACCGACCGCGCCTACATCATTTATTCGGGCGCCGTGCTGATGGAGGGCCGCGCCGACGATATCGTCAATAATCCGGAGGTGCGGCGCCTGTATCTCGGCGAGGAATTCAAGCTCTAGCAGGTGCTTTTCGCATAAAATTTGGGCATTGCCGCACTGCGGAATCTCATACCGCTGGGCAACAAGACCTGCTATAAGCGTAAAGAAGCAAGAATCGGACCAGTTTCCGCCGGGAAACCTTATGGCGTTGTCGCAAAGACTTGAGTTCCGCCAGACGCAAGCGCTGGTGATGACCCCGCAGCTGATGCAGGCCATCAAGCTGCTGCAGCTCTCCAGCCTCGACCTCGCCGCCTATGTCGAGAACGAGCTCGAACGCAACCCGCTGCTTGAGCGCGCCAGCGACGACAACGAGCCCGCGCCCGAAGCCGCCGGGCCGGAGGGCGGCGCTACCGAGAACGGCGAGAGCGCCGAGGGGAATTCCGCCGCCGCCGACTGGATCGGCGAAGACATGGAAACCAGCCGCGCCTCCATGGAAGCCGGACTCGGCACCGAGCTCGAAAATGTTTTCCCCGATGACGGCGGCGAAAAAGGGCCGGCGCCGGAAGCGCCGCCGCCAGCCTATTCGGAGTGGTCCGGCTCGGGCAGCCAAGGCGGCGAGGAGAACGCCTATAATCTCGAAGCCTTCGTTTCGGCGGAGACGACACTCGCCGCGCATCTCGCCGAACAGATGGCGCTGGCCATTTCCGATCCGGCCGGCCGCATGATCGGGCAGTACCTGATCGATATGGTGGACGAGGCCGGCTATCTCACCGGCGACCTCGACGCCGTCGCCGAAAAGCTCGGCGCGCCGCGTGCCGACGTCGCGGCGGTGCTCGCCATTCTGCAGACGCTCGATCCGCCCGGCGTGTGCGCGCGCAATCTCACCGAATGTCTCGCGCTGCAGCTCAAGGACCGTGACCGCTACGATCCGGCAATGCGCACGCTGGTCGAGCATCTCGATCTCTTGGCTAAACGCGACCTTGCCGCTTTGCGCCGGCTTTGCGGCGTCAACGACGAGGATCTGGCCGACATGATCGCCGAGATCCGTCGCCTCAATCCCAAGCCCGGCCTCGCCTTCGGCTCAACCACGGTGCAGCCGATCGTGCCGGACGTCTATGTGCGCCCCGGCGCCGACGGGGCTTGGCAGGTCGAGCTCAATTCCGACACCCTGCCGAAGGTTCTCATCAGCCAGAAATACTACGCGCAGGTGTCGAAGACCGCGCGTAACGACAAAGACAAGAATTATCTCGCCGACTGTCTGCAGACGGCAACTTGGCTGGTCCGCGCGCTCGATCAGCGCGCCAAGACGATCCTCAAAGTCTCGAGCGAGATCGTGCGCCAGCAGGACGCCTTCTTTGCGCATGGCGTGCAGCATTTGCGGCCGCTCAATCTCAAGACCGTCGCCGACGCCATCGGCATGCACGAATCAACCGTCTCGCGCGTGACCGCGAACAAATACATGGCGACCACGCGCGGCATCTTCGAATTGAAATATTTCTTCACCTCCTCGATCGCCTCGGTCGATGGTGGTGAAGCGCATTCCGCCGAAGCCGTGCGCCACCGCATCCGCCAATTGATCGATGCCGAAACGGCCGCCGACGTCCTGTCCGACGACACCATCGTCGACAAGCTGCGCGAGGCGGGTATCGAAATCGCGCGCCGGACCGTCGCTAAATACCGCGAGGCCATGCGCATCCCCTCGTCGGTGCAGCGCCGGCGCGAAAAACAGGCGGCGGAAACGTAAGACGCGGCACTGCGACAATGCTCTCTGTTGCCGATGGATTGACCTTTCGCCATGCACGGCTTAGCTCACCCGATAGCCCGGAAAATTGGAGGCAGAACAATGCCTTTGCGCGTGTCAGGCAAGAACATCAATATCGGCGCGGCGTTACGGGAGCGGATTGTCGAGCGCGTCGAAGAGGCGATGTCGAAATACTTCCACGGCGGTTATTCGGGGCACGCCACCGTCGGCAAGGATGGATTTGGTTTCCGTACCGAATGCGTGTTGCACCTGGATTCCGGCGCGCTGCTGGAGGCCGAGGGCATGGCCGCCGACGCCTATGAAAGCGCCGATCAGGCGGCGATCCGCATTGAAAAAAGGTTGCGCCGCTATAAGCGCCGGCGCGTCCAACGCAGCTAACGAGTTGTGAAATATGCAAGAAAAAGCAGCAAGCCGTGAGGGCTGCCGGCCATTGACGCCGTACCGGAGCCTCCGTATGGTCCGCCGCCTCCAACACAGCTTGCAGATAAGCGCCGCCACCTCCGATCATTGGCCATGCCCATGACGCTCACCGATCTCGTTGCGCCGAATGCGGTCATCCCGGCGCTCAAGGTCAACAGCAAGAAGCAAGCGATCCAGGAACTTGCTGCGCGAGCGGCCGAGCTCACCGGTCAGAATGAGCGCGCGATCCTGGAAATCTTGCTGCAGCGCGAGAAGCTCGGCTCGACCGCCGTCGGCAATGGCGTGGCGATCCCGCACGGCAAGCTGCCCAAGCTCGGCCGTCTATTCGGACTGTTCGCGCGGCTGGAGCGGCCGATCGACTTCGAGGCGCTCGACGGCCTGCCGGTGGATTTGATTTTTCTGTTGCTGGCGCCGGAAGCGGCCGGCGCCGATCACTTGAAGGCACTCGCCCGCGTCGCGCGCCTGCTGCGCGATCCGGACGTCGCGCGCAAACTGCGCGAATCGCATGATGCGGACGCGATCTATGCGGTGCTGGCATTGCCGGCCGCGAGCAGCGCGGCGTAGGCGACGCCACCGTCCGCTCATTCCCGCGCAAGCGGGAATCCAGAACCGTCTTTGCCGCTGGATTTTGTCAGGCTGGCTCCCCGCTTCCGCGGGGACGAGCGGATGGATATGCGTTCCGCGCCGATCGCTCAGTGCACGCTGACCGGCTCGAGTTCCTGGCTCCACGCATTGGCCAGCGCGGCTTCGCGCGTATCCGTCAGCATGATCGGCGTGCCGTCGGCGCTGTGCAGCGCAAACAGCTTGAGCCCGGGCGCGATTTTCGGCGCCTGCGGGAACAGGTTGGCGACGTCTTCCGAGCGGATCGCCTTGACATAGGCCAGACGGCCGTCGCCGAGATGGGCGAGCGCTTCCTGGGTGATTACGGGGTGAGTTTCATTCATTTCAGTCATCTTGTTCATGGCCCTCGACTCCTATTGGGGTAACGCTTGACGCGGTCGAGTCCTGGTTTCACGAATGCGTCATTCCTGCTCGTTGATTGCGATTGTCTTAACGATG
>Ga0335085_10010159_pt1 | contig 14088 bp, 10 predicted proteins | sample Lox_Sample_45_FD_206712 | JGI IMG/M metagenome (GOLD analysis project Ga0335085, IMG submission 206712) | Soil microbial communities from Loxahatchee National Wildlife Refuge, Florida, United States - Lox_Sample_4.5 | ecosystem: Environmental > Terrestrial > Soil > Wetlands | place: USA...
TCAATGCGGGGCAACAGCCGCTTGGCGCGTTCCAGAAACTCCAGTCCGCTCATGTTAGGCATTACCATATCGGTGAGCACCATATGGGCGGGCTGTTCTTCCAGCAGGGAGAGCGCAGCCTCGCCGCTCTCCGCTTCCATGCAGACAAAGCCGAGGGCCTCACCGACCGTCCGGCACAGCCGGCAGATGGTCTGTTCATCATCCACGATCAGCAATCGGATTCTTAAGTCTTCGCTCACAGTGCCTTCCCCATGGTCTTTTCGACCACTGCAATGAATTGTTGCACCCGAAATGGTTTTTCCACGCAGGGCGCTCCGGTCTTGCGGAGCGTAGCCACCGTCTCTTCGTTGGCGATGTCGCCGGTGATAAACACCAGGCGGGAGGCTAGTTCTGGGCGGTGTTGCGAAATCCAGGCATGTACGTCGCCCCCGTCCACTCCGCCGGGAGTGCGCATATCGGAAACCACCCCCAAAAAGTCTCCATGCTGCTGCAGCAGCCGCAGGGCCTCCACGCCCGACTCGGTGCACACCACGCTATACCCGCCGCGCTCCAGCACAGCACGTACGTATGCCATTACCGCGGGCTCATCCTCAATCAGCAGCACGGGCTGGACTTCCGGTTTGCTGGCTGGCAGTGTCATCGTGGTTTGACCCCGGCGGCGGCTCCCACGGAGGCGGTCTCGGCAGCCGCCGGCAGGCGCACGATAAAGGTTGCGCCCTCCGCACCCGCATTGTTGTGACAGAGGATCTCCCCTCCGTGCTCGTGCACGATTCCGTAGCAGATACTCAGTCCCAGGCCCGTCCCCTTACCCACCTCCTTGGTGGTGAAAAACGGATCGAAGATGCGGTCCGGATGGGAGATGCCGTGTCCGTTGTCACGGAAGGAGACTTCCACAAATCCGTTCTGGGGCTGGGTCCCGATTTCAATGCGCGCCGGACGGCCGGTCTCCCGCACCGCATCGTAGGCGTTATTCACGATATTCAGGAACACTTGCTGCAACTGGTGGGAGTCGCCGATCACGAAGGGCAGATCCTGGTCGAGTTGCTCGATCACCTCGACCCCATGGCTCTGGAAGTCATAGGCGCGCAACTGCATGGTTCGCCGGAGAATGGAGTTCAGGTCCACCGGCTTGCGCTGCGGCGGCATTTGCCGCGCGAAACTCAGCAGATTCTGCACGATCTGCTTGGTGCGCTGGGCCTCCTGCAGAATTACCCGCAAGTCCTTTCGCGCGGCCTCGGGGATATCTTCATTTTCCATCAACAGGTCGGCAAATCCCAGAATCGCGGTCAGCGGATTGTTGACTTCGTGGGCCACTCCGGAAACCAACTGTCCGACGGCGGCCATTTTCTCCGCATGCATCAGTTTGGCCTGCAGTGTGGCGGCGTCGGTCACATCGCTCATCACCACCACAATGCTGGTGACATTGCCCTGCTCGTCGCGCATCGGGCTGAGGTTTACCGAAAACTGTCCGACTCTTCCGTCGCCGCGCAGAATGTGGAGATCGAGATTGTCCACCTGCAAACCGGAAAGGGTCGCATGAAAGGCATTCTTCAACGCCGTGCGGCGCACCGGCGCCACCAGGCTCTCGATGGGCGCACCCAGCACCTGTTTCTGCTCGTAGCCCATATCCTGCCAGCGGCGATTGGCGTAGCTCACCAGGCCTGCGGTATCCGCCACCAGGATCAGGCTCTGGGTGTTATTCAGAATCTTGCCGGAAAAGTCGCGCTCCCGCTGCAGTTCCGACTGATAGGCCTTCAGATCGCTGATATCCAGCATCAGGCCGCGATACTGCGTAATGCGGCCATGGGTGTCCTTCACCGCAAACGCATTGATCAGGACGTGCACCGGAGAACCGTCTCGCCGGCGCAAGGTCTCCTCGTGATTCCGCACGATGCCGTGCTGCTGCATCTGGGCTGCGAATTGCTGGTACCGCTCCATCGAGCTGTAGACCTGGCGGCGCACGTCCACCTGCAGCAGGTCTTCCCGGCTGGAGTAGCCCAGAACCCGGACCAGCGCGTCGTTGACTTCGATGAAGGCCCCCTGTGGAGTGGAAAAAAACAGGCCCTCCTGAATGTTGCCGAACAGCTCACGATAGCGACGCTCAGCCTCGCGCCGGTCGGTGATGTCCTTGAGCACGTGAATCGTCTGCATGCCCTCGCTGTTGGCCCCGTGGACGCGCGAGGTGGAAACCAGGTAGGTACTGCCCAGAGCCGGATGCACGTATTCGTCAGGACTATCCTCGCCGCCGCGGCAGAATGGACAGGAGCGCATGGGAGCGCCTTGATCCATCGACAGCAGGGCGCTCATGTTTACGCCGATTAATTCCTGCGGCTTGACGCCGATAAAATCCGCCAGCGAGCGATTGACCCGCATGACGTTGTCACTCTCGTCATGCACCACGATAAAGTCGCTGATCGCGTCAAAGATCTCGACCCAGTGCCGGTTGGCGCGGTCCATGCGGGTGAACAGCCGCGCATTCTCGAGGGCGATGGCCGCGTGCCCGGCCGCGGCTTGCAGCAGTTGTTCATCCTCCGCGGAGAGCGGCTTCCCGCGATTGGCGAGGCAGAGGACGCCCGCCAGTTCTCCCGAAGTCCCTGAGAACCGCGCCAGAATGCAGTCGTCCCAGCCCAGTGTCGCCGCCAGTTCGCTTCCGAACAATTCCACCGCCGTAGAGGCAATCACTGCCTGGTCCTGGTGGCCAATCGCTTCTCCCACCGCCTGGCTGAGGCGCCGTTCCAGAAGATTCTGAGTTTCAGCGTCGGGCTCTACCCCCTGCAACGCCAGAATCTCCAGGGACGATTCCTGCTTCACCGCCAGCGCCCCGGCGGAGGCACCCATCATGCGCGCGGCCCGGCTGACGAAGTTGCGGGCGAATTCCGGCAGCCGCAAAAGCGAGTTCATTTCGAGCGCCAGCCCCATCAAGGCTTCCGACCGTAGGCGATGCTGCTCGGTGAGATCGAGATTCCGGGTCACTTCAAGTGCAACCGAGACTTGTGCGGCCAGGGCTCGGGCGCGGCGGATATCCTCCTGCGAGATTCCTGCCCCGTCCACCCGGTCCAGCACGCCAAACATTCCCAGCACCTGCCCGTCACTGCCGAGAAGCGGCACCGCCAACATCTGCTTTATGCTCCACTGCGCCGCCATCTCCAGATTCGCTTCCGGAACCTGGCTGGCGTCATCGCACCAGAAAACCTCGCGGTTGGTGAGTGCGCGTGTGCAGGGGCTGTCCGGCAGGGTCACTTCGAGGCGCTGGGTCTGGCCCCGCTCTGCGCCCCAACGAACCCGGAACGTGCCCTCCTCCAGCAATCCCAGAAAGGCGCGGCTGAAACCCAGAAAATCTGCCGCCCGCAACACAAACTGCTGCATGAAGCGGTCGAGATTGCCCAGCGAACCCAGCTCCGAGGAAATATCGAGCAACTGATGCAGTTCATGGGCCTGTTCCCGAGCGGTTCCATAGAGCTCAGCGTTGGCAATCGCCACCCCACCGAAACCAGCCACGGCTTCCACCAGCGACTTTTCATCTGCGGTAAAGCTTGCAGTGGGGCGGGGATAGACCAGAATTGCGCCCTGTGTGCGGGACGCCCGAAACGGAGCCGCCATCAAGACGCCCGGAGGAACAATGTCTCCCAGCGAGTGCGCGGAAGGGTCAATCGACACCGCGATTACTTCCCCCGCGGTCACGGCGCGCGCCGCCAGATCGGCAGCAAAGTGCAGGCCCTTGCGGTCATGGCGAGCCCAGGCCAGTTCGGTCGCCTGCGCCGAGTCCGCGGCCACGGCCCGCAGAGTGAACCCGTTTCCCTGCCGAAGCAGAATGCACACCAGAGGAGTGCGCAGAAGCACCCGAAGCCGGTCTGCCACACCTTCCATCACTGCTTTTGCGTCGGTCGAGCGCAGCGCTTGCGCCACTTCCGCCAGGATTTCTGCTCGCCGGTGTTCCTCGCGCGATGCCTGGGTCAGACGGCTTGCCTCCAGCAGCCCCCCCAACTGCGCAGCCAGAATCGCGGCCTTGGCGGCCAGATCATCGTTGAAGAAATCGGAGGGTACCGAGTGCACGAAAACCACCGTTCCCACCACTTCATTGGCAATCATCAACGGCGCGGCCATCGCCGCTCGCCCTGGAACCAGCGTCATTTGTTCGCAACTTTGGATTTCCAGGTGGTTGGCGTAAACGGTCCGGCGCTGGCCAAGAGCCTGCCCCAATACGGAACTCGGGTCTGCCAGCAACCGCTGACCGCTGAAGTTCTCGGCCATGAGTCCGCTTGCTTCCGCTGCGATAAGCTCATCGGGAGTGTGTAACCTCCACAGATAGACTCCATCGACCTGAAAAAACTCCCGCGAGGCGCTACAGAACAACCGAACCAGCGACGGAGCATCGACTCCCTGAGCCGTGGCTTGGGAGATTTCCAGCAGCAGACTTTGAAACCCTTCTGCCGAAGGAGGTCCAGGGCCTCTCAGCACTACCGGCGCTTTGGTTTGCATGGTCAGGGAAATTCCAGCCGAGTCCGCTTGCAAATCACACAAGTAATTGAATACACAGGAAAACTAGCCCGCAATCTCAATTTGAGTCAAGGAAATAAGGGTATGGAGTGTCAAAGTGCAAAACCTAAGTAACTAGATAAACCGCGAAGAAATGTCTCACACTGAGAGAAAGACCCCTGGGTGAGACGCTATTCATCCGAATTCGCCCGGCACCTCACCCGGGAAGGCGACTCCATCATATTGATAAACAATTACTTACATGAACATCATCGGGAAGACAGCTAACCGTGGCTCGCTGGCATCGGCCTTGCACTTGCCTCATGGCAATCTTCAGCCGTGATACGTGTGTTCGAGTCGGTGGGCTGGAGGAAGCGTAAGGCGAAGCGTCTGGGGGCGCGCCAAATGAGAACAACAAGGAACTGGCTCCGGGACTGGTTGAGCGGAGGGCTCAGGATGAAGATCGGCAAGAAGCTGTACCTGAATTTCGGGGCCATCCTGGCGATGGTGATCGTACTGTTTCTGGTCAACATCCTGGCCGTACAGCGCGAGCACAATGCCAAGGCAGCGGCCTCGCAGGCCATGAATCTCGCCGAGGCTACCGACAAGATCCGCTTCCAGATGCTGCAGAACCGGCTCTTTTTGTCCAATTATTTGCTCAGCGGCGACACCCGGGAAGTGGACCGCATGGACGAGGGCATCCGCAATCTGGACCAGTTGCTGGCCAGCACCGAGGCGGTCGCCAACTCGGCTCAGCAGCACACCGAACTGGAGGAGGTTCATCAGTCGGAACAGAATTGGGCCCGTGAATTCGCCGCGCCCCTGGTAGACAAGCGCAAGGACGTAGACGCCGGAAACGCCACCGTAGCCGAGCTGCAAATCTTCTATTTGCAGAAGGATGCCTCGTCCTGGGTCCGGAACAGTACGTCGCACCTGGACGCCGCCGACCAGGAGAACAAAAAACTGCTGGAAGGCCGGCGGAGTTCGGATGAGAAAGCGGCTACGGCCACAATTACGATCTCGGTGCTGAGTACTCTTCTGGCCCTGGCCCTGGGCGTGGCCATCGCCTTTTCCACGGCGCGCTCCATTACCGAGCCCCTGGAGGATCTGATGAATGTATCCCGTCAGATCGCAGATGCCGGAGACCTGGAGCACGAAGTCGACATTCAGCGCGACGACGAAATCGGGGAGTTGGCCCGATCCTTCTCGCGCATGGTGACCTACGTGCGTGAGATGGCATCGGTTTCGGAAGCGATTGCCGAGGGCAACCTGACCGTGGATGTGAAACCGCGCTCCAAGAACGACACTCTGGGCAACGCCTTTGCTCGCATGGTCACCGGGTTGCGTTCTCTGGTGCGCAACGGCCGCGATGCATCGTCGCAGGTGGCCAGCGCGGCCAACCAGGTGGCGGGCGCTTCCGACGAATCAGCCAAAATCAGTTTGCAAACTTCTTCCGCCATCGACGAAGTCACCAGCACAATGCACGAGATGAGCGTGAACGTGCAGAACATGGTGAAGAGCACACAGGTGCAGGCCTCGAGCGTAAGTGAAACCTCAGCGTCGATCGATGAGATGGTGGCGTCCATCCAGCGGGTGGCGGATACGGCCAAAGTGCTGCTCGATATTTCCAACCGCTCCCGCGAGGAAGTGCAAAACGGCATTGCCACGATGGACAAGGCGACCGAGGGCCTGACCAAGATCAACAACACGATTCGCGCGTCCGGCCAGATTATCGATGTTCTGGGCCAGCGCGCCGATGATATCGGCAAAATCATCGAGGTCATTGACGACCTCGCGGAGCAGACCAATCTGCTGGCGTTGAATGCAGCCATCGAGGCTGCCCGCGCCGGCGAGCACGGACTCGGCTTCGCCGTGGTCGCCGATGAGGTCCGCAAGCTGGCCGAAAAATCAGCCCAGTCGACCAAGGAGATTTCCGAACTCATCCAGAGCATTCAGAAAGAGGCGCGCAAGGCCGTGGAGAACATGGACCAGAGCACCGGCATCGTCAACCAGGGCCTGAACCTGGGCGGGGAGTTGAACGGCGCGCTCAAGAAGATCGCGAACGTGGTCACCGAAGTCTACAAATTCGCGCAGGAAATCGGCGCAGCTACCAATGAGCAATCCCATGGCTCGTCGCAGATCGCACGCGCCACCACCCGCCTCAACGAGATCACCCACGAAATCAATTCCGCGGTGGAGGAGCAGGCTTCGGGCGCCCAAGCCGTGGTGCGGGCGATGGAGCGTATGCGCGAACTGGTGCAGCAGACCACCTCCGGTTCAACCGAGCTGGCCGCCTCCGCCGAGCAAATGTCGAAAATGTCCCGCGATCTGCTGGATTCCATGGACCGCTTCGAACTGGGTCAGAATGGGCGCGCGGCTCGCCGGGAGGAACCGCCGATGGGCGCGAAAGCGGGCGTTCGCCAGGCCGCGGCAGGTGCTCGTGGCTGAACTCCCCCAGCATGGTGCGCCGCGCGAGTTGCACATCGTAGGCTTCCAGGTGGGCCGTGAGACCTATGGGGTGCCCATCATCAGCGTGCATGAGATTGTCCGCGTGCCGGAAATCACCGCCGTACCCGAAGCTCCGGACTATATGGAAGGGGTCATCAACCTGCGCGGCAAGATTGTTTCGGTGATCGACTTGCGCAAGCGCCTGGGCCATAAGGAACCAGCGGCCAGCCGGCGCAATCGCATCCTGGTGGTGGAGCACAAAGGGAAACTTTGCGGCCTGATTGTGGATTCCGCCTCCGAAGTGCTCAAACTGCCGACCACCGAAATCGCCCCTTCGTCCGCGGTTTTTCACGACAGCGGGCTGAACTGCGTTACCGGGCTGGCGAAATACCGGGGACGCCTCATTGTGCTGCTGGATATGTCCAAGTTGCTGGAATACAGCGGACTGCAGCCAGGAGAAGGAACCAGCGGGTCGCACGACTCGGCCGCCCGCGCAACCACAGCCTGAAGCCATTGCACTCGCGGCCAGAGAAAAATGAATCTATGAGCACTCATAGCGCACCGGCGCAGCTGACCCAGGCAGAACTCAAGCTTCTGCAGGCCCTTATTTATCAGGAATGCGGCATGCATTTCGACGAACGCCGCCTGCATTTCCTCGAAAACCGCCTGCATGCCCGGCTCAAAGAGTGCCGTCTGGAGTCGTTTTACACCTACTATCGTCTGCTGACCGCGCCGGAAGGCCGCCTGGAACTGGCGCAATTGCTGGAGCATCTCACCGTCAATGAGACCAGTTTCTTTCGCAACAAGGCGCAGCTGGATCTATTTCACAAGGAAATTCTGGAAGACCTGTTGAGCGAGAAGAGCCGGCGCAATGATTTCTCGCTCAGCGTGTGGAGCGCGGGATGCTCCACCGGGCAGGAGCCCTACACCCTGGCCATGCTGATTGCGGACAGTCTGGCCTATTTCACTCTGCGCCAGCCGTCCACCACATTTTCTGTTTTCCCCAAGCCGCTGGTTCCTCCGCCGTGGCGGGTGGAGATTCTGGCCAGCGACATCAACTACACCGTGCTGCGCGCCGGGCAGGAAGCCATCTACTCCGACCTGCAGATGGCCTCGGTGGACTACAGCTATCGCCTGCGCTACTTCGACAAGATCGGCGAACGCTATGCCGTGAAGCCCGCGGTCAAGAGCATGATCCACTTCGACTTCCACAACCTGAAGACGCAATTCCTGCCACGCGGCTTCGATGCCATCTTCTGCCGCAACGTGATGTTGTACTTCGACGAAGCCGAGCAGAAGCGACTGGTGGAAAAATTCAGCCGCTGCCTGCGGCCGGGCGGACACCTGTTCGTCGGACACGCGGAGAGCCTGCGCGGATTGAGCGACCGCTTTACCATGGTCCATCGCAATGGGGGCACTGCCTATCAGCGCATCGAGGTGACGGAGTGACCCATTTCCCCGAGGAACGCGCCGCCGAGATGCGCGAACTCTTCTTTGAGACCGCGCAGGAACTGCTGCAGGCGCTCAATCAGGACGCACTCGCGGTGGAGAAGGGCGCCGCTGACCCGGAGACGGTGCGCGCCATCCGGCGCACTGTCCACACCCTCAAGGGGGACGCGGCCGCCTGCGGCTTCCGTGAACTGAGCGAACTGGCGCACGAATTGGAGGATGCCCTGGCTCTGGACGCCATCTCTTCTTCCAGCGCCCTGGCCGAGGTCGCCTTTACTGCCGCCGATGCCTTCGGAGCCATGCTGGCGGCATATCAGAGCCGTTCCGCCCTGCCTTCCGCCGAACCTCTGCGCAAGATGGTCCGTCAGCTGACCCGCGCTCCCGGAAAGCAGAAGAAAAAGAAGGAGAAGACACCTTCCCGCGGGCCCAAGGCCGCGGTCCGGCCACAAACCGAGCGGCCGGCATGGACGGAATACGAAAAGCTGGCCATGCAACACGCCCGCAATGCCGGGCAGGATATTTATCAGATTACTGTCAGCATCGATCCGGACTGCGCCATGCCGATTGCGGGGCGGCAGTTAGTGCTCAACGCGGCCTCTTCCATAGGTGAAATCCTGGGCACTCGCCCGGAGCCGGGATCGCCCGGGACCAGCAGAGTTCTGGAGCTTCTGCTGGCCAGCCGCCAGACGGCCGCGCACATTGCGGCCCAATGCCGTATTCCCACGATCAGCAAGCAGGTAAAGGTCGAGGAACTCGCGCGAGGGAAAGCGCGTTCCGCGCCGCCCGCGAGCGATTCATCGATGGAAACCGGTTCTGACGACTCGGTCCCGGCAGGGCCCGAGCCTGCGGCCGAGAGCTCAGGCCTGCCCGAAGAAGCGTCGATTGGCGGCAAGCCGTCCTCGAGCGCGGGCGCCTCCGAGAACATTCTGCGGGTGGATGCGGAGCGCATCGACAACGTGCTGAACCTGGTGGGCGAGCTCATTATCGGCAAGTCCATGCTGCAGCAGGCGCTCAATGAATTTTCCCGGCAGCATCCCAGAGATGCGCTGCGCGGGCGTTTCGCCGATGCCATGGCATTCCAGTCGCGAGTACTCAACGACCTGCAGCGTTCGGTGATGAAAGTGCGCATGGTGCCGGTGGAACAGCTTTTTCGCCGCTTTCCCCGCGTGGTGCGCGATGTGGCCAAGCAGTGTGGCAAGGAAGTTGACCTGGTGATCAGCGGTCAGAACACCGATCTGGACAAGGGCCTGCTCGACGCCATCGCGGAGCCCCTTTCCCATCTGGTGCGCAACGCCGTGAGCCACGGTATCGAGGACGCGGCGGAACGCGCTCGGCTGGGCAAGCCAGCGCGCGGCGTCATCCGCCTGGACGCGTACCATCAAGGCAATCAGGTGGTGGTGGAAATTCGGGATGACGGGCGCGGCATTGACCCAGAAAAAATCAAGGCCACCGCCATTGCCCGGAAACTGACCACTTCAGAAGAGGCCGTCCGGCTTACCGAAGGGGAAATCCTGGAGTTTATCTTCCGCCCGGGATTCAGCACGGCGCAGGAAATTACCGAGGTTTCAGGGCGCGGAAAGGAACTGTAGAGACCGCCAGCCAGCCCGGCCGAGGCAGCACCTTCCGGCTCAAGCTGCCGCTCACCCTGGCTATCCTCAAGGCCTTGCTGTTTCGCGTGGAACACAGGGTGTACGCGATCCCATTGAACGCGGTGGCGGAAATTGCCCGTGCCCGGCAATCCGACCTGCACCAGGTGGAGAACTACGAAGTCTTGCAGCTGCGCGGTCAGGTATTGCAACTGGTGCGCCTGGGGCGTCCGCCGCAAGCCGACGGATTGCGAGACAACAAGATATTCATTCTGGTGATTGCCGTGGGTGAACGCCGCCTGGGGCTGATCGTGGACGCTCTGGAAGGCGAGGAAGAGCTGGTGATCAAAGCGCTCGACGAGCATACGGCCGAGACCGAACTGGTCAGCGGCGCGTCCATACTGGGCAACGGCAGGGTGGTGCTGATCCTGAATCTCAGCGCGGTAGTGGAGCGCTCGGCCAAAGCGCACCTGGAAAACCAGAACGACGTCGCTTATGGATTGCTGTTGTCCCATGCGGACCGCGCCCGACTGGCGCGCAGCGCCGCAGGAGGCCGGCCATGAGTGAAACCGTGCGCGTTCTGGTGGTGGATGACTCTGCGCTGATGCGGAAACTGATACCGCAGATCATCCAGAGCGACAGCTCGATCCAGGTGGTTGGAACCGCAATGGACGGAACTTTCGGTCTGAAGAAGATCGAAGACCTTCAGCCCCAAGTGGTGACCCTGGACCTGGAAATGCCAGGAATGAGCGGGCTGGATACGCTCAAGGAAATCATGCGCCACCATCGCCTGCCCGTGATCGTGGTCAGTTCGCACAGCCTGGAAGGCGCTTCCATCACGCTGAAAGCGCTCTCCCTGGGCGCATTTGATTTTGTCGCCAAGCCGCAAGACGTCTACGCCCGCATGCCCGAAATCGCCCGCGAACTGATCGCCAAGATCAAGGCCGCGGCGCAGAGCCGACGCACCCTGCTGCCATTCCGCCCCGAAATCACGATGCGGCGGGCACCAAAGAATGCGGCACAATCAAAAGTCCCGCCCACCCGCATTGTGGCGATCGGTATTTCAACCGGCGGGCCGCAGGCCTTGCAGTATCTGCTGCCACAGTTGCCTGCGGATTTCCCCGGAGCCATCGCCATCGTGCAGCACATGCCCGCCGAATTTACCGATATGTTTGCCCGCCGGCTGGATGAAATCTGCGCTCTGCGGGTGAAGCATGCGCAATCGGGGGACGTCCTGGAGGCGGGGCGGGTGCTGATCGCACCCGGCAACCGCCACCTCAAGGTGAAGCGGCTTCCCCTGGGCGACGTGGTGGTGCTCAGCGACGACCAGCGGGTGAATGGGCATCGCCCCTCCGCCGACGTTCTGTTTCGCAGCGTGGCGGAAGAGTTTGGCAACCGCTCGATCGCCGTGCTCATGACCGGCATGGGAGATGACGGCGCGCAGGGCATGGGTGCGGTGCGGGAAGCCGGCGGTCTCACGATCGCGCAGAGCGAGGAGTCCTGCGTGGTCTATGGCATGCCGAAAGCCGCCATTGAGCGAGGTTACGCGTTGCGCGTCGTGGACCTGGATGCGCTGGCCAACACCCTGATGGCGCAGTGCAAGCCGGACCGTGCCGGCGGCACCGCTTCCGGCTCGGGTGGCCGGGCTGTGGGGGTGGGAAAAGTTTAGTTGGAAGCCGGCGGCGCGGAGCTGCCGGTTCGGACACAAGGAGGAGGTTGCACCATGGAGCAGTTTGCGCCAGTACGACGCAGCAAGGACGGACAGCCGGTCCGTTATCTGATCGTGGACGATTCGGTGTTCGCCCGCAAAAACCTGGCCGGCATCATTCAGGCTTTCGGCGGACAAGTGGCCGGCGAAGCCGCGGATGGGGTGAGCGCCATCAGCGAGTATTCCCGTCTGCAACCCGATATCGTGCTCATGGATATCACCATGCCGCAGATGGAGGGCATCGAGGCCGCGGAGAAAATCGTGCAGCAGCATCCTGCGGCGCGGATCGTGATGGTCTCTTCGGTGGGCTACCAGGAAAACATCGTGGCGGCGTTGCAGCGTGGCGCGCGTCATTTTGTGCAAAAACCGGTAAAACCCGAGGTGCTGTACGAAGTGATCAAGTACGTGCTGGGAGAAGACGGCGCCGTGGCCAATGCCGCGGGTGCGGGAGCCTAGACCATGAAGATGGAGTTGATTCAGCCGTTCATCAACGCCGCCGATGCGGTGCTTTCCCAGGGGCTGAAAGCGCCCATGTTCATTGGCAACCTCAGCATGGAAGAGGAAGCCTACCGCCGCAAGGGTGTGGCCGCCCTGGTGTGGCTGACAGGCGATATCGAAGGCCGGATTATCTTCGATCTTGATCCGCAGACAGCGGTGCGCGTGGCCAGCCAGTTTGCCGGCTGTGAAGTGCCGGACTCTGACACTCTAGTGCGGGAGACGGTCTGCGAGCTGGCCAACCAGGTAATCGGAAACGCCATCACCACGCTGAACGACCAGGGGTTCCACTTCCGGGTCCATCCCCCGGTGCTGCATACTTCCGAGCATGGCGCTCAGAGCAGCGAGGATACGGAGGCTCTGGTGCTCTGTTTCGAGACCCCCATGGGCAACATCTTCATGAATATCGCCCTGCGCTACAGCGTAAACCGCAAACCCAAGAACGCCGTGGCCACCTCCGCCTGAGATCCGCCTCCGCTGCAGCGGCAAGATTGCGGCCCGGGGCGTGCCCGGCGGCCTGCCTGTCAAATTCCGGAGATTTCCAATTGGATGGATCGCTGATCAACGACCAGCACTATGGACCTGCCAGCAGAAAGACAGGATTCTGCGGTGGGGGTGCATCCCCGGCCCCGGCGGACGTCAGCGCGCTGAAGGGAGCGGTGATGCTGAGGATCAGTGTATCCGGTGGATGAGGGTCCGCCGCAGCAGTGCTGACTACGGTGCTGATGACCGCGGTGCTTCCCGCGTCACAATTGGACACATAGACTTTTGTGCTGTCGGCGGACGCCGCGGCATACAAGCGAAAGCGCGTGCCCGCCGTGCACACCGCCGGAACGCTCGTCAGCGCAATCGTCGAACTCACGCTGTAGTCGGAAACATTGAGCACGCTAACCTGGGAAGTCGCGGTCCCACCGCTGATCAGGTCGCTGGCAACATAGGCACGCGTGCCGTCCGGCAGGGCGGTAACTGAAACCGGACTCGCCGGCATGGGCACCGTAGCCAGAGTTACCGGAGGATCGGAAACCACGCTGATGATACTCAACGTATCGGCCACGGGATTCGTCACGTAGAGGCGGTTGCGCCCGGAGTCGTAGAAGAGGAAATTCGCGCCCGTTCCCACCGGGAGCGTGTTGGTGACTGTGTCGGTGGCGGTGTCAATAGTGGAAACCGTGCCGCTACCCGAGTTCAGAACATAGATGCGCTCACTGTCAGAACGCGCCGCGGCCAGCACTGGCGCATTCCCTACGGTAATGCTCAGCACGGAATCATCGAGCGTATTAATGCGCGTGACTGTCCCATCGCCCTGATTGACCGAGTAAACCTTGGTTGCGTCAGGAGTTTCGACGACAGCCACAGGGTCGGTGCCCACCGGAACCAGATCCGTAACAATGTGGGTGGAGGTGGTAATCACCGCCACCGTGTTGGTGCCGGAGTTGGCGACATAGACTTTGTTGTTGTCTTTCGATGCTACAAACACGGGTTGCGATCCCGCCGGCAGGCTGATGGTGGAAACCGCGGTGGCCGTGGAAGGAGCGTAGTAGGAGAGCGTATCTTCCGCCTCGTTGGCGATATATATGCTGTTCCCGCTGGGCAATATGGCAGCATGCACGGGGCTGAGGCCCATTCTTGCCACGCCCACGTTGGTATCGCCCGACACATCGATCCGGGTGCTTCCGCCGGGATCGTTGAGACCGCCGCTCTCCACATTATTGGCGCCATTCGTGCTCAGAACATACATAAAGTGGGCCGCAGCGGGAGTGGGCGGGTTGGGGCTGGTGGGAATCGCCACCGGGCGGTAGACGTCGCCGCAACCCGACCAAACCAGAGTCATCGCCACGACGGCGGCGAAACCGCCAGCCCGCCGCAAAGTCGTCCAACGCCCAGAGGAAAAATGCATGTGTGTAATAGAAGTCCCGGAAGAGCCTT
>Ga0335085_10010160_pt1 | contig 14087 bp, 16 predicted proteins | sample Lox_Sample_45_FD_206712 | JGI IMG/M metagenome (GOLD analysis project Ga0335085, IMG submission 206712) | Soil microbial communities from Loxahatchee National Wildlife Refuge, Florida, United States - Lox_Sample_4.5 | ecosystem: Environmental > Terrestrial > Soil > Wetlands | place: USA...
GGGTCAAACGAGAGAAAACCATTCGCGTAGCTGAGGGGAACGGAAGCAGACTGAGCCAGCGCGAATACGCTGACGAGAGGGGCCAGCAAACAGAAAGCCGCGAATCTGAGAAAACTACGTCTCCCCAAGCCTCGCATTAGGCCTTTCTCGATGGCATGCCATCGGGCTGGGGGATTCTACCTCGAAATGGCAGCCGCCTTTGCGGAAAGAAAGACTCTGAGAGACGCTATACCACAGCCGAACTTCTCCTCGGTTGCCCTGATCTCAGAGCAAAAAGAAAGGCCGGCAGCCTCGCCGCCGGCTTGCTTTATCCCTTGGATATTCTGTTACTTAGGCTGGGGAACGATCCGAAGGTACGGCTTCACCGTCTTCCAGCCGCTCGGATATTGCTTCTGCGCATCTTCGTTGGAGACCGCCGGCGCAATGATGACATCGCCCCCTTGTTTCCAGTTCACCGGCGTGGCGACTTTGTGTTTCGCAGTCAGCTGGATCGAGTCCAGCGCGCGCAGCACCTCATCGAAGTTCCGGCCGGTGCTCATCGGGTAAATCAGCATCAGCTTGATCTTCTTGTCCGGGCCGACGACAAACACCGTCCGCACCGTGGCATTGTCCGCAGCCGTCCGTCCTTCCGAGGTAGTGCCGGCACCCGCCGGAAGCATGTCGTACAGCTTCGCGATCTTCAACTCGGGGTCGCCGATCATCGGATATGTCACTTTGTGCCCCTGCGTTTCTTCAATGTCGGAGGCCCACTTGCTGTGATTCGTGACCGGATCGACACTCAGACCGATGATCTTGCAGTTGCGTTTCTGAAACTCTGGCTGGAGTCCGGCCATATATCCCAGTTCGGTGGTGCATACCGGAGTAAAGTCTTTCGGGTGCGAAAACAGAATGGCCCAACCGTCGCCGATCCATTCGTGAAAGTGAATCGTCCCTTGGGTGGTTTCGGCGCTAAAATCGGGGGCAATATCATTGATTCTTAAAGCCACGGTAAATCCTCCACTGTTTGTTTTAGGGGATCATCTCGAAAGCCGCGGAAGAAAAAATTCTACGCTGCGCCCATTGGTGCTTGTCAAATCGCCCCCCTCTTAACATGGAAGGCGGTCGTGGAAAAAATCCCTGGGGATTGGTACAGTCTTCTTCGGGTAAATCGAATCTGGCCGGAGGAAACGCATGTCTTTTGTTGTGAAGCTCGAGGATGATTTGGGCGAGCAAAACGACTGGGTCATGCTGCACGGAGTCATTCCCGGGCGTGATCAGCGCGACTTCCACGTTCTGCGCTGCATTGATCCTTACGGCAAGACGGTTTTCAATCATCTTCAGATGGAAGATTTCCTCACCGAGTGGGACCGCGTCGAATCCCGCGCCGAAGATGACTCCCAGAAAGAAGCCTGGCATAAGATCAAAGAGATGGCCAAAAGCTGCCAGGCCGACCGCGACCTCTACTTGAGATTTGTGGGAAACTAGCGATCTACTTCGACAGCGCAGCTAGCGCTTCGCGGAACATCACTTCGAACGAGTGCTCTTTGCCGTTCTTGGCCACCATTGCCACCGACTTTTCCGCCGCGGCCCGCGGATAGCCAAGATTCTCCAGTGCCGACAAAACATCTTCTTCAACCGCCGTGAGCGTGGGCACCGGCGCTGTGTCCCCCGCGGCCTCGATCGGAAGCTTGTCGCGCAACTCCAGCACCATGCGCTCGGCGGTCTTTTTGCCGATCCCGGGAATCTTCGTGAGCCTGGCGATGTCGTTTCCGCGGAGGGCGCGCACCATATCTTCCGAGGCCATTCCGCTGAGGATCGTGATGCCCAGCTTCGGGCCAATCCCGCTCACCGTCATCAGCTTCTCAAAAAGCTGCTTTTCCTCCGGGTGCATGAAACCATAGAGCGCCAGGATGTCTTCCCGGACGTGAGTGTGGATGTGCAGCGCTACTTCGCTTCCCAGGCTGGGCAACGCCGAGAATGTCGGCACAGTGATGGTGACGTCGTAGCCGACGCCGCCAATTTCGACAATCGCCTGATTGGGATGCTTGGCGATCAGCTTCCCGCGCAAATGAGCAATCATGCCAACCTCATTGTAACCATAGGATGCAGGAGAGAGCCTTCCCGACCGCGCGTTTTCTGTGCGCTGAGGGCTTCTTCAAAACCGGAACAAATACGAGACCTTCACAAAAAACTGCCGGCTGTCATTAATGTACCCGTCCCGGGTGCGCAGAATGTTTAGCGTCACCGGATCGACCGCCAGCGACGGATCGTAGTTCTGCAGGTCGCTGTTATAGCCCACGTAAATCGCCGTCCCGGGATGCACCAGGTAGGTGATCAGAAAATCGGTATTGAACTGCTTCGTGGTCTGAAGGGAAGTCAGCGCGGGATTCGCCAGCGTCGCGGTGTACTGCAAAATTACGCGCAGAGAAAGTTGTTGATTGAACTGCCAGTTCCACTTGCTGCGCACGATATGGTTGTCAAAAATCGAAGCGCCGGTCGCCCGATCACGCAACCGCTCGTACAGATAGGTATTGTCAATCTTCAGGCGGTGCATGGGCAGAAACGACACCAGCAGGTTTGCCTGGTCCTCGCTTTGCAGCACCGGAGGGGTGTTGAGCGGCGGCACAAAATTCACCCCGTCTCCCCACTGGTAGTAACCCTGCACCGTCACCTTCGGCAGATAGCTGGTGCCGAAAGAAACAAAAGTATTGTGCTCGTGATAGTCCTGGTTTTGTGTCAGCGCAGGATAGTCTGATGGACGCAGCCGTTCCCGGAAGTCCACATACGGATCAACCACGATGTAGCTCTGCCCCTTAAACGCCATGTAGAAACCGGGGCTGTAATAAGTATCAAGCCGCGTGCCATCGTGTGCCCACACGTTGTCGGTATAGATGTTCGGTCCCCAGGCGAGCACCGGCCCGCTTTTCGGTCGAAATCGATAGTCCCAATTGTTCTTCACATCGCGAATATCCACCCGGTTCACGAAGCCCGTTTCGGTGGTGAATCCGGGACTGATGTCGCTATAGATCCCCTCATAGTCAATATGCGTGCTGGTGTAGCTGACATCCGCCTTTGAAGCCGGTCCCGCCTGATAGCTGCCATCCTGATTCTGTGTGGAACTGGCAACCATCTGAAAACTTCCCGTCCAGTTGGGATTGAACTTGAGCCGCGTATCCAGCCCTCCGACGCGGTTGAACTCCTTGGCGCCCGGCCATTCCCAGTCGGTGTAGATCAAACCGATGGTGGATTGTTTGAAGATGTCGCGGTTCACTCGCGCGACGGCGAAGGCCGCCCGGTCCCCCGCCAGCGGGCTATAGGTCGGCACGCTGTCTCCCGGCCCGCGATCATCAGAGGCGAGAAATCCCAGCGAGTACGGGCCGGCTTTCCCGGTCAGGCGCGCGCCGAATTGCGGGTCGCCAATATTTCGCGTGAACACCAGATCGATTGGCGTCTTGAAATAGTCGGAGTTCTCGATGAAGAACGGCCGCTTCTCCGGGAAATACACCTCGAAGCGCTGATTCACCGTGATCTGGGGCTCATCCGATTCCACCTGGCTGAAGTCCGGATTGGCGGTTACGTCGAGCACAAGGTTGTCATGCAAGATGAATTTGCCGTCTACTCCACCGCGAAACTCCGCCGGGTTGTTGTCGAAAGTCGGCGTCAGGGGGTCGCGCGTATCCAGGGCGTGGAACGATCGCAAGACGCCGTAGGGAATGAACTGCATATTGCGTCCGGGAGAGATGCCCTCCAGGCCTTGCGCGGTCGCCGCCTGTCCCAGGCGCCCTTCCACCCGCCGCGAAACTTCCGGCCAGAAGTCGTCCTCGTTTTCCCGCAGTATGCCGCGGTAGAGAATCAGTCCCCAGGTCTGCTCGTGCTGCGGAGAAAACCGCAGGCTCTTGAAGGGAATCGCCATCCACACCACATAGCCCTGAGGGGTTACTTTTCCCCGGGAATCCCAAACCGTGTCGAACGAAGTGTCGAAGTTTACGACGTTGCCGGTGCTATCTTCATGCGCCTCCTCCGTCCAGATGGCATCCCACTGCACGCCTAAAGGGTTGGTCTGGAAGGCGTAGGCGCGCCGCTGATCATGGAAGGTGTCGAGAATGATTTCGACGTTGTCGTCGCTGAAAATGTCCTCACGCCGCGACATGCGCGCCCGCACCTTCCCCGGCTGATCGAAACAGATGAATACGACGTACAAGTTCCTCTCGTCGTAACCGACATAGGCCTCAGTCGGCTCAGAGGCCGGCTGGCCGTCGTGAGGATTGCGCTGGATGAAGCCGGTGACCTTCACCATCTGCGTCGCCGGTTCGCCCTCGGGACGCATGGTCAAAAACTGCTCGAGCACCGGCGGGCGCGACAGACGCGGGATGGTCAAAATGCTCGAAGGCGCGTTCCCGGGAGGTAGGGGAGGAGCTTGCGGTCCTTGCCGGCACCATGCCGGCGGGGCGAGCAAACAGAGCAGCAGGGGAGAAAAAATTAGCCCGGTTTTGCGCACCGATACGGACAACGTGGCCCTCGCATCCATCGCGCTTTTGGCGATGGCGACCATGCAAGATACACCAACTGGCGGTTGGCCCCAAGACAAGTGCAATCTGTTCTGTTATCGGAAAAAGTTCCCAGGACTTCGAGGGGATTGGAAAGTTTAAAACAGTGAGCTCTGCCGCCGGTTCGGAGTGATGCCGAAGTGCTCGTAGGCGAGTTGCGTGGCCACGCGCCCCCGGGGTGTTCGATTGAGGAAGCCGATTTGGATCAGGAATGGCTCGTAAATCTCTTCAATGGCATCCGGTTCTTCGGCCAGCGCCGCTGCCAGCGTGTTCACGCCCACCGGACCACCCTGGTACTTCTCAATAATCGTGAGCAGCAGCTTGCGGTCAATCTCGTCGAACCCGTATTGGTCCACTTCCAGCATCTTCAAAGCGGCCTGCGCGGTGGGCAGATCGATCTTGCCTCCGCCGCGTACCTGCGCATAGTCGCGCACGCGCCGCAGCAACCGGTTGGCGATACGCGGAGTCCCCCGCGAGCGGCTGGCAATTTCCAGGGCGCCCGCTTGGTCGATGCCGACGGCAAGAATCTCGGCCGAGCGCTCCACGATGATCTGCAGGTCAGAATGGCTGTAGAACTCCAGGCGCAGCACAATCCCGAATCGCGATCTTAACGGCGATGATAGAAGTCCAGCCCGCGTGGTTGCTCCCACAAACGTGAACGGCTTCACGTCCATAGTGTGCGTCCGCGCCGCTGGTCCCTGCCCGATCATGATGTCCAGTTTGTAGTCTTCGAGCGCAGAATAAAGGATCTCCTCCAGCGCCGGTTGCAGGCGGTGCACTTCGTCTATGAATAGCACCTGCTTGTCGCGGAGGTTAGTCAGGATGGCCGTCAGATCGCCCTTAATCTGCAGTGTCGGCCCTGAAGTCTGTTGGAACGCTACCCCCAACTCGTTGGCGATGATCGTCGCCAGCGTGGTTTTGCCCAACCCGGGAGGCCCATACAGCAGGACGTGATCGAGCGCCTCTCCACGCGAGCGCGCCGCCTCGATCGCGACCGCCAGATTTTCTTTGACCTTGGCTTGACCGATGAATTCGTTCAGTCGCTGCGGGCGCAGCTTTAGTTCAAACGACGAATCGTCCTCGACCGGCGCGGCCGAAACCAGTCTTTCCTTGGAGTTCAGCTGCGGGGTGTTCTTGAGCGTGGCCACGTTATGGCGATAGTAAAGCGAAAGGGCCGGCGACGCAATTACCCAAGTCGGCTTCAGAATACCTTCGCCAATTCCCCCAGGACCTTGTCCCCGTACTGCGGGTCCTTCATCACAAACTCTGCCTTATGGATGACCGGGTTGTAATTGAAGTACACCTCGGCTTGGTCATTTGCCAGAAACAGCTTGGTCGCGGTCCAGTTCCCCTTCGGCAGCGTGTGGAAAGATCCGTCGGCGGTGCGGCTTTCCTCTTGTCCCAATAGGGCAAACTCAAAGGGCAGCGTCTCTTCCTTTTGCGCGTGATCGGGAGCATGCTTGGCCCGCAGAGCTTTTTGCAGGGGAGCGAGCAGCGCCGTCGGATCCGAATCTGGCAGTGAGGTAAACTCTCCCTTGCCGGATGCCAGCACTCCGCTTGAAGCCGCACTCGGCGTCTTCAACTCAATCTGGAACTTGGTGGCTGTCGTTCCGTCGGCATAGGTCACCAGCCAGCGAACATCCCCGTTATCATTCCCCATCGAGATGATGTCGAGACCGACGGCGTTGGCGGCGGATGTGTACTGCTCCTCGGGCGCGGCTTCCGGCTCTGGCGCTTTGTTGCATCCCCAGGAGCCCAGAATTAGAAGCCCAACCCAAACCCTGGTAGCTATCTTCACTCGATGACCCCCAGACGAATGCCATTCAGCTTCTTCGCATCGAACCAGGCGATCTTGCGGTGAAACCACTGCCTGTCTCCGGAAAGCGTATAGCGCGCCTTCGCCGCTGCGAGATTCTTTGTTCCCAGCAGATAGGCGACCGGGCTCTCGCCAAATGTCCGCAGGCGTTCTTCCAGCCACGAATGCTCGCCGAGCGGCGCGGCCAGCACCACCGGGCTTCCCGCAAAATACGCCAGCCTCGCGCCGAACTCGGCATGATTCTCAATCTCTGGCGCCTGCCAGCCGTAGGCCTTCTGAAACTGTTCGCTCGCTGCCTCCAGATTTTTCACGCCCAACACCACCACCGCTATGCCGGAGAGCCCCGATCCATGGACGCTCGCCGAAGGAAGCACCCGCAGCTGGCGTGGAGTCTTATCCTGAATCAGGAATGGCAGGGTTGAGCCCGGCGCGCCCGAACCCGCCGTTCCGGTCTCCCACTCGATGACTTGTCCGTCTGGCCGCTTGCGGCTTCCCGGACTCGGGCCTTCTACCGGAAGTCCTGCCTGCTTGAACCGCGCCAGGTCCTCCTGTAAGTGTTGACTGCCGGTCGCCCATGCGCACGGGCCCGCGTCACCCTCAATCATCCTGCCCCAGTCCGAGTCCATCTTGCCGCCGGCTTTCTGGGGAGCAATCAACTCCAGGTACGATCCGTCGTCGAATCCCAGAAGCGCCATCTGGGTGCCGCCGTGGGCATGAGGCCCGCCGTAGTCAGTCGCCAGTCCCACCATTGCGAAGGCGTCTCGCAACCGTTCCAGTTGCGAACCGCAGACGGATGCGTGGTCCACTTTGATGGGCAGGGCTTTCGCAGCGCCCGCCGCCATGCCCACTAACATGGCTACGGCAATCCACCCTCTCAATTGGCAACCACCTTTTCAATGGCGGCGCGCAAATCGTTGTAAGCCATGGCTCCCGGATGATACATGGCTACCTTCCCTGCCTTATCTACCAACACCAGCGTGGGCGTGGTACTCGCTCCGTAGTGGTCGAAGTTCGCCTTACTCACCGGAACCGGAATACTGTCCAGCGCGGCATAGTAGTGCTTCCACACCTGGTCGATATAAGCCAGTTCCTCCTGGGGACTTGCCTCCTGCCCTCCTGCAGCGTATCCGTAACGTTGCGTCGGCGCCATCACGATCAAGCCCTTCGGACCAAATTCCGAGCGCAACTGCGTGATAATCGGTCCCTCGGCCTTACAGTCCACGCACCAATGCGCCCAGAAAAACAACAACACGGGCGACCCCTTGAGCTGGCTCAGCGGCGTCGGCTTTGATCCCAGGTTCTCCGTGAGTTGCAGCGCCGGTGCCGGTTGACCGGTTATTCCCAGAAGGTTCAGGTTCTTCTGCAGGCGCGAGGCAATCGAAGTCTTTCCGAACTCTGCCAGGCTGCGTTTTAAGAGCGCCACCGCCTGCGCCTGGTGCCCCTCCGCCGCCAGAACCTGCGCCTGCACTTCGATGGCAGCCCCCAGCGCCATCGGCAGATGCGGTTCCGCGTCCAACGGCCTTTTCGCCAGCAACTGCCGGGCGAAGGTCTCGGTCTGCCGGGCATAGCTTTCCGCAGCCCCCATCTGGTTCTGGCTGGCTGCGGCTCGCGCCATCCACGAAAGCGCCTCGAGATATTCCGGGGTAATGCTGTGATGGGCGCGGTAATCCTGCAACTCCTGATCGGCGACCGGCATGTTGCCCTGGATGAGCGCGTTGCGCACATCCTCCACAATGTCGCCAAAGCTGGCCGCGGAAAAGACCAGTAAGAAGACCACTAGACGGCGAATCATGGCTCCATCATGAATCGAAGTACGCTCCGCTGCCAAGTGCCCGCCCCGATATAGGCTGCCAGGCCGTCAACGGGCCGTCGATTCAATAACTTAGGGACGTATCGCCGCGAATTTTCTGGTGTGACTGTGGAAATTCAGGTAAAATACACTCGCGTTTGATCTTGCGGTTTTTGCAGTTTCCAGTATCTCCGCTCATCAGCATGATCCTGCCTGCGAAGTTCTGCGAGTGAATCACGCAACATCACAATAAAGGAACAATGCAACACCATGGAAACAGGAACAGTAAAGTGGTTTAACGACGCCAAGGGTTATGGTTTTATCAGCCGCCAGAACGGCGAGGACGTGTTCGTCCACTTCTCGGCGATTCAATCTAGCGGTTTTCGTAGCCTCCAGGAAGGCCAGCAGGTCCAGTTCGACGTAGTCAAGGGCCCCAAGGGCTGGCAGGCCGAGAACGTCAAGGCGCTCTAAGCCACTGACTGAACAAAATCCGCAAAAAGGGCGGCCTTCGGGCCGCCCTTCCTGTTTCTATTCGAGCTTACGCCGCAGCCGCGGCCACGGTATCGTAAAACTTGAAAAACTGCTCTACATGGGTCACTTCCAGTGCACTGCGCACCCGGTCGCTGACCCCTACCAGGGCTAAGGTCCGCCCATCCTTTTGGTGCGTGACGTAGGCACCCACCAGCGAGCCGATCCCCGCTGAATCTACGTACGGGACCGAGGTGAAATCAAGAATCAGCCGGGGCGAAGCACAGGCGCGCACCTTATTCTGAAAATCGAAAAGGTTGCTGATGACCAGCGGCCCGTCCAAGCGCAAGATAGATTGTCCTTCTTTTGGGCCGGGGACTTCTGAGATGGCAAGAGGCTCCTTAGGCATCCCGAAATCTTGCCGCATCATTGTTAAAGCACTATGAATTTCAGACAAAAAAGTGAGCCCCGGCCCTCCGGATGCTGCCCAAGAAACCGGGCAGGGCGTTAGAACCGGAAAGTGACCCCGATCGAGGGCTCCGCCGTGTGGCTCCAACCGCCGGTTGCAATCTCCGAGACCCCGAAATCGGGCGCCTTATAGATCAGCCCCCGGTACTGCAGGCGTACACCCAACCCGTGCGCCATCCGGTAATTCAAGCCAAAACCGTAGAGAAACGTCCCGGAAGTCTCGGTCGTACTGCCAAAGCCGAAGTTGTTGGAATTCGAGACCGGGGCAAAGATCAACGCTCCGCCGCCCCCCAGCAGAAAAGGCTGCAACTTGCGCTCACCGCTGCCTTGCAGCACATAAGCCGCCGTCAACTCATGCACGTTCGTCTGCTGGCTGGCAATCGGACCGGTGATCGTTCCTACCACGGTGTAGTACTGGGTGTTGCGCGTGAAAGCATAATTCAACTCGAATGCCGAGTGCGGTCGCCAGCCGTACCGGTAGCTTAGCAAGAATCCCGCCGAGTTGGTCGGATCTTGTTCAATGCTGTTGCCGCTGGTCGACTTGGGAAAACTGCCAAAACCGCTGACCGCCAAATCGGACGGGTGCTCTTGTGCAATCGCGGCAGAGATAAACAGTAAGACGCAGGCAAGAATGCTTAACTTGCGAAGCATGAGTTCTCCTTGCAAAAGGTTAAGTTGTATTAGGGTTGCTTCTGGTTAGAACCCTCTCGCCCGCCCGCGCGACGTAAAGAGTCGGTCAAGAAACGTAAAGATCAGTCAAGGCGCTCCCTTGTTCGCCACCGATCCCCACGCTACACTGACCAGGCAATGAACCTGAAGCCCGGCGAACCCGCCCCCGACTTCGATCTTCCCGCGGTCGCCGGGGAGCGCCAGTTTCGTGTCAGGCTTCGTGACTTTCGTGGCAAGCAGCACGTCGTTGTTACCTTTCATCCTCTCGACTGGACTCCCACTTGAGCCGCCCAGGTGCCGGCCTTCGACGCCGCCCGCGCCAAGTTCGCCGCGCTCAATGCCCAGGTTCTGGACATCAGTGTTGACTCCATCACCAGCCACATTGCCTGGCAGAAAAAAGAAATCGGCATGGTCGAGATCCCACTGCTTGCCGATTTCTATCCCCACGGCGAAGTAACGCGGGCGTTCGGCATTCTGCGCGAAGGGCCGCCTGTGCCCGGCATCTGCGAACGCGCCGCCTTCATCGTGGACCCGCAGGGCATCATCGCCTTCGCCCGCGTCTATCCCCTCGACCAGATGCCCGACCTGGAAGAGCTCTTTCGCGAACTCCGCAAGCTCCAGCCCCCAATCCAGATTAGTTGACTTTGTCAACGAATATTCCCGATACTGGTTCCACCGAGGTGATGTGATGTCGAGCCTTGCCAGCCAGGTCGCCGCCGTCCGCCGTTTCAACCGCTTCTACACCCGACAGATCGGCGTGCTGCGCGAAAAGCTCTACCGCAGCCCGTTTTCGCTGACCGAAGTCCGCGTGCTCTATGAACTGGCCCATCGCCATCAGCTCACCGCCAAAGAGCTTTGCCGCGATCTCGGGCTCGACCCCGGCTACCTCAGCCGCATGCTGCGCACGTTTGAAAAGCGCGGGTGGCTGAAGCGCACACTATCGCCGGATGATGCCCGCCACTATTTCCTCGCCCTCACCGCCAAAGGACGCGATGCCTTTGCTCCGCTGAACCAGCGTTCCGCGCAGGAAGTGGGCGCGCTGTTGCGCCAGGTGCCCAAGACAAGCCGCGCCGGTGTCATCCGCGCCATGCACACCATCGAGCAAGCGTTCGCTGCGGGCGACTCCCAGGCCCGATCGTTTATTCTGCGCAATCCTGATCCGGGAGACTTGGGCTGGGTCGTCCATCGCCATGGCGCTCTCTATTCGCAGGAGTACGGCTACGACGAACGCTTCGAAGCACTGGTGGCGAAAATCGTCGGCGAGTTTGTAGAGCATTATGATGCCCGCCGTGAACGTTGTTGGATCGCCGAACGCGGCGGCGAGATCGTCGGATCGGTCTTTCTGGTCAGGAAATCCGCGGCCGTTGCTAAACTGCGCCTGTTACTGGTGGAACCGTCCGCACGGGGCTTGGGAATCGGCAAACGCTTGGTGAACGAGTGCGTGGAATTCGCGCGACAGGCGGGCTACAAGAGAATCGTTCTCTGGACGCAGAGTGAACTCAAAGCGGCACGCGGCATTTATCAGGGCGCTGGCTTTCACCTCGCCGACAAACACCATCACCACAGCTGGAGCCGCCGCAACCTGATTTCAGAAGTGTGGGAAAAAGAATTGTAGGGCGAGTGCCATCCGGCAACCCGCCCGAAATTGCAGTCGGCACTTGAAAATGCCCTACGCCGCCTGTTTCTTCAAATCCTTGATGTCGCTCAACAGCACCTGCTCGTGTCCCTCGGGATTCACCTTCGGATAGACCTTGCGCACCACGCCATTGGGGCCGATCACGAAACTTGTCCGGTCCCAGTACATCGTGCCTTTGTACTCCGTCTGCCCGATGCCGCACGCCTTCAGCAGGTCATGATTGGTGTCGGCGAGCAGATCAATGGTGAAGGCAAACTTGTTGCAGAAACTCTTGTGCGAAGCCACGTCATCCGCACTTACGCCCACCACGGTAATGCCCGCAGCATCAAAGTCGCTCTTGGTCGCGGTAAAGGATTTACCCTGGATGGTGCAACCCGGCGTGTCGTCTTTGGGATAGAAATAGACCACCAGCCACGTGCCCGCGAAGTCGCCCAGCTTTACGGTTTGGCCGTCCTGGTTGGGAAGGGAAAAGTTCGGGAAAGATTGTCCTGCCTGCAGCATCGTCTGCTCCTTTCAATTTGCCAGAAAATTGTAGCAGCGGCGCGGTCGTCAGGTTACACCGCCGCGTCTTTCAGGGGTGTGGCGAGGCACCACTCGTTGCCAAAGGGATCTCTTACCGTCGCATTCCGGTCCCCGTAAGGCTGATCCGTCGGCGCGGACAGCGACGTCCCGCCTGCGGTCAGGGCCCGGTGATAGGCAGCATCCACGTCTGGCAGGTACAGATAGAACATGCTGTGCATGGGCTGGTACGGCCCGTGCGCTTCACCCAATTCCATGTAGGAATCGCCAATCTTCATGCTGGCATGATGGATGACCCCGTCGGGTGTGGCGTGCCGCCCGACTTCTACGGCTCCAAAGGCCCGTTTCAGGAACTGGATCACTGGCTCCCCGCGCAGCGGATGCAGCGATGGCTGCACATCCGGCGCTCCCTCCCACTTGTAGTCGTTGCCCTGATACGTTGCGATGTACCAGAAATTACCCTCCGTATCTTTCACGGTGGCCGAGCGCTCGCCGTATGACTGATCCCGCGGTTCATCCAGGCTGGTGCCGCCAGCCTCTAGCGCGCGCTCGTAGGTCGCGTCGCAATCCCGCACATACACATGGAATGCGCCCAGCTTTGCATCTCCCTGGTAGGTGTGTTCGGGGCCGCCACCCCCGATCATCAGGTGCGAATCGCCCACTGTGACATCCGCGTGCATTCCCCCAGCCGACCCGACCGAGCGGAAATTCTCTTTCGCTCCAAAGGTCCGCTTCACAAACTCCAGCAACGCCGGGGCGTTCTTCCCCACCAGGTACGGTGTCACCGTCCGGTAGCCTTCCGGTACCGGACGCACGCCGGTCTTCGGCGGGGCTGGCTTGCTCAACTTATCCAGTCGCCGCTGCATCTCCTCGGCAGAAACCATCTCTTTGGGAGTGGAAATGATCCAGGTATATCCAAAAGGATCGACGACCTGGCCCGCACGCTCGCCGTAGAACTGGTCTTCGACCGGACGCAGGACTTTCGCTCCCGCAGCTACCGCCTGTTTGGCCAGGAGGTCCGCGTCGGCTACGAGCAGTTTGATCTTTACCGGAGACCCACCCAGCGTCTCTGCGCTCACCACCCCGAACTCCGGGTACTCATCTGCCAACCTGAGTAGCGAATCGCCAATGGCGATTTCGGCATGGCCAATCTTCCCCGAGGGCTCCGTCAACCGCATCCTTTCCTGCGCCCCAAAGGCCGTCTTATAGAACTCGATCGCCGCACTGGCATTCTTGTAGCTCAAGTACGGCGTCGCCGTGTGTTGTTCACCAGCGCGCAATTCTGGGGCCGTGGTCGCCATGGTTCGTCGCCTCAAATCCGCCTTCAATCTCGCTCGAAATTCTTCCCGCGGCAGATCTCGCAAGTCCTCCGCGATCCGCAACAGTGTTGCCTGGCGGGCATTTACTTTGGGCTGGGAAGCATGCGTTCCGAGCAATGCCTGCACGGCATCATCGAATTGATCGAACTGGTTGCGCTTAGGCATAGTTGGCCCCCAGCTTCGCCCGTAGCGCCTGCAGGCCACGAAACTGAAGTTGCTTTATGGCGCCTTCACTTCGTCCCAACTCCCCGGCGATTTCCTTGATGCTTTTTTCCTCCGCAAAGCGCATGACCACCACGCGCCGCTGGTCTTCCGGCAACAGTTCGACCATGCGGAACAGCCGCGCCCGGTGCTCCACTTCCACCGGACACACGTCGACTACCTGCTCCGGCGGATCTTCCACAATCTCCCGGCCGGCTTGTTTCCAGCGGTCGATGACCAGGTTGGAAGCAATCCTCAGCAGCCACACGGCAAATGGAACGCCTCGCCAGTCAAATCGCGGCAAGCTGGCCAGCGCACGGTGAAACACCTCCGAGGTCAGGTCCTCGGCGGCGTCCCGGTCCCCCACCCGCCGCGCGATGTAGGCGTACACCCGCTCAAAGTGCCTCTCATATAACTCGCCAAACCTGCCCGGGTCCTTTTGCGCAGCCTCTACCAGAAGGCGTTCTTGCGCCTTCTCCCGCGCCTCCGTTGCTGCAGGTTTTCGGACCGCCATGTTGTCTTCTCTCTAGTGAAAACGGCCTTTGCGGCGGAAGGTTACGGTCAAAGTTCGCGCCTTTGGCTCGCATCCCCTTGACTTCCGCCGGCCCCGGTTTTTGAGCAGTAAATGCCGACTTCTTTGGTTACAATAAACCAATCGGTTTGGCAGGGGTGGCCG
>Ga0335085_10010161_pt1 | contig 14086 bp, 4 predicted proteins | sample Lox_Sample_45_FD_206712 | JGI IMG/M metagenome (GOLD analysis project Ga0335085, IMG submission 206712) | Soil microbial communities from Loxahatchee National Wildlife Refuge, Florida, United States - Lox_Sample_4.5 | ecosystem: Environmental > Terrestrial > Soil > Wetlands | place: USA: Florida...
AATTATCAAGTCATCGCGCCCGACTATTTCCGCGCCATGGGAGTTCCTCTGCTAGCCGGGCGATTCCTTTCCTCCCAAGACGGGCAGCAAGCCCCGCGCGTGGTCATTGTGAATGAGGAATTGGCGCGGCGGCAGTGGCCAGGGAAGGACGCCTTGGGCAGACGGCTGAGAATCGACATGGCCGGCAAGCCCTGGCTGACTGTGGTGGGTGTGGTGGGTAACGTCAAGGCGCAGTGGCCTTCTCCCGAGCCCGGCGAGGAATTCTACTTGCCCTACACGCAGTACCCTTGGGATCTGACCCCGCGCCACCTGGTTATCCGCTCGGCTTTGGATCCCCATGCTCTAATCGCCGCCGTCCGGGGCGAAGTGACGGCCCTCGACAAGGATCAGCCTGTCACCGACGTCCGGACCCTGGAGGAGGTGGCGGCAGAGGCGGTGGGCCAGCAGCGCTTCGCCATGTTGCTGCTGGGGGCGTTTGCCCTTCTAGCACTGGTTCTGGCGGCGGTGGGGATTTACGGAGTAATGGCCTTTACGGTGTCCTGGCAGACGCGCGAAATCGGCATTCGTTTGGCCTTGGGCGCCGGGCGAAGTAATGTGCTGGTGGCGGTAGTACGGCAAGCGCTGGCCCTGGCTCTAATCGGCATAGGAGTGGGGCTGGCAGGAGCGCTGGGCCTGACCCATTTCCTGTCGAGCCTGCTCTATGGAGTGCGCCCCAACGATCCCGTGACGCTCGCAGGAGTCTCATTGTTGCTGTTGTCCGTCTCGGTCCTGGCCAGCTACATCCCGGCGCGCCGCGCAACCAAAGTTGATCCCATGGTGGCGCTGAGGCATGAGTAAAGCAGTGGTTAGTGGATAGTGGCTAGTAAAAAACAGGTATTAGATGTCAGGTGTTAGCTCTGAGGTTTCAAGTATCAGGTGTTAAGTGCAAGGGAACATCGCCTGGGCGACTCCCTCCTTGGAAAAGGACAGGTGCCCGGAGGGTGTGGGGTAGCGGCGAATTCACCTCGCCCTGGAGCGGTGCCCCGCACCGCGCGGTATATGGCGGCGTAAATGCGCCACTACCCCGCATTCCCCGACTGGAGCCGGAGTTGTTAAAGCACAGGCTGACCGCTGAAAGCTTAGTGCTGAACGGTCGAAGGTAGAAACAAAATGAGCACCCTACTCCAAGACGTGCGCTACGGCCTGCGGATGTTGGCGAAGAATCCGGGCTTCACGGCCGTGGCGGTGTTGACGCTGGCGCTGGGGATCGGCGCGAATACGTCGATCTTCAGCTTGATGAACGTTATCATGCTCCGGGAGTTGCCGGTGGAGAACCCCCAGCAATTAGTGCTGCTGGGAAAGGGAAGGTCGGCCGGGAGCGCTGACGATTTCGCCAACACGGAGCTCTATTCGTATCCCTTTTATAGCGAAATAAGACAGAAGAACCAAGTTTTCTCGGGCACGTCCGCCATACTGAGTCTACTCTTTAACAAGATGCACGGTGCCGTGGAGGGAAGCGCGGAATTGGAATCGCTGAATGTCCAATTGGTTTCGGGCAATTATTTTTCCATCTTGGGGGTTAAGCCAACGTTGGGGCGCTCGTTCACAGAGGCTGCGGACGAGCCCGCCGGCGGACACCCTGTGGGCGTGGTCAGTTACACTTGGTGGGATCGCCGCTTTGCGCGCGACCCCGCCATCATCGGAAAGACGGTGACCTTGGGATCGACGGTTTACACCATCATCGGCATCACTCCCCCGGGATTCTTCGGCACTACGATAGGCGAGTTGCCCGACCTATGGATTCCACTGTCGATGGAAAAGCAGGTTTCGCCAGGCTGGAATGGGCTCGACGATAAAAACTTCCAATCACTCTATATTCTTGGCCGACTCAAGCCCGGGGTCAGCGTGGGGCAGGCCCAGGCCAACGTTAACCTGCTGGCCCGGCAGATCTGGCAAGAGTACGCGGGCTCGACCCTCACCCAGCAACAAAAAGAAGGTCTGCAGCACACGGAGATCGAACTGACATCGGTAACACGCGGACTCCCGCGCCTCCGATTCGGGGCCTCGTTGCCTTTGCAAATCCTGATGGCGGTGGTAGGCGTGGTTTTGCTCATTGCGTGCGCCAATATTGCCAACCTCTCGCTAGCGCGCGCCACGGCCCGCGAGCGGGAAATCGCCGTACGAATGTCGCTCGGAGCCGGCCGGGCCCGCCTGATCCGGCAAATGCTTACTGAGAATTTGGTGCTGGCACTCGCGGGCGGTGTGTTGGGTGTGGTGCTGGCCGGGTGGGCCGCCAATGGGCTGCTGACTATGGTGCCTCATGGCAGGGAGCCTTTGCCCTTGGACGTGACGCCCGACGCGCGGGTGCTGGGATTCACCTTTGTCGTTTCCATCGCCACCGCGCTGCTCTGCGGCATTGCACCGGCGCTGCGGGCCACTCGCATCGCCTTGGGCTCTTCGCTCAAGGAAGGAAGAGGCGCGGCTTCCGTTACCAGCCGCACGCCGCTGGCCAAAGGGCTGATCGTTTCGCAGGTGGCGCTATCACTTGTGCTCCTGATTGGGGCTGGACTTTTCCTTCGCACCCTCGTAAATCTTGCCAACGTTGACACTGGGTTCAACAAGGAAAACGTCCTCATGTTCGGAATCGATCCACCATCGGTGGGCTACAAGGAGGATATGCGCCTGGTGACGTTATATCAGCAAATCGAGCAGCGCGTCAGCGCGGTGCCCGGGGTGCGGGCTGACAGCATTTCATTCTTCACATTCGACCAGGGCGAGTGGACCGAACCGGTCTCGGTCATTGGACGTACGCCGACGCCCGAGGATGACATGATGGTAACCCACAACGTCGCTGGCCCTGGCTACTTCGCGACGATGGGAATTCCGATCCTGCTCGGGCGCGTATTCGGCCCACAGGATACCGCGGCCTCGCCTAAGGTTGCCGTCATCAATGAAACGTTCGCGCGTTGGTATCTTCCTGGCGGTTCGCCGATAGGGCGACACTTTGGACTGGGAGGCGATCCTAAGCACAGCAACGACATCGAAGTGGTCGGGGTGGTGAAAGACGCCAAATACGAGAGCTTGCGGGAGCGGGCAATTCCGGCAGCGTATTACCCGTACAACCAGCACATTCAATACTTTTACGACTTCGAGGTCCGCTACACGGGTAAACCTGAGGTGATGATCGCGGAGGTTCGCCAAGCCATCGGCCAGGTGGACCGCTCTCTCCCTGTCGCTTATGGGGGCACAATGGTCGAGCAAGTCGATGGCTCCACAGCGGGTCAAAGCTTGGTCGCGCGGCTTTCTACGTTTTTCGGCCTACTCGCGGCGTTTCTGGCGTGCATTGGAATCTACGGTCTCATGTCCTATGCCGTCACGCGGCGGACCAATGAAATTGGCATCCGCATGGCGCTGGGGGCGAAAAGGTCCGGCGTCCTGTGGATGGTCATGCGTGAAAGCCTGTTGTTGGTCATTGCCGGCGTGGCGATAGGAATTCCGGCGGCACTCGCGGCCGGTCGCCTCGTTTCAAGTGTGTTGTATGGTCTCAAGGCCACTGATTCGGCAACCATCACCGTCGCCGTTCTGGTGATGGTGGCCGTCGCGACCCTGGCGGGTTACCTACCGGCTCGCCGGGCAGCCAAGGTCGATCCCATGGTGGCGCTGAGGTATGAATAAAGCGGTCAGCGGCCAGTTCTCAGCTTTCAGCCAAACCGGAATGGGCCGTGAGAAGCGGCTAATAGCTGATCGCTGAAAGCTGATCGCTGGGGACTTACGCAATGAGCACCTTATTCCAAGACGTACGCTACGGCCTGCGGATGCTGGCCAAGAACCCCGGCTTCACGGCGGTGGCAGTGCTGACGCTGGCACTAGGCATTGGGGCCAATACAGCCATCTTCAGCATGGTCAACGCGTTGCTCTTCCGGCCCCTTCCGGTCAGTCATCCGGAGCAGATCTACACCTTGTCCGCAACTGGACCTTCCGGCGGCAACTCGTTCTCGGTTCCGGATTACGAGGAAATACGGAATCAAACCAACAGTTTGTTCTCTGATATGGCTGGGGTAGGAGGGCTTTTCAGCACCACCGGGCTGAGAGTGGCGGGCAAGAGCGAACGAATGTCCACCCAATTCGTAACGGGGAACTTCTTCAGCATGCTGGGCGTTCGGCCTGCACTGGGCCGATTCATTCTTCCCACCGAAGGCCGCGCCGCCGGCAGTGATCCGGTGGTGGTCCTGAGCTTTGACTTCTGGAAGTCACGATTCGGCGGCGACCCCGACATCATTGGCCAAAAGGCGCTGGTGAACGGCCATGCCGCTACCATCATCGGCGTCGCGCCGGCGGAGTTCCACCCCCTGTCGTCGTTCCTCGATACGCAGGGTTACATACCGTTGGGAATGATGGTGGTTGATCACCGCACACCGCCAGAATTCCTGGGCGACCGCGAGGGGAAGCAGTTGATCCTGATGGCCAGGCTGCGGCCGGGAGTTACGGAGGCCAAGATTCGTTCGGTTCTCGACGTGGTGGCCCAGCGCATGGCCGCGGAGTATCCGAAGGCCGATGCGTGGACGGGGCTCATCGCGTTTCCGCTTCCGCCCACGGGTCCAACTTCCAGTCCCCACAGCCCTCTCTTGGCGATCTCGGCGCTGTTCCTGGCTTTAGCGTCGGTGGTCTTGATACTGGCGTGCGTCAACGTGGCCAACATTCTGCTGGTTCGAGGGAGCGCGCGTCGCGGCGAGATAGCCATCCGGGCAGCGCTGGGAGCGCGTCGCGGCCGTCTGATCTGGCAGTTACTCATCGAGAGCCTGCTGCTGGCGCTGCTGGGCGGCATGGGTGGGACGATGGTCGGTTCGGCGGCAAGCGGCGCGCTCAATTCGATTCCTTTGCATATGGATTTGCCGCTGGTTCTGGATTTCCACTTTGACTGGCGGGTGTTCGCATACGCATTTGGGGTTGCGGCGCTCGGTGGCGCGATTGCCGGCGTTGTTCCCGCCTGGCGCAGCACGGGGGGCGACCTGAACGACCTCTTGCACAGTGTGGGGCGCGGCGCCACGCCCGGCGGTCACCGTTTCCGTAAGCTGTTGGTGGTGGCTCAAATCGCCGGTTCGCTCGTACTGCTGATCGTTGCCGGTCTCTTCACGCGGAGCCTCATGAGCGCGCAGCGATCAGATTTAGGGTTTGATCCTCAGCACGTTCTAAACGTCGCCTTGGATCCCGCCCTGGCGGGATACACTCAAACCGACGCCTTCAACGCCGCGGAGAGAGTGCACGCGCGGATTCAATCTCTTCCCGGTGTTCGATCGGCGAGCCTGGCAGTGTCGGTGCCCATGGGGGGCTTTAACATGGGCTATGCGCTTGATATCGAGGGTTATACACCCCCAGCCGGGGAGCGCACGGCCAGCGCCGGGTGCAATGTTGTCTCTCCCGGCTATTTCCAGACTATGGGGATACCCGTGGTCCGCGGGCGCGAAATTCAGGCGAACGATGACCAAGACCCGGCTCACATAGCCGTCGTAAACCAAGCCATGGCGGAACGTTTTTGGCCGGGCACGGACCCCATCGGGAAGCAATTCAGAGTTGAGGATGACCTCAATCATCCCGTGCTGGTTGTCGGCGTGGTGAGAAACAGCCAGACCACCGAACTGCTCGGCAGCCTACCGGTAAGCCCATACTTTTATCTCGCGCTCTCCCGAAAGCGCATGCGGCCGGTCACGCTCCAGGTGCGTACTGCCGGCGACCCGGCCCTAATGATTCCGGCAATCCTCGGAGCAATTCACACCCAGGAGCCCGACATCCCACTTGGTAATGTCCAAACCATGACCGAGGCGCTTGACACACTCAATGGACTGCTTCTCTTCAAGCTGGGCGCGGCGCTGACGGGTTGCTTGGGAATCCTTGGGCTGATTCTGGCCGTAATCGGCATGTACGGTGTCATTTCTTATGCTACGGTGCAGCGTACCCACGAGATTGGGATTCGGCTGGCCCTCGGCGCAAACCCGCACGAAATCCTGCGGGCCGTCATGCAACAGGGAATATCCATCATTGCGGTCGGAACTCTGGCCGGAATTCTCCTTACATTTGCCGCTGCCCGGGTGGTGGGCCATTTCCTGGTGGGTGTGTCTCCCACCGATCCTTTTACGTATGTTGGCATTGCTCTTTTGCTGGCCTCCGTGGGGCTGGCAGCGAGCTATATTCCCGCCCGCCGGGCCACAAAGGTCGATCCCATGGTGGCGCTGAGGCATGAGTAAGGCAGTGGTTAGTGGATAGTGGCTAGTGGTTAGTGAAGAACAGGCGCGAGGTGTCAGGTGCCAGGTGTCAGGGAATATGCCCCAGGCGACTCCCCTCCTTGGACAAGGTGGGGTGCCCGGAGGGCGGGGTGGTAGCGGCGAGTTCACCTCGCCATCGTGCGGTGCCCCGCACCGCACGGTGGGTGGCGGCGTAAAGCCGCCTCTACGCCGCGAGACTTGTAGCGTGGGCATCCTGCCCGCGCTTTCCTGGCGGGAGCGGGACGCTCCGGCGACAGCGGGCGGGACGCTCACGCTACGTCTCGTGGCATGGCCATCCTGGCCATGATCGCGCACGGGCAAGATGCCCGTGGCACGGCGGGGCGATCGCAGCTTTAAGTCTTGCATCGCGCACGGATTCGAAGGAAAGGTGACACTTGAGGGACTAAGTCATGAGCACCCTGCTCCAAGACCTACGCTACGGCCTGCGAATGCTGGCCAAGAATCCTGGGTTCACGGCCGTGGCGGTCATAACGCTCGGACTGGGAATTGCCGCCAATACTGCGATTTTCAGTGTGGTCAGCAGCGTCTTGCTCAGGAAACCTCCGGTGAGAAATCCCGACAGGGTGATGATGGTCCTGTCGATAGATCGGGCGAAAGGTTGGGGCGATAACCCGGAGCACCCCGCTTCCGCGCCGGATTTTCTCGACTGGCGGAAGAATAGCCGGAGTTTTGAAGAAATGGCCGCGATCGAGCCGTGGGGTGATTTTACCTTGACCGGGCGGGATGAGCCGCAGCACGTCGCTGGGATGAAGGTCTCCGCCAACTTCTTTCAGCTCTTGGGCGTTAATCCCTCTTTAGGAAGAACCTTCGCGGCGGGGGAAGACGAGCGCGGCCATGACCACGTGGCGATTCTCAGCAACGGGCTCTGGCAGACTCACTTTGCTTCGGACCCGGGCGTGGTGGGAAAGACGGTCAAACTCAACGGGGAGTCGTACACCGTAGTGGCCGTGATGCCCGCTAGCTTTAAGCTCCTTGACTTCCCAACCCAGGTTTGGATTCCACTAACGTTTGATCAAAAACAATTGGGGCCGGCCGGACGCCAATCGCGTTCATTCTTTGTTTTCGGACGCGTTAAGGCGGATGCCACAATCGATCAGGCGCAGGCGGAGATGGCCACCCTCTCCCAGCGAATGGAGCAGAGCTATCCGGAGGCGGACAAGAGCTGGGAAGCAAGGCTGATGTCGCTCCAGGAGTTTGTGATTCAGGACTTCTACATCCGGCCCGCGCTCATGATGCTGATGGGTGCTGTGGGTCTGGTGCTCATGATCGCCTGCGCCAACATTGCGGGTTTGCTTCTGGCGCGCGGCGCCGGGCGAAAGCACGAAATTGCCGTTCGCTGCGCCATGGGTGCAGGGCGCGGGCGCTTGGTGCGGCAACTCCTTTCTGAAAACATCCTGGTGGGCCTGGCAGGCGCGGCGGTGGGCTTGCTCGTTGCCTGGTGGGGTATCCACATTCTCCACGCGGCCCTCAGCTACAACGAATGGGTTAAATCGCTCGATTTCGGCATTGACGCTCCGGTCCTCGTCTACACCATCGGCCTTTCGCTGCTCACCGTTTTGCTATCAGGGCTGGTGCCCGCACTGCAAGTCTCGCGGTCCGACCTGCAGGCGACTTTGAAAGAAGGCGGCAGGGCGGGGGGCGTGGGCGCCACCCGCGACAAAGCGCGGCGCGTCCTCGTGGTCGCGGAAGCCGCTCTGGCATTGGTCTTGCTCACGGGAGCGGGGTTGATGATGAAGAGCTTCCTCGAAACCATAGACGCCGACCCTGGCTTCCATCCGGACGATTTATTGACGGCTAACGTGTCCCTGCCTAGGGCCAAGTACGGTAGCCCACCCCAACAGGCCGCCTTCTTCGAGCAGGTGACAGAAAAACTCCAGAACCTTCCGGGCGTTTCGTCGGCTGCGGCTGCCGCGAGTCTACCGCTCGCAGCGGAGGCGGTAAAAATCCCCTTCAGCATCGAAGGACGGCCAGCGACGCCGTCTAAAGAGCGCCCACAAACCCGGGAGTACTCCATCAGTCCGGACTACTTGCACACCATGGCAATCCCGCTAACCAGGGGGCGCTCGTTCACGAACTTTGACAACCAAAGCGCACCGCCCGTGGTTCTGGTCAACGAAGCCCTTGCCCGTCGCTTTTTTCCCAAGGAAGACGCTTTGGGTCAACGTATCAGCCTCGAGACCGAGAATGGCGTCGCCTCTCCTTGGCGCGAGATTGTGGGCGTCGTCGGGGAAGTAAAGGATTACTTCGGTCAGCCGGGTTTCGAGCCGCAGATTTACCTGCCGTTTGCCCAAGCGCCTTCCGCGGAAATGACTCTGGTTGTGCGAACCAAGGGTGACCCGATAGCTCTTGCCCCCGCCGTACGGGCAACTGTGTGGTCCGTGGATAAAGACCAGCCACTGGGCGGCGTGATGGCGATGAGTCAGTTAATCGACGCCAGAGGAGCGGCCGGAAACCGTTTGATGGGTGAATTGCTCAGTATTTTTGCGGGGTTGGCATTGATTTTGGCGGCGGTTGGAATCTATGGAATCATCGCCCACGGTGTTACCCGACGCGCCCGCGAGATGGGAATCCGCATGGCTCTGGGCGCTGACAGAGCCAGCGTCTTGAGGATGGTCGTGGGGGAAGGGATGAGGCTTGCCGTCTTCGGGTTGCTGATTGGGCTTGTCTTCGCTTCCCCCCTTCCGTGGCTGTTCGGCGCGGCGTTTGAAGGATTCAATGTCCATCCCTCTTGGATCTTTGTCCTTGCTCCTGCACTCGTCGCTATTGCCGCTCTCCTGGCCAGTTACATCCCTGCGCGCCGGGCGACGAAGATCGACCCTATGGTCGCGCTGAGGTATGAATGAGGCGATCAGCAATCAGCTTTCAGCTCTCAGCTAAAGACCCCTTGGGCCAGGGGGCCGTGGCTGATTGCTGATAGCTGAACGCTGAAGGCTTAGTGCTGAAAGCTCGAAGGCAAACACGCAATGAGCACCTTATTCCAAGACCTACGCTTCGGATTACGCATGCTGGCGAAGGACCCAGGATTCACGGCGGTGGCGGTACTGACGCTGGCGTTGGGGATTGGCGCCAACACCGCGATTTTCAGTCTGATTGACGCAGCGTTGATCAAGCCTCTGCCCTATCCTCACCCTGAGCAGTTGGTTCTGATCTGGGAAAGCGCGCCGTTTTTTGGCGTTCACGACAGCCCGGTGGCACCGGCGAACTACACGGATTGGAAAGCCCGCAGTCACTCATTTGAGCAGATGGGGGCGCTGGAGGATCACTCCTACAACCTGACCGGCGCGGGCGCCCCGGAAGTTATTGAGGGTAGTCTGGCAACGGCGAGTGTATGGCAGGTGTTGCGAACACGGCCGGCGGTAGGACGAGTTTTCGGCGACGACGAGGACCGCGTGGGAGCAGCCAAAGTGGTCCTGATCAGCGAAGGATTCTGGCGCCGGCGCTTCGCCGCCGATCCCAACATTATCGGGAAGACCATCACCCTGGACAACGAGACGCACACCGTCCTGGGAGTTCTCGCTGGCGGCGCGGAACCTCCGGGTGAATATCGGGCGACGCCCGGTGAGATTTGGACTCCCCTATCGAGCGCCTACACAGCGAAGGGACTGGCCGAGCGCGGTCGCCACAACTGGATGGTGATCGCGCGCCTGCGATCCGGCGCCAGCCTGGCCCAGGCCGACGCGGAGGTGCAAACGATTGGCGCCGCACTGGCGCGGGAATACCCGAAGACAAATGAGAAGGTTGGTGCATTCGTCGGCCCCTTAAGGGAACATTTCGTAGGTTCCAGCCGCCGGGTGCTGCTGATCCTATTGGCGGTCGTGGGGTGTGTGTTGCTGATCACCTGCTCGAACCTGGCGAACGTGATCCTCTCGCGAACGATGGACCGGGGCAGAGAGATTGCAGTGCGGGCGGCTTTGGGTGCGGGGCCGTGGCACCTTATCTACCAGTTCGTGGGTGAAAGCCTGCTGCTCTGCCTGGGTGGCGGCGCGGCCGGCCTGTTGCTTGCCACCACGACATTCAGCTTCCTTGCCCACCTGGTGCCGGGGCAAATGCCGGGACTGAACACCCTGGCGATCGACGGGCGCGTGTTCGCATTTACGCTGGCGTTGGCCGTGGCGACCGCCGTGGTTTTTAGCCTGGTGCCATTGTTCCAGGCTCGCCGGATCGACCTTAACGACGCCCTGAAGGAGAGCAGTCGCACGCTGGTTGCGCCCTTAGGGCAGCGCCGCCTGCAAATGGCTCTGGTCTGCTCGGAAGTAGCGCTGACGTTCATACTGCTCACGGGCGCGGGCTTGCTGATCAGAACCTTGGCCCAGTTGCGCGGAGTTGAGGTCGGCTGCCGCACGCAGAACCTTCTGACCCTGGAAATCCATACTCCGCCGGCACTCCGCGACCCGTCACAGATGGTGACGTATCAACGAGAAGTGCTGCAGCGTGTGAATTCCCTTCCTGGGGTGGTCTCCGCAGGTTTCACCAATCATATTCCGCTGGCGTTCAAAGGCGATATGGGCGGAATTGGCGCCGAAGGGAGTCATGAGGATGAACGCCTCACGTGCTACCTGCGCTCGGCGGGGCCCGGGTACCTGAGCACCATGGGTATTCCCCTGCTCCGCGGGCGCGACATCCAGGAGACCGATACGGCCGGTGCTCCGTATGTGCTGTTAGTTAACCAAAGCTTAGCCCGCATGCTGTGGCCAGGCCAAGACCCCATCGGGCGCCGCGCCGTGTTTGGCGAAAAGCTGCTTATACCGGTCGTGGGGCTGGTGGGCGATGTCCACCAGGAGGGACTCGATGTACCGCCTCAGCCGGAGTTCTACATTTCGACGCTGCAAGGCGAGTGGCCGCCGGGCTCGCTTGCGATCCACACCAACGTGCGTCCCAGCAGCGTTGCGGGAGCGGTCCGGCAGGCCATTTGGTCTGTCTATCCTGACCTGCCGATTACGGACGTCGCGACGATGGAAGAGATTCTCGACCATGAGGTGTTCCAGCGGCGCGTCCAGATGATGCTGCTCGGTTGCTTTGCAGCACTGGCACTGATCCTATCGACGGTGGGAATGTACGGCGTCATTGCTTATTCCGTCACGCAGCGAACCCATGAGATTGGCGTGCGTATGGCCCTGGGAGCGGAGAGGGCGCAAATCCTGAAACTGGTGGTCGCCCAGGGATTCAAATTGGCATTGATAGGAGTGGCCGCCGGAATCGCCGGGGCATTTGCGCTGACGCGCTTTCTCTCCAGCTTACTCTATGGCATTAAACCTAGCGACCCGCTGACCTTTATTCTGGTTTTGCTGCTGCTTGCCGGCGTGACGCTGTTCGCCTGCTACCTTCCCGCGCGCCGGGCCATCAAGGTCGATCCCATGGTGGCATTGAGGCACGAATGAAGCGATCAGCAATCGGCTTTCAGCTCTCAGCTAAAGACTCATTGGGCCGGAGGGCCGCGCCTGATTGCTGAATGCTGAGCGCAGAGGGCTAAGCGTTTCAATACTTGGTCTGCAATGACCTGATGTCTCGATGGAAAGATGATCAGATGGATAGATAACCCGATCTGAGGTACGCGATGAGCACCTTATTCCAAGACGTACGCTATGGCTTGCGGATGCTGTCGAAGAATCCAGGCTTTACGGTTGTTGCGGTGCTGACCCTGGCGCTAGGCATAGGGGCGAACACCGCGATGTTCAGCGTGGTAAATACCGTACTCCTTCGTCCTCTTCCTTATAAGGACCCTGCCCGCCTGGTGGGAATCTGGGCGGGAATTCCCAGTATGAATATCTCCGGCGCGTTCGTGGAGTACAACACCTTCGCCGAATACTGGCGTGCCGGAAGTCACTCCTTCCAGTCGATGGTGGCCTACTCGCCGGAGTGGGTGAATATGACTTCCGACGGCGAGCCTGAGCGCCTCTTCACCTACCGCGTGAACGCTGGATTCCTCGGGATGATCGGGGCGACGCCGGAGGCTGGGCGTGAGTTCCTGGCGGAGGAAGACCAGCCGGGCGCCCCGCGTGTGGCCATGGTGAGCCACCGTTTGTGGATGCGGAGGTTTGGGGGAGCCCCGACGCTCGTCGGCCGGACCCTCGTGCTCGACCGGAACACCTACACGGTGGTGGGAATTCTGCCCGCCGATTTCGACTTTTACGATCGCGAAGCAGACCTCTACCTGCCCATAGCCGCCAGCACGGCGCGCGCCCGCGGGGAGCCCTCGGTGGGCGTGAACGCGCGGCTCAAGCCAGGCGTTTCGGTGGAGGCGGCACAGGCCGAAATCGACGAACTCTCGCACCGCTGGGTAGAGGATACCGGCTACCCGAAGGACTGGGGAGGGCGCGTCTGGCGGCTGCACGACTATGCCGTGCGGGAGGTTCGTCCCAGCGTGGTGATACTTTCTGTCGCCGTAGGATTGGTCCTGTTGATTGCCTGCGCGAACGTGGCCAATCTGCTGCTGGCCCGCGCTGCCACCCGGCAGCGTGAGGTCGCCGTCCGCACGGCGCTGGGCGCCAGCGCAGGGCGTATCCTGCGGCAGTTGCTGGCTGAGAGCGCGGTGCTCGCCTTACTGGCCGGGGGGTTGGGGCTTCTGGTGGCTTGGGGTGGCGTGCGCGTGCTGGCCAACGGCCCCGGGTACCTGCCGTTTCAAGACACCCTGAGGATTGACGCGCCGGTGCTCTGGTTCACGCTGGGTGCGGCTTTGCTGACCACGCTGTTGTTCGGCCTGGCGCCGGCGCTGGCAGCCGTCCCCACAAGTCTCGCCGAAAACCTGCAGGAGGGAGGGCGAACCGGTGAGGGCAAGGTCCGCGGCCGCTTGCGTGAGGCTCTGGTGGTTGCGGAAGTGGCGCTGGCATTGCTGCTGGCCATTGGCGCCGCCCTCACGGCCCGCAGCCTGATGCGATTGCAGGCGGTGGAGCCGGGCTTTCGTGCCGACGGGGTATTGACGGCCTACCTGACCCTGCCCGGAGCCACCTACCCTAAACCGGAGGAGCGGGTGAACTTCTTCCGGACCCTGGTCGACCGCGTCCAGAGGATTCCGAATGTCCAGTCCGCAAGCATCGTGTCGCACTTGCCGTTCAGCAACACGAAAAGTGGCGGCGACGTAATAATCGAGGGAGGCGCCCCGCTCCGGCCGGGCGAGAGATTGATCGTTTTCCAACGCAGCATCGACCCGGATTACTTCCGGACCATGCAGGTGGGACTGCTCCGCGGGCGGTTCTTCGAGAGGACTGACCCCACCGGCCCGGCGGTCGCGATTATCAACCAAGCCATGGCGCGGCGGTGCTGGCCGGGCCAGGATCCCGTTGGAAAACGGTTCGGCGATGGCAAGAAACAATGGGTGACCGTGGTGGGGGTTGTGGCGGATATGCGCCAAACCTCGCTGGCCGCTGAACCGGATATGGAGTCGTACATCCCCTACAGCGAGTACCCCGGAGCGACGATGGGCCTGGTGGTCCGCACCTCAATGGATCCACTACAACTGGCCCCCGCGCTGCGGAAGGCGGTGGGCGAGTTAGATCGAGAATTGCCGCTCTCGGACATTGGCACCCTCGCCGGCAATGTTTCCCATTCGACTCGCGAACGGAGATTCAGCGTGGCGCTGTTCGGCGCTTTTGCCTTGCTGGCGCTGGTGCTGGCTGGCGTCGGCATTTACGGAGTCATTTCCTATTCGGTGTCGCGCCGTATCCGCGAGATGGGCGTGCGCATGGCGCTGGGCGCGGAGGGTGGCCGGATCATCGGCATGGTGGTTGGGCGCGCGGTGGTGCTGGGTGGAGTGGGCGTCGCCCTTGGGGCGTCCGGAGCCGTGGCGTTATCCCGTCTTCTGCGCTCGATTCTGTACGGGGTGAGCGCTA
>Ga0335085_10010162_pt1 | contig 14086 bp, 10 predicted proteins | sample Lox_Sample_45_FD_206712 | JGI IMG/M metagenome (GOLD analysis project Ga0335085, IMG submission 206712) | Soil microbial communities from Loxahatchee National Wildlife Refuge, Florida, United States - Lox_Sample_4.5 | ecosystem: Environmental > Terrestrial > Soil > Wetlands | place: USA...
GGCGACGGAATCATCCACGCGGCGCGCGATCGGACGCTCACCCACCAGAAATGCATCAGCAATTCCTCCGAGACGATCGAAGGCATCTCGATCTTCATACGCAATCGGCTCGCTGGAACGATTCGCGCTGGTCATCACGAGAACATCCGGAGCGCCGGCTGCGAACAGCAGATGCTGCAACGGCGTGTACGGCAGCATGATTCCGAGTTCGCGATTGTCGGGCGCGACCTCGGGAAGTTCAACCCTAGCCGCCACGAGTACGATCGGCCGGGCAACGGAAGTGAGGAGAGTTTCCTCCTCAGTCGAGAAATCCGCCAACAGCCGAGCGGCCGCAACATCCTTGACCATTACCGCAAACGGCTTCTCTTTGCGGAACTTCCGCTCGCGCATTGCCCGTACGGCAGCGCCATTGCGGGCATCACAGGCCAGGTGGTATCCACCCAGCCCTTTGACGGCCACGATCTGTCCCGATGTGAGTAGTTCGACGGTGCGCCGAATCGCCAGTTCGTCACCGCCAAGCTTGCTTTCCCCAACCTGCAAGTAGTAATGCGGCCCACATTCCGGACACGCGACTGGCTGGGCATGAAAGCGCCGGTTCGCCGGATCGTGATACTCCCGGTCGCAGTAGTCATCGAAGGGCCACGCCTTCATGGTCGTCTTTGGCCGGTCGTAAGGAAGGCCGAGAATCACGGTGTAGCGCGGCCCGCAGTTCGTGCAATTGATGTAGGGATAACCATGGTGGCGGTCGGCGGGATCGGCCAACTCCCGCAAGCAGGCGTCGCACACCGGCAAGTCGGGCGAGATCCGAACGGTCGGCCGATCGCGACGCTCGCTCTCCCGGATAACAAACTCCCTCAACTTGAGGGGCGCCGCTGGTTGAATATCAAGGGCGGCAATGACCGACGCCGCCGGAGCGTCGTTGCGCAGCGCATTCACGAATGCTTCAAGATCCGGTTCGGTGCCCTCCACATGAATTTCAACCCCTTCGTCTCCGTTCAGGACCCACCCCTTGAGGCGGTGTCCGGTGGCAATTCGATAGACAAATGGCCGGAAGCCCACTCCCTGTACCACGCCACGAACTCTTATGAAACGGGCATTGTCCATTCAGATGTTTCAGCTTGGTGTGCGAGCGTCGCCCCTCGGTCTTTCAGTACTCCCTACAGGATTTTCCCGATTTACCAGACTGCGTTTTCGTAGTTTGCTTAACTTGTCCCGATCCGAGCCCTTCTTTTATGATAAGCGACCTCTATCCTCCACCGAGTGAATTTATGTGGCGTGAACTGTATCGCGTCGCCCTCTTCGAACCCAATCCTGAGAAGATTCAGGAACAGATCGCCCGGGCTGAGTGGGCCATTGTGCTTCGCGCACGCCAGTTGTTTGGAGAAGAGGGAGATCACGTCCAGGAGGAGCAGGATTTGGAGGATGCTCAATACGCCTTACAGGCCCTGAAGAGCTGTGTTCTCTCGCGATCCATTGGTCCCAGGATTTCCGATGCAGCGTGAGCCTCGCTAGCGTTTCCCGGCTCCAAGACTGATAAGCTCTTCCCTGCGTGGAGCGAACCTACGACGCGATCATTCTTGGAGCCGGGGCAGCCGGGCTGATGTGTGCCATCGAAGCGGGGAAACGCGGGCGGAAAGTCATCGTCCTCGAGCGCTCGGAGCGAATCGGCAAGAAGATCCTGATTTCCGGCGGCGGGCGCTGCAACTTCACCAACCTTCACACGACCGCGGAAAACTTCATCTCCGCCAATCCGCATTTCGCCAAGTCGGCCCTGGCTCGATACACTCCCGCCGACTTCATCGCGCTAGTCGAGAAGCACCGTATCCCCTATCACGAAAAGAAACTCGGACAGCTGTTCTGCGACCGTTCAGCGCACGACATTACTGGAATGCTTGAACAGGAATGCCGCGCAGCCGGAGTCGGCATTCAGACGAATGTAGAAGTTCGCGAGGTAGTCCGGTCCGACCGGTTCATCGTTCGCACCGACGGCGCCGTTTTTGGCGCTTCACGTCTCGTGGTTGCGACGGGCGGGCTCTCCATCCCCAAAATCGGTGCGACGTCTTTAGGTTATGACTTGGCACGACAATTCGGCCTGGCGATTCAGGCAGCTCGACCGGCCCTGGTACCACTCGTCTTCTCCGACTCGGATCGCAAGCGTTGGTGTGACCTGGCGGGTATTTCGACCGAGATTGTGGCATCGGTCGCTAGCCGCCGACAAAGCTTTCGTGAAAAGATGCTCTTCACCCACCGCGGACTCAGTGGCCCAGCGATCCTGCAGATCTCGTCATATTGGAATCGCGCAGAGCCCGTCTGTATCGACCTGGCGCCCGATCGCAATCTGTTCGCGGAACTTAAAGCGCGCGCCTCTCGCGATGCATCGAAATGGAAAGCGTTATTGCGTGATGTACTGCCTCAGCGCCTCGCCAACCGTTGGCTTGAGGTTCGTCCAATCGCCGGCCGTTCGGATCGTGACGTTGCCGACGCCGAGCGCCAGATTCATGCCTGGGAGATTCTCCCTGCGGAGACAGAGGGGTTCGGCAAGGCGGAAGTCACCGCCGGCGGCGTGGATACCAGCGAACTCTCCGCGAAGACGATGGAGAGTCGAAAGGTACCCGGACTGTTTCTGATCGGGGAGGTCGTGGACGTAACCGGCCAACTGGGCGGCTTCAACTTCCAGTGGGCCTGGGCTTCTGGATTCTGTGCCGGGCAAGCACTATAGACGATTGTGTGCCCTCAGCGGCTCTCGCCAAGGGGTGCACCGTCTTCCATGAAGGGCATCCTCGCCAGAACCTCTGCGGATTGCTCCAGGAGTTTCAGGTCCTCTCCGGTAAAATCGGCGCCGGCGAGTGAAGGATCTAGACCTTTGCGCGAGACTTGGATCACGCCCGCCACCTTGCCTTCCGCGTTGGTTACGGGGACCGACATGATTTTCTGGATGGGCGGTTGTTCGGAAACCTGTTCATCGCCACCCAGCTTCACCGACTCGAACAAACTGACGTGCTTCACGCGAGCAAACGAATTGGAAAGCAGCGGGGTGGCCGTTGCTGCAGTCCTGGCCGCCACCGCGGAACCGGTCATGGGAATCACACCGGCTGCCCGCAATTCAGCCGGAAAAACAAAGCGCAGACTGCCTTTTTCCACTCGCAACAGGGCGACTTCGTTCCGCTGCACGCGCAGGATCTGGGCGAGCTTCGCGCAAGCTCGTTCCGGACTGGGAGATTCCGCGAGCATCTTTTCCAGTTCCTGGATATTGTGGGGCGTTTCCCTGGCGGACTTCGCGCCGGCGCCTTGATGATTGCGAGATGACATCGTGGAGGCTCGGTGGCCCTACGCCATGGTGCGAGGTGCGCTACCGAGCTGACAAGTTACGGGAGTACTTCGAGGCGGAACGGAGGGACCGCTGCGATTCACCACAGCGGCTCCGTCGAACTTGGTCGTGCCCATTTGTGCAACCCCATGAGCCTTTTTCGCGCCTCACCCTTCTATTTCCACAGCTTCCCGGTTTATAGTTAAGACTTATTACTCGCTACAAACCTGAGGCCAGAACATCGTTGAGAGGTAGTGCATGCGGCTTATTCATCACTTCCGGCCTTTCCTGGAACTAGGGAGTTGCAAGGAGTACTGTATGGCAGCGAAGAATACTGGTAGTGCCCCTCGTCGTACCAGAAAAGCAGTGTCGGTTCAGCCGTCGGTGGCAACGCCCTCGGTTGAAAACATGCAAACAGCGTCCAATGGCAATCTGGAGGAGCAGATCCGTCGTCGCGCGTACGAACTGTATCTGGAGCGCGGGTCAACTCCGGGCGGCGAGAGTGACGACTGGCTGATTGCAGAACGGGAAGTTCGGTCGCGGGCGGCCTCGGCAGGTCACAGCGCCTGAAGGTCGTCGCTGTGGGCGCGCGATTCCTGCGAGTGCGCCGGACTACGGATTTGCGTTGTTGAGTTGCGCCTGTTCCGCAGCGTTCTCCCACCAGGCGAAGCATTGTCTCGGTTCGACATCTTCCCAGTATTTTGCACCGAGTCGGGTGAGTTCCGTTAACGTTTCCGTCACCGCCTCACCGGCTGCCTTCCGCGCCACCTCGCTCAATCCCGCCCCCATTTCGTACTGCGCGCCCGTGATGCCAATGAGAAGCACGTCGTGCGGGTTCTGGCCTGACAGCTCGGCGATCAACAGCGACTCCGAGAGCGCCGGTGAGTGCGGATCCATCCGTACCGGCGTCGGCCCGTGTTTCAGAATGTCGGCTCTCCGATAGAGAGTCACCGTTCCAGGCGCCGCACCGTTGGCAACCGAATCAATCAGGATGAGCGCGTCCTGCCCGGAGAGGTGTGCCACGAGATCGAGCCCCGGCGTGCCCAGGTCGGACACTGTCACACCCTCGTCGAACCGATAGTGCGCTTCCAGCATTCGGACTACATAGGGCCCGATCCCATCGTCGCCGAGCAGCACGCTGCCGATGCCGCCGATGGTGATCTTCTTCTTCACAGCACCTTCACCTGCGCAATCCTCCGGCCGGAGGGATCGAACGTGTGGCACGCGCACGCCATGCACGGATCGAACGAGTGCACCGTGCGCAACACTTCGAGCGGCTCGTCCGGACGAGCCAGCGGCGTGTGCAGCAGCGACGCCTCATACGGCCCGTGCGCACCCGACTGATCGCGCGGGCTCGCGTTCCACGTCGAAGGCACCACGGCCTGATAGTTCTTGATCTTTCCGTCGTTCACGACGACCCAATGCGATAACGTACCGCGAGGCGCTTCGTGCGTGCCCACGCCCTCGATTTCGCCCGATGGGAATACCGGCTGGTTATGGACATTCAGGTCGCCCTTGGCCACGCTGTCGACCAGCAACTGCCAGTGCTTCTGCGCCAGTTCGCCGAGAATGGCGGCGCGAATGGCGCGGGCGGCATGGCGTCCGAGTGTCGAGTGCAGCATGCCCGGTGTCGCGTTCACGCCCGCAATCGCGGAAACTTTTCCCAGCGCCAGATCGGCATACTTGCGGGTCAGCGGATGCCCCTGCGCATACCCGACCAGTACCTGCGCCAGCGGTCCGACCTGCATCGGCTGGCCCTTGTAACGCGGCGACTTCACCCACGAATACTTCTTCTCGCCGTCCCAACCCGTGAATTCCGGCTCCGTCTCTCCCACCCACGGGTGCAGCGGCTTTCCACCCCGGTAATAGGCATGCGTCACATCCTCAGACACCGACTCGCGAAACGCAGAATCAGAAGCCGTCTTGTACTTCTGCGCGCCGCCAAAATTTCCGCCCATGATGACACCGCCGGGCAGATCGTAGGCTCCCGCCTTGGTATCGAGCGGAAGGTCCGGCACCGCCATGTAGTTGGTCACGCCGCTGCCAATCTTGAACCATTCCGGATAGCTCGCCGCCACCGCGCACACGTCGATCAGGTAAACGTTGTTGACGAAGTCCACGACCTCGTCGAGCAAGATCTTGATCTGCTCCAGTTTGTCCATGCCCAGCGCGCTCGGACTGTCGAGGTCGATAGCATTGGCGACGCCGCCGACCAGCAGGTTCTGAATGTGCGGCGTCTTGGAGCCCAGCATGCCGACGATCTGCAGCGCCTTGCGCTGATACTCCAGCGCCTGCAGATAGTGCGTGAAGGCGAGCAGGTTGATGTCGGGCGACAACCGCATCGCCGGATGTCCCCAGTAGCCGTTCGCGAAAATTCCGAGCTGCCCGCTGGCAGCGACGGCATTGACTTTGTCCTGTGCGGCTTTCAGTTCGTTGCGGGAATTACGCGGCCACGGCGACAGGCTCTCCGCCAGCTTCGACGCCCGCGCCGGGTCCGCTTTCGGAATCTGCAGAATGTCGACCCAGTCGAGCGCCGACAACTGGTAGAAGTGCACGATATGGTCATGCAGCGCGTGCGCAATCAGAATCAGGTTGCGAATGAATTGTGCGTTCGGCGGCACCTCGAGCTTCAACGCGTCTTCCACTGCTCGGACGCTGGCCATCGCATGCACCGTAGTGCAAACCCCGCAGAAACGCTGCGTGAACAACCACGCATCGCGCGGATCCCGCCCGCGCAGAATCTTCTCGATCCCGCGCCACATGGTGCACGAGGCCCAGGCGTTCGAAACGGCGTTGTTCTCGACCTCCACGTCAATGCGGAGGTGGCCTTCTATCCGGGTGATCGGGTCGATGGTGATTCTTCGGGACATAAGTTCTGCTCTCAGTCGTCGCCTTGCGCTGTCTTAGGTTCTTCACTGCCGAAATATCGGCCCTGAAAATATCCCGTCCAGCGAATGTATGGACGCCTGAAGCGGAAGTAGTTCGCCATGTCATGCCATGCGTGCAGCGGGGCGGGCAAGATCGCCAGCCGCTTCACCGCCACCAGAAATCCGGCGATGCCCAGCGAAATAAATCCGAGCGAGACGATGATTTCGATCGTCGCCGGAAAGTACAGCGCTTCGGGGTTCGGCCGGAAAGCCAGGGTCGTCGGGCTGAAGCGATAAATCATTCCTCCCACCGAACTGAGGATGTAGCCGATGAACATTGGCTGTGGATCGCGGGTCTCGACCGATCTCTTCAGCAACCATCCGCCCGCTACCGTCAGCGCAACTTCCAGCCAGAACACGCCCGCAAAACGGTCGAAGTGAAACGCGGTTTCCACCGCGCCGCGGAAAACGATGTCCAGAATGCGCAAGCCCAGCCAGCCCCAAATCAACCAGGAGGTGATCCGCGCCGCCTCGGTGAGAACGTCCATATCCATGGCCCGCTTCCACATCAGGCAGCACAACATGGTGGTGCCGGCCACGCACCCAAACGACATGAATGTCGCTGCGCCCAGATACAGCACCGGCAGCCACGGCGTTTGCCACAACGGGTGCACGCGCTCGCCCGCCAGCAGCATCAGAGCGCCCAGCGACGACTGATGCATTCCCGGCAGCAGATAAGCGAGAGAAATAATCCACGGAAACACGGAATGCAGCCGCCGCTCGATCTTCTCCACGCCCGGCCGCAAACGCGAGTCGAAGTACCACAACCGTTCCAGGACAGGTGGCAGATTCTCAATGGCCAGAGGCAGCATGGCATAGAGCGACATGCAGATCGCCACTTCCGCCAACGGCGAATGCATGTTCCATCTCCATGGAAAAACAATCCAGTAGAAATTCCAGGGCCGGCCCGCGTCGATGCCAAGCAGCAGCAAGCCGCACGCGTACGCTAGAAAGCTGGTCAGCAGCGCCATCCGCATCAGCGAGAACATGCGTTTGCGGCGGAAGACCCATGCCGCGATCCCCACCGCGAAAGCGCCCGAACCGAGCGCGGTCAGCACCATCAGATTGAAGGTTTTCCAGATGCCCCAACCGAAGGCGTCGTTCATTCCGCTGACCGGGCCCAGACCCGCGAGTTCCCGGTACCCCGAGAAAACAAACGCCAACAGAATAAGGACCATCAGCCAGAGGAAGAACCGGGTCACGACGGGGAACCCATACACGGGCACGCATCGCTCCCAGCGATTGTCATTTAGCGGTTCGCCGCTCATAGTTGTGCCCTCAAGCCGGTTCTCTTCTCATCCTCATGCAGCTCGTGTTCGTGTCCCGCAAGGCTCTTGCGAATGACCTGCACCAGACCTGCATACAGCACCGCTGGCAGCGCAAAGTACTGATAGAAACGGCGCTGCCAGCGCAGCGTGCGGGCAGGAACCGATTCAGGCCCCAGTTCCGGCAGGCCGAGCTTCTCGAACGGAACATGAGACAGATACAGTGCCTGCGTCCCGCCGTTGTCTGTTTCGCCGTAAATGCGATCCTGGTAATACCGCCCGGGACTCTGTTGAATGCGCTTCTTCGCCTCCAGCAGGAGCACCGTGCGCGGTCCGAAAATCACCGCGCCGGTTGGACAAACACTCGTGCACCCCGGCTTCAACCCTTGCGCCAGCCGATGCCGGCACAGTTCGCACTTGGTCACGCGCGGATTGAATCCCAGCCACTGGAATCGCGGGACATGGTATGGACACGTAATCGTGCAGTAGCGACAACCGATGCACTTCTCGGCCGTCCAGCTCACAATCCCGGTCTCCGGATCTTTGCTCAGCGCCTGGAACGGGCAACCCGCCGCGCATGCCGGATCCAGGCAGTGCATACACTGACGCTTCGAGAATGAACCCGGCGACCCGTCTTCCGGCTTGTACAACTTGATAATGTTGCGCGTGAGCTCGTTCAGATCCGACGGCGCCTGGTGCAGCTCGTCTCCCCGCGTGTCGGGCGGAGTGTCGTTGGCCGCGGCGCACGCGCTCACGCATGCTTTGCACCCGATGCAGACGGTCGCGTCATAGAGCAGGCCAACCGCCGCGCTCGGAACCGGAATATGCTCGGTCAACGTCGGAGTCGCGCTGGCAGTGACGGCCACCGCCGCGGGAACTCCGGCTTTCGCGATCGTGGTAATCAGTTGTCGGCGGGTGATGTCCACCTTAGTCCTCTTTCTTCTCGGACTTCTCGCTTCCGGGCCGGGCCTGATCCGCGATCACTCGTTCCACTGCCGCCTCGTTGCTGCTGCGGAACCGCTGCGACGCGACCCAGGTCGCTCCGCCCACCGCTCCCGCGATAGCGCCAACCAGAGCCGCAGCTCCGGTCGCGATCTTTCCTGTACCGCTATTGATCGGCGGGTAGGTATCGGGGGGAGTGGCCAGATGGATCGGCACCGTCTCGACCGTCGCCATGCGCCAGACCACATTCTTCTCCGTGCATCCCAGGCACGGCACCCCGATGCCGATTGGCCAGACGCCCGGCGTCTCGTTGAAATGCCGCGTGGCGCAGGCCGCGTGCGTCACCGGACCCTTGCAGCCCAGCTTGTACAGGCACCAGCCCTTGCGATGTCCCTCGTCACCGAAGGCGTGTGCGAAGCGGCCGGCATCAAAGTGCGCCCGCCGCGGACAGTTCTCATGAATTACCCGGTCATAGGCAAACTTCGGACGTCCTAGCTCATCGAGGGCCGGCAGCCGGTTCATGGTGACGTACTCGAGCACCACGGCGAGAAGGTTGTAGGGATTCGGTGGGCAGCCCGGCAGATTGACAATCGGCTTGCCGGAAATCACGGTGTCCACGCCAACCGCGCCAGTTGGATTCGGCTCCGACGACGGAATTCCGCCCCACGAAGCGCACGACCCGATAGCGATCACCGCCGCCGACTTCGCCGCAACCTCTTTCAACACCTGCACGCCCGGACGTCCGCCGAGCTCCAGGTAAACGCCGTCATCGCGCGTGGGAATGGCACCCTCGACCACGAGCACATACTTGCCGGCATTCTCGTCGACGGCACTCTGCAGCGCTTTTTCCGCCTGCGCTCCCGAGGCCGCCATCAACGTCTCGTGGTAATCGAGCGAAATGACATCCAGGATCAAATGCGCCGCATCGGGCGCCGAAGTCCGCAGCAGTGTCTCCGTGCATCCCGTGCAGTCCTGGAAATGCAGCCAGATCACCGACGGCCGTCGCGCCTTGCCGACCGTCGAAGCGAGCGCCGTGAGTGATCCCTGCTGCGTCAGGGCCAGCCCGGCGGGAGCCGTCGCCATCAATATTGAACAGAAACGCAAGAAATCCCGGCGAGACACTCCCGCCGCGTCCAGATGGGCCTGGATAGTCTTGTCCGGCTTGCCAGAGTTCGCCATGTGCGGACTCCTAACCTTGATATGTGGGCTGCGAGCTTTGTGCTGCCTGGGCCAGCTCTGTCCGCGAAGCGCCGGAATGAACATGGCGCCGCGTTGAGGCATCTTCAGCGACAACAGTGGCGGGAGACTATGAGGAGAGTCACGAGTCGATGTGAGGTGCGCACGAACAAAATGTGACCTGCAACACAAACTGAGAGTGACACGGCCGTTAGAGACCCGCGTCCTTGCCGCGCAACACCATGATCGAGGCCTTGGGCAGAGTGAACGTAGCTCGCGGACTTCCCGGAACGATCGTCACCACGGGCGGCCCGTCCGGATCGGCGTGACTGTTCGGCCCTTCGTCGCGCCACACATATTGCTCGCTGCCGAACGTCACCATCGTGACCGGGCCTGTATACGACGTCTCCCGCTTGCGTGCATGAGCGAAGACCACCCTCACCCCGTGGGCATGGCTCTCATCGCGGTTCACCAGCATGACCGACCACTGCCCATCCGGCCGCCGGACCGCATAGGACGTAACCAGAGCATTGCCCTTCTCGTCCTTAATGTCGGTGGACGAGGGAAACATATCGTGCACGCCCGAACGATGCTGTACCCATTCGACGTTGATCAGGCGGGCAGCAAAGTACAGCGACGTGTATCCGGAAATGTTGTACTCGCGATCGGCCACAAAGTTCGACCAGCTTGCCCATCCCAGGCAACTCGGCTGCACCGGCTGTGGCTGGATCGGCGAGTGATGAAAGACGGCGCCGCCGCCTTCAAAAAAAGAGCCGATATTGTCGGCCAGCCACAAGCCGGCAAAGATCGTGCTCATCGGCCCCGTCAACCCCGCGGCCAGATGGCTTTCGGTGACCATGAGCGGGACATCCTGCGGCACACCATCCTCCCTCCACACCTGGAGAATGTGCTTCATCAATTGCGGCTCGGAATAGAGCGATTCCCACCTGATCTCACAAGGCTCGAACGGATAGTGCTCGAACGAAACGAACGCCAGGTCGCGGAGTCGTCCGCGTGCCTTCAGGTAGGCCACAAATCTTCCCATCCAGGATGTACGCCCCTGCGCGTCAGGCCACACGCGGATGTCTTCGTTCACGCCTTCAAAAATCGGCCCTCCCAGCTTGAGCTTGGGATCGACTTGATGCAGAGCGTCCGCCCACTGGATGTAGAGCGCCCCGTAGTCTTCGGGCATGGCGTGCTTGCCGTCCGGCTCTTCGCCCATTTCGATGTACCCGATCGGATAGCCGCGCTTCTCGATGTAGGCAATCTGCGCCGCAGCATCTCCCGGCGTTCCGTAGAGCATCGTCACAGGAATCATCGCCGGCAGACCGTTGGTGATGCCGCTCGTGAAGAACAGATCAAACCCGGCGTGCTGATATTTCCCATCGTTTCGCACATCGGCGGCCGAGTGCCACGGATCAATCGATGAAGCGCAGTAGGTCGGCTGATTCTCTTTCGTCGCATCCGTCGCAACGTCCACAAAGGCGCCGCCAGCATTGATGTTCCCCGCTTCGATCGTCTGCATCGCGTACCCCACGCAGTTCCGGATATCGTCCGGCCCGTGCAGGTCGCAGGTGTTCGACGATTCGGTCATCAGCACGCGCAGGAACTGGGTCGAGACCGGCACATCGGACAGTTTCAGCGTCGCCACACCACCCTTGGCACGTTTGAACGCCCCCGCAGCAAACAACTTCCACTCGCCCTGTGGCCCGCGATCGAAGTCGAGCGCGTCCTTCCCTTCCCAATACTCCACCTGATACGTGACCGCGTACGGGTTCTCCCACGCAATACGGATTGCATTTACCGACTTTGGCGTCTTCAGATCGACAACGACCCATTGCGGATGTAACGCGTCGCTCTCACCCGTGAATTTTCTGGTCAGGTAGGGATTGCTCTTCCAATAAGTGAGGTTGGGGCCCGGCACCGGCGCATCGCCGCTGGTCGCAAAGCCGCGATGTGGCAGCGCATAGGCGAGAATGTAACGGGTCGGCTCCTTAAGATCAGTGCTACCGGTGAAATATCCGCCCTGGTGCGCCGGATCGCTCCACGTGCCATTCTCCGTCCAATGCCATGCGCCCATCCGCAACTCTGTATTGTTGCGATAGGTGATGGGGCCCCATCCTGCCGAGAGCGATTCCTGCACGATGTGGGGCGAAAGAACTTTTTCGATATCAGTGTGCGAGAGCACGTCAAGCGAACTGCCCAGTGCACGATCGGGATCGAAAGAATTCAGGATGTGCTTGGGGTCGGCGTCGACGCGCACGGTACCGCCGACGACCGGGTTGCCCGCTTCACTCTGAGCCCACGCCAGCCGCCCGGACGGTATGCCGACAAGCCCGAGGCACACCACCACCAGAGCACGACTCGCGTTCATCTTCTTGTGTTTACGCCATCGGTCGAGAAAGATCATCGTCGCCACCCAGAGTGTCGCGGTGAGATAGCCCGCGATCACGTCGCTGGCATAATGCACGCCCAGATAGATCCGCGACAGCCCGATTGCCAACACCAGCAGTGCCGCACCCGTCCAGATCGCCACCCGTTGCCACAAAGAACGCACCCGGGCCGTAAGCAGTCCCGCCAGCACGCCATAGAAGCAGAACGAGTACAGCGAGTGTCCGCTGGGAAAACTGAAAGTCCGCGGTAAAGAGCCAAAAAACGGCGTAGGTCGCGGACGATGAAACGCATACTTCAGTGTCAGGTCGAGCACCGTTGCGCCAGCTAATGTCACCAGCAGCCACACAACCGCGCGGCGTCGGCGGGCGAAGAGGAACAAGGCGACAGCCACGATCGCGGCGACGGCAAGTCCGTCCCCACCCAGAAAAGAAATCCATATCATCGCCCGGGTCAATCCGGGAGAAGCGTAGCGGTGCACTTCGTTGCGCACCGTCAAATCGAAGTTTGTCGTGCGCTGGTGGGCAACGTTGTCGGCAATCCAGGAGAAGAGGAACAGGGAGAGCACCGCCACGATCAGGCTCACACCTGCCACGGCCTCCTCAAAGACCGTCGGCTTCGGGACCGGCTCAAACTCGGGTTGGAAATTACCGTCGGCAGTACTCACGCTTTTCAGCGACTCCCGGCACGCTCAGGCGAGCAACCACCCTCGCAACCGCCGCATCCCTCCTGTATCGGCGCAACCAGGGAGACGGCGAAGGCAGCTCCCGGCCAAGCACTTCACCTCGAAGAACATGTTCACAGAGTTCTCGGCGAGAGTATATCGCGCCTCTCTGGCAGGCAGCCCTGCTGCCGCTCCCGTCTCGACGATCCTGCGTACAATAGCAGGAGTTCGGAGCTGTTTCGCGTGAAGTACGTTGAACGATGGTTGATTCGGTCCGGTGCACGCACATTGCTCCGCCCTTCGGCAGGAAGACAGGTGCAGCATGTCTGCGCCACTATCCTGATTTCTGCCATAGCTCTCGCCGGCCCAGCGTCGGGGCAAGTGCCGCAATCCGAGCGGCCCAACAGCATTCACGGCATCGTAATCAACAGTGCCACTCACGAGCCCGTTTCCCGGGCTCTGGTAGCTTCTCCCGACAATCGATTCGCGACCTTGACTGACGACCAAGGCCGCTTCGAATTCACCATTCCTCAGAATCAGTCCAGCCCGCAAGCGGAGGAGAGCCCCGAAGCCCAGGCGAGCCCCGAGACCGCCGTGGTCGGAAGCCCCCGCAGCCTCGGATCGGGCCCCAACATGCTGATGGCCCGCAAGCCCGGATTTCTGCCGGACCCAAGCGGTTCCACCATCAGCCTGCAAGAAAATGGCGCCGACAAGGACTGGATCATCCCCCTGATTCCGGAAGCCCTCATCACCGGCAAGGTGGCGCTCGCGAATTTTGAAGCTCCTGACAGCATCCAGCTCGAACTCTACCATCGTATTGTGCAGGACGGCCGCGCGCGCTGGGTCTTCATGAAGGGAACATCCTCGCGTTCCGACGGTGAATTCCGCTTTGCCGATCTTCCCGCTGGAACCTACAAGCTCCTGACTCGCGAATTGCTCGACCGCGATCCGCTGGTCTCCGCTCCACGCGGTCGCCTCTTCGGATACCCTCCCGTTTACTATCCCACTGCAGCGGGATTTGGCTCGGCCGCAGAGATTCACGTGGCCGCGGGAGAGACGGCCCAAACCAGCCTGACCCTGGTCCGGCAACCCTATTACAACGTCAGGATTCCCGTTCTCAATGCTCCTGGCGGCGGACTCGGCGTAACCGTCTTTGTCGCCGGCAACCGTGGCCCGGGGTTCGCGCTCGGATTCAACGAAGGCGACCAGGCCATTGAAGGCATCCTACCCAGCGGAGCCTACACGGTCGAAGCCACCAGCTACGGTGTCAACAACAACGTGGCGGCCGGTTCGATCAACCTTACGGTTCATGACGGCCCAGCCTCCGGCCCTCCCATGACGCTATTGATGGGCGCCTCGATCCCGGTAACCGTACGCGAGGAATTCACGGCGACTCAGAAATGGGATTCCGCCT
>Ga0335085_10010163_pt1 | contig 14086 bp, 13 predicted proteins | sample Lox_Sample_45_FD_206712 | JGI IMG/M metagenome (GOLD analysis project Ga0335085, IMG submission 206712) | Soil microbial communities from Loxahatchee National Wildlife Refuge, Florida, United States - Lox_Sample_4.5 | ecosystem: Environmental > Terrestrial > Soil > Wetlands | place: USA...
CAACCAAAGCGTCGACGCTGCTGGTGCTGGATCTGGCTGATTTTCGCACTCTGATGGCGCATCATCCCGAGCTTGCCCGTGCGATCGATGCCGAGGCGAAAAGACGCCTCGGCGACATCCAGCGGCGGCGCGAGCTGCATCTGCATGACGGCGCAGTGCCAACGTGAACAACAGCTCGATGAAGGAAAATGACAGTCACTCTCAATGAAACGCACAATCCGGCGCGGCGCAGCTTTGTCGAGAGCGCCAACGCGCCCGGCAGCGATTTTCCGATTCAGAACCTGCCATTCGGCGTGTTTCGGCCGGCGCCGGGTCAGGCGCCTCGCGTCGGCGTGGCGATTGGCGATCAGATACTCGACGTGGCCGCAGCGGGACCTTCTTTCACCGGGCTTGCCGCCGAAGCGGCGCGAACTGGCGCCGCGTCGTCTCTCAATCAGCTGATGTCGCTCGGCCCAGCCGCATCGTCGGCGCTTCGCCTCGCGCTGTCGCGCGCGCTCAGTACGGAAGGCGGCGATAAAGATTTGCGCCGCCATCTCACGGCGATGGCGCAGGCAGAGCTTTTGTTGCCGGTCGTCATCGGCGACTTCTCCGATTTTTACGCTTCGGTGTTCCACGCCACCAATGCCGGCCGCGCGTTTCGTCCGGACAATCCGCTGCTGCCGAACTACAAGTACCTGCCGGTCGCCTATCATGGCCGCAGCTCGTCCGTGCGCGTGAGCGGCACGCCGGTGAAGCGCCCGAAGGGTCAGCGCAAGCCCCCCGACCAGACCGTGCCAACCTACGGTCCCTCACGGAACATGGATTTCGAGCTTGAGCTTGGCATGTACGTCGGTGCGCCGACCGAGCTCGGCGAAACCTTATCGGTCGGCAAAGCGGCGGAGCACATCTTCGGATACTGCCTGCTCAACGACTGGTCGGCGCGCGACGTTCAGGCTTGGGAATACCAGCCACTCGGCCCTTTTCTCGGCAAGAATTTCGCCACCACGGTGTCACCGTGGGTGGTGACCCAAGAGGCGCTGGCGCCGTTCCGCATCCCGGCGTTCACCCGGCCGCCAGGCGATCCCGAGCCGCTGCCGCACCTCAGTGATGCGGAAGACCGCGCGCACGGCGGGTTCGACATTACGCTTGAAGCCTATTTGGCGACCGAGGCGATGCGGCGTGCCGGCACGCCGCCGCAGCGCCTGACGCAGACCTCGTTCGCGACCACCTACTGGACCTTTGCGCAGATGCTCGCGCACCACACCTCCAACGGCTGCAATCTCGCAACCGGCGACCTGATCGGCTCGGGCACCGTCTCCGGTCCGGAAAAATCAAGCTGGGGCAGCCTGCTCGAACTCACCGCGCGCGGCCGCGAGCCGATCGAATTACCGAGCGGCGAACAGCGCGGCTTCATCGAAGACGGCGACGAGATCATCTTTCGCGGCTTTGCGGAGAAATCGGGTTATCCACGCATCGGATTCGGCGAATGCCGCGCCGTGCTGTTGCCGGCGAGCTGATATCGCGAAGCTACTCCGCCGGCACCCAGCGCTGCAGCCGTTTCCCGGTGTCGACTTCGCCGGTGTAGAGGATCCCGCGGGAATCGAACTTCGCAACGTGCAGCCAGTGAAACTCGCCGGCGTTGCGGCCCGGCCGGCCATAGCTGCTGACGATGGCGCCGTCGGTGCGCCGGACTGTCTCGATGACATTGTTGGTACCGTCGATCAGCACGATGTATTTTTGCTTCCGGTCGAGCGGTGAAAATGTCAGGCCCCAGACGGAGCCCGGCCCGCGCGTGTTTGGATTGATCACAAACTGCTGCACGAAGGTGCCGTCCTTGCGAAAGACCTGTACGCGGTTGTTGGTCCGGTCGCAGACGTAAACCAGGCCATCTTTCGCAAGCGCGATGCAATGCACCGGGTTGGCGAATTGCGGTGACGCCGGATTGTACGGCGGCAGGTTTTCGTCGGTTGGCGGCTTGCCGTAGGCGCCCCAGATGCGTTTGATTTCGCCGCTGTCGCCGTCGAGCACCGCGACGCGGTGGTTGCCGTATCCATCGGCGGCATAGATTTCATTGGCCCGCGGATCTGCTTCGAGCGCGGCAACCATGCCGAACTGGCTCGTATCGGTGCTGCTGGTCAACGGCCCGCTCTTGCCGATTTGTTTGATGAACTTGCCGTCGGTGCTGAACTTCAGCACCATATTGTCGCCCTTGCCATTGCCGCTGAGCCAGACAAAGCCTTTGTTGTCGACCAGAATGCCGTGCTCCTGCAGCGGCCAGTCGTAGCCCAGATTTTCGCCCGGGCCGCCCCACGACTTCACGACTTCGCCCGATTGGTTGAACACCAGCACCGATGGCGCCGGCACGCAGCATTTCGAACGTGGCGGATTAATCGTCGCGCCTTTCTCATCGTCGGTCAGCGAGCGCGGCCGCTGAAACACCCAGATGTTGTCTTGCGCATCGATCGAGATGCCCCCGACCTGCCCGAGGATCCAGTTCTTGGGGAGCGGTTTGGGCCAGTACGGATCGATCCGGAACGCCGGACCTTGTGCGTGCGCTGCAATGCTGCCGAGCAACAGCAGGCTAACGGTCGCGAGCATCCATAGGGATGAGCGTGTGAATTTCATAATCTTTGCCTGCGCTCAATGAATCTCCGGCTCGGCGATGGCCGCGCGGCCTTCGAGAAAATCGAAGTCGCAGCCTTCGTCCGCTTGGCCGATGTGCTGGGAATACATTGCGCCGTAGCCGCGCGCGTAACGCGGCGGCGGCGCCTTCCATACGGCCTGCCGGCGCGCCAGTTCCTCGTCGCCGACGTGGAGATGAATCCGCCGCGCCGCGACATCGATTTCGATTTCGTCACCGGTTTGCACAAAAGCAAGCGGGCCGCCGACAAAACTCTCCGGCGCCACATGCAGGATGCAGGCGCCGTAACTCGTGCCGCTCATGCGCGCATCCGAAATACGCACCATGTCGCGCACGCCGGCTTTGAGAAGCTTCTTCGGGATCGGCAGCATGCCCCATTCCGGCATACCCGGGCCGCCCTTGGGTCCGGCGTTCTTGAGCACCAGAATATGGTCCGGCGTCACGTCGAGATCGTCGCGCTCGATCTCGCGCGCCATCTGCTCGTAATTCTCGAACGCCAATACCTTGCCGCGATGCGCGAGAAAGCGTTGGTCGGCAGCCGAAGGCTTCATCACGCAGCCGCGCGGCGCCAGATTGCCGGTCAGCACCGCGGTGGCGCCTTGCGGATAAAGCGGTGCCGACAGCGGGTGGATCACGTCGGGCAGATGCACCTTGCTGCCGGCGATGGCGTCGCCGAGCGTGCGGCCGGTGACGGTAACGCAGGACAGATCGAGCAAGCTTCGCATCTCGTCCATCAGTGCAGGCAGTCCACCGGCGTAGAAAAAATCCTCCATCAGATATTTGCCGGACGGCGTGATGTTGGCGATCACCGGCACCTGTCGCGAAATTTCGTCGAAACGCTGCATGGTGAGCGCGATACCGGCGCGCCGGGCCATGGCGATGGCGTGGATGATGGCGTTGGTTGAGCCGCCCAGCGCCATATGCACGCGGATGGCATTGTCGAAGGCGGCCGGCGTCAAAATCTGCTCAGGCGTCAGGTCCTCCCACACCATGTCGACGATGCGGCGGCCGGCGGCGGTGCACATCCGCGGATGATTGGCGTCCGGGGCCGGGATCGACGAGGCGCCGGGCAGTGACAATCCCAGCGCCTCGGTGATCGCCATCATGGTGGCCGCAGTGCCCATCACCATGCAGGTGCCGAACGAGCGCGCAATGCCACCTTCGATCTCGTTCCATTCGGCCTCGCCGATATTGCCGGCGCGTTTCTCGTCCCAGTATTTCCAGACATCGGAGCCGGAGCCGAGCGTGTGGCCGCGCCAGTTGCCGCGCAGCATTGGCCCGGCCGGCACGTAGACCGAGGGCAGCCCCATCGAAATCGCGCCCATGACCAGGCCGGGCGTGGTCTTGTCGCAGCCGCCCATCAGCACCGCGCCGTCGATCGGGTGACTGCGCAACAGCTCCTCGCATTCCATCGCGAGGAAATTGCGATAGAGCATGGTCGATGGTTTGACGAACGGCTCGGCGAGCGACATCGCCGGCAGCTCGATTGGAAAGCCGCCGGCCTGCCAGACGCCGCGTTTGATGTCCTCGGCGCGCTCACGCAAATGGCCGTGGCAGGCGTTGATATCGCTCCAGGTGTTGAGGATGCCGATCACCGGCTTGCCGGCCCAATCGGCACGGTCGTAACCGAGCTGCTTGAGCCGGGAGCGGTGGCCGAACGAACGCAGATCGTCGCGGCCGAGCCAGCGGTAGCTGCGGAGTTCTTCCGGGGATTTCTTCCGCTGCCGACTCATGGACATCTCATCTGGTCACAATTTCGTTAGCGTGCCGCGGTGAGCCGCGCGATTTTTAGTATGCTAGAATAGCAAAGGCGCCGCGCGGTTCGTAAGCTCGCACGAAGCGCCAGCAGCTATCCATCGGGAAACGACCATGAACGAACAAATTCAATCGCCCAAGGGCGAGCCGCTGTTCAATCCGTGGACGCCTGAGTTCATTGCCGATCCGTATCCATCCTTTCATCGGCTGCGCACGACCGAGCCGATGCATCTTATGCCGCTCGGCTTCTATGTGGCGAGCCGGCATGCGGACGTAACCTCGATCCTGCGCGACAAGCGCTTCGGCAAGGATTTCGTCGGGCGCATGACCCGGCGTCACGGCCCGCAAATATTGAATGAGCCGATCTATCGGAGCATGCGCCATTGGATGCTGCAGCTCGATCCGCCCGACCACGGGCGCCTGCGCGGGCTGGTGGTGCGCGCCTTCACGGCCCGGCGCATAGAGGACATGCGCCCGCGCATTCAACAGATCGTCGATGCAATCATCGATCGGGTTGCGGAGCGCGGACACATGGACCTTATCGCCGACTTCGCTTACCGGCTGCCGGTGACGGTGATCTGCGACATGCTGGGCATCCCCGAGGAGGATCGCGAGTTTTTCCATGCCGGCTCGCGGATGGGCGGGCGTCTGCTCGATCTGGCGCCGCTTTCCGCCGCCGAAATCAAGGAGCAGAACGAAGGCAACCTGGCGATGGCCGAATATTTCCGCCGGCTGTTCGACTTGCGGCGGCGCCAACCGGGCGACGACCTCACCACGCATCTGGTCCAGGCCGAGGAAGCAGGCGACAAGCTGACGAACGAGGAACTGACCGCGAATATCATCCTGTTGTTCGGCGCCGGGCACGAAACGACGGTCAATCTGATCGGCAATGGATTGCTGGCGCTGCACCGCAATCCCGACCAGCTTCGGCTGTTGCAGAACGATCCGTCGCTCGCTCCCAATGCGGTCGAGGAATTGTTGCGTTATGACTCGTCTGTGCAAGTGACGGGTCGCACCACGCTGGAAAATGTCGATGAAATCGGCGGTATCGCGCTGGCCAAAGGGCAACCGGTCGTGTGTCTGCTCGGTTCGGCCAACCGCGACCCTGCGGTCTACGCCGACCCGGATCGCCTCGATATCACCCGGTCCGACATACGCCCGTTGTCGTTTGGCGGCGGCATCCATTATTGCGTTGGCGCTCAGCTCGCCCGCATCGAGGGTGAAGTTGCGATCACAACGTTGTTGCGCCGTTTACCCAACTTGCGGCTCGATGACCTCGACCATCCGGATTGGCGTCAGACCTTTGTGCTGCGCGGCCTGAACAGGCTGCCGGCAAGCTGGTAGTGGCTTTTCTGCCGAACGTGATCCGGGCTACGATTTGCAACAGGACATCTGGACCATGGGAGGTCGTTCATGAGGATACAGTTTTTGCTTGCTGCGCTGTTTGGCGTGGCCGTATCGGCGGGTTCAGCGCAGGCCGCGGTCAAGGTCGAAACCATCAACTACAAACAGGGCGACACGGCGCTTGAAGGCTGGCTGGTCTATGACGACGCGGTCACCGGCAAGCGGCCGGGCGTTATCGTCTATCCTGCCTGGTGGGGACCGTCCGCCCAGGACAAAGACGTTGCCGAACGGCTGGCAAAAATGGGTTATGTCGCTTTCGTCGCCGATATCTACGGCAAGGGCGTACGGCCTGATACGATTCCAGCGGCGGCTGCCGAATCCGGCAAATACTATAAGGACCGGCCGCTGGTGTTGGCGCGGGCACAGGCCGGCTTCGATCAATTGCGGCAGTCACCGATGGTGGACGCCGGCAAGCTCGCAGCCATCGGATATTGCTTCGGCGGCATGCCGGCACTCGATCTGGCGCGGAGCGGCGCGCCGCTCATCGACGTCATAACCTTCCACGGCTCGCTCGGCACGCCCAATCCCGAAAGCGACAAGAACATCAAGGGCCATGTGCTGGCATTGCACGGCGCCGCCGATCCGATCGTGAACACAGAAGCAGTCGCGAAATTCGAGAAGGAGCTCACGCAGGCCGGCGTCGACTGGCAGGTCGTCCTCTACGGCAACGGCGTGATGCACGCGTTCACCGATCATGTGCATGTCCAGGCGCCGGACCACGGCATCAAATACAACGCCGAAGCCGACAAGCGCTCCTGGCAGGCGGCGAGCGATCTGCTCAAGACCACGCTCTAGACGAACGTCACCTCTTTCATTGTGGAAGAGGGGGGTGTCCGCCCCACAGGAGTCGGCAAATCCAAAGCGCGTCCATAGATTGACGGCTGAGGGAAAAGATGAAATCAGCAAAAATGTTTGCGGGCGCGCTAGTGTTCGCGCTCGCTTTAAGCGCAGCGACGGCCGACGCGCAGGACAAAGTGCTGCGTGTCGGGATCATCACCGACATGAGCGGCCAGTATAAGGACGGCAACGGGCCGGGTTCCGTGATTGCCGCACAAATGGCGGCCGAAGAGATTGGCGGTGCGGTGGCTGGTCGCAAGATCGAAATTATTTCCGGCGATCACCAAAACAAGCCGGATATTGCCAGCTCCATCGTGCGTGAATGGATCGACAACCAGCATGTCGACGTGATCGCCGAGGGCGTCAACTCCGCCGTCGCGCTCGCGATCATGAATGTCACAGCCGAGCGCAACAAGCCGTTCCTGATCTCCGGCGCCGGCTCCTCCGACATCACCGGCAAGAATTGCACGCCGACCAGCATTCATTGGACCTACGACACCTACGCCTCCTCGAACGCGACGGCGAAGGCGATCGTCAAGCGCGGCGGAAAATCCTGGTTCTTCCTCACAGCAGATTACGCCTTTGGTCATGCGCTCGAGCGCGACGCCAGCAAAATGGTGATCGCGGCCGGCGGTAAGGTGCTCGGTTCGGTGCGCCATCCGTTTGGCACCTCGGATATGTCGTCGTTCCTGTTGCAGGCGCAGGCCGCGAAGCCAGACATCGTGGGGCTGGCGAACGCCGGCGCCGATTTTCGCAATGCGGTGGCGCAGGCGGACGAGTTTGGCGTCCGCAGCAGCGGCGCCCAGATCGTGGCGCTGCAGGTGACGCTGACCGACGTCCCTGCGCTCGGCCTCGAGCATGCGCACGATCTGCTGTTCACCGATTCTTTTTATTGGGATCGCACACCGGAGACGCGCGCCTTTGCGCAGGCCTTCTTCAAGCGTCACGGCGCCATGCCGACCTCATATCAGGCCGGCGTCAATTCGGCGCTGCGTCATTACTTCAAGGCCGTCGCTGCAACCAACTCGACCGATACGGCTACGGTTATCAAGTGGATGCGCGACAATCCGGTCAACGACTTCTTCGCTCAAGGCGGCAAAGTGCGCCAGGACGGACGTATGGTGCACGACATGTATCTGATGCGCATCAAAAAGCCCGAGGAATCGAAGAGCAAGTGGGACCTGTACGAATATCTGGACACGATCCCGGGCGAGCAGGCGTTCCGGCCGATGTCCGAAGGCGGCTGTCCCCATGTCAAACAATAGTGCTCGATGGCAGCCAAACCGGATGGAGCCATATGAAACTTGAGGACTATCCGCCGCAGGAGCCGCCTTCCGACAACGCCCGCAGCTACAGCGATGCTGTCACGCGGCTCAGCGGCGGGCTTGAGGGTATCGAGCGGCGCTACGGCGCCGATCCCTACCAGAGCCTTGCCGTTTTCAGCGCGCCCGACTCGAACGGCACGCTGCTGGCCTTCATGCATGGTGGCGGCTGGACCAACGGTTACAAGGAATGGATGGCATTCATGGCGCCGGCTTTCACGGCCGCCGGCGTGAGCTTTGCGACGATCGGCTATCGGCTGGCGCCGGCACACGTTTTCCCGGCCGGTGCGGACGACGTGATCGCAGCACTCGCCTTGCTATACCGGAATGCGGCCGAGTTTGGTTACGATCCGGCGAGGATATTTCTTGGCGGTCATTCCGCGGGCGGGCATTACGCCGCTTTGCTCGCGGTGCGTCGCGATTGGCAGGCCAAAGCCGGCCTGCCTCACGACGTCATCCGCGGCTGTCTGCCGATCTCGGGGGTCTATGATTTCGGAGCGCAATCCGGCCTTAGCAATCGGCCGCGCTTTCTTGGTGTCGCGGGCAACGAAACGCCGGCAAGTCCGATCGACAATATCAAGGGTCGTCCGCCGCCGTTCCTGCTCGCCTACGGCGACCAGGATTTTCCGCACTTGATGAAGCAGGCCGAACGAATGGAGGTCGCCTTGCTCACCGCAGGCGGCGACGTTGAGCGCCTCGTACTGACAGGGCGAAACCATTTCACCGCGAGCTACGCCGGCGGTGAGGCGAACGGGCCGTGGGTCCCCGAAGCACTCGCCTGGATGATGCGGCGCTGAAAAGGACCAAACAAGTCGTCAGCCGAAGATGATCTCCGGCAACAGCGCGGACACGACGTAATTCGGCACGTCGACCACGTTGGAAATGCGCAGATCGACCGCAACGCTGCAGATGACATAAGCCTGTTCGCGGGAATAGCCGCGCTCCTGCAGCAAGCTGATCATGTTCAGGATGGCATTGCGGGCGGCGAGCGTCAGGTTTTCGCTTTCGATCTCGCCCTTGGCGTTGATCGGCATGCCCATGACGCCGAGGAAATTTTCCGGCACGGCGAACTTGGGGTCGGCAAAAAAGCCTTTGTGCGAAAACACCGGCCCGGCGAAGGTCCGCTTCTTCGCCAGATCCTTGTGGATCTTGAAACGAACCGCCACCGTTGCGCCCATCTCGACCGCCGTGACGCAGACTTCGCCGTCGCCCTGCGCGAAATGCCCGTCCCCGGTCGAGAACAGTGCGCCCTTGGTGAACACCGGCAGCAAAAGCTTCGAACCTTTGGTCAGTTGCTTGACGTCGAAATTGCCGCCGTTCTCGCGCGGCGGCAGCGTGCGCAGCCCTTCGAGGCCGCAGCGCCCGCCCGGCACTGCGCCGGTCGGGCTCGGCGTCATCACAAAGCCGCCGGCATCGAGTGCGCGCTGCTCACGTTCGGTCCACTCTTTCAGCTTCTGCGCGGACGGGGCCGTGCCGGAGATGCCCATGAACGGCGCGCCGGGAACGCGCACGCCGGGAATTTCGGGAGCCGTCGCCCAGCCGTCGCTGATCTCCCAATGCACGACAAACGGCGTCGTCATCACGTCGCGCAGAAAGCCAAGGCCGGGCACGATTGAGCTGAACGCAAACGGCTGCGGCACGATGTCGAGGAACTCGACCTCGATCATGTCGCCGGGCTCAGCGCCCTTGACGAACACCGGACCGGTCAGCGGATGAATGCGGCCGGCATCGAGGTTCGCCAGATCGGCGACGGTGGTGTTCGGGCCGATCTGCCCGTCCACGGCGTCACGGGTTTCCAGAACGACTTCCTCGCCTTCGGCAACTTCTACGGCTGGCGCGATGTTGGGGTGATAGCGGTTGTGACCCGAGTGCGGTTCGGCGGAAAGCGGCTTCGACCGGTCAATGCGGACGGCGTGCTTATGTGCGTGCATGTGAAATCCTCTTTAGGCCGCAACAGCGAAATTGCCGAACCGTTTCAAATTTTCTTTCTGTTTCTCATTGCGCGGCGCGAGCTTGAACAGGCGCGCGGCGGTGCCGCCCAGAATGTTGTGCTTGGCTTTCTCGGACAGAAACGGCAGGTCCCAGATCGTCGACGGCAGGTCGAAGTCCCAATGTGGATAATCGGATGAGTACAGCAACTGGGTTTCCGCGTTGATCATGCGGAACGTGGTTTCCATCGCGTCGTAGTCCTGAATCTCCATCGGCTGCGACGAATAGAACATGTCGCGCATGTATTCCGACGGTTTCTTTTTCAGCAGTGGGCATTCGGATGGCCGCAGCATGTATTCGTGATCGAGCCGCTGCATCAGGAACGGTATCCAGGCGAGGCCGGACTCCATCCAGATCACCGGCAGCTTGGGAAAGCGCTCGCCGATGCCGTTGACCACCCAATTGGTGCAATTGACGATATTGTACCAGGTGAAGCCGAGCGCGTGCACCGAGATGAAACGGTTGCAGCTCTTGAAAGCGGTGTCGCTCCAATTGACGCCGGAGTGGAACGCGATAGTGAGGCCGCGCTCCTCCATCGCCCGGTAGACTTTCATGTAGGCGTTGTTGTGCACGCCCATGTCGGAGCGCACTGTGGTCACCATGAAGCCGCCGACATTTTTACGGCCGCCGAAAGTCTCGACGTGGCGCAACGCCGCATCGGGATCGCTAAACGGCAGACAGAGCAGCGAGAAGAAGCGGCCGCCTGCTTCCGGCATGACCTTTTCGGTGAGCCAGCGGTTATAGGCCCAGCACAGCTCGACCTCCATTTCCGGCTGCGGATGCAGTCCGATATTGAGCATGCCGGTCGGGAACAGGCAGGAATAATCTACGCCCATGGCGTCCATCCAGCGATAGCCAAGCTGGACGTCGCGGATCTTGCCGTCCTCGGTTTTTTCGCTGCTGCGCATCGGATAGCGCGTCACCCGGCCGCCCATGTCCTGATAGCCGGTCGGGATCGGAACGATGCCGGGTTGCTGCTTTTTGCTGCGGCCCGACATGACCAGCTGGCGGAAAACATCGTTCTCCATGAACGGCAGAAATTCGTCGTAGTGCTCATTCTCGTAATGGTGAGCGTCGACATCGACGATCAGGATGTCGTCGAAGTTGCGCTTGTGCGCCTGCTTGCGGGCGTGCGCGAGCAGCCTGCTGGTGTTGAGCTCCTCGACGGTTACGCGGCGGCCGCGATCGGATATCAGGTCCATATTTGTTCTCCCGTTGTCATTGCGAGCGAAGCGAAGCAATCCAGTGCAGCCTCACGGTCTGGATTGCTTCGTCGCTTCACTGTTCGCAATGACGAGCTCGTCATCACCGCCCCGTCAGGCCCTGCCACATGCCGAGTTCAAACACGGCGAGGTTGGCGGCCTGCAGCAATCCGCTCGCCGTGATCATCACGTCGGTTGCGGCCAGCGAGTTTATCGGCACCGGCGTCAATTGCTCGCCGGCTTCGCGGCGCGCGGCGTAAAGCCGGCAGGCGGCCGCGATCAATTTCTGCAGCGCTTCAGCCGAGAGCACGTCGAGCCGCCCGTCGGCGATGCCGCGCTCGATTGCCGCGGTGAGGCTCATGGCATCGGCTGCATCGCGGTGCGCGGACTTGACGCTCGCTTTGGCGACGGGCGGGACGGTGCGGGCGCGGCTGGCGGAATTCGCCGCGCGGCGGATGGCGTGTTTTGCGGTGCGCTTAGGCGAGGACATAGACCTCGTCTCCCTTTTTCACCACCGGATATTTCTTCAACTTCATGCGGCGATCGCTGACGCATTCGCCGGTCTTGATGTCGTATTCCATGCCGTGCCACGGGCACACGAAGTGCATCTCAGTCTCAGAGAAGAACAGCCCCATCGAGGTCCTATCCGGCCGCAACCGTTCCTCGACCTTGGCGATGGTCAGACCCTCGCACGCCGGACCGCCCTGATGCAGGCAGAAATTCGAGTAGGCGTAAAACGCGCCCTCGTGGCGGAACACGCCGATCTCGTTGTCGCCGACGAACACGATGCGGCGTTCCCCGTCCTTGAACTCGTCAACCTTGGCGACAAATTTTTCGGGCATTCTGGTACTCGCGACTTCTTGTCCGCACCCGCGTAGCGTTAGCGGAGCGGGGGCGGAAAGTTAAGCAATCTTGTTGCTGAACTCGCCGATCCCTTCGATCCAGACCTTCACGACGTCGCCGGCCTTGAGGAATTCGCCGCTTTCGGCGCCGGTGCCCGACGGCGTGCCGGTCAGGATCAGATCGCCGGGATGCAGTGTCATATTGATTGAGAGTTGCGCGATCTGCTCGGCGAGCGTGAACAGCATCTTGCTCGAATTGGAATCCTGCTTGAGCTCGTCGTTGACCCAAAGCTTCAGCTCGAGATTCTGCGGATCGGCGATGTCGCTGGCCGGGACGATCCACGGGCCGATCGGGCAGGAGCCGTCAAAGCTTTTGTGCTTGGTCCAGTCCATCTTGAAAAACGAAGTCTCTTCGACGCCGGGCCGACGGCCGCGATCGCGGGCCGAAAAGTCGTTGGCAATTGTGTAGCCGGCGACGTAGCTCAGCGCCTTGTTCAGAGGCACGTCTTTGGCCGGTTTGCCGATGACCGCGGCAAGTTCGATTTCCCAATCCAGGTCCTTGGCGTAATGCGAAGCTTTGACGGTCGCGCCCGGCGCGGTGATCGTGCGCCCCGCCTTGATGAAATGCCACGGCTTCAAGCCCAGCTCGTGCGGATCGGCCGGCTCGGGGTGGCCCTGCCGGCGGGCCATCGCCGCGGCATGATCGGCGTAATTGGCGCCGGCGCAAAAGATGGTCGGCGGGAACGGCACCGGCGCCAGCAATTTGGTCTTGCGCAGCGGCTGGCGTTTGGCGCGGCTCTTGGCGGCACCCGCGGTGGCCTTCTTCAACGCGCCTTCGGCCGTCTTCCAGTCGGCGAGGATACCGGCGACGGTCGCGTAGGCCGGTTTGCCGGTGACTTTCGCGGCGTCGAACACCTCTTCGCCGACGACCAGGCCCGCGCGCGGACCCTCACTCGATTGATATGTCGCGAGCTTGAAACCCGCCCGCTTATTGCCGGCCATGTGCGTTTGCTCCCCTGGTAGCCTCGGCGGGACCAAACCCTGATCCCGTGTGATTGGCAAGGTCTTGGACAAGTCTTGGGCAAAAGTCCCGCCCTGCGCGCAACGCAACCCTTGAGCGGCCGCAACCGTGCTATTGATTAAACTCTAGCCCGCAGCGCAGACGGGCGGGTCGGGACGGAGAACGCCATGGTCAAGCTCAGACGGATCGGACACGCCACGTTCGAGACACCCGATCTGCCACGCATGATCGACTATTACACTGAAGTCGTCGGCTTGGTGCTGGTTGAGCGCGAGAAGGATCACGCGTTTCTCGCCACCAAGGTTGGGCAGCTCGCCGTTCAGCTTGATAAAAGCGACACGGAGCGTTGCGCGACGTTGTCCTTTGAAGTTGCGCCCAATGCCGATTTCGCCGCGCTCACGCGCGAACTGGACAACGACGGCGTCAAGAGCGAACTGCGCAACGATTCCGTCCCCGGCATGGGACCGGTGCTGACGTTTCGCGACAACAAGGGGACCGGCATCGCGCTGTTCCAGGACTGGAATTATCTCGGCAAGCATATGGCGCATCACGGCGTCGGACCGCTCAAGCTCGGCCACGTTGCCTGGGTGGTGGATAGTCCGCAACAGGCCGCGGATTTCTACCAAAGGGTTCTGGGTTTTAAGGTCTCCGACTGGATCGACGACTGGTTCGTGTTCATGCGCTGCAATGCCGACCATCACGTGGTGAATTTTGTCCGTGGCCCTGACACGCAAATGCATCACATCGCGTTCGAACTGCGGGACTTCAGCCATATGCAGAATGCCTGCGACCTGCTCGCCCAGCGGAATATCCCGATCCTTTGGGGCCCGGTCCGGCACGGACCGGGACACAACATCGCCATCTATCACCGCACGCCGGACGATCAGCTGATCGAACTGTTCTGCGAGCTTGACCGGATGCTTGACGAGGAGCTCGGCTATTTCGAGCCGCGGCCGTGGCATCGCGACACGCCGCAGCGGCCGAAGATTTGGCAAACCGGCCCCGACACCAATATTTGGGGGCCGCCGCCGCTGCCGGACTTTCATCGCGGCGGACCGGCTTTACCCGGTCTGGAAAGCTAAGAGCGATAGCTT
>Ga0335085_10010164_pt1 | contig 14085 bp, 22 predicted proteins | sample Lox_Sample_45_FD_206712 | JGI IMG/M metagenome (GOLD analysis project Ga0335085, IMG submission 206712) | Soil microbial communities from Loxahatchee National Wildlife Refuge, Florida, United States - Lox_Sample_4.5 | ecosystem: Environmental > Terrestrial > Soil > Wetlands | place: USA...
CGCTGCGCTCCGGCCGGGGCGGGCGGGGGTGGTGGGCTCGCGCCTCCGCGCATTCGAGGGGGTCCCGGCCGGGTGGTGGTCGGGGCTCGAGCGGTGCCGGGTGTGGGCCCGGCGCGCCGGCTGCGCGGTTTGAGGCGGGCGGCGGCGCCTGGCGGTGGCGGGTGCCGCGGCGCCCGTTGCGCGATACTAGCGGGTATGCATAGCGGTTGGGCGTGGGTTCCGTGCGATTGGTGCGGCCGTCCGGTATGGCGCCGGCGTCGCTCGGATCGCGCGAAGCTGCATCCCGAGTGTGTGGTTGCGCATTGGTTCGAAAGAGTGTACGGTGTCGATGCCGCGGTGAGGGCAGGATACGGAACGCGCTTTAGCGCTCGGGCCCGATAGGAGGATCGCCGACAATGGCAACTAAGAATCCGCAGACGGTCGCCGCGAACTGGTCGGCGCATCTGGCGAGTGCTGGTCAGAAGATCACGGACGGCGTCAACGGCGTGACAGTCGCGCCGGGCGTCGCCGCGTCGCGCAACAAGGCCGGCTACGTGGCCGGCGTCACTCAGAATCAGGACAAGTGGGCGTCGCATTCGGCCGCGGTGCCGCTGAGCGACTGGCAGCAGGCGGTGATTCAGAAGGGCGTGCCGCGCATCGCGTCCGGCGCTCAGGCTGCCGAGCCTAAGTTCGCGCAATTCATGACTCAGCTACTGCCGTTCATCGATAGCGCTAAGGCGTCACTGCCGGCGCGCGGCACTCTCGATCAGAACATCGCCCGCATGGATGCGATGGCGCGCAAGATGGCGACGTTCAAGAAGCAGTGAGCGTCGTCTAGCTCGAGGGGGATCGCTGATTTACGCATGAGGGTATAGACAATGGCTGCTATCGATACCATCGCCTGTTATCAGGGGACGGTTAACTCTACCCTTGCGGCGGGCACGTTCGCTACGGGCGACTCGGGCACGGTGCGCAACTTCCCACAGCAGGCGAGTTGCTACCTGGCTCAGACGTTCTACGATGACGTAACGACGCCGCTCGCGTGGCGCGTTCGCTCGCCGTTGCTGCATGACAACGTGCAGGGCATTCGATTTAACTCGACTGTCTCGGCGCCGAGTCGGCAGTTCCCGGGGGCGCTTAATCAGCAGCTCCAGCCTCAGGATCAGCTCACCGTCGAGCTGAGCACGGCCGCATCGACCGGTAAGGCGCTCGGCGTGCTCGAGCTGTACTATACGCAGCTCCCGGGCGCGGCCGCGCGGCTCTACGGGCCGGGCGACATTATCGGCAACATCGACAACATCAAGCCGATATATATCGCGGTCGGCTCGGGCGCGAACACGGCCGGCCAGTGGTACGACCTGGTCATCACGACCTCCGAGGACCTGACGCACGCAAACACCGATTACGCGGTACTCGGTGCGACGTTCGATCAGGCTGTCGCCTGTATCGCGGTCAAGGGTGTCGATACTGGTAACTTGCGCGTCGGCATCCCGGGCGGCACAAATGACCCGTTTGGGCCTGACTTCCTGTGGCGGCTCTCCGAAGAGATGGGCATGCCTTGTATCCCGGTCATCAACAGCGCGAACAAGGGGTCGACTTACGTGTCGATCGTCTCGAGCGCTGCGACCGGCGCTGCCGGCACGATCACGCTCTATCTGGCCGAGCTGCATCAGAATCTGGCCTGATCGCTCTCCTCTCCCGGGCCCGCTTGAGGCATTGCAGGCGGGCCCGGGCCCAATCTCGAGGCGGTAACCGTGGGTAACCTGTCGGGCGATCGTGGCTGGCGGCGGTTCCTGCGCACGACGGTCGTTGTGCCGCCTAGCGCTGGCGCCGATTGGTCATACAAGATTCCGGGCGCCGAGCTGCACCAGCTTTTGACGGTGCAGGGGACGTTAGTCGCTTCGGCGGCGGTTGCTAACCGCTATCCATCGCTGGCTATGGGCGACGGCACGACGGTATACGCGCGCTCTCGAGCGGCTGGCGCGGTTGTGGCGGGCTCGACGTCGATCGTGCTATGGACTGAGGGCGCTTATCCCGGCGCCGCGAACGGCATCCTCGGCAGCTATCTACCAACGGCGATGATGAGCGAGGGCGAGACGATCGCGAGCGTCACCGATGGGCTCGACGTCGCCGATCAGTGGTCGGCGATTATCATCCGCTCGATCGTCACTCAGGTTAAATACGGCGAGATTTACCTCGACGACGTGCCCGAGATGGCGGTCTATGTAGTCAACAGTCCGTCGGAGTAACCGGGCTGTGCCTGGTCAACCGGATTGGACGTCGCCGGCGACGTCGGCGGATATCGCGCAAGTAATCGCTAATACGGGTGGGCTCAAGGGTCCGTTTGTGAGCGCGGCGGTGTCGGTTGGTACGGTCCCGACGCTGCTACGGACTGCGGCCGGCATCGAGGGCGTGATTATCTACAATCCGAGCACGACGGTTACGGTCTGGATCGGCGAAGCGTCGATCGCGGCCGGCTCGGGCATACCGTGCTTGCCCGGTAATTTCGTCTCCTACGGCCTTAATGGCTCGAGCCTATACGGCATCGTTGCGAGCGGTACGGTGACGGTCAACGTGCAGCATTCGCCGGTAGGCTGACGTGTCATTCTTCAGCGGCGGGCGGTTCGCTCAGTCGCTCACACTGCCCCACGATCACTCAGCGCCGGCCTATGGCGGGTCATATCTCGGCCCGGATCAGCTCGTCGCCGATGACGCTGACATTACGGCGCTCGCGATTGATAACTCGATCAGGCTGAGCGACTCGGCGACGCTCGAGTTGGGCAATCTGCTAACGGACTCGATCAGCGCTAATCAGAATAATTACGATCCGACGGGCGCGGGGAACGGCTGGCATTACCTGCAATTAACGGTCACCGGCTCGCGCAACATCACCGGCATCGATTCGGGCTTTACCGGGCTCTTCACGCAACAGCCATGCGTCATCGCGATCCAGCTCGTCTCGGGGACTGTGACGTTTAAGGATGCGTCGGGCAGCTCGTCGGTGGTTAATCGTTTTGGGCTCGGCGCCGACCTGGCACTGACGGGCCCGGCGTCGGTCGCTTTCATCTATGACGTAACCGCGCTGCGCTGGCGCCTGTTGTGGCTCGGTTCGCCGTCGTCGTCGAGCCTACCGAATCATACTCACTCGAGCGTCGGTGACGGCGGCTCGACGCTCGATCCGGCCGACGTGATGATATCGGCCTACCTAGTGACGTCGGGTGTCTATGATATCGGCGCGATGGCGGGCCCGGTCGATGATGCGCCGATCGGCGCTGTGGCGGTGGTGACCGCTACGCCGACGGGTGCTCTGCGGGCGCTGCGCGGCATGGTCGCGACGCAGAATTACCAGCGCGTCGCGATCATTAATGAGTCGGCGACGCAGGTGCTGCAAATTAATCATGAGGCGACGGGCAGTGCGGCTGCTAACCGCTTCTATTGCCCGGCCGGCGCTAACTATGCGCTGTCGGCGTATTCGGCCGTCGAGGTCATATATGACGGCGCCGTTAATCGCTGGCGCCTGCTCGGCGGCTCGGCGTAAGGTGGTGCGATGGTCGCCGACGTTCAGCATTTCTGGGCAACAGTGCCGGCCGGGACGGCCGAGGCGGCGCCGGTTACGATCGCCATCGCGATGCCGAGCCGTATTCCGCGCACCGTGCGAATCAGGATTCCCCCGGGCCCGAGTGGGACGGTCGGTTTCGTGCTCGCGATGAATGGCACGCCGATCGTGCCGTCGAATCCGGGCGCGTGGTATGTGGGCGATGATGAGGCATTCGTTTGGCCGCTCGAGGGCGCGCCCGACTCGGGCGCCTGGGAAGTCATCGCCTACAATACCGACACGAATCCGCATACCCTGCAATTCACGTTTACGCTCGACGTGATCGGGACTCAGACGCCGAGCTATCCTGCTGTTGTCGATATAGCGTCATAGGAGGCTCGCGGGTGGGTGTTCAGCTAAACGGTACGGGCGTCGCGCCGACGGCCGGGCTCGTCGCGACGCAACCGCTCACGGTCGCGGGCGCATTCCTGATCGCGGTGCAGACGGTATCGGCGGCGCTCTTCGCGGTGCTCGATGATGCCGGCGTCGCGCCGTGGCTGACACTCTCGACGCAAGCGCTCATCACGGCCGCGGTCATGTCTATCGCGGTATTTATCGTGCTCGCTTGGGCGGCACGGCATACAACCCCGCGGGCGGCGCCGGTGCTGCCCGAGAGCACGGTCGTCGGGCTGACTAATGGGAGCGGCAAGGTCGCGGCGGTCGCGACACTGCCGACAGTCGCGGACGCGCAGGGCGCGCCCAACGTAGGAGGGTCGGACAATGGCTGAGGATGCTCCACTATTTACGATCACGTCGCAGATGCCGGACTTTGGCATGGATGAGCACGGACAGGCGACTAAAGGCTATGAGATCAAGTTTGTGACCCGGTCGGGCGCTCGTGGCCTTGTGTTCGTGCCGATGAGCGAATATTCCGCCGAGACTGCCGGCGCTCGAGTGCGCGAGATGGCGCGGCATCTCGAGGCGGTTCACGCTCTGACTAGCTGAGGGGATTCGTCTGATGCCGGCGCTCGTCGTCGCTTTCCTGGCGGCTCTGACCGACCCGTTCGTGGACGCGGCCGTGGTCATTGTCATGATCGGTATAGGGCTCGTGCTGGCCTTTGTCATCGTGCCGCCTCTCGTCAACATCATTCGACAGATCCCGGTCGTGGGCGGCAGTATCGCGACGATCATCGAGGGCGAGTTTGTCGCCGCTCAACAGACGGTCAATGATTGGGTCAATAAGAACGTCGCGCCGCTGGCTAACGCGATCGGTAATCCGGTCGCGGCATTCTGGCAGTGGATCGATGGCCTACAGACGCTCTCGGGCTCGATCGTCGCCGCGCTCGCGCTTATCGCTCAGACTGCGGCCGGCGCGGGCGGCGGCGTGGCGCGCAAGATCGCGCAGCTCATCACGACCGTCGCGGCGCAGGCGACGTCGATCGGCAATATTCAGACGTCACTCGGCGACCTAGTCAATAACTTCGCGCACGCGATCAGCGCGACCATCCCGGACGCGATCGCGGCCGCGGTGCAATTCGTTACGACCGCCTGGAAGGCCGGCGTCGCGGCCGAGCATGCGCTCGAGAGTGCGGCGATCGCGACGGTTACGACCTACGCTCAGACGCTATTTGCGACCGCGGGGACAGCGCTCAAGCTCGGGCTCTCAGATATGACTAAGTACGTGGATGCGACTGCGACCGCGCTCGTGGGTGATATCGACGCGCTCGAGGCTGAGGCTAAGTCATACACCGACGGCGCGATCAAGGGTGTCGAGACTGAGATAACCGACTTAAACGTGCCGGCGCTGGCGCTCGCGATCGCCGGCGTGATTCCGCTCGTCGGCACGCTCGAGGCGACGCTCACTCAGACAATCGACGAGTGCGTTAATCCGACGTGCTCAACGCTCGGTAATGGGCTTGGGCTATTTAATACGCTCGCGGCCGGCGTCGAGCTATTGGCCGTCGTCGAGCTGGTCAAGTCGGCGACGTCTAATCCATCGGGCGCCGGGCGCGACCTGGCGGCGGGTGTCGGCGACCTGATCGGGCTCGGCCGGCCGGTGCTCGAGGCGATGGGGATATCGGTCTGATCTGATGGCCGGGCTAGGCGGCGCATTCGGCGGTCTATTGGGGAATGCTGTTCTCCAGCAGATCGTCCTATATCAAGTCGTCGGCGGGGTCGTGTCGCCGGCGCTCGCGCCGTTCGCCGCATCCGCTCAGCAGGTGGCATTCTCGGCCGATCCGGTAATTCCGCTGTCACCGGCCGATCTGGCCGAGGCGCTGCTACGGAACGCGCCGTATCACGGCGGCGCGCCGATCACGGCCGATCAGGCTGCGGCTGAGGCGGCGCTCTCGGGCACTAACGCCGAGCGTATGACGGTGCTCGCCTATCTCGCCGGTAATGCTCCGGCGCCCGAGGCGATGGCTGAGGCGCTGCGCCGTGGCTTTGTCGATCAGGCGACCTATCTCAAGGGTATTCGGCAGGGTCGATTACGCGACGAGTGGGCGCAGCTTATGCAGCAGCTCTCGGAGGCTGATCCGACACCGGCGACGGCGCTCTTGGCCTATCTCAAGGGCCAGCTCGACTACGCGACCGCTAAGCAGCTCTATACGACGTTCGGCGGTAATGTCGATCACTTCGATCTGGCCTATAACGTCGAGGGCGAGGGTCCGTCGCCGCTCGAGGCGGCGTCGGCGGTGCACCGGCACATTATTCCTCAGACGGGCATCGGCGCCGGCGTGGTGAGCTTTGAGCAGGCGGTCCATGAGTCGGCATTCCGTAATAAGTGGATCGATGTTTTTTGGGCGCTCTCGCAATATCTGCCTCCGCCGCGCACGATCGTCGCGATGCTCAAGGAGGGCGCATTTACGCCGACGCAAGCGAGCGACCTACTCTCGCAGCATGGCCTATCGGCCGACGATATCGCGGCCTATCTAAAAGCAGCATCGGAGCAGAAGACATCGACGACTAAGCAGCTCGCCGAATCTACCGTGCTCGCGCTCTATAACGACCGGATCATCACTCAGACTCAGGCGGCGACGTATCTCGGCGACCTGGGCTATACATCGGCCGAGGCGACCTACATTCTCGAAGTCGCCGACGCGCGGCTGACGCAGCATTACCTATCGAGCGCGATTGGCAAGATACATACGCAGTATGTCGCTTATCACATAGACAAAACGGCGGCGACTAAGGCGCTAACGTCGTTGCAGCTCCCCCCGACCGGCATCTCGGACCTGTTAACCGATTGGGATATCGAGCGCACGGCGAACGCTCCGCGGCTCACTGCGAGTCAGTACGCGAAGGCGCTCAAGAGCTCGATACTCACTCAGGATCAGGCGATGACGGCGCTCGAGGGGCTCGGTTATTCGACCGGTGACGCCTGGCTATTCTTGTCTCAATATGAGGGCGCCGCGCTACCTAACCGGCCGGCTGGAGTGTGACCGATGACTGATCGAGTACGCGACTATCGCGCCGACGAGATACACGCTGGCCTCAAGCGCATCGGCGCAGCGCGGCGGGGTATCCATGCTGAGACGCTCGAGCATGCGAGCGCGGCCGTCGAGCGCGCCGCAGCTAAGGCAGAGCAGATCGCGCAGGATCACGCGCGGCGTGGCTCGAGCGCCGACTCAGATCAGCACTAGGCGCGACGTTCGGCCTATTGACACGGTGCAACAACCGTAGGACAATTACGCCGTTAACCGATCAGCAGCGGGAGACAAAGGCGATGGACGAACCGAATCAGGGAATCTACGTTGTGGACGTGGCGCCGCTCGACGGCCGCGGTGTCGCCGCGCGATATGTCATAGTCGCCGAGAGTGCATGGAGCGCGAGCCTCGAGGCAATCGAGCGCCGCTACCCATCGCCGACTCGGCCGGAGGCGGTGACGCGCGAGATAGCGTCCCGGCTGACGCTCGCCGGCCGCGTCGGGACATTTGATCCGGGCCTGATGGGCGCGCGGCTGACGGCCGGTTCGCCGGTCATCGCGCACATGCTGCAATGACCGCGCAGCGCTCGAGCGTGCGGCGGATTGGGACGTTCGCGGGTAACGTCATTCAGGGCCTGGGATACTTCGATCGCGCCGACGTACTGTGGCACGCGCTGATGGTCTGCGACGGCTGCGGTAGGCGCGGCATCGACGACGACTGCGCCGACTGTCTCGAGTACGGCTGTCAATCTGCCCGCGCCGATGACCGGCTCGCGCAGATTGGCCGCGACCTAGCGGCGGCGTCGCGCCGGATCGACGATGCGCACGAGTGGCACGGCGGCGCGGCCGGCTCATTCGCCGATGAAGGCTGCGCGCAGTGCTGCGCGATCGATGAGGCGGTGCGATGAGAGCGGCCGAGTGCCGAGTCTGCGGCGGGCCGGCGACGCGCTATTCGGGCGGCGATGCCGTCGTAATCATGGGCTCGCGCGGCTCGGGCTGGCCGATAACGCTGTGTGATGCGTGCTCGATGCCCGACGACTATCAGGTGCCGTCTACGCAGATATGCGAGTGTCGGCCGACTGATCGGCGCCGCATCGCCGACGCGCTCGAGCTGATCGCCGAGCGACTTCCGGGCATAGGTGCGCGGTGAGTACGTTCGGCCGGCCGACTGCCGGCAATGGCGCCGGGCCGTGGTGCTCAGTGTGCGGGCGCACGCTGCATCGCGTCGAGTCATCATTCGATCCGCGCCATCCGATCGGCGAGTGCTACTACACCGGCACCGACGGTGAGACTCATGGGCACGGTCGCGTCCCGGGCATTCGCGACGTGCTCGAGCTGCGCGACGTGATGGCGCAGCGCGCCCGCGAGCGCGCGGCGGTCGCTCATTCGAAGCACGATCCGACGCATCCGACGCGCGGCTGTCGGCTGTGCTTCGCGCAGACGCCGAATGGATGGGCGCGCAGTGCGTGAGTGCCGGCGATGCTCGATAACGTGGGCGATCGAGCGCGCGCCGCTTCGGTGCCCTAACTGCGGCGGGCCGACTGACGCCCTTAGTCCGACTGAGCAGCTCCGCGAGCGCCTACGGGCGCGCCTGGCGCCGTGCCCGGTATGCGGCCGGGCGCAGATGAGCTATCGCGAGGCGGCGGCGCTCATCGGCGGCGGCATCAATCAGGCGACGCTCTGGCGGTTCGTGCGCGGCCACACGATCAGCAGCACGACATACGATCGTATCGCGGCCTGGATAGGAGCGCCGTCACCGGCGCCGGCGAGTAGTATCAGCAGCAGCGGAGGAGGCGATATCGATTAGCAGGCTCGATGACGCGTGGCTCATCTTTCGGGAGCTTGTCAACGCCGAGCTGCCGGCCGCGCACCGGATCAATCAGACGCTCAATAAGACTGCCGCCGCGATCGCCGCGAATGGTGGCGGCGGCGGCGGCAACGGGGGGAATGGAGGCGGTGGAACGCAACCGACGATAGAAGATCAGATCATCAAAGCGGCGCACGCCGAGCTAGGCAAGCCGTACAAGCTAGGCACTCAGGGCCCGGGCCGGTTCGATTGTTCCGGCCTGGTCGATTGGTGCTACCGCACGACCGGCAATTACGCGCTCATCGGCTCGGCGCGTCGCCGGGCGGCAGGATATGCGCATTACTTCGCCGGTCAGGGTCAATACACGCGCGAGCTGGCGAGGCGCGAGCGCGGCGACCTGATCTGCTACTCGAAGAATGGCAAGACGATCAGCCACATCGCGATTTATCTCGGCAACGACGAGATAATCAGCGCGTTGATTAATCCGTGGGGTGTCAAGCAGACGCACTGGCGCCGTATCAACGTCACGCCGGTCGGAGTCTGCAAGGTGGCCTATCCCGATCGCGCCGCGCTGCATAGCACGGACGTCGCGCAGGGTGCGCCCGACGATAACGAAGAGTCAGTCTCAGAAGAGTGAAAGGGTCAAACCTGTGACAGATCAGCAGCAATCAACGGCGATCGCCGAGGCGACGGCCGACGCGCCGGCGACTGAGCCGACGGCCGACTCTCAGGCGACGCCGGCGCCGGCCGAGTCGCTCGAGGGCGCCGCGCCGACGGTTAACGGCGCGCCTGGCATGGCGGCATGGCAAGCAATGGTCGCGGCGGTGCCCGAGGCGGGCGCCGATAGCGGCTCGATCCTGCGCCAACTCGCCGCGGCCGACTCGCCCGAGGCGCTCAACACGCCCTGGGAGAACGCGCCTGAGGACCTAGAGCAGTATCTCGGCGCCTGTCTGCGCTTCGATGCCATCGCCCGGGCGCCATCCGACTTTAAGGAGGGGCTCGGGTTCTATCTGATCGTTGAGGCGACGGACGGCCGCACCGGCGCCGCGCTCAAGCTGACGACGGGCTCGGTCAATGTCTGCGCGCAGCTCGTGCGCGCGTATGTCATGGGCTGGCTGCCGCGGTGGGCGATCGTCGAGCAGTCGGAGAAGCCGACTAAGCGCGGCAACTACCCGCAGCGACTCCGCTTTGTGAGCGCTACGGCCGCGGCCGCTCTCAATGGCGACGCTGACTAGCAATCGCGCCGACGCTAAGGTGGTCGAGCTTGTCATATCGACAAGCTCGGCCATCGAGGTGCACGGTGCCTTCATTCCGCGCGCTTCGCGCCTAGCGTCGGCGCTCGAGGCGATAGGCAAGGACGAGTTAGCGCTCGACGTACTCGAGGCGGCGCAAGCTGTGACTAGATCGCTCGACGCGGCGCTTAACGTGTTCGTGCCGACTGATATAGCCGACGAGATAGCGGCACAATTCGCGGCGACGGCTGCCGCGATGATGCAGGATGAGGCGGGCGATGGCGCAACCGATTAACTGCGACAACACCGAGAAGCACGACGACCCGACGGCGCCGGTCGCCGCGGTGATGATGACCGTTCGGCTCGAGGACGGCGAAACGTTCGCCTGGTGCGGGCCGTGCTATGTCGATCTGTGCGTCGCGATCGCTCGACAGGCGGAAGTGACGCCGGCCGAGGGCCCGGCGCCGCTCGAGGCGACAGGCGACGACGACGAGGACGACGACGAGGACGCGGCCGCAGTCGAGCGCCTAAAGGTGGTCAAGCGCGGCACGTCTAAGAGTCGCAAGGCATTCGAGGCGCGCAAGCGGGCCCGGCCAGCGCCGGCGCCGCGCGTCACGATCGTCGAGGACGACGTCCTGCCGGTCGTGGCGGTCGTCGGCGACGAGGGCGACGAGGGCGACGAGGTCGATAGATAAGGCGAGGCGCCGCGATCTCTGCCCGAAGTCGCGGCGCCTATGCCTATCAGCAGCGAGTCGGCGGAGCCGGCTCGCTGTCATCGTACTACATCACTCGAGGTCTAGAGAGTGACTGATCCTGTATCAGACCTGGCGAGATGGCGCGGCGAATATCAAGCGCTGGTGCAGTCGCGCGGCGACGAGCTGCCACAGGCGACGTCGCCGACGGCCTTTTACGGCGCGATCGCCGCGGCCGCGGGCCAACATCAGACGATGACCGAGATATGGTCGAATATCTATCAGTACGCGATAGCTAACGAAGTGCGCTTGCCCGAGGGCATGTTTACCGCGACGAGCACGTATCGCGGCATCGCTTCGCAGTCGGCCTACGCGGCTGAGCGACTGACCCGGGCGCCCGACAGCTACGCGATCGAGGGGAACATGATCGGGCGCGAGCTGTATCAGCGCACGGCGGAGGAGAAGAAGGCCGTCGCCGCGCTCTATCACGCGCGCTTCGAAATGCATTACGTCGAGAATGGTCAGGACGTCATCACGACCCGGACGCTCGACTACGGGCCCACGATCCCGGCGACGGTCGGCGAGCTGCGCGCCGACGTCGAAGCCTACGCGGCCGGGCTCGGTGACGCCTACTCGGTCGAATACACCGGCGTCGGCGTAATCCAGCTCGGCGCCTACTGATGCGCCGGCTCACTCCGCCCGGCTGGCTCTTACTCGCCGTGTGCGCCGGATTCGGCCTCCTAGCGGGCGTGATGATCGGGCTAGGTGATATCGCTCACTCCGAGCTGATCGGCCGGCCTGATGCCGTTATGGACGTCCTGGTGAGGCTCTTTCGACCATGAGCAAGACGGCCGGCACGCACTGGCTGCGCGAGAATCACGTCGAGCGATCGCCGCACCGTGTCTTAATCGTCGATACCGAGACGCGGCCGGCGACCGAGAGCGACATGGCCCGGCAGGTGCTCCGCCTATGGTGCGCGCGCATGGTGCGCCGGCACGGCGTCGAGGCTAAGCGCGAACGTCTCGAGGATCACTCCGGGCATACTGTCGCCGAGCTGGTCGCGCTCATCGAGTCGCTCGCGCGCTCAGACGCGACGCTCTGGATCATGACCCACAACCTAAACTTTGACCTGACCGTTACCGAGCTGCCTGTCGCGCTCATCGCGGCCGGCTGGCACATGACCGACGGCGCGCTGACGACCGAGGACCCGTGGTGCCGCTTCGCCCGCGGCCGGCGCCGTATCACCGTCGCCGATACGTGGTCATATCTGCCGCGCGGGCTGGCCTATATCGGCGAGCAGATCGGTTATGAGAAGCTGCCGTTACCCGCCTGGAACGCGCCCGAGTCGGAATGGCTGGCGCGCTGCGCCCGCGACGTCGAGATAACCGAGCGCGCCATAGTCGGCTTGATGGACTGGTACGACGCCGGCCGCTTCGGTAATTGGTCGCTCACCGGGCCCGCGACCGGATGGGGATCGTATCGGCACCGGCGCCCGCCGCCGCGCGTGCTCATCGAGCCGAGCGAGGAGGGCCGCGCGCTCGAGCATCGCGCCGTAACCGGTGGCCGGCGCGCGATCACTCGCGTCGGCCTGTTGCCGGTGAGCCTCTATGCCGACGTCGATATGAGCACGGCTCACCTAACCGTGATGCGCAATTACTATCTGCCGAATCGCCGGCTTCGACCGTTCGACTCACTGCCGCTCACGGCGCACGAGCTGCGCTCGCAGATTATCGACGTGCTCGCCGAGTGCGAAGTCGAGACACAGGCGCCGCGCTATCCGTGGAACACCGGCCGCGGCATCTTTTACCCTGTCGGCCGATTCCGCACCGTGCTCGCGGGCCCGGAGCTGCGCGCCGCGCTCGAGCGCGACGAGCTGCGCAGCATCGGCCGCGGTTATGTCTACACGCTCGGTACGCACATGCAACCGTGGGCCGATTGGCTCGCGAGCATCCTCGAGGAAGATAATCCCGACGTCCCGGCCGTCGCGCGCATCGCCGCTAAAGGCTGGTCGCGTTCGGTGCCTGGCAAGTGGGCCGGCCATACGTCGGAGGTCGTGCGCAAGGTGCCCGATCCGCGGCCGGGCTGGAACGTCGAGCACGGTTATCTAGTCCACGAGCGCCGTAACGCCGACTTCCTGCGCATCGGCGGCGAGCTCTGGACGATCCGGCGCGACATATGGGCCGACGACGCCTTCCCGGCCGTGCTCGCGTGGATACAAAGTCATACGCGGCTCGCGCTCGATCGTCTCTTAGACGTCGCCGGCGCCGCGACAGTGACCGCTAACACTGACGGCGCGCTCATTGACGCGCGCCGGCTCTCGACGCTCTATTACGGCGAGCTGCGCCCGACCGACGACACTGACGCGGCATGGATGGCCCGACTCGATGCGTGGTGCCATACGGTGAGCGCGCTCATCGCTCCGTTTAGCGTGCGCGTTAAGCGGACGGCGCACGACGTAACCGCCATGTCGCCGCAGCATCTCATACTTGACGGCGAGCGCCACCTGGCCGGCATACCGGGCGACGCCGAGGCACTGCCCGATCATCGATACTCCTTCACGGCATGGCCTAAGCTCTATGTGCAGCTCGAGCGCGAGAAGCTGCCCGGTTACCGGACGCAGCGCCGCGAGGTCGATCTATCGAACATTCCCCCGGCCGGCTGGCTCGTCGAGTCGGGCGACGTCATCGCGCCGGCCGTGCGCCTCGAGGGCGACGCCGTTACGGTCGAGCCGCCGACCTGGGATCAGTCGAGCGCCGGCGATAGGCTCGCGCCGCTCGAGCGACAGCACCCGGTTTTACGCCGTGCGCTCGCAGGATCGACGCAGGCGCCCGCTTTAGTGGGAGGAGCGATATCTTGACTGCCGACCCTGTCGGCGACGCCGTAGCGGCATCGCAGACCGTCACGCGCGCCAAGCTCAAGCTCACGCTCTCTACCGGCCGGCTCGTGGAAATTGACGTCCCGGCCGATGCGACAGACGCCGAGCTGTTGGAGCTGGCCGCGAACCTGTACCAAGTCCGCTTATCGCTCGAGGCGCAGCGCCGGCCGACGATCGCGCTCGCCCGGATGGCACTGCCTAAGATCGGCCGCTAGACTGTGCCCGGCATGCCGCGCCGCGGCTGGCTCGCGCACTGTGTCAAGTGCGGCCGGCTGATCGCCTTCCCGACTCTCGCCGCTACGTCGCGCGCCATGCGCTATCACGACGAGCTGGCGCATCCCGCGACCGCGCCCGGAGTCGCCGAAGCGGAAGACCTGTACCGCCGCGCGCACCCCGCGCAGCGCGCCGCCCCCCGCTCTCCGACTAACCGCTAGCGCTTCGAGCGCCCCGCCCCGCCCGACGCCCGCAGCGCCCCGGCCCACCCGCGCCGGGCCCCGCGCCGGGCCCCCCGCCCGCCCCGGCCGGAGCGCAGCGCTGCGCG
>Ga0335085_10010165_pt1 | contig 14084 bp, 13 predicted proteins | sample Lox_Sample_45_FD_206712 | JGI IMG/M metagenome (GOLD analysis project Ga0335085, IMG submission 206712) | Soil microbial communities from Loxahatchee National Wildlife Refuge, Florida, United States - Lox_Sample_4.5 | ecosystem: Environmental > Terrestrial > Soil > Wetlands | place: USA...
CGAGGCGGTCGGCGGTGATCTGCGACCACGTCGTCACGTGCCCCTGGCCGTGCGGCGAGGTGCCGGTGACGACGGTGACCTTCCCGGTCGGATGGCAGCGCACGACCGCCGCGTCCCAGCCGCCGGCCACGTAGTTCAGCGCGGCGAGCACCTGCGACGGCGCGAGGCCGCACATCTCGATGTAGCTCGACAGCCCGATCCCGAGCTGCTTCGCGTCGTGACTCTCGCGGCGTGCGTGCTGCTGCTTGCGGAGGCCGTCGTAGCCGACGAGCTCGAGCGCGCGGTCGAGCTGCGCGACGAAGTTGCCGGAGTCGAGCTGGAGACCGGCCGCGATCTGGTGCGGCTCATCGAACGGCGGGATGTAGTTCAGCCGCCGGATCTCGGCCGGGTCCTTGCCGAGGCGGTGTGCGAGCGCGTCCATCGCCCGCTCGATCGCGAACGTCGCCTCCGGGCGGCCGGCGCCGCGATATGCGTCCGTCGGCGTCCGGTTCGTGAGCACGCCGGTGCACTCGAAGTGGTAGGCTTCGATGTCGTAGACGCCGCCGTAGAGGAACGCCCCGAGCAGCGGGATCCCCGGCGTCACGAGCTGGTAGTACGCGCCCATGTCGGCGAGCAGCTTCACCCGCACGCCGCGGAGCTTCCCCTCCTCCGTCGCGGCGAGCTCGATGTCCTGGATCACGCCGCGGCCGTGGATCGTCGCGACGTACGCCTCGGAGCGGTCCTCGATCCACTTCACGGGCGTGCGGAGCCGGCGCGCGACCGCGAGGCAGAGCACCTCCTCCGCGTAGACGTTCAGCTTCGAGCCGAAACCGCCGCCGACGTCGGGCGCGATCACGCGGAGCTTCGACTCGGCGATGCCGAGCGTCAGGGCGAGCGTCGTCCGCAGGATGTGCGGGATCTGCGTCGCCGACCAGATCGTGAACTCGCCCTGCGCCGCGACCGGCTGGACGAGCACGCCGCGCGGCTCGATCGCGTTCGGCACGAGCCGTGGGTGGACGTAGCGCTCGTGCACGAGCACGGGCGACTCGAGGAAGACCTGCTCCGGCTCTCCGCCGGAGAGGCTCCACGTGTAGCAGCGGTTGTTCCCGAGCTCGTCGTGGATGACCGGCGCGCCGTCGGCGGCCGCCTCCTCGAGGTCGAGCGCCGGGTCGAGCGGCTCGTAGTCGACGACGACGGACTCCGCCGCGTCGCGCGCGTGCTCGCGCGAGTCGGCGATCACGACCGCGACGCCGTCGCCGGCGAAACGCGCCTTGTCGCGCGCGAGAGGCCAGTGCGTCGGCATGCGCGGGTCGGAGTCGAACGGCTCCGGCCAGTGCGTCGTCGGGATCGGCCACGCGCACGGGAGGCCGGCGGCGAACTCGGAGGCGAGGTCCTCGCCCGAGAACGCGGCGACGACGCCCGGCCGCGAACGCGCCTCGGCGAGGTCGACGTTGACGATGCGCGCGTGCGCGTGCGGGCTGCGCACGACGGTCATCCAGACCATCCCGGGCAGCGTCAGGTCGTCGATGTACCGGGCCTGGCCGGTGACGAGCTCCGGATCCTCCTTGCGGAGGACGCCCTGCCCGACCCAGCGCGTGCCTTCCTGCGTCGCGGCGCTCATGACGTCGCCCCCGCCGGCTCGGCGGACGCCTCGCGGATCGCGGCGACGATGTTCTGGTAGCCGGTGCAGCGGCAGAGGTTGCCCTCGAGCCCGGCGCGGATGGCGTCGTCGTCGAGTGCGCCGTTCTCCTCGATCAGGCTCAGCGCCGCCATGATCATCCCCGGCGTGCAGAAGCCGCACTGGAGGCCGTGCTGCTCGTGGAACGCGCGCTGGAGCGGATGCAGCTCCCCGTCGCTCCCGAGCCCCTCGATCGTCGTCACCTCGGCGCCGTCGGCCTGGACGGCGAGGAGCGTGCACGACTTGACCGAGCGACCGTCGACGAGGACGGTGCAGGAGCCGCACGTGGACGTGTCGCAGCCGACGTTCGTGCCGGTGAGGCCGAGCTGCTCCCGCAGGAAGTAGACGAGCAGCTGCCGGGGCTCGACCTCCGCCTCGCGCTGCTGGCCGTTGACCGTGACCGAGATCGCTTTCACGCTTTCCTCCTCCGGAACGGACGGGTGACGACGTCGTAGAGGGCGCGGAAGCCGAGCCGCAGGCCCGAGACGGGCCTCGCCTCCGCCCTGGGTGCTGCCGCAGGAGGGGACTCGCCGGCGGCCGCCGCCGGCTCCTCGGCGAGCTGCTTCTGGAGGCAGCTCGCGAACTGGGACGTGAGCTGCGCGGCGACGGACTGGACCATGCCGCGGCCGTACTGCGCGACCGGGCCGGCGAGCGTCAGGTCGGTGACGATGTCGACGCGCGTGCCGCCATCCTGCTCGGCGAGCGTCGACGCGATCGTCGCCTGCGCGCTCCCGCGCCCGCGCGACTCGCGTGCGGTCGTGGCGAGCACCGCGTGGCGCGCGGCCACGTCGGCGGACTCGCGCGAGACGTCGGCGTCGAAGTTGAGCGAGATCGGGCCGAGCTTCACGGCGAGCTTCGCCTTCCAGTGGTCGTCGTCCACCGTCTCGGCGAGCGTCGCGCCCGGCATGCACGGGATCACGCGCGGGACGTCCATCAGCAGCGACCACGCGGCTTCCGGCGACGCGCTCACGTCGAACGAGTTCTCGATCCTCACGTGTGCGACCCGACGAACGTCACGCGGCAGTGCTCGCAGCAGAAGTAGTACGTGACGCCGTCGACCTCCGCGGTCGCTCCCGGCGCGGCGACGGAGACCGTCATCCCGCAGACCGGGTCGATCGCCTCGGCCGGCGCCTCCTCCGCCGGCTCGCGCGCATGCCGCCACGCGACGAGCTCCGCGAGCACCGCGACGGCGATCTCCTCCTGCGTGCACGGGCCGAGGTCGAGCCCGGCCGGGCTGCGCACGCGCGCGAGCTCGTCCTCCGCGATCCCCCGCTCGCGGAGGTGCGAGAGCACGACGCCTGCACGCTTCGCGCTCGCGACGAGCGCGACGTAGTCGACGGAGAGCGCGAGCGCGGCGGCGAGCGCCTCCTCGTCGCGGGTGCCCATCGTCGCGACGACGACCGCGTCAGCGCCCGCATCCGGCTCGGGAGCGACACGCCACCCGACGGTGCGCGCCAGCTCGGCCAGCGTCCGCGCGGCCGGCCCGTCGCCGACGACGGCGAGCAGCGGTCCCGGCAGCTGCGGCTCGACGAGCACCTCGACGGTGCCCTCGGAGGCGCAGTGGCTCTCGGCGCAGACGACGTCCTCGCCCGGCCCGGCCGCGGTCCCCTCCGGGCCGATGCGGACGAGACGCGGCGTCCCCTCCGCCACCGCCCGCAGCGCCTCGCGGACGACGACCGGCTCCGAGCAGGCGCCGCCGACCCAGCCGACGATCGCCCCGTCCGCGGTGACGAGCGCGCGGTCGCCGCGACGCGCCGACGCGGGCCGCTTCACGCTCACGACCGTCGCGAGGGCGAACGGCTCGCCCGCCGCGGCGAGCCGTCCGGCCTCGACGAGGACCTCGTTGTCCCGCACGCTCACTCGGCCAGCCCGACCTCGTTCAGCGCCGCCCACACCTTGTCCGGCGTGACCGGCATCTCGAGGTTGCGCACGCCCGCGTGCGCGAGCGCGTCGACGATCGCGTTGACGTACGCGGCGGGAGAGCCGACGGTCGCCGACTCGCCGACGCCCTTCGCGCCGATCGGATGGTGCGGCGACGGCGTCACCGTCTCGCCGAGCTCGAACGACGGCGTCTCCCACGCGGTCGGGACGAGGTAGTCCATGAAGTTGGAGCCGATGCAGTTGCCGTCCTCGTCGAAGTCGATCAGCTCCATCGCCGCGATCGCGTAGCCCTCGGTGAGGCCGCCCATGATCTGGCCCTCGACGATCATCGGGTTGATGCGAACGCCGCAGTCGTCGACCGCGACGACGCGCAGCGGCTTCCACTGGCCCGTGCCGCGGTCGATCTCGACGACCACGGCGTACGTCCCGAACGGGAACGTCATGTTCGGCGGGTCGTAGTAGGTGACGCCCTCGAACCCGTGCTCCAGCCCTTCCGGCATGTTCGTGTACGCCGCGAACACGCAGTCCTGGATCGAGACGCCGCGGTCGGGCGCCCCCTTCACGGAGAAGCGCGGCGCGGTCCACTCGAGATCGTCCTCGGAGCACTCGAGCAGATGCGCGGCGATCGTCTGCGCCTTCGCGCGGAGCTTCCGCGCGACGACCGACGTGGCCGCACCCGCCGTCGGCGTGGAGCGGCTCGCATACGTGCCGAGACCGTACGGCGTGTTGTCGGTGTCGCCCTCCTGCACCTCGATGTCCTCGGGCGGGATGCCGAGCTCCTCGGCGACGATCTGCGCGAACGTCGTCTCGTGGCCCTGGCCCTGCGACTTGACGCCGAGCTTGAGCACGCCCTTGCCGGTCGGATGGATCCGCAGCTCCGCCGAGTCGAACATCTTCAGCCCGGCGATGTCGTACGTCTTGCTCGGCCCGGCGCCGACCACCTCGGTGAACGACGCGACGCCGATCCCGAGCAGCCGCCCCTCCTCGCGCGCCTTCGCCTGCTCGGCGCGCAGCTCCTCGTAGCCGAGCTTCTCGAGGCACAGGTCCATCGCCGCGTCGTAGTCGCCCGAGTCGTACTCGAAGCCCGTGGCCGACGTGTAGGGGAACTGCTCCGGCTTGATGAAGTTGTCCTTCCGGAGCTGCGCCGGGTCGACGCCGAGCTCGTACGCCGCCGTCTGCACGAGACGCTCGATCAGATACGACGCCTCGGTCACGCGGAACGAGCAGCGGTACGCGACGCCGCCGGGCGCCTTGTTCGTGTACGCGCCGTCGGTCTCGACGAACGCGGCCGGGATGTCGTACGAGCCGGTGACGATGTGGAACAGCCCGGCGCGGAACTTCGTCGGCTGCGCGTCGGCGTAGAACGCCCCCTGGTCGGAGAGCATCTTCACGCGCAGGGCGGTGAACTTCCCGCCCTTCACCGCGAGCTCGCCGTGCATGTGGTAGTCGCGGGCGAACCCGGTGGAGATGAGGTTGCCGGTGCGGTCCTCGACCCACTTCACCGGCCGCCCGATCAGGAGCGACGCCGCCGTCGAGACGACGTAGCCCGGGTAGATCGGCACCTTGTTGCCGAAGCCGCCGCCGATGTCGGGCGAGATGATGCGGATCTTCTCCTCCGGCAGGCCGGCGACGATCGCGAACAGCGTGCGGTGCGCGTGCGGCGCCTGCGACGTCATGTAGATCGTCGCCTTCCCCGTCGCCGGGTTGACGTCGGCGATGCAGCCGCAGCACTCGAGCGGCGAGGGATGACAGCGCGGATAGAAGGTGTCGAGCGAGACGACCTGGTCCGCCTCCGCGAACGCCTTCTCGGTCGCCTCCCTGTCGCCCGCCTCCCAGTGGTAGACGTGGTTGTCGGTCTGCCCTTCCTTCTCGTCGCGGATCAGCGGCGCGCCTTCTGCGAGCGCCTGCTGCGGGCCGGTCACCGCATCGAGCGGCTCGTAGTCGACCTCGATCAGCTCGAGCGCGTCCTTCGCGATGTACGGATCCTCGGCGACGACCGCGGCGACCTCCTGGCCCTGGAAGCGCACCTTGTCCGTGGCGAGCACCGCCTGCGTGTCGCCCGACAATGTCGGCATCCACGCGAGGTTGTGCTGCGCCATCAGCTCGCCGGTCACGACCGCGACGACGCCCGGCAGCGCCGCCGCCGCCGAGGTGTCGACCGACGTGATGCGCGCGTGCGCGTACGGGCTGCGCAACAGCTCCATGTGCAGCATCCCCGGGAGGACGATGTCGTCGAAGTACGTCCCCTTGCCGCGGATGAACCGGACGTCCTCCTTGCGCTCGACCGAGTGGCCGAGGCCGCGAACCTCCGTCGACGCCATGGTCAGCTCCCTTCCCGCAGCGCGGCGCCGGCCTGCTGCACCGCCTTGACGATGTTCTGGTAACCCGTGCAGCGGCAGATCTGCCCGGAGATCGCCCAGCGGATCTCCTCCTCGGAGGGATCCGGGTTCTCCGCGAGCAGTGCCACCGAGGTGAGCATCATCCCCGGCGTGCAGTAGCCGCACTGGAGCCCGTGCTGCTCGTGGAACGCCTGCTGGATCGGGTGCAGGGTCCCGCCCGCCGCGAGGCCCTCGACCGTCTGGACGCTGCGCCCGTCGGCCTGCACCGCGAGCACTGTGCACGACTTCACCGGCGTCCCGTCGAGCAGGACGGTGCACGCGCCGCAGCTCGTCGTGTCGCAGCCGACGTGGGTTCCCGTCAGCCCCAGCGTCTGCCGCAGGAAGTGGACGAGCAGCAGCCGCGGCTCGACCTCGGCCGAGCGCGCCTCGCCGTTCACCTGGACCGTGATCCCCCGCGTGGCGGGAGGCGCGGCGCTCAACGTCGTCTCGCTCATCGTGTCGCTCCTCTCGCTACGCCGCCGCCGCAGACGCCGCCGCGGCCTTGAGGCCGCGCTCGACGAAGACGCGAACGACGTTTCGCTTGTACTCGACGGTTCCTCGGTGGTCGGCCATCGGCTGCGCCTCCTCGGCGGCGAGCCGCGCCGCCTCGGCGAACACGTCGTCGCCGGGCGCCGCGCCCGCGAGGGCGGCCTCGGCCTTCTCGGCGCGGAGATTCGTGGCGCCGACCCCGGTCAGCGCGATCCCGGCGCGTTTGATCGTCCCGCCGTCGAGCTCCAGCTGGACGGCGGTCGCGGCGGTGGCGAAGTCGCCGACCTTCCGCTCGAGCTTGAGGTAGCAGCCGCCGGCGCTCGGCCCCGGATCGGGAACGCGCACCTCGGTGACCACCTCCGTCGGCTCGAGCGTCGTCGTGAACGGCCCGACGAACAGCTCGGACAGCGCGATCTCGCGCGTCCCGGACGGCCCCTGTGCGACGACGCGCGCCCCGGCCGCGAGCAGCGCCGAGCCCCAGTCTCCCTGCGGGTCCGCGTGCGCGACCGAGCCGCAGACCGTGCCGAGGTTGCGCACGAGCGGATCGGAGATCTGCGGCGCCGCCGTGCCGAGCACCCCGTAGCGGCCCTTCAGCAGCGCGGACTTCTCGCATTCCTTGTGCCGGACGAGGGCGCCGATTCGCAGATATCCGTCCTGCTCCGACATGCCCTCGAGCTCCGCGATCCGGTTGACGTCCACGAGCACGCTCGGCGACGCGAAGCGGAGCTTCAGCAGCGGGATCAACGACTGCCCACCGGCCAGCACCTTCGCCTCGTCGCCGTGCTCCGCGAGCAGGGCGACCGCCTCACCCACGCTCTCGGGGACGACGTAATCGAACCGGGACGGATACATGAACCGCCTCCTTCGTCTGGATCCAGTGAGCATACGAATGCGTTGTCACCGGTCGCAAGCCCTCTACGATGAGCGGATGCGCTTCGGATCCGTCGACGAGCTCGAGCTGGCCCTGCGGAATGCGGAGTATCTCCCCGACCGCGGGCTCGCCACCTCCATCTATCTCGCGCTCGAGATGGGGCGGCCGCTCCTGCTCGAGGGCGAGGCCGGGGTCGGGAAGACCGAGGTGGCGAAGACGCTCGCCCGGCTGCTCGGCGCCGAGCTGATCCGGCTCCAGTGCTACGAGGGGATCGACGCCTCCCAGGCCCTGTACGAGTGGGACTACGCCCGCCAGCTCCTCTACGCGCGGGCGCTCCAGGCGGGCGAGCTCGACGTGCGCACGCACGCGGCCGAGCTGTACGGGCCCGACTTCCTCGTCGAGCGGCCGCTCCTGAAGGCGATCCGCGCCGGCTCGAGCGCGGTGCTGCTCATCGACGAGCTCGACCGCGCGGACGACGAGTTCGAGGCGTTCCTGCTCGAGATCCTCTCGGACTACACCGTCACCGTCCCGGAGATCGGGACGATCGCCGCCGTGGAGCCTCCCGCCGTCGTGGTCACGTCGAACCGGACCCGCGAGCTCCACGACGCGCTCAAGCGCCGCTGCCTCTACCACTGGATCGAGTTCCCGGACCTCGAGCGCGAGGTCGAGATCATCCGCCTGCGCGCGCCCGAGGTGCCGCAGCGGCTCGCGCGCTCAGTCGCGGAGGCCGTGGCGCGGCTGCGCTCGCTCGACCTCGTCAAGCCGCCGGGCGCGGCCGAGGCGATCGACTGGGCGCGCGCTCTCGCGCTGCTCGGGGCGGACGAGGCGGCCGGCCCGGACGCGGTCCAGACGCTGGGCTGGGCGGTGAAGAACCGGGACGACCTGCGGACGGTCGAGGCTGCGGGGGCCGAGGCCCTCGGTGGCTGACGGCACGGAGACGCTCGTCGAGTTCGCGCGCGCGCTCCGCGCGGAGGGGCTCCCGGCCGGGACGGGCGCGACGGCGGAGTTCTGCCGCGCGGCGGCGCTGCTCGGGCCGGCCGATCTCTACTGGGCCGGCCGCGCGACGCTCGTCGCCCGCCACGAGGAGATCCCCGTCTACGACCGCGTCTTCCGCAGCTTCTTCGGCGCGACCGTGCCGATGCCGCCGCCGAAGAAGATCGAGCGGCTGCGCCTCGTCACCGCCGGGCTCGACTCCGACGACGGCGACGAGGGCGAGCCGGGCGACGCGCGCTCGCCCGCGGTCGCGCTCGCGAGCCGCGTCGAGCTCCTCCGCCGCAAGAGCTTCGACCGCTGCAGCCGCGAGGAGCTGGCCGAGATCGCCTCGCTCGCGGGCGCGTTCGCGCGCGCCCTCCCGCGCCGCCGCTCGCGCCGCCGCCGCGCCGCCGGCGCCGGCCCGCTCGACCTCCCGCGCACGCTGCGCCGCTCGCTCCGCACCGGCGGCGAGCCGTTCGACCGGCGCTACCGCGAGCGCCGCCCCGCGCCGCGCCGCCTCGTGCTCCTCCTCGACGTCTCCGGCTCGATGGCGACGCACTCGCAGGCGATGCTCGTGCTCGCGCACGCGCTGCTGCGGCTCCAGCCTCAGACCGAGGTGCTCTGCTTCGGGACGCGGCTCACCTCCGCCACCCGCGCGCTGTCCGTCTCCGACCCGGACGAGGCGCTGCGCCGCGCCGCGCAGGAGGTCGCCGACTGGGAAGGCGGCACGCGCATCGGCGAGGCGGTGAAGGAGTTCCTCGACGGCGGCGGCCACCGCGGCTCGGCGCGCGGCGCGATCGTCGTGATCTGCTCCGACGGCCTCGACGTCGGCGAGCCGGAGCTGCTGCGGGCGCAGATGGAGCGCCTGTCGCGGCTCGCGCACCGCGTCGTCTGGCTCAACCCGCTGAAGCAGGACCCGGCCTACGAGCCGCTCGCGCGCGGGATGGAAGCGGCGCTCCCGTTCGTTGACGTTTTTGCAAGCGGGCACAACCTCGCAAGCCTCGAGCACGTGGCGCTCGAGCTCGCAGGCTGAAACCGCACATAGGCGAATCCGAGGCACGCCGGTCCCGCGTAGTCACTCGCGGGGGTTTGTCATGTCCACGAGGTGGAGGTAGCGGCGTGGGGGAACGTCAGGAAGAAGCAGTCGAGCTGTTGCTCAGCGACCCGGCCTTCGTCGCCTGGCTCGAGCCGGACGAGCGCAACGAGGACGACGACGAGGAGGGCGGCTGAGCATGCACACACGAGTCGTCAAGGTGAAGCACGGGCCGACGATCCTCGTCCGGCCGCTCCGGAACGGCGACGCGCGGACCGTGGCGGCCGTGTTCGCGCGGCTGAGCGACGAGTCGCGGCGCAGGCGCTTCAACGGCACGAAGCCGTGCCTGACCATCGCCGACCTGCGGCGGCTCGCGCGGATCGACGGCCGGCGCCACGCGCTCGTCGCGTACCTCGAGCACGACCCGCGGCCGGTGGCGATCGCCCGGCTCGTGCGCGAGGGGCGCAGTGCCGAGATCGCGTTCGCGGTCGCCGACGAGCACCAGCAGCGCGGCATCGGCTCGGCGCTGACCGCGGAGCTCCTCGCGGACGCCGGCGCCGCCGGGATCACGGAGGTCACGGCGCTCGTCGCGAGCGACAACCCCGCGGCGGTGCGCATGCTGCGCCGCATCGTCACGGCGCTCGAGATCCGGCTGGAAGGCCCGGACCTGCTCGTGCGCGCGGACGTGCCGGGATGCTGACGCAGGAGCAGGCCGAGCGCTTCGCCGACGCGTGGTACGCGGCGTGGAACGACCACGACCTCGACGCGATCCTCGAGCACTACGCCGACGACGTCGAGATGACCTCGCCGCTCGTCGGCGCGCTGACCGGCGGGGACGACGCGGGGCTGTCCGGGAAGGACGCGCTGCGGGCGTACTTCGCGGCCGGGCTCGAGCGGTATCCCGACCTCCGCTTCGAGCCGGTCCGGCTGTTCGTCGGGGTGGACAGCCTCGTGCTCAGCTACGAGAGCGTCGGCGGCGCGATCGCGGCCGAGGTCGTCTTCCTCGACGGCTCCGGCCGGGTCACGCGCTACGCGGCGCACTACGCCTAGCGCGGCGGCAGGATCGGCGCCGTCGCGTTGAACGCGCCGAAGTCGTCGCGCATGAAGTGCGCGGTCGCCGTCATCCGCACCTGAAGCGCGCGCAGCGTTCGCTTGTCGAGCAGCACCTCGAACCAGCCCGGCGTGACCGGGTCGAAGAACGAGACCTGCCAGGCGGGCCGGCCGGCGACCGACGAGCTGCCGAGGACGTGGGCGTTGCTGACCGCCGCCCATTCGGGGACGGGCTGCTTCAGCCGTGACTGCGGCGACTCGACCCAGCGCGCCGAGCCCGGCGAGCGGTCCCAGCGGCGGGCGCCGACGATCACGGCGGACCAGCCGCCTCTCACCTGGTAGGCGACCCGGTCCGGCGCCTCGATCTGCCACGCGCTGCGGACGATCGTGCTGCCCCCGGACCCGAGGCTCTCGCTGATGCTGAGCGAGCGGAGCGAGCGCCAGACCCGCTCCGCGCGCGCGACGAGCGCGCCCGCGTCGCGCGCGGGCCAGACGGCGGGGAGCGTCACGCGCCAGCGCGTCGCGGGCGAGCCGCCGACGACGACCTCGACGCTCGACGGCCGCCCCGAGACGGGCAGCGTCGCCCGGTAGCAGCCCGCGCCGCAGGCGGTCGCCGCCGTCGTCCTCCCCTGCACGGCGAAGGCGACGGCGCGGCGGCGGACGCCGGTTCCCTGCGGGCCGACGATCGAGGCCTGCGCGAGGAGCGCGCCGTCGCGCGGCACGACGCCGAGGGCGAGATCGTCGGAGCCGAGCTGCCGGGCGAAGACGACCGCGCCCGCCGGCGGCGCGGGAAAGCCGGGAGGCGCCGCCACGGCGGGAGTCGGCGCCGCCGAAGCCGTCGCCGCGGGCGCGGCGTCCGGCGATCCCGTCGAGGGCCGCAGCACGTACGCGGCAGCGACGGGGACCACGAGCGCCGCGAGCCCGAGAGCGACGACGAGCCTCATCGATCCAGTGTGCCTGGCTATAGCGATTGAAGCGGCCTCTCCGCCCCGGTACGGTCCGGCCGGCCCAGCCGTGACGGAGCACGAATCACCGTTCGTCCATGCGAGCTTGCTCTCGCGACCGGCTGCGCATGGCGGAGCTCGCCGACCGGCTGCTGTTCCCGCGGAGCGGCGTGACGCTTCGAGACGTTCGAGACCGCGGCCGCCCCGCACATCGACGGCGTCCGCCGTCTCTTCTTCGAGCCGCTCGACGGCTGGGAGGACGTGCTCCTCCGGCTGCTGCACCAGCTCGCGCCCGAGCGCAGGCCGAACAGCGTCGCGGTGGAGACGAGCCCGGTCTAGAGCGGCTCCGCCGCGGTCGACGCGGCGGCGGTCCGGCTCTCCGCGGCCGACGTCTTCCGCAGCGGGATCTCGCGGAGCAGCCACGAGAGCACGAACGCGAGCACCGCCACCGACGCGGCGACGAGGAACACCGGGCGCAGCGACGCGGCGAACGCGGCGATGTACGGACCGTGCACCGACGGGGGGAGGTGCTTGATCGCGTCGGGGTTCGCAGCCGCGGGCAGCTCCACCCCGGGCGGCAGCAGCTTCGCGATCTCTGCATGCAGCCGGTTGACGAAGACGGCGCCGAACGCGGCGACGCCGATCGACCCGCCGATCTGCCGGAACAGGGTCGAGCCCGAGGTGGCGACGCCGAGATGCTTGTAGTCGACGGAGTTCTGCACCGCGAGCACGAGCACCTGCATGACGAGGCCCAGCCCCAACCCGACGATCAGCATGAAGAGGCCGACCTCCCAGCTCGGCGTGTCGACCGCGATCCGCGAGAGGAGGAACAGCGCGAACGCGGTCACCGCCGTCCCCACGATCGGGAACGCCTTGTAGCGCCCGAAGCGCGAGATGAGGAAGCCGCTCGCGATCGACGTGACCAGCAGCCCGCCCATCAGCGGCGTCAGGAACAACCCCGACACCGTCGGGCTGTGCCCCTTCACGATCTGCAGGTAGAGCGGCAGGTAGGTGACGGCGCCGAAGAGCGCGAGGCCGACGACGAAGCCGACCGCGCTCGTGACACTGAAGATCGGGTTGCGGAACAGCTCGAGCGGGAGGATCGGCTCGGCGGCGCGCCGCTCGGCCCAGATGAAGCCGATCAGCAGCACGATCCCGACCACGAGCATCGCGATCATCTCCGGCGCCGCCCAGCCGTACGTCGTCCCGCCGAGGCTCGTGAACAGGACGATCGCCGACAGCGAGCCCGCGAGCAGCGAGGCGCCGAGGTAGTCGATCTTCACGTTCACACGCGCGGTGTGCGCATGGAACACCGCGGCGATCACGAACCACGCGACCGCGCCGACCGGCAGGTTCACGTAGAAGATCCAGCGCCAGCTGAGGTTGTCGACGAAGAAGCCGCCGATCAGCGGGCCAATCACCGTCGACACGCCGAACACCGCGCCGAAGAAGCCCTGGTAGCGGCCGCGGTCGCGCGGCGGGACGATGTCGCCGACGACGGCGATCGTGGTCACCATCAGGCCGCCTGCGCCGAGACCCTGGACCGCACGGAACCCGATCAGCTGCGTCATGTTCTGGCTCAGCCCGCACAGCGCGGAGCCGACCAGGAACAGGACGATCGCGAACTGGAGCACGAGCTTCCGGCCGTAGAGGTCGCCGAGCTTCCCGTAGACCGGCCCGGAGACCGTCGACGCGAGCAGGTACGCGGTCACCACCCACGAGATGTGGTTGAGCCCGTGCAGGTCGCCGACGATGGTCGGAAGCGCCGTCGAGACGATCGTCTGGTCGAGCGACGCGAGCAGCAGCACGAGCATCAGCGCCCCGAAGATCAGGCGCACGCGGGGCGCGGGCGCGGTGGGCTGGCCCGGAACGGCTTCCGACGCTTCCGTCATCTCGCCATTGTGGCTGTCGCGCCGCGGGAGGGCGCGGGGATGCCCGTTCGGGTTACGTCTGCGCGTCGCGGAGCTGCATCGCCTCGTCCTCCTCCGTCTCGCCGGGCGCCTTGAGGATCGCGCCGCCGATGAGGAGGAGCAGCAGCTCGACGAGCGTGATCGCGACGCGGTTGAGGAGCGTCGCGCCGAGCGCGGCGCCCTTCGGCGCGACGGCGAGCATCAACCCGTACATCGTCCCCTCGCGAACGCCGAGGCCCGAGGGCGCGATCACGACGAGCACCGCGACGATCGCGCCGACCGCGGCGACGCCGCCGAGATAGACGATCGACTCGGGATCCGGATGGGCGCCGACCGCGCGCAGCAGCAGCCAGAGCGCGGCGCCGCCGATCACCCACGTCACGGCGTAGTAGACGAGGAGGAACGCCATCGTCAGCGGGCGCGTCGGCGGCAGCTCCTCCTTGTAGCCGAACCGGCGCAGGATCCTGACCATCAGCGGACGGAACACGCGCGGCTGCACGAGCGCCGCGACGACGATCGCGAACGCGACGAGCGGGACGATCGGCGCGTGCACGCCGTCCACCCACGCGAGGCTGATCACGAACACCATCACGCCGGAGACCGCCGACAGCCCCGCTTCGATCGCCATCGCCGCGGTCACGAGCCCCGCGCTGTTGACGCCGGACCGTCGCATCGCGACGACGCGCGCCGCCGGCGTCCACACGCCGCCCGGCACGTACTTCGCGAGCATCGAGACCATCTCCGCGCGGAGCGCCGTCGCGTACGAGAGCCCGATCCCCCAGTCGGAGAAGATCCGGATCCAGCCCACGACGAACGCGAGGTAGTAGACGGCGAGCACCGCGCACGCGAGGCCGAACAGCCCGAGGTTCGCGTTGCGGAGGTCCTTCCCGGCCGCGCGG
>Ga0335085_10010166_pt1 | contig 14084 bp, 12 predicted proteins | sample Lox_Sample_45_FD_206712 | JGI IMG/M metagenome (GOLD analysis project Ga0335085, IMG submission 206712) | Soil microbial communities from Loxahatchee National Wildlife Refuge, Florida, United States - Lox_Sample_4.5 | ecosystem: Environmental > Terrestrial > Soil > Wetlands | place: USA...
CCGGGCACCTGCACCCAGGTCCAGGGCACCCTCGACCTCAACGGCCAGCCCGACGGCTCCTGGCAGCTGCGCCTCTCCTACCCGGGCGGGTTCTTCTCGTCCGCGTTCTCGTTCCGGGTGCTCTCCAACCAGGCCATCCTCTACGACGCGAGCCCGCTCGGCGGCACCCAGGGCACATCGCCCTCGGTCACGTTCACGGTCGGCAACATCCGGCCCCCCTACGCGGCGGTGCGCGTCCTCTACACCCGGAGCGACCTCGTGCCGGCGTTCGCACGTCTCGTGACCCCCACCAGCGCCAACGCCACCACCGTGATCGCCCCCTTCTCGCTCACGGGGCTCGACACGGGAACCTACGTGGCGCAGGTGGTGAACCCCTGCGGCGCCTCCGCCTGCACGCTCACGGGCTCCGCGCTCACCCCCGGCAGCACCGCGCCCTCGAACGGCGTCGGGTTCAACGTCACGCCGGGCCCGCCCACGGTCGCGACGGTGACGCCCGCGTCGGCGGCGCGACGCGATACGCCGTGGGCCATCACCCTCACCGGCACCAACTTCGCGAAGCCTCCGGTGGCGGGCGGCACCGGCGGATCCACGGTGCACATCTCCGCTCCGGCCCTGGGCGTCGACGACTACGCCATCCCGGTGTCCGCGACCACGGTGACGAACCCCACGCAGATCGTGGTGCAGCTCGACACGCGCACCGGCGTGCCCGGCAAGTACGACGTCTCGGTGTGGAACCCGGGCGGAGCGACGCCGCCGCAGAAGTCGAACGTGCTGCCGCAGGCGTTCGAGATCCTGCCCTGACCCATCGTCCCTCGACCTCGGACCGCCTTCGCCCCTCGACTCCGCCGCCGCTCCGCGGCGGCTACGCTCGGGGTGAGCGGTGACTTGGCCACCCGCGCCGCTACGCGGCCAGCCCGACGGCGCGCTTCACGAGCGAGACCACGCTCGCCACGTCGAGTGGCTTCCGCAGGATCTCGTCGGCGCCGATGCCCCGGTACATCTCGATCTCGCGATCGCTGATCCGCGAGGACATGAGCACGAGGAAGGTCCGCTTCCAGTGCGGGTGCGCCTTCACCAGGCGGCACACGTCCGCGCCGTTCAGCCTCGGCATGTAGACGTCCACGAGAAGGGCGTCCGGGCTGGTGGACGCCATCTTGCGGAAGACCTCCTCGCCGTCCTGCGCGGAGGCCACCTCGAACCCGGCGTCCTCGAGCGCCCCGGTGAGCGCGTCGATCACGGCCAGGGAGTCGTCCACCACGAGCACCGTCTTGCGCGGCTCCATGCCGAGGGGCGTTATACTCCACGCGGCCATGGATCGCGAACCGGCGGTGGCTGGACGCTTCTACCGCGACGACGCGGCGGGGCTCGCCGCGGAGGTGGACGGATTCCTCGCCGCCGGCCGTGGCGAGGGCGGCGCGGCCCCTGCCATCGGGCTCATCGCTCCCCACGCCGGCTACGTCTACTCGGGCGCCATCGCCGGCGAGGGCTACGCGCGGGTGCGGGTGACCGACACGGTCCTCGTGCTCGGGCCCAACCACACCGGCCTCGGCGCACCCGCAGCGCTCTGGCCGGACGGCCGCTGGCGCACACCCATCGGCGACGTGCCGGTGGACCCGGCGCTCACGGCCGCCCTGTCGGACGGGCCCGGCGTCCAGTCCGACGACACCGCGCACCGTTTCGAGCACTCCCTCGAGGTGCAGGTGCCGTTCCTGCAGCGCTCCCGGCCCGGCGTGTCCATCGCCGCGCTCTGCCTGTCGCACCTCTCGCTCGCGGACTGCCGGCGGATCGCGGGCACCGTGGCGTCCGCCACCTCCCGCCCCGGGATCCTCGTCGTCGCCTCGAGCGACATGAGCCATTACCTGCCCGCCGAGACCGCACGCGCCCTGGACCAGCGGGCGCTGGACCGGATCCTGGCGCTGGACCCCGAGGGACTCTACGAGGTGGTCCACCGGGAGCGCATCACCATGTGCGGCATCGTCCCGGCGACCGTCATGCTGCTCGCCGCCCGGGAGCGCGGCGCCACGCGCGCCGAGCTCGTGCGCTACGGGAATTCCGGCGAGGCGAGCGGCGACTTGCGCCGCGTCGTGGGCTACGCGGCGGTCGTGGTCCGGTAGTCCCTCGACTTCGGGCCGCCATGCGGCCCTACGCTCGGGAGAGCCGGGAACGTCGGGCGGCGAGCGCCAGCAGCGCGAGGAGGGACAGGACCCCCGCACCGCCCGCCGAGCCGCAGCCGCCGTGCGGGCTCGACCGCGCCTGGACGCAGGTGAGGGTGGCCCCGCCTGCCGGGTAGACGTCGCACAGGCCGGGGCCTACCGCGTCGGCGTGGAGATCGCCGGGGGCGAGCGAGCGCTTCGAGATCTCGCCCAGCGCGGCCGAGGCATACATCGTGCTGTCCACGCTTGGGGTGTGGGCGAAGCCGATGAAGTGGCCGGCCTCGTGCGTCACGGTGTTCTGGAGGTCCATGCCGTAGCAGTCGGCCTCGCCGTACTGGGTGCACTGGCCGGACGTCGTGGCGGGATCGACGCAGGTGAAGTACCAGCCCTGGACCCGGCTCGAAGATCCGAAGCTCCCGGCCGTCCCGGTCCAGTCCACGAGCTCCATGTCGGCGTCGACGATCTCGCCCGTGGCGGGGACGTAGGTGGTGGTGGTGAGCGCGATGATCCCGTTGCCCGCGAGGCTGCCCGTGTTCTCGAAGCAGCCGTAGGTGTCGGAGCAACGGATCTTGGGGTCGGTCCAGCAGGGGTCCGCCTCGGCGGCCGCGTTCTCGGAGCACAACCCGGTGCGGAAGACGACGAGGTTCTCGTTCGAGCCGGACTGGTCGTAGCCCACCCGCTGCTCGGAGGTGTCCGCCCCGCGAGCGAGGGAGAGGTCGGTGCAGGACTCCTGCGCGCCGGTCCAGGCCGAGAACCCGGCCTCCACGGCGGCGGCCGCGCCGGCGTCGGTCGCCGAGCGCGGGCCGCAGCTCGGCGAGGTGCCGCCGCGGGTCGGGTTGATCCGGTAGGTGACGGACCGGGACGCCCAGTAGAGGCAGGCGCCGCTGCCGTTCAGCGAGTACGTCCGCTTGCCGGCGAGCGCCGGCGCCGGCCACGCGGCCCAGGCCACGAGGCCCGCCACCACCGCCAGACGGGACCCGCTCATCGCGCGCTCCCCGCGCCCGCGACCCGGCGCTGGAGCTCGTCGAGCGCCATCGCGCCCACCGCACGCTCGCCCGCCCGGAGCGGCGCGGGCGCGAGGTCCACGCCGGCGAGGTCGGGCACCGCCCGCCCTGCCACCACCTCGTACTTGCCGAGCGCGAGCCCGTTCAGCTCCCAGAAGTCGGCGCGGCGCGAGAGGAAGACCACCACCTCCTCGCCGTCCCGGAACTCGGGCGCTCCGTCCACCCGCTGTGCGAGCCCGCCCACCGTACCGCCGGGCACGAGCACGCGCACGCGCGCCCCCGGGGCGCCCTTCCACGCCGAGGCCACGGCGATCTCCACCCAGGTCAGGAACGTGCGGCCGTCCGACGTGGCGAAGCTCTCCCGCCGCTCCACCCTGCCCTGCACCACCGCGTCGGAGGCGCGGGCCACGTCCTCGACGCTCGCGGAGCGGAAGACCGAGGCGGCTGCGCCGAGGGGGAGCGCGAGCAGGACGGCGATGGTCGCGGCGGTGGTCGCCGGAAGGGGTCGGAGCACCGGTGGATTCTAGCTGTGCTAGGTTCCGCCCGCCATGGACGCCCCGCTGCGTGTGCGCTTCGCACCCTCACCTACAGGCTACCTGCACATCGGGGGCGCTCGCACCGCGCTCTTCAACTGGCTGCACGCACGCCGCCACGGCGGCACCTTCGTGCTGCGCATCGAGGACACCGACCGCGAGCGGTCCACCGAGGCCGCCACCGCGGCGATCTTCGACGCGATGAGGTGGCTCGGGCTCGACTGGGACGAGGGGCCCGAGGTGGGCGGCCCCGACGCGCCGTACTTCCAGACGCGACGCCTCGCCGTCTACCGCGAGCACGCCGACCGCCTGATGCGCGAGCGCAAGGCGTACGCCTGCACCTGCACGAGGGAGGAGCTCGACGTCCTCCGCAAGAAGGCCGAGGCGGAGAAGCGCCAGTTCCGCTACCCGGGGACCTGCCGCGACAAGCCCTACGACCCGTCCCGGCCACACGTGATCCGCTTCCGCGTGCCCGAGGGCCGCGACGCGACGAGCTGGGACGACCTCGTGAAGGGGCGCATCTCGACGCCTCACGAGACGCTGCAGGACGAGGTCATCCTCCGCCACGACGGCATGCCGCTCTACAACTTCGGCGCCGTGGTGGACGACGTGACGATGCGCATCAACCTCGTCGCGCGCGGCGACGACCACGTCAACAACACCGCTCGCCAGATCCTCATGTACGAGGCGCTCGGCTACCCGGTGCCGACGTTCGCCCACCTGCCGATGATCCTGGGCGCCGACAAGACCCGGCTCTCGAAGCGCCACGGCGCGACCAGCGTCACGCAGTACCGCGACATGGGCTACCTGCCCGAGGCGGTCGTGAACTACCTCGTGCGCCTCGGCTGGTCGCACGGCGACCAGGAGATCTTCACGCGCGACGAGCTGGTGAAGGCGTTCGACTTCCGCGACGTGGGCGCGACCGCCGGCGTGTTCAACCCGGACAAGATGGCCTGGGTCAACCACGAGTGGCTGAAGAAGCTCTCGCCGGAGGAGCTGGCGAGGAAGGCGCTGCCCCACTTCCGTGCCGCGGGCCTCCCGGCCGAGGACGACGAGAAGCTGCGCCGGGTCTGCGCGGTGGCGCGCGAGCGGGCGCGCACCTTCGGCGAGTACGTGCAGCAGTTCCGCTACTTCTACGCGCCCATCGCGCTCGACCCGAAGGCGAAGGACAAGTTCCTCACCGCCGAGACGCGGCCGATCCTGGAGGAGATCCGCCGCGGCCTCGCCGCGCTCCCCTCGCTCGACACGGCGGCGGTGGAGAAACTCTTCCACGACACCGCCCAGGCGCGCGGCCTCGGCCTCGGCAAGGTGGCCCAGCCGGTCCGGGTGGCGCTCACCGGCGGCACCGCCTCGCCGGGCATGTACGACGTGGTCCAGATCCTCGGCCGGGAGGAGTCGCTCGGCCGGCTCGACCACGGCATCGCCCTCGCCCGCTGACTGCGCCGTCGAGGAGCGGTCGGGCGGCGCGGCGGGGTTGCGCACCCCGCCCCCTTGAGATACTCGCCTTCTCCATGAGCGACGGCCGAAAGCGCGCTGCCGAGCGCCCCCGGAACTTCCTCGCCGAGATCGTCGAGGCGGACCTCGCCGCCGGCAGGAACGGCGGACGGGTGGTGACGCGGTTCCCGCCCGAGCCCAACGGCTTCCTCCACGTCGGGCACGCGAAGTCGATCCTCCTCAACTTCGGCCTCGCCCGCGCGTACGGCGGACGGACCCACCTCCGCTTCGACGACACGAACCCGGTCACCGAGGAGACCGAGTACGTCGACGCCATCCAGGCGGACGTGCGCTGGCTGGGCTGCGACTGGGGCGCCCACCTCTACTACGCCTCCGACTTCTTCGAGCGGATGTACGAGTGCGCGGAGCGGCTCGTCCGCGAGGGCCACGCCTTCGTGGACAGCCAGGACCAGGACGCGATCCGCGAGCAGCGCGGCAGCTTCGAGCGGCCGGGGACGAACTCGCCGTTCCGGGACCGGCCGGCGGCCGAGAGCCTCGACCTCTTCCGCCGCATGCGGAAGGGCGAGTTCGAGGACGGCGCCTGCGTGCTCCGGGCCCGCATCGACATGGCCCACCCGAACGTGCTCATGCGCGATCCGCTCCTCTACCGCATCCGGCACGCCTCGCACCACCGCACCGGCGATCGCTGGTGCATCTACCCGATGTACGACTACGCGCATCCGCTCGAGGACGCGTTCGAGGGCGTGACCCACTCCATCTGCACGCTCGAGTTCGAGTCGAACCGGGAGCTCTACGACTGGGTGCTCGACCACCTCGGCCCCTGGGACCCGCGGCCCCGGCAGTACGAGTTCGCCCGCCTGGCGCTCGGCTACACCGTCATGTCCAAGCGGAAGCTCCTCCAGCTCGTGAACGAGAAGCGGGTCTCGGGCTGGGACGACCCCCGCATGCCGACCATCGCCGGCATGCGCCGGCGCGGCGTCACCCCGGAGGCGCTTCGCGACTTCGCCGAGCTCATCGGCGTCGCCAAGAACAACAGCGTGGTCGACATCGGCAAGCTGGAGTACGCCGTCCGCTCCGACCTCGAGGGGAGGACCCCGCGCGCCCTGGCGGTGCTCGATCCCCTGCCGGTCGAGCTCTTGAACGTCGAGAGGGACGAGGAGCTCGACCTGCCCTGGTGGCCGGGCGAGCCGGAGCGCGGGGGAGGCCGCAAGGTTCCGTTCGGCCGGCACCTTCTCGTGGAGCGCGACGACTTCGCGGACGATCCCCCTGTCGACTGGAAGCGGCTCGCGCCCGGCCGAGAGGCTCGACTGGCCGGAGCCCACGTCGTCCGCTGCGACCACGTGGAGCGCGACGCCTCCGGCCGGCCCACGCGCCTCGTGTGTGCGGTGGAGGTGGGTGCCCGGGACCGGAAGGGCCTCGGCACGCTGCACTGGGTGCACGCCACGCGCTCGGCGCCGGTCGAGGTCCGCCTCTACGACCGCCTGTTCCGCGCCGAGCTGCCGGACGCCGAGGCCGACCCCGTAGCCGCCCTCAACCCCGGGTCCCTCGTCGTGGCGAAGGGCGCCCGGGTCGAGCCCGCGCTCGCCTCCGCCGAGCCGGGCACCCGCTGGCAGTTCCTGCGCCAGGGCTACTTCTTCGTCGATCCGGTGGACTCGCGTCCGGGCGCGCCGGTCTTCAACCGCACCATCGGGCTCAAGGACTCGTGGGCCCGCCCCTCGGAGCAGCCGACGGCCCAGCGGCGGGCCCCGGAGCCCGCCGCGGCGGGACCCGCGCGCTCGCGCGAGGAGGTCCGGCTCGCGGCCCACGGCGCGGACGCCGCCCTCGCCGCGCGCTGGGCGCGCCTGCGCGCCGCCGGGCTCGGCGAGGACGAGGCCGACGCCGTCGCGGCCGACTCCGCCGTGTCGCTCTGGTACGAGGGGGCGCTCGCCTCCGGGACCGCCGGCGGCCGCGCCCTGGCGCGCTGGCTCGCGAACGACCTCCTGGGCCTCGCCCGCGGCCGGCCGCTCGCGTCGCTCCCGCTCGGGCAGGCCGCGTTCAACCGGTTCGTGCAGCTCGTGGAGGCGGGTCAGGTGACCTCCGCCGGCGCGAAGACGCTGCTCGCCGCGCTCGTGGAGTCGGGCGGCGATCCGGCCGCGCGCGCGCGGGAGCTCGGCCTGGAGAGGACGTCCGATCGCGCCGCCCTCGCGGCGGCGGTGGACCGAGCGCTCGCCGCGCAGGCGGCGGAGGTCGCCCGCTACCGGGCGGGCGAGGCGAAGCTCCTCGGCGTGCTCGTCGGCGCGGCGATGCGCGAGGCGGGCAAGGCCGCCGACGCCGCGGAGATCCGGGCCATCCTCGCGGAGAAGCTGCGCTGACGCCGCGGCCCCCCGGGCTCTACAGGAAGCCCAGGCGTGGGTAGGTCGTTCCCAGGTTCTGGTCGGTGATGTTCGACGGCTGGCCGAGCCAGCGGTCGAGCACCGTGGCGTACATGCTGCGGAAGTCCACCGTGAACTTCATGTTCCCGTTCCCGTCGAGGTCGTTCAGGTTCGGGTAGTCGCCGTACATGCCGCCCTGAACCGCGCGACCGATGCAGAAGGCGAGGCCGGCGGTGCCGTGGTCGGTGCCGCCGTCGTTCTCCTTCACCCGCCGGCCGAACTCGGAGTAGGCGAGGATCATCACGCGCTCCTGCGCGTTGCCGTCGGCGGTCTCGATGGAGGCGAGGTCCTCGTAGAACGAGCGGATCGAGCCGCCGAGCGCCCGCTGGAGCTTGGGGTGGTCGTTCAGCTGGTTGGAGTGGGTGTCCCAGCCGCCCAGCCGGGCGAAGAACACCTGGGTGTCGAGGCCCGCTGCGATCATCTGGGCGATGAACTTGAACCGGCCGGAGAGGCCGCCGGTGAGGCCCGGGTAGCTCGTTCCCGAATAGGCGTAGCCGTTGTCGCCGGGGTAGAGCACGGACGGCGTCCGCGCGGTGAGGTTCCCGTCCACGCCGAAGCTGTTCTGGGCGTCGAGGAAGAGCTTCCCGGTGGTGGCCGCCGCGGAGTAGCCGTGGTCGACGGAGGCGGAGGCGCCGCTCGCGGCCGTGAGCGCGTTCGACCACTGGGTCTCGAGGACGTTCGCGTTCCAGGGCGAGCCGAGCCGGCCCGAGCGCAGGTAGGCCGGGTACACGAAGCCGCTCCCCGACGAGATGGAGATGAAGCTCTTGTCGAGCCCGCGGAACATGATCGGCACGTCACCGGTCACGCTCACCCCGCGCAGCACGTCGTTCGGGCCGAAGTTGTCGTCGGCGAACCGGCCCAGCCAGCCCGTGTTGTTGAGGAGCGTGGCAAGGCGCCCCTCGCCCCAGAGGTCGCCCGCCTCGAAGTGCGAGAGGTTGGGGTTGTTCATGCCGATGCCGGGAAGGAACGCGACCCGGCCGCGCGACCAGAGGTCGGCCATGCCAAGGAAGTCGTCGTTCAGGCCGGCATTCTGGTCGCCCAGGTCGAAAGCCTGGCTGGTGAGGAGCTTCAGGGTCGGCCGCAGCGTCTCGTAGGCGGTCCGGTTCGCTCCTCCCATCGGGAGCATCATGTTGAGCCAGTCGTTGCCGCCGTCGATGAAGACCACGACGAGGATCGGCTTCGCGGGGATGGGGAGCGCCGGCTCCTGCTTCGCGCGCTGGGCGGAGCAACCGACCGCCGTGGCGAGACCGGCGGCGCCGACACCCTGGATGAACTCACGACGAGTGATGGCCATGGCGATCTCCTAGTAGAGCTGGCCCGAGGGCGAGCAGAGAACGAGGAAGGCGAGCGAGCGGGCCGCCTGGCGGTCCTGGGCGTTTCCGGCGGCCCAGCTGGCGCCGTTCAGCCTCGGGTTCCCGCTGCCGTCGGACGGGAAGAGTGCGTCGAGCCAGAGCGCCTGCACGCCCGGGGGGATGGGCGCGGGCTGGATGAGGTCGACCAGGCGGCTGAACACCTCGTTGGGCGTGGCGGGGGGCGTGGGGAACCATGCCTCCACGTCGGTGGGGAAGAGCGTGTACTGCTTGTTCCCGTCCCCGAGGTCGGTCGAGTAGGTCTCCTGGAGGGCCACCGCCGCGGCGAGGCGGGTGCGGTAGCGCATGGTGTTGCTGTTCAGCCAGTAGACGTCTTCCTTCCAGCCGTTCGGGCCGTTGGGGTCGAGCAGCTTCTGGCTCATGTCGGCGAAGTTCCCGGAGACGAGCGCCCAGGCCGGGAACCTCGAGGCGTCGGGCGAGCCCGAGGTGGGCAGCGCGTAGCCGAGCGCGCGGGCCGCCCGTACCGCCCACGAGACCGGCCCCTCCACGAGCGCGAAGCGGTTCGCGTAGAAGTAGCTGGACGCGAGCAGCGTCTTCATGATCGCGCGCAGGTCGTAACCGGCGACGTCGATCATGGTCGCGACGTCGGTCACGTCCTGCGCGGTGAACTGAGTCGTCACGAACGTGCGCAGGAGGCGGGTCGCGAGGAAGGTGGCGCAGTTCGGCGGCTGGCCGGCCGGCCGCTTCACCGGGATCGAGCGGACGGCGTCCTCGCCCTGGGTCGCGGACGCCGGGAACGACCCGCCCAGGAAGTCGATGGCCGCCGGCCGGCGCATGTTGGGGAGGTTCGCGCCGAGGTCGTTGAGGTCCCAGCGCTTGAAGCCGGCCGTGGCGGGGGAGCCGTCGTAGATCGCGAAGGTGCCGCGGGCGACCCACTGGTCGTCGGGGTTCGTGGGGTTGGTGACGACGTCGGCGGGATCGACCACGAAGCTCCAGCCGGCGAGGCCGATCGCGAGGTTCGTGATGTCCGCCTGGTTGTAGCCGTTGTCCACGCCGAGGCTGTAGAGCTCCATCACCTCGCGCGCGTAGTTCTCGTTGGGCGTGCGTGTCCCGGCCGCGTTGTTCCGCACCGAGTCCAGCCAGAAGCACATGGCGGGATCCTTCGAGACCTGGACGAGGAGGTCCGTGAACACGTCCCGCCCGTGCGCGACCAGCATGTCCCACTGGTTCAGCATGAGGGACAGGTTGTTGACCTTGGTCCAGCCGGTGGCGAACAGGTTGTGGAAGAAGAGCGCCATCCGCTGCGAGAAGGCGTACGGGTCGTACTGCATGCGGAAGGCGAGGTACGCCTGGCCGCGCCCGAGGCTGTTGCGCCAGGTGTCCGTTCCGCCCACGAGGTACCTGTGCGGGCCGGGCGTGGGCGCGACGTCCACGCTGCCGGCGGTGCCCGAGGCATCCGCGCCCGGCTCGGTCACCGGGTCCGCGCTCCCCAGCGCCGCGTTGAAGACGGTCGCGTCGAGGCCGGTGCCGTCCACCCAGGCGTTCACGGTGGCCACGGGATCGCCGCCGTTCGCGGCCTGGAGCGCCACGGCGCCCTCGGGCGAGATCCCGAAGCCCGCGCGCCGCGCCAGGTGCCGCGCGTCGTCGGTGGTCCAGCTGGAGATGGGGGTCAGATTGGCCATGACTGCCTCCTACCGGGTCAGGGCTCCGCGCCCTGCGAGATCCAGGCGACGATCGTGTCGATCGTCGCCTGACAGAGGTTCGCGCCCGAGTACGGCATGCGGTTGCCGAAGGCGTTCCCCGCGCCGCCGGGGTCGTCCTGCGTCACCTTCACCACCAGCCACGAGTTGCCCGGGTCCCCCGGGTCCACGATGAAGTAGCCGTCGGGCGCGCTCACGGGCGCCATCAGCAGGTCGGCGTAGACGTCGTCCACGGTGCGGCCGTTCGCGGTCGAGAAGTTGATGTGGCCCTTCGGCAGCTCGCCACCGCTCGGCGGGCCGTGGCAGCTCACCGACGCCCGGCCGCAACTCGCCGACAGCGCCGGGTACACCGTCGCCCCGAACGTCGGGGACGCGGGCGGCGAGGTGATGGGGCAGGTGGAGAGGGCGCCGGGTCCGTCCGTGCCGGCGTTCGCCCCGCACGCGAGGAGCGCGATGGCGAGTACGGCGGGCAAGGGACGGCAGCGGAGCGCGGTCATTCGTCGCAGGGGAATACCGATTCGCTAACACGAGCGGAACCGTCGCGTCGATGTGGGCACGGGGACGACAGCGGCGCCGTCCCCGGAGGGAGGCCTCTCGACTCCGCCCCGCCTTGCAGCGGGGCTACGCTCGGGGTTGGTCGGCCGGGTGTCGACGGCTGCTACGGAGTCGAGCCGGGGAACTCGACGAGCTCGGCCTGGCGCAGGAAGGACGGCTCGAACGCCACGCCTTCCTCGCGAGCCGCCACGAGCGACGCAGTGATCACCGGGCGGTCGCCGCGCGCGAAGAGCGCCACCGACATGCCGTGCTCGACCACCGCGCGGTCCTCGCCGACGGAGAGCACGCGCTTGCCGCGGGTGGTGCGGGAGATGGCCTCGGCCTCCTCGCCGAGCTTGCCCACTGCCAGCACCGCAACGGCGCGCGACAGGGCCTTGTCCGGATCCTCGCCCCAGATCACGGGGCGCGCCTCGACGGCGAGCCCGCGCGCGCGGAAGTCGCGGGCCACCTCCTTCAGCGCCTCGACGATCCGGTCGCGGCGGGCCTCGCCGGCCGCGTCGCCCTGCCGCGAGGCCACGACGACGAGGGCCGAGCCGGAGGAGCGGCGCACGAGGTCGCGGTCGAACGCGAGCACCCGGAGGATCATGAGGGCCTGCGCGCGCGGCGAGAGGGTCTCGGCGCGGGCAGGGGCTGCCGTGGCGGCGAGCGCCGCGGCGGCGAGCAGGGAAACGATTCGGGTGCGATTCACGATCATCAGCCTATCCCGGGGTGAACGAGCGCACCAAGAGCCGGCCCCGGTTGCCGGATGGCGGTGACGGTGGGGAAAGGTCGTCACGACGGAAACGCACGCGACGGCACCCCCAGGAGAAACCCCTGCAGCACGTCCACCTCGAGCGTGGCGAGCGTGTCGCGCTCGGCCTCGGATTCGATGCCCTCCGCCACGACGAGGATGCCGAGGTCGTGAGAGGCGCGCGTGATGGAATGGACCAGCTTGCGCCGGACGGGGTCGCTCTCGACGCCCCGTACGAGCGACATGTCGATCTTGACCACCTCGGGGCGCAGGCGCGCGAAGGAGGCCAGGCCGGCGAAGCCCGCGCCCAGGTCGTCCACCGCGATGCGGTAGCCGAGGCCGCGCAGGAGGTCGAGCCTCGGCCCGAGGTCCCGGACGTCGGAGAGCGACGCCCGCTCGGTGATCTCGAGGACCACCCGGCCGGCGACGCGGGAGAGCGGCGAGGCCTCGTCGTAGAGCTCGGGATCCTCGAGGTCGAAGGGGTGCAGGTTCACGAAGACCGAGACGTCCTCGGGGATGTGGGCGAGCCCGAGCGCCACGCCCGCACGCACCGACCGCCCGAGCTCGAAGAGCCGCTCGAGCTGCTCGGCAGCGCCGAGGAAGGCGGAGGGGTTCTGCAGGGAGGGCTCCTCGGTGCGGAGGAGCGCCTCGTAGGCGAACACCGAGCCGCTGCGCCGATCGCAGAGCGGCTGGTAGGCCATCCAGCGGCTCGAGACCGCGTGGTCGAAGCGGGCCGACAGGTCGGCGCGCTGCTGGGCCTTGTGGCGGGCCGCCTCGTCGCCTACCAGACGGAAGGCCTCCTCGCGGGCCCTCGCCAGGCGATGGGTGCGAACGGCGTCGCTCACCGCCTCCTGCAGCTCGTCGGTGCCGACCGGCTTCTGCAGGTAGCGGAAGGCGCCCGCCTCGACGGCCTGGATGGCGGACTGGAGGTCGGCCGAGCCGGTGGCGAGCACCACGGGGACGTCCGGCGCGTGCTCGTGGACCACGCGGAGGACGCCGAAGCCGTCGAGCCCGGCCATGCGGATGTCGGTGATCACCGCCTCGAAGCGCTCGCGCTCCAGCAGCCCCGAGAGCTCGCGCGACTGGTCGAGGATCTCGACCGTGTAGCCCGCCGCGCGCAGGATGCGGCGCCAGGAGTTGAGGACGAGCTGGTCGTCGTCCACGAGCAGGACGCGGCCCCTGTCCTCCGAGGTGCGCGAACCTGCGCCGTTGCCGGTGGAGGGCGTCGCCCTCCCCGAGTCGGTGCCGGTTCCGTGCGAGATCTCGCTCATGGCTTCCAGGTCGGCCTCGGTGCGAGTTCCGGGCCACCGGAAAGCGGGTTCAGCCGCAGTGGGCAACGGATCGCCGCGGCGCGGCGGGAACGGGTTATCCCCAGGCCGGCCCGGCGATTTCGGGAGGGACCCGCAAGCTACCGGGACGCTTCCGGCGGAGGGCGTCCCACGGGGTTGGGGGGTCCACCCGGCCCCGGAGCGGCCGGCCACCCGGTCGAATCCACCAGGGTCGGCCTAGGGAGCGCGCAGCACCTGGACCCAGGCGGTGGCGTAGTCGTTCGAGTCGATGGCGCCCCTGCCCTCGAGGCGCTTCAGGCAACTGCCGAGGCGGTACGTGCCGGCGCCGGGTACGGCGCTGCCGACCACGGGGAAGAGGTGCATCGTGCAGGAGAGCGGGACGTTCGTGTAGACGTCCTGCATGAGCGGCGCGATCGCGCCGCCGTCCGGCTCGACGCAGAACGTGAGGGAGATCTCCACCGGCGTGCAGGGGTGCGAGAGCCCGAGCGCGACGGAGCCGGACACGGTGAGGCGATCCTCCGCGCCGAGGCCGACGGAGGTGGTCGGGCCGGCGAAGACCCAGTCGGACGGCGGCGGCGGCGACTTGCAGGCGCCGGTGTCCGCAGGGATGTCCTCGACGAGGCCCGCGATCACGAGCGTCTCGATCGACGCTCCGGCCGGCCCCGTCGGGCCGGTGAGCCCCTGCGGTCCCGGGATGCCCTGGATCCCCTGCGGGCCAGCCGGTCCGCGCAGCGCGTTCGCGACGCGCGGGCCGAGGAGCGCGCTCTCGGATGCCGTGCCCGAGCCGCCCTGCGAGCAGGCGGCGAGGAGCGCGATCGCGGTCACGGCGACGGTCGGACGCATGAAACCTCCGGGTGCTCGGCGAGCCTACCCGTTCGCGGGAGGCGCTTTGACGGGAATCGCCCGCCACACCCCGGGGGGCTCCGCATCTTCCGCGTCAGGGC
>Ga0335085_10010167_pt1 | contig 14083 bp, 11 predicted proteins | sample Lox_Sample_45_FD_206712 | JGI IMG/M metagenome (GOLD analysis project Ga0335085, IMG submission 206712) | Soil microbial communities from Loxahatchee National Wildlife Refuge, Florida, United States - Lox_Sample_4.5 | ecosystem: Environmental > Terrestrial > Soil > Wetlands | place: USA...
AAGCGCGAGCAGTGGATTACTTATCGCGACGCCGACAACTACGAACACATCGTGCTGCTGGGGCCTCTGTACCCGCTGAATTCGCTCATGCTGCACGGCATGATCTACGCCAAGCACGCGAAGAACCTGGACACCGATCCGCAAGGCGACTTCAAGAACGAAGTACGCGACTACTTCGGGAATGGCACCCAGTTGCAGGAGATGTACATCACGCCCTCACTGCTCTCTACCGAGAATTGGGACACGCTTGCCGAAGCTGCCGCCTGGTCGCGTGCCAACGCCGACGTCCTGGTCGACACGCACTGGATTGGCGGCGACCCTGCACTGCTGGAAATTTACGGATGGGCTTCGTGGTCGCCGAGAAAAGCGATCCTCGTGCTGCGCAATCCTTCCGACAAGCCGCAGGACATCACGATCGATCTCACAAAGGCTTTCGAGCTTCCGCCAGGATTTGCTTCTCCCAGCACGCTGCATAGTCCATGGAAGGAGGATCGCGAGCGGCCCGGCGTTAACATCGCTGGCGGCCAGTCACATGTGTTCTCCCTCAAGCCGTTTGAAGTGCTGGTGCTCGAAAGCACGCCGAGTGCCAAGTCGAAACCGGCGACGGTTGGGGCTGTTAACTAAGAATGTTCCACGTGGAACATTCCCAAAATGGGAATTCATCCCTATGTCGCAGCGAGGGCTGCCATTGCACAGACTTGTTTGGATCACGTTTACTTCAGCACTCGTCGTCATACTCGGCGCAGCGGGTTCGAATTCGCCGCGACATTCGCTCGGAGTCTCCGGCCGCCAATTCCTCCTCGACGGCAAGCCCTTCCAGATCATCTCCGGCGAAATGCATTACGCGCGCATTCCGCGTGAGTACTGGCACGACCGCCTGAAGATGGCGCGCGCCATGGGCCTCAACACCATCTCGACCTACGTCTTCTGGAATCTCCACGAGCCCAAGCCCGGTGTCTACGATTTCAGCGGCCAGCTCGACATTGCCGCCTTCATCCGCGCTGCGCAAGAAGAAGGCCTGTACGTGATCCTTCGGCCCGGCCCGTATGTCTGCGCCGAGTGGGACCTGGGTGGTCTTCCCGCATGGCTGCTGGCCGATCCGACGATCGTTCTGCGCAGCGACGACCCAAAATTCATGCAGCCGGTCGCGGGCTGGCTTAAACGCCTCGGCCAGGAACTTGCTCCGTTACAAGCGACGCACGGCGGCCCCATCTTGGCAGTACAGGTGGAGAACGAATACGGCTCCTTCGACAGCGACCACCAGTATATGAAGCACATCTACGACCTCATCGCCGGCGCCGGCTTCGCCGACTCGCTGCTCTACACCGCCGATGGTCCCGAGCAGTTGCCCAAAGGCACGCTGCCCGGTGTTCCCGCCGTCGTGAACTTCGGCCCCGGCGAGGCGCAGCACGCGTTCGAGACGCTCGCTGCGTTTCGCCCCAATCAGCCGCTCATGGCCGGCGAATACTGGGCGGGATGGTTCGACGAATGGGGCGGCAAGCACGCTGCAACCGACATGGCGCAACAGGTCGCTGACCTCAAGTGGATGCTCGCGCAGGGCTACTCGGTGAACCTCTACATGTTTCACGGAGGCACGACCTTCGGCTTTATGAACGGCGCCAACTTCTACGAGAGCTACAAGCCGCAGACCACCAGCTACGACTACGACGCCGCGCTCGACGAGTCGGGTCGGCCTACCAGGAAATACTTCGCCTTCCGCGAAGTGATTGCTGCCCACAATCCGGCCGTGAAGCTGCCCGAGGTCCCGCAGACTCCGCCGTTAATCGGCATCGAGCCATGTGAACTCAACCAACGCGCCCGCCTTTGGGACAACCCCGGCAAGCCAGTCTCTTCCCAAACCCCGGAGACGATGGAAACGCTGGGCCAATCCTACGGATACATCCTGTATCGCACTCACATTTCCGCCGCAGCATCGGGTGAACTGAAGTTGGACGGCATGTACGACTACGCCAAGGTTTACGTCAACGGAATCGAACAGGGAAGCCTCGACCGGCGCTTGGGCCGGTCTGCCGTAACGATTCACGCCGATCAGCCCGCTCGTACGCTCGACATCCTGGTCGAGAACGGTGGCCGCGTGAACTTCGGCAAGCATCTGCGTGATCAGCGCAAGGGAATTGCTGCCCCTGTCACGCTTGCGGGCAAAGAACTGAAAGCTTGGCAGATCTATCCGCTCCCGATGAGCGACCCGCATGCTACCGCGTTTGACTCGGGGCAGGCCGGCTCGCAAGGCCCGGCGTTCTATCGCGGCAGCTTCACACTCGCGAAAACCGGAGACACGTTTCTCGATATGAGGGATTTTGCAAAGGGCGTAGCCTGGGTGAATGGACATCTCCTTGGGCGATTCTGGAGCATCGGGCCGCAGCAGACCCTCTACGTCCCGGCGCCCTGGCTGAAAGTGGGCACAAACGAAGTCGTAATCTTTGATCTGGAACCGCACGCCAACCCAAAACTCGCCGGAGTCACCGCGCCCGTTTACAGCCAGTGACACAGCGCCGCATGCTTTGGAACCGTCAGGAGACGTGGGAGAGTTGAAGAAATGGTGGGAAAAAATTAGAAGGGCTGTGACTTTGGTTATGCTCTAGCCAGCAACTCCTGCGAGGGAGCCCCCAGCGTGGACGCATGTACCGTCACAGCCCTTGATGTGATCACCGCTTTCGCGGTTCCTGACCCCGGCTGACACCTCGCAGTGCAGTCGGTTTTTTCGGGTCTGGCCGCTCGCCGAGTCGCCTCAGCTCGTCAGATCACTCAGCATACTTCGCCGGGCTACATGATTGTTGCCAAGCTTTTCTGCCGTCGACGAATCGAATCCTAATACAGAAAGCCGCGTTGTCAACGCCCAAGGTTGGTGCAATTCGCGATTATTTTCGGAAGCCACTCTGCGAATGCAACCGCTTGAAATTCCGGCACTTGAAATTTTGAATGAGAAATTGTTTCTGGGTTTGTCACATTTTTTTCACAGAACGCTCACCGAGGAATTTGCACAGCGCCGAACCCGGCTAGCCTCTTGACGCAAATCCCACTCTGCGGCATCTTCAGAACGAAGGAGTTTGATGCCCAATCTTGTGGCCTATGTTGACGGCGGCTCCCACGGAAGCCCGGGGCCATCCGGCATTGGGGTGGTAATTGAGGAATCCGGCGCCGAGAAAGTCCGCATTGCCAAGGCCATCGGCCGCCAGGACAACAACGTCGCTGAGTATATTGCGCTGCTCGAAGCTCTCCAGCACGCCCTATCGGTCAAAGCGAGCGCCCTGCACGTGTACTCCGACTCCCAGATTGTCGTACGCCAGATGACCGGCCAATACGCCTGTCGCAGCCCGCGCCTGTATTCCCTCAATTGGACCTGCCGCAAACTGGCCCGCTCTCTGGAATTCTCCATCGCCCACATCAGCCGCGACCAGAACCTTGAGGCCAACGAGTTGGCTAATCACGCCGCCCGCGGTCGCAAAACGAGCTAGCGTCCTATCCCCCGAGACTTCCCGCAAAAAAACGGAAGCCGCCCTTGCCAGGCGGCTTCCGAAAAACCAGCGATCGATCAGTTCAACTGTCCCGCGTAAGTCACCGGCGTAAATGTCACCCGCGCATGGTTGGGATTGCTGAACTGCAACTGTACCGACGCCGATTGCCCCGGATTCAGCGTGTTCACCGGAACCGTAATGTAGTAGTTCCCCTGGTAGGTTCCGCTGGCGTTGGTCAGCGTTACTCCTGCTGTGAGGTTGGTCAACACAACCTGCAGCGGTCCATACACCGGCGACGCCGAGGTGTTCTTCACCACCAGCATCCCCGTGGTGTAAGTGGTTGCAGTATAGAGGGCGGAAACGCCGACGTTCGACGACATGTCGGCAATCACGTCGTACGTCACGCTGACCGGTTGAGCCGCATTGCCGGCTTTGTCCGTCGCGCCCGAGCAGGCAGCCGTGAACCGTCCCGTGCCGTGACCATTGCCGCCGGTTGTGCTTACGGTCGCCATGGTCGCGACTCCCGACAACGCATCCGTGGTGGTGCAACCCGCCGTGGGAACGTTGCCATAGGTGTAAATCGCGCCCTGGGTTACGCCGGTAACTGCAACCACCGGCGGGGTTACATCGATCCCGAATGACGAGGTCGCCAGCGCGCTGATATTGCCCGCGTTGTCGATGGCGCGAAGTCCTACGCTGTAAGACCCCTCGGCCGCCAACTGTGTCGAGCCGGAACCGCCCGCGATGGACGCGACCGGCCCGTTGTTGATCCAATAGCGAAGCTGCGCCACTCCGCTGCCCGAATCGGTCCCGCTCAGGTTTACGGTGACCGGCAGCGAATTGATCCAGCCGTTGCCGTTGGCGCCCGGCGTCGTCGAGATCGAAGCCACCGGCGGCACCAGGTCCAGGTTGACCGGCGACGGCAGCAGCACCACGCCTGTGCGGGCCGCCAGCGTCACCTGCACGTTGCCTCCGCCCACGGTGTAGGTTGCGCCGGAAATGGCATCCTGCAACTGGGTTCCGTCGCTGAAGATGCCGCCTACCGGAATCGTCGCCGCATTGCTCGACGGACCGTTGTTCATGGCCACCACCGCCGAGGCTTCATTCGCCAGCACGCGGGCGTAGGCGTAGGTGTTGGCCGCCGTATTCGATTGCTGCGTATCGCCCGTCAGCAGAGTGACGAACGATCCATTCCGCAGCACCGGATATTGCTTGCGCAGGTGCGCCAGCAGCATGTAGTAGGCCCCCACGGAGTTGTCCGGCGGTCCGTAGATCGTCGGATCGCCCGCCTGGTCGAGCCAGGGATAGGGTGGCCGGGTGTAAGGATCGCCGATCGGACCGTTCGCGCTGCTGCTCTGCGACGGCGAGTTGATGGCAATCTCATCACCGTAGTACGTCATCGGCGCACCGATGTAGGTGAACTGGAAGAGCGCCGCCAGCTCCAGGCGCTGCTTGGCCTGCACCAGCCCGTTGTCCCCGACCTCCGTCATTACGTACAGGGCGCGGTTTACGTCGTGGGAATCCAGCAGGTTCAGCATCGCAGCCGTAGCTTCCGGCGGATAATCGTCGCGCACCGCGCGATTTGCGTGGTCGAACTGGCTCGGCGTGAGGCCCGGAATATCGTTGGTCCCGTTGTTGTTGTCGTCGTGCCATTCCGCGTTGCGCACGAAGCCGGTGATGTTCTTGCGGAAACGATAGTTCATCACCGAGTCCATCTGGTCGCCTGCCAGCCATTGGCTCGCATTGGGCCAGATTTCGCCGACCAGCGGTCCATTGCTGTTGTAACCCTTAGCGTAGGTGCGGTACTCGTTCCACCAGGGATGCCCAAAGTTGCCGTCGTCGGCCACGTCGAAGCGCCATCCGTTCGCCCCCTGGTTGTACCAGTACTGCGTCACGTTCCCCGGGGCGCGATAGAAGAAGTCGCGCACCGCGGGATTGGTGTGGTCGAACGTCGGCAGGCTGTCGAACCCGAACCAGCCGGTGTAATCGTTGGAGTTGCACGGCACGTTGCTGTCGTTAAAGTGGAACCAGCTTCGCCAAACCGAGCTCAGCGATTCGCATGCTCCATCTGTCTGATACCGGTGGTAACGGTCAAAATACAGTCCGTCTGAGGATGCGTGATTGAACACCCCGTCGAGAATCACCGACATGCCACGTTTGTTCATTTCCGTCTGCAGCGACGTGAAGGCCGCATCGCCGCCCAGCGCCGGATCGATATGCAGATACTGGTCGGTGTCGTAGCGGTGGTAAGAGCGCGCCATGAAAATGGGGTTCATGTAGATGGTGTCGAAGCCAAGCGATTGGATGTAGTCGAGCTCGCTCTGTACGCCCGCCAGGTCACCGTTGTAGAACTGCGTGAAGTTGTTGTAGCAGGCTGAATTCTGGTTGCGCGGATCGCACATCTGCGTGTTCCACACGTCGTAATGAATCACCGTGCTGGGATCGGTGCCGTAGAACGTGGGGCATCCCGTCGTCGACCCCGTGCGGCAGTAATCGTTGGTCTGGTCGCCGTTGCGGAAGCGGTCGGGCATGATGTGGTACACGTTCGCGTTCTGCAGCCAGGCCGGCGTCTGGAAGTTCGGGTCATACACCGTGAACTGGAAGGACGGGAAGGGCTCGCCATCGCTGGCGATGCCTGTGCCATCCTTGTTCACGTTGTCGTTGTCATCCAGATAGTCGTCGCTGTAGTAGCCATTGGTCTGGTCGCGGTAGATGTGGAATTTGTAGTAGTACACGCTGGTCGACGAGGGCATGGTGATGGTGGTCTTCCAGATGTCATACTCGGTGCCGTTCACCGTAATGTTCTGTTCAAACGGCATGCCCGTGTCCACCGGACCGGTCGTCGTGCCGCTCGCGGTGTCGAAGATGTAGGCGCGCGCGTTGACGCCCCAGATCCCGCTCGAGTGCAGCGTACGGAAGCGCAACGTGACCGGCGTATTTTCCGATACCGCGCCTTCCTGGTCGCGATAGAACGAATCGAAGGTGTCATGCAGGAAGCCGGCTTTGTCCTGCGCACTGAATCCGGCCGGCTGCTCATCGGAGAACGGCGGCGTGCTGGTGCCGTTGCCCGTGTTCACGATGGCGAAATACTGCGTGGCCGTTGCATTCAGGCCTATGAAGCCGCCGATGTTGTTGTCCGTCGGCGCCTGCCCGTACACGTATCCGCCGCCCGACACCAGGTAGCCAAAGAAGACGAACTGCGAAGGAATCCCGCTGGCGCTGATCGCCGTCCACGGGATCGCCACCTCGCGCGTGTTTTGATTGTTGGCATTATCGGCGTACTGGCCGTAGTTCGATGTCTGCGATGTCCAGCCGCCGCTTCCGTCGGAATTGCGATATTCGCGGTATCCGTTCTTGACATACGTCACGAACGTCGCCTTGAACGGCAATGAGGCGAAGCTCGCCCCGTCATAGTTGAAGCCTGTTGTGTTGCCGTTGGCGTTGTTGTTGGGGTCGGCGACGTACAGCACGAGGCCTTCCTGGATGTTCGCGTTCACGATTCCCACATAAAGGTTGTTTGCGTCCCAGGTCATGTACCACGTCTGCGATGTGTTGCCGGCATTGTTGTATTGATTGTTCGTTCCATACTCTCCGGTCCCGATCGATCCATCGATCGTGGGCGTTGTCCATTGCGCCCACACGGGCACGGTGAGAGCAGCGCAAATTGCGAGCAACACTATGGCTTTTAGCGAAAAACGTCGGTGCATGAAATTCCTCGGAGTTCTCTGGCGAACCGGGGCCAGCAAGCAGAAGGTGGGTGTGATCCGCGAAGCGGAAGCCGACAGTAGTAGCACTTTAGTACCACGTCAGGAATAAGCTATTAGCGCCACAAAAACCGCCAACGAATGTACACCAAAACGCGCTCTTGCGCCTTTCAATTTCTGCAAAATCAGGAAGGACTCCTTTTTCCAGCGACGCTGATGGCCGTGTCATAGCTTGCGACTGCCAATCCTCCAATGGCGAACATGGTGGAACGGACAACCTCATCCCTGCTGATCCCTCTTGGCTTTAAATCTCGATCTTCCTCTCTGTCTCTGTGCCTCTGTGGCGAAACCTACGTTTTGCGTTCCCATTCCGGGAAGTCCAGCAATTCCTTCAGCCAGCCGTCCCAGACCGGGGAACAAGTTGTCGGTATTACCCGTACCTTAGTGGTGTAGGACGAGTACCGCCCAATGAACATACGCGACATCCTGAAGCAAACATGGGCCACGTTGCGGGCGCACAAAATGCGCAGCTTCCTCACCATGTTTGGAATCATCTGGGGCATCGCGTCCGTCATTCTGCTAGTCGGCCTGGGCCTCGGCTTCAGCAAAGACCAAAAAAAGAGAATGGAGACCCTGGGCAAGGACCTGGTCATCATCTGGGGAGGCCGCACCAGCTCCCAGGTCGGAGGCCTCGCCGCCGGACGCCCCGTCACGCTGAACATTGACGACGCCCGCCTGATTCGCAAGGAGGCCTACTTCGTCAAAGCCGTGAGCCCTGAGCTCCAGCGTACCGTCACGGAAACCAGCCAGTTCAACTCCGCCGCTCGCCAGGTCTCGGGCGTGTGGCCCGCCTATCAGGACTTCCGCTCCCTCATCGTTTCCGAGGGCCGCCTGATGACCGAAGACGACGAGACCGAAGCCCGCCGTGTTGTACTCCTCGGCTGGAATGCGGCGCGTCAGCTCTTTCCCGGACAGCCCGCGGTCGGCGCCACCGTCGAGATCGCCCGCTATCCCTACACGGTTATTGCGGTGCTCGCCGAGAAGAAGCAGAACTCCAACTACAGCGGTCCCGATAACGACAAGATTTATGTGCCCTATTCCGCCATGGCCCGCGATTTTCCGCCCCCGCCGGCCAAAGGCGAAATCATCAACAAGGGATATCTGTCCGACATAGTTCTTGAGGTCGCCGATCCGGAATCGCACGACGAAGCCGTATTGCAGGTCCGCCGCCTGCTGGGCCGCATGCACCACTTCGAGGAGACCGACAAAGACGCCCTCTTCATCTGGGACACGATGGAGTTTGCCAAGGTCCTGGCTCGCATCTTTGCTGTGATCACCATCTTCTTCGGATGCGTGGCGGTCACAACACTCTGCCTGGGCGGCATCGGCGTGATGAACATCATGCTGGTGGCCGTCACCGAGCGCACCCGCGAGATCGGCGTCCTGAAAGCGATAGGAGCGACGAAGGCCGATATCCTCAAGCAGTTCTTCAGCGAGTCGGTAGCACTCACGGTACTGAGTGGCGCGCTCGGCTACGCCGTCGGTGTCGGGCTCTGCGTGTTGCTGGCAGTGGCGCCGCTACCCGATTTCGTTCCCAAACCCATCATTTCCGTGATCGCTATTGTCGGTTCGCTGCTTACGCTTTCTCTGATCACAGTGAGCGCCGGAATGTATCCCGCGCAGCGCGCTGCCGACATGGATCCTATTGAGTGCCTGCGTTACGAATGAAGACACGAATCAGCCGAGGTGAACCGTGTTTCTAGCCGAACTGGTGCAACAGAGTTGGACAGCGTTGCGGCGCAATCGGATGCGCTCCGCACTGACCATGCTCGGCATCAGTTGGGGCGTCGTTTCGCTCGTCCTCCTGCTCGCCTTTGGAGAAGGCCTCGGCGGCGGCATTATGCAAGCTGTAGGCAACATGGGCAACAACGTCATCGTCCTCTGGCCCGGACAGACCAGCATGCAGGCCGGGGGACAGCGTGCCGGCCGCAAGGTCCATTACGAGTACGACGACATCAAAGCGATGCGCGAAGAAATTCCCATCATCCGTGCCGTCAGCGCCGAGTCGGTTACCGACTTCGGCTTCAAATACGGCACCCGCGTCGTCTCCATTCAGACGCGTGGGATTGAGTCCACGTATGCCGCGATGCGCAAGATCCAAGCTGCCGACGGACGCAATATCGAAGAAGGTGAATTCGCTGCCCGCAAGCCGGTCGTGGTCCTCGGCCATCATGCCGCTGAGCGTATCTTCCAGGGCGCACCCGCCGTCGGCCAGACCGTCCTCGTGCAGGGCCGGAGCTTCGAAGTCGTCGGCGTCATGGACATCAAGATCCAGGACTCCATGTACGAGGGGCCCGACAACGAGCAAGCCTTCATCCCCTACGAGGTCTTCAACGAGATCACTAACGCCAAGGACCCGCAGATCATCGTCTTCCAGCCCATCTCCGCCGAATTGCACACCCAGGCTCTCATGGCGGCTCGCAATGTCATTGCCCGCCGTCACCACTTCGAACCCAAAGACACCAAGGCAACTCCTGAGTGGGACACGGTTGAGAGCGGTCAGATGCTGCGCGCCTTCACCATCGGCCTGGATGCGCTGCTGGGCATCATTGGTGCGCTCACTCTTGGCGTCGGCGGTGTCGGCGTGATGAACATCATGCTCGTGAGTGTGACCGAACGCACCAAGGAAATCGGACTCCTCAAGGCCATCGGAGCTCGCCGCCGTCATATCCTCGTGCAGTTCCTCATCGAGGCGCTGGTGCTGACATTTATCGGCGGAGCACTCGGCGTTATCGCCTCGTGGCTGCTGACCGTGGTCATTCCGCCGATGCCGCTCTACAGCGAGTTCTACAAAACCGCTAACCACCAGGGCGACATCTTCCTCAAGGCCTCGCTCGGGGTGATGATGGCTTCGTTCGTCATCCTGTCGTTCGTCGGAATCGTCAGCGGCTTCTGGCCGGCACTCAAAGCCTCGCGCCTGCAGCCCATCGAAGCCCTGCGCTACGAATAACAGCGAGGGCTTTTGAAAACTAGATTGGATTTAGCGGGTTGTTACGACAGCCGAGTCACACCCGGAACACCATCAAAGCCCGAATCAAAGCTCAAGATGCTCCGGATGCCATGTTCTTCCATCACGGCAAGATGCACAGCATCGCGAGCCGACAGCCGCTGGTACTCCAAAACAATCTGCTTTGCGCGTTCGACTGCACCGTAATTAACCGGTAAAACCTCATCGATCACGCCGAGCAGTGCGTCGAAGGCCGGTTGAATAGCGTCTCGCCGATTGATCGAAACGTAACGATGAAGGATCTCTTGCAGGACTTCGGCGTCGGTAACCAGGCGTCGGCGCTCGCGAGCAAGTTTTTCGAGAAGTCGCTGGGCGTCGGTTTTATGAGGATGAGGTGTTCCGACCAGGTACATCGGAACATTGGAATCGACCAAAATCATCCGGCGGCACGCCCGCCGTAACCAGCTTCGATCTCCGCCAACATATCGTCAATGTCGCCCGACGGATATTCGTGCCCCACCGCCAAACGTATCGACTCGAGTTTCTTGCTCACGTCCCCGTTCGGTTCCTGGTGGCGGGCAGAATGCAATGCCTGTCGAACCCACTCAGCGAGCGACATATTACGCGACCGTGCAGCCCGCTGAATCTCGCGGTACTCTGGATCCTTCAGGATTACCTGCAGTCGCTTAGTCATGTCATGAGTTTACTTGACTCATGATGATGAGTCAAAACGGCAAGGCGACATGCAAGCGATCGATTTTTCTCCTATGGTTGCTGAAAGTCCAGATTGACCGGGCCGGGCCGCAGCAGTTTGGGCCGAATGCCCGTTGTGGACACCGCCGTTCCCACCACTTCGAATTTCACGTCACTGAGCCAGACTTCTCCCGCGCTGTCGAGCAGCACGCCAAAAAATATGCCGGTAGCATCCTGCGGCACATCCAGCACCACATCATATTTCTTCCAATTTGCCGTGCCCTTCAGCGGGCGGTTCTGCATGTTGTCGAACTCTACGGTTTGCGACCCTTTGTCGATGCGCATCCACAAGCCGGCCCAGCTCTGAACATCTTCCGTCTTCACCACAGCGCTGAACCGCACTCGCTTGCCGAGATAATCCGCCGCGTTAAAACTCTGCATCAGAGTTCCGAATCCGCCCGTCACCGGCCCCTTCGACTTCAGGTAAGCGCTGCGATGGCCCACGTACAGAATGGTGGTGTCGACACCAGCCTCGTATTTGGCTGGTTGGCTGCCGCCGATCATCCACCCTTCAGGCACCGCGGCGAAGAGGACGACGCAGGCCCCCGCCACGACCATCACAACGGCCGATGCTTTGAGAAACGAGGCTCGTTGTGGGGCACGATGATATCGCTTCACGTTCCGATTGCGCTCCTGCGGCAAGAGTGTACGACGGTCAGGAAGAGCAGGCAACCGCAGTCTCGCGGAGCGGCCTACATTTGCCTGACGTTGGCAAATGTAGGTCTGTGCAATGATTTTCTCCGGCGTCATCCTGAACACACGGAGCGAGTTGAACTAGGACCTGCTGTTCCTGCCCCTACGAGCGCAACCTCCGTCGCAACTTGCCTGTGATCCCTAAAACTCCCAGCGCCAGCAATGTGACACTGCCCGGTTCCGGAGTGGGAGTGAGCGTGAACGTCCGCATCGGACCCGCCATGAACCCACCATGATCGATCGAGATTTCCACGAACACATCGAAGAAGCTTGACACTTGAAACTCACCGTCCGGAAATTGATTGCCGAACGGCATGACCGTGGTCGGGCCGCTACTGGTCATGCTTGGGTTGAGGATGACCTCGATGCTATGACCGTTAAACATGCCCATCAGATCCAGCTCCGTCAAGCTGGAGGTCCACGTTCCGGTTTCGGTATTGTCCATTCTTCCCGCATAAAAAATGCCAATCGGACCCGACAGCGAGAGTGGCCCGATCAGCATTCCCGGCATATTGTTCACGTCGGTATAAACGAGAGCGTCCAGCGAAGTCGATGCGTCCACGCTTTGCCCCGTTTGATCGAAGATTGAGACGGCTCCGTTGAAGCCCTTCAGAGCAGCTCCCACGATGCATACGCCACCGCCGAGGTTGAGGCAGAGTGTGGGCGCTGTATACCAACCGTTGGGCGGGAGACTGGGTGACGATTGAATAATTGAGGCTTGAGCCACGGGAGCCGATGCGGCAACCACACTAAGTACCGCGGCTACCCGAAGAACTGCACGCCAAGGCCGAAGGGAAACCATGAGCACCTCCAGTTGGGCGATCCCGAATTGTGCCGACATCTTACACCCAAAAAGTTCTGGCCGACGTTGGCACCGCAGCTTGATTTACAAAAATTTCAATCGACACGTATTGGCTGACCTAAAATCGCCTTGCTTTTGGCCGCTGTAGGTTTACGTGTAACTCGATGCTTCTGGTCCCGCCATTCAACCCAATCCGCGGCTGCTTCTCGGTTTATTTTTCTCCGTGTCCTCCGTCCCTCCGTGGTGAAAAGAACTTGTCGCTGACCGGATTCACTTCTTCGGCCTCGACTCCGGAGGCACCATCCCATTCGCCCGGTAGTAGGCCACCAGCAGGCCGTAATGTTCGCCGCTGTGCTCCAGCACATCGAGCCAGGGCTCGACCGTCTTGCTGAACTGTTCATCGGGCCAGCTCTTCAGGACAGCCTCTGAGTTGGCGATCGATTGCTCCAGCAGAGCAACGACCGACGCCTTGTCCGGATATTTGGCGGGATCGAGCTCATCCCACTTTGCCTTCACGCCCTTGCCGGCGACGGCGGCGTAGACATTCCCCGAGGCAACATGCACCAGCACGGCCCCGAATGTCCGCATCTCCGGTTTGAGCTTGTAGTCGTATTTATCCGCTGGCCAGTCCCGCGCCATATCCAGGATCCGCCGATCCACATCCATAAATTGATCGCGAATCTCTTTCGCGGTGGAGCGCGGAACCCCTTCCTGCCCAGACGCCTGCCCCGCAACTCCCAGCGTCATGACTGCCAAGGCACACACAGCAACCCAATGCTTCATAGACCCCTCCGAATTGTTCGACGTGATACGCACAAGCGTGTCACCAGCCATTCGCCATTCGCATTTGGTATCTCACCGCAGAATCTCCACCAGCAGTACCCACGCGTTCATGGTGGAGAAGATGAAAATCGCAATCACCCCGCCCGCAAGCCAATAGACTCCGCTCCCGTTTCCGGTGAGCAGCAATGCCCCGGCGACAACGAACGGCACCGTCTGTACCTGCCCGACGCCAGCCTCCAGCAGCGACTCCCACGCCGGTCGCTGGAACTCCTTGCCCACGGCGAAGGCCTGCCGGTGCGATTTCAATTGCATGACCCAGGCGCACGCACCGAACAGCAGCAGCTCGGCGCCCAATGCGGTCGCGCTCTGATGCATCAGTCCCGCCATGCTGGAAACCAGAATCAGAATCAGCGTGCCAATCGCCGCCGCTGCCCGCGGCGGCAGATGCCGGAACTTCAGAATCTGGTTGATGTTCACCGACATGGCGACGATGATGAGTCCGGCTAACGCAGCCGAGGCTCCCGCGGCGGCGACAAAAAAGTCTTTCCACTCTTCAGCAACGTATATCGTCACGTGTTTTTTCTAACTGACCGCCTGCTCTTCCACGGTCTCCGGCTCAATCCAGGCCACGAACAGTTTGTATCCCACTGACAGCACGATTGCCCCGACGAACAGCCCGACAATCCCCATGGCCACGAATCCGCCGATCGCACCCAGAAATACGACGGGCATGGGAACCTTGGAGCCACGTCCCAGCAGCAGTGGCTTCAGCACATTGTCCATCAGGCCAACGATGATGCACCAGATGAGGAAAATCACCGCCTTGGTCGTGGCTGTGGTTGCAAACATGTAAATGACTGCCGGA
>Ga0335085_10010168_pt1 | contig 14082 bp, 7 predicted proteins | sample Lox_Sample_45_FD_206712 | JGI IMG/M metagenome (GOLD analysis project Ga0335085, IMG submission 206712) | Soil microbial communities from Loxahatchee National Wildlife Refuge, Florida, United States - Lox_Sample_4.5 | ecosystem: Environmental > Terrestrial > Soil > Wetlands | place: USA: Florida...
ACGCCGAGGTTGAAGTACGCCGCGGCGGAGTGTGGCTCGCAGGCGAGCGCCTGCCGCCAGGCGCTCTCGGCCGCCTCGAAGTGCGCGCTCGAGAGCAGGATGGCGCCGCGGCCGAGGTGGGCGGCGGCGCAAAGCGGGTCGGCCCGGACCGCGGCGTCATAACGCTCCAGCGCCTCGGCCAGGCGCCCCTCGCCACGCAGCCGGTCCGCCTCGGCGAGCAATGCGTCCGCGGCGTGCGGCGGCGCGTCGGCGGCGCTCTGCTCGCGCGCCGCGCCCGTCAGCGGAATGCCGTCGAGATCCTGCATCGACTCATCGCCCGACCGAGTGATCGCCGCCATGGTCGCACGGTCGCGCGCGCGATCGCTAGCTGCGGTCGATGTACCGCGCCGGCCAGGCAGCCGCCGCGAGTACCAGCACCAGAGCGGCGGCCGCGGCGCGGATCAACGCCGCGAAATCCTCGTTCCCGATGAGATAGGGGGCGAGCAGCGGGCCCGAAGCGAGACCCATCTTCGAGCAGAAGCCGCCGAGCGTTGCGCTGCGCCCGGAGGGGTCGAGCGCGGCGCACATGCTGAAGAGCCACGGGATCACGAACGACCAGGCGACGCCGGTGACGACGTTGGCACCGACGAACACCGTCGCCGCGTCGCTCCTGAGGAACGCCGCCGTCGCGGGGATCGTGATCAGCAGTGCAAGCACGAGCGGGCGCAGGCGCCCGAAGCGCAGGCCCACCCACATCGCGAGCAGCGAGCCGAGCGCGGCGATCCAGTCGGCCGCGGCGAGGGTATCGCTCACGAATGCGGTACTGAGGGCGTAATGGTGTCCGAGCGGAATGATGAAGGCGAACAGCGCCATGTTGGCCGCCTGGAACAGGAAGATGGCGAGCAGCGTGGCGGCGAGCGGCCGGCGCGGCACTGCCGCCCGCCCTGCCGCTGCCGTGGCGGTCCCGAGCGGATAGTCGGCGAGCAGCGGCAGCAGAGCGAGCGTGACCGCGGTGATCAGCGCCAGCGCGAGGAACAGCACCCAGGAACCCCGGCGCGCCGCGAGCTCCGGCAGCCACAGCAGCCCCAGGCCGCCGAGCAGCACCTGCAGCGTGAACTGCGCACCGTAGGCGCGCTGCGGTACGCGGGTGCGCGCCATCACCGCGAGTGCGATGCCGATCGACACTCCGCCGCACAGGCCGTGCGCCGCCCGCAGGGCGATCAGCAGCGGGAGCGAGGCCACCGCCATCGAGGCGAGGTCGAGCACGAGCAGCGCGCTGAGCGCTGCGACCTGGAGGCGTTTCCAGGCGAAGCGGCGCACCAGGAACACCGCCGCCAGCGCGCCGAGCGCGGCGCCGTACACGTTCGCCGAGGCGACATAGCCGGCCTGCGCGTTGCTGTAGCCGAGCGCGTCGCGCAGTCCCGAGACGATTGCCGGCAGCAGGTTGACATAGAACATGCCGGCGGTTCCCAGCATGCCGAGAAACGCCGCAGCGAGCAGGCCATCGGGTGCGGCACGCGCGCTCCAGGGCGCCGGCGCGCGGCTCACTCAGTCTCTCCGGCAGAACGGCCGGATCCGGTCTGCCTCGCGCGCCGCACGCGCGAACGCCCATACCCCGCCGTCGCTGAAGTAGTAGTAGACGATGCCGTTCGGGAACATGACGACCTGGATGCCGCCGTAGCCCGACATGAACGGGATCCAGGCGGGCTGCGTGCAGCCGAGATAGGCGGCGGCGTTCCACGCCCACACGCCGTCGTGGTAGCGCACCTCGGGACTCGCGGCCGTGAGTCCTGGATGCGCGGGATCCTGCTGCAGCGCCGCCCGCAGCATGGCCGCATCGATCACCTGCTCATTGCCGATGCGCCCGCCCTGCATCATGAACTGCGCGAGCTTCACGACGTCGTCGCGCTTGAGCGTCAGGCCGTAGCCGGTGAAGGGCTGGGCGCTCGCATCGCGCACGCGGCGGGTGACATCCACCGCGGGACTGAGTCCGAGCGGATGCCAGATCGGCTCGATGAGCAGATCGTGAAAGAAATCCGCCGCCGGGCCGGCGCGGCGGCGATCCCAGGCCGCGAGCGCGGTTCCGAGCAGATAGCTGTCGGCCGTGTGATACACCCAGATCGTGCCCGCAGGCGCCTTGCGCGGATAGTGGCTGCAGGCGAAGCGGATGCGGCTGGCGTGATCCTCGGCGGCGAAGAACGGCTCCATGTCGTCCCCGTTCTCGTCGTGCTCGCGCGCCGTGGACTCGTAGTGCCCGGTCGCCATGTCGAGCGTCGCGGCGACGGTGACGTCGTCCCAGCCGTGGCCGGCGCATTCGGGAACGAGCGAGGCGATGGTGGCCGTGAGCACCGTGGGGTCGAGCTGCGCGGCACGCATGGTCGCGAGCCCGGCGACCAGCGTCTTGGCGAGCGAATACGACGGCAGGTCGAGCTCGTCGCAATAGGGATACGGGCCGAAGCGCGTGGCGCAGCCGCTGGTGTAGTGCACGCCATCGACCGCCGCTCCGTAGAGCGTCATGTCCGCGGCAGGAATCTCGAGCGGCGAGCCGAACTCGCCGGGATCGGCGCCGGGATGATCGGACGCGAGTTGTGCGATGGGGCGGCTCGGCACGCGCCCGGCGAGCTCGCGCCGGTAGCGCGCGATGAGGTCGGCTTTGGCGGGCACGGCACCCGCCAGGTAGCGCGCCCGTGACGCGCCCCACGCATCGAACTTGAAATAAAAGCAGGTCTCCTGGCCGATTTCCCAGGCGACGTTCGAGACGCGCCCCGCGTCCCCGAAGAGAAACGTCAGCACGCCGTTGTGCATGCAGTTGGCGTTGCGCTCCTCGAGCGCGAACGGCAGTGCCGCGCGCGTCAGGCCGCGATCGCCGTCCTGGTCCCAGACCCGCCCGGGCTCGAGCACGAACTCCCACTCGGTGTGCGCGCTGCGCACCGCACCGCGCTCGAGCGGGATGAGGGCCGGCCCGCTCTGCACGAAGGCGAAGTCGAACGGCGGCAGCTGCCGTGCGGCGCCCTGATTCGCGTCGGCATCGTGCCACAGATCCTTCAGCACGCGGAACGCGCCACCCGGCAGCTGCGCCGCGAGCACGAGGCGTCCCTCGAACACGTGACTCGGGGCGCGGGCGCCGGCGGGCGGGGCGAATGCCGTCATCGCCCAGGGACCGGCCGGCGTCGCCGCGCCTTCGAGATCCGCACGCCGCAGCGCGCCGGCACGGGTCACCGGCGCGCCCGCGGCGCCCGCGGCGCCCGCCGGCGGCGCAGGCGGCGCAGGCGGTGCGGCGGCCGCCGCCGCGGTGGCGAGCAGCACGGCGCCGAGCGCGCTCAGTCGCATTCGTGCGTCTCGATGCCGGCCGCGGCGAGCCTCGCGCGCAGCGGCAGCAGCTGCGCGGCGTAGCGGCGCCAGAGCCCGACGGAGGAGCGGTAGATCGGCTGGCGCACCTGCGCCGCGCTCGCCGTCAGGGTAGGCGCCGTGTTGCGCTCGAACTCGAGCACCTGCGGCTGCCACTCGAGCCCGCAGTGCGCGATGAGGCGGCGGCTGACGTCCTCCTGGCTGGCGACCAGCTCCTCGTAATCCACCTCGAGCAGCGCGCCTTTGAGGGTACTGCGCCAGTGCTGCATGAGGGCGTCGTAGGCGATGTAGTACTGGGCGAGGTCCTCGAGCGAGTAGGAGAACGGGTAGGCCATGCGGAACAGCGTCTTGTACATCGCATAGCAGACATCGAGCGGCGCGCGCCGTACGTGAATGAGCGTCGCGGACGGCAGCGCGGCCCGGATCAGCCCGAGGTAGAGGAAGTTGAGAGGGGTCTTGTCGATGACGCGGCGCGCGGCCGTTTCGGGCAACGTGCGGCAATACTCCGCGCCGAGGCGCGCCGGGTCGGCGAGCGCCGCCTGCCGGATGAGCTCCGTCTTGCCGTGCGCCCTCGCGGCGCAGCGCGTCACCGCGGCGGCAAGGTCCGTCGACTCGCCCCGGCTCGCGACCGCGCTGTGCGAGCTCACGATCCGGTCGACGAGCGTCGTGCCGCTGCGCGGCAGCCCGACGATGAACACCGGCCGTTCATCGGCGAGACCTGGCCGAAGGTTCGCCGACCACGCGGCATCGAAGGTTCGTGCGATCGCGGCCATCGCCGCGGTGTCGGCGGCGACCCGATAGCTCAGGCGCTGCCGCCGTGCGTCGGCGCCGCGTTGCAGCGCTGCGAAGGCCTGCGGGTACTGACCCAGGTCCTCCAGCTCCCGGGCGAGCGCGTACTCGAGTGCCACGCGGCCCGCATCGCCGGGCGCCATCGTCGCCAGCCGTGCCTCGAGGGCGGCGACGTGGTTGCGCGCGGGCGTCTGCCGGCGCAGCGTCGAGCGGTTGTACCAGGCATCGGCATCCTGCGGCGCGAGCGCGATCACCCGGTCGTAGGTGCGCTCGGCATCCTCGAGCCGGCCGACCGCCGTGAGGGCCGCCGCCCAGTTGTAGAGGATCTGCGGATCATCCGGCGCGTCGCGGGCGCAACGGGCGCTGCAGCGTTCGGCTTCGACGTGGCGGTTGAGGTGGGTCAGCAGCTGTGCGGCCTGCTGGCGCAGCGCGAGGCTGAGGTCGGCCCGCTCGGCGACCGCGGTGAGCTGCGCCAGCACCTCGGCGCCGCGGCCGGCGGCGGCGGCGCGCTCGATCCAGGCAAGCAGATTGCGCGGGTCGGCGGGCGGACCGGCGCCAGGGTACACGGTCGCCTCTTGCGCACCCCGCATCCGCCGCGGCTCAGAACCTGAGGTTGAGCGTCAGTCCCACGGTACGCGGCAGGGCGTTGAGGCCCTTGGAGTCGTTGCCGTAGAAGTTCTGCGCCGGAGAGGTACCCATGTAGGCCTCAGTGTATACGCCGGTGAAGGCCTGTGCGTTCGTGATGTTCTTGATCCACAGCGTCGCCGACCAGCGGTTGAAGGGGTAGGTTGCGGACGCGTTCCAGATCCAGAACCCCGGCATCGGGTAGTAGAACTTCGGCTCCCCCAGGTACGGGTTCGGGGCCGGCACGGTGTTCGGCGAAGAGGCCGAGGAGAACAGCGTGTCCTCGGTCGAGGATTGATAGTAGAGGTCCGAGCGCAGCGTGAGCGGGTTGCCCGCGAACGGAATACGGTAGTCGAGCGCCAGGTTGAACTGGTTCTGCGGCGAACCCGGGAGCTGCGCGCCGTTGGTGTTGATGACATAGACGCCGTCGGCCGAGACCGCATCCGCCGCGAGCCGTGCCTGGGTATAGGTATAGCCGAGGCTGTAATGGAAGCGGTCGCCGAGGTGCGAGGCGAGTTGCAGCTCGACACCCTTGGTGATTGCCTTGTCGACGTTCTGCACCGCGAAGAAGCCCCAGTTGGTGGTCGCGGTGTTGATCTGCGGGTTCTTCCAGTCGACGTAGAAGACGTCGGCGTTGTACGTGAACCCGGCGGCCTCGCCCTTGAAGCCGATCTCGTAGTCGACGTCGGTGTCCGGCTGGTAGCTCAGCCAGGCGGGACTCTCGGCGAAGTAGCCCGTGGTCGGCACGCCATTAGAGCCGCCGCGCCGGTAGCCCTGCGCCACGGTCGCGTAGAAGCGGTTCTCGGGTGCGAAGCGCCAGGAGAAGTTGCCCTTGAAGATCGTCTTGCTGACGTCGCTGACGCCGCTCGATTCGGCGGCATTGTAGATCGAGGCATAGAGCCCGGCGGTCTGCTGCTCGTTGACCGCGTCGCGGTCGCTGAAGGTGCGCAGCCCCCCGGTGAGCTCGACGTCGGGGGTGATGTGCCAGGTGAGCTCTCCGTACAACGCCGAGTCGCGGAAGTGCTCCTGCTGAAGATAGGTGAAGTCCTCGTTGCCGATCACCGCACTCGCGAAGGCCGGGAAGGCGGCATCCCACCACTGCTGGAACCCGACCATGATGCTGTCCTGCGAGCTGTAGAGACTCTGATTCTGGTAGTAGGCGCCGATCACGTAGTCGAAGGTGTTGCCGGGTTTGGAAACCAGCCGCAACTCCTCGATCGTCGCCTTGTCGCCGTAGCCGCGTACCGCCGACTCGAGCGGCCGCGGATAGTTGTAGTAGAACTCCGCCCACCAGTTGTTCTGCGCGTAGAAGCCGGTGTTGTCGCTGGTGATGTCGCCGTGATGGTTGTACTGCGAGGTGCTGGAGGTGAGTGTCGCGAAGCCGAGGTCGAGCGAGGCTTCGAGCGCGGCGAGATACACGTCGCGATTGGCGGGCTCGAGCTCCATGGCGCCGAGCTGGTTCGCCTGGTAGGGCACACCGAAGCCGTCGGCGCCGAGGGACGTGGCACGGCGGCCGCCGAAGTGGTCGTTCTGGCCGGTGAGGCTCAGATTGAGGGTGAAGATATCGGACGGCTGCCACTTGTAAGCGAGGCGCGCGTAGGTCTGGTGCGCGTAGTCGGCGTCCTTGACCGACTGGTACACCGCGCCCGGCGAGGTGATGCTGCCGCCCGCGGGTGCAACCGGGATGCCGTCGGGGCCGAGCGCGTAGACGTTGCGGTACTCGGTCTCGCCCGGGTACTGGTTGTGCGTGACCGTGAGCCGCAGAGCGCTGGTGTCGCTCACCGGGAGGTTGAGCGTCAGCGTGCCCGATGCGCCGACCTGGCTGGAGGACTCGACCTTGGAGCCGCTCACGCTCAGGTCGCCGTCGAACTTGCCGATTTCAGGATCGCGCAGGATGTAGCGCACCGTGCCGCCGATGGCGCCCGAGCCGTAGAGCGTGCCCTGCGGACCTTTGAGCACTTCGACGCGATCGATGTCGGTGAGGAGGAAGTTGGCGAAGATCGGCGTGTCATTCACGTAGGTCGAGACGGTCGCCGCGGCCGATACCGAGTAGTCGCCGAGCGCCGAGCTGTCGACGTTGAGTCCGCGGATGCGGATGCCGTTGGTCACGCTGGCGTTGCGATCGCCGCGATCGATGACCGAGACGCCGGGGATGTCGCGCATCAGCTCGGCGGTGTCGAGCACGTGGTCGTTGTCGATGTCGCTGCCGCTCAGCACGCTGATGTTGTAAGGCACGTCGAGCACGTTTTCCGCGCGGCGCCGGGCGGTGACGATGACCTCCTGCAGCGGTGCGGCGGCACTGGCCGCGGCGCCGGCCTGGTCGGCCGCTGCGGCCGCGGTGTCGGCGTGGGCCGCGGCGGAGCCGAGTGCGCTGATGACGGCCGCGGCGATCGGCGAGCGGTAGAGCGCTGCAGGTTTCGGTTTCATGTGGATCACTCCCCCCGGAGGTCGTTGGTCAGTTGCGGCTGCGCCGCCGGCGGCGGTCTGTGGCAGCGGTGCCGGCCGCCGCCATGCGCACCGCCCCGAGCCGCTCGAGCGCGGGCGCGGCGCGCCGCTGCGGGCGGTAGCACGGAAACCTGAGCGCGCAGTCGCGAAAGCTCTTGAGCGGCTGCCCGAGGCCGTGCCAGCCGAGCGCGCGGCAGCGGCGCAGGTAGTCGAGATCGAGCTGCACGGCGATCACCTCGCGCGTCGTGCCCGCCTGATGGATCACTTCGCCACCCGGGCCGCACACCACCGAGCGGCCGGCGCCGAGCGGACCGGCGAGGTTGATGTCGAGGTAGTAGCACTGCTGGGTCGCCGCGGTGGCGCGCGCGATGGCGAGCTCGACGTCACGGTCGATGGAGTTGGTGAGCGTCGGATGCAGGATCACTTCGGCCCCGAGCCACGCGAGCGAGCGGGTAGTCTCCGGGAACCACGCGTCGTAGCAGATCGAGATCCCGAGGCTGGCGCCGCCGGCTCGGGTGACTACGAAGCCGTCGCCCGCCGTGACGCCGCGCTCGTAGGGCGTCCACGGGAAGATCTTGCGGTAGCGTGCCACGACACGGCCGGCGGGATCGATGAGCGGCGCGGTATTGAAGATGTGCGCGCCGCGGCGCTCGTAGAGGCTCCCGGGCAGCAGCCAGATCCTGAGCTCGCGCGCCACTTCGCAGTAGCGCCGCTCGACCGCTCCCGGGAGGCGCACGGCGTGCGCGGTGCGCGTGCCGAAGCTCGCGAGCTCCGGAAGCATCACCATGTCGAGCCACGGATAGCGGCCCTTGGCGGAGCGGATCTCGCCGATCAGCTCCGCGACGTTGTCGGCCGCGGCCAGCTCGAGCTGCAGTCCCCCAACCGAGAAGATACTCACCGCTGTGCGCCCGCCCCCCTTGAGTATCCGGGGATGGTGGCAGCCGCCCACGCGGCGGCGATAGCGCCAGTTGCCGTCTAGTGATTGGGCCAGTGGCCGTTGGCGGCGGCCGCCGGGCTGAGCGTCGCCATGTTGTAGAGACGGCCGTCGGGGTTGAACCACTTGATGGCGCAGCCGTCGAGCACCGTGTAGTAGCCGACCGCATCTCCATAGGCCCAGCTGTTCCATTGCCGGAACCACAGGTCGCCGTCGACCCACCAGCGGCCGGTGTCGCGATCCTCGTCCGCGAAGCCCGAGCGTCCCACCATGCGGCCGTCCGCCAGCAGGTCGATCGTGCACGGATCGCCGTACACGGTCTCGAGATGGATGGTGCGGCCGCTCAGGCGCCGGCGGATGTCTTCGCCGCGCAGCCACTCCCCCACGCAGTTGTCGAGGCGTTCGGCGAGGCCCGCATCCTGCACGCGCACCAGGTCGGCGAGTTTCACCACCGCGGGCCGGATGCGCTCGACCCGGATGCCGCGCACGCTCATGCGGAAGCAATTGCGCGGGTGATTCTCGGCGGCGTAATAGCGGTCGACCGGCTCGATGTGCACGCCGCCGCGCGCCGCATCGGCCACCAGCTGTACGGCATCGAGCTCCGGCGGCCCCTGTACCCAGCAGGAAGTGCCTCCGGTCGCCGGCGCCGTGACCACCGAGCGCTGCAGGTGATAGTTGAGCGCGTCACGCAGCGCGATCCAGCGCTCGCGGAACACCTGGCCAAGCTGCGCGAGCATGGCATCGTAGTGGCCGAGCGCCATGAAGAGTGCCGCAGCGCGCTGGTCGTGCGGCGGTGGATGGCGCACGGTGAGGCGCCGCAGCTCGCGCGCCTCCTCGATGAGCTCGCGCGGCGCCACCAGGAACCCGAGGCGCAGCCACGGAGCGAGTACCTTCGAGAGGCTCGACACGTACAGCACGCAACTGTGGCGGTCCATGGCGCGCAGCGCCGGGTGGGGCTGGCCGAGATAGTTTCGTTCCGAGTCCGCGTCGTCCTCGATCACGACGATGCCATGTGCGGCGGCCTTGTCGAGCAGACGCTGACGGCGCTCGTTCGGCATGGTCACCGCGGTCGGCACCTGGTGGCTCGGCGTGAGGTAGAGCACCTCGCAGGCGTCGACCGCCTCGTCCACCACCATGCCCTCCGCGTCCACCGGCAGGTGAGCGATCTGAGCGCCGCGCAGCGCCAGCAGCGCCCGCAAATCCGGATATCCGGGCTCCTCGACCCCCACGCGCACCCCGGGCCGCACCAGCAGCTGCACCAGCAGCCACAGCGCCTGCTGCGCACCGACGGTGACCAGGATCTGATCCGCAGAGGCGATGATGCCGCGACGCGGCAGAATGCGGCTGCGGATCTGCTCGATCAGCATGGGGTCGTCGAGGTCGCGGCTGCGCGCCGACCACTCGCGGATCTCGCGCGAGGCGAGCGCCAGGCGGCTCACCTCGCGCCACTCGCTCATCGGGTAGAGCGAGGGATCGACGCTGCCGTCGAGGAAGGAATCGCCCGCCGGCCGCGCGGGGTCCGGGAGTGCGCCCGGACCGCGCGTGCCTGGGGCGCCCTGGATGCGCCGGGTCCAGTCGATCGCGCGGGCGCCCGGCGCGGGCTCGGCGCCCGCCATGCGTTGCGGCTGCATCGCCGGATTGGGGTAAATCCCGCTGCGCTCGCGGGTGAGGAGAAAGCCCTCGTCGAGCAGCTGCTGATAGGCGAGCACCACCGTATTGCGCGACACGTGCAGCTGCTCGGCAAGGCCGCGGGTGGAGGGCAGCCGCGTGCCGGGCGGCACGGCTCCTGAGACGATGAGCTCGACCAGCTTCCCGCGGATCTGGTTCTGCAACGAGAGGGGACTCGCCGGATCGAGATAAATGAGCGGTTCGGCCATGTCCGCTATTATCTCCCGACCGTGAGGCCCTGCGGCACACCCTCAGTCCGGCTACGGCGCCGCCTGTCGGCGGCGCTCGCCGCGCTCGCCGCCGGGGTGGCCGGCGTGGCCGCGGCGACGCCCGCGCAGCTGAGCATCTATTTCATCGATGTCGAGGGCGGGCAGTCGACTCTCATCGTGACGCCCGGCCGGCACTCCTTGCTCATCGACACCGGCTGGGCGGGCGATGGCTCGGGATTCCACCCGGGCGACCCGCGCGCGGCGCGCGATGCCAACCGCATCGTCGCCGCCGCACGCGACGCCGGCGTCTCGCGCATCGACTACCTCCTCATCACGCATTTCCATCCGGATCACGACGGCGGGGTGAGCGAGCTTGCGCAGCTCATGCCCATCGGGGTGTTCATCGACCACGGCGCGCCGGACCCCGCGGCCGGCAGCAACGTGCCGGAAACGGCGGCCGCGTTCGCCGCCTACGAGAGGGTGCGCGCCACGGGCACCGCACACCTCATGCCGCGCCCCGGTGCGCGGCTGCCGATCGCGGGAATCGAAGCGACCGTGGTGAGCTCAGCCGGCGCGACGCTGGCGCAGCCGCTGGCGGGTGCCGGACGCACCAACGCGTCGTGCCCGGCGCAGCCACCGGCGCCCCGCGACCCGTACGAGAATCCGCGCTCCACCGGCGTGCTCGTGCGCTACGGCGCGTTCCGTTTTCTGGACGTCGGCGACCTGAGCGGCGCGCCGCTGTACGCGCTCGTCTGTCCACGGGATCTCATCGGAGCGGTGGACGTGTATCTGGTCGCACATCACGGCGGACCCGACGTGGCCGATCCGGCAACCTTCGCCGCGTTCAAGCCGCGCGTCGCCGTCATGAATAACGGCGTGAGCAAAGGCGGGGCGCGCGTCACCTACGAGGCGCTGCACCAGGTGCCGGGACTTCAGGACGTCTGGCAGCTGCAGCGCTCCGCCGCCGCGGGCGATGCCAACTTCCCCGACGCCTACGTCGCCAATCTCGATGCGAGCCGCGCCTACTGGATCAAGCTCACCGCGCGCCGCGACGGCTCGTTCCGTATGTGGAATCCGCGCACCGGCGCCTGGCACGACTACGGTGCGCGTGATCTCAAGGCACGGTCGCGAGGCTCGCTTGCTCCAGTGCCTGATCGAGCGCCGGCAAATCCCGGCTGAGGATCGTCTGGTAGTCGGCATCGGCTGCCGCCACCTCGCCCTCGAGCGTCCTGAGATTTGCGAGCTGCGCCTCGGTCGGCGCGAAGTCGGCGCCGCCGGCGACGTCACCACCGCCGGTGCCGACCTCGGCGTTGAGCCAGATGAGATCGAGGTAGGCGCCGTCGGCCTCGATGAAGTACTTGTCGTCGCTGTCGCGCAGCGACCTGGACACGAGCTTCGATTCGGCGGCCGCCAGCTTCTGATCGAGGCTCTCGGCCGCCGCGAGCAGCTCGCGCTTGTGCTGCTCCTCGGCCGCGCCCGCCGCGCGCGGCGCCGCCGCGGCCGGCTCGCCCTCGCGCTCGTCGCCTTCCTCGGCGAGCGGCGCATCGTGGCGCGCGTGCGGCCGCGCCGGCCGCAGCATGGCCTCGATGACCTCGAGCTGCTTGCGCTGCCATTCGATGCGGTTGACGGTGTCGGCGACGTGCGAGATGTCGTCGCGGATCTCGAGGAGCGTGCGCACCGCGAGCTGGATATCGGCCTCCGATCCCGGGGCGCGCGGATCGGCCAGCACCGTGAGCGGCGCCGCGAGCGTTGCGCCGTCGACCTGCAGCCGTACCGAGTAGCTGCCCGGCGCCGCGATCGGTCCGACTTCCGCCGGGCGCGAGCCCCAGTGAGTGATGGGGCGCGAGTCCTCGTCGCGGAAGCGCGGCTCGTCCCAGACGCGCGGGTTGTCGGGGGCGACCGTGCGCAGCGCCACCAGGCGCGGCGACTCGTAGCGCAGGTCCCACCTGATGCGGTTGATGCCGACGACCGCATCCCTGGACTCGAGGTGGCGTATCACGTTGCCGCCGGCATCGAGGATGTCGAGCCGCACCGGGTCGCGCGGCTGCGCGGCGAGCGAGAAATTGATGGGTGCGGAGGCGTCGGCGACGAAGCGGTAGGCCGGGCGCGGCTCGTAGAGCACCACCGGCGCGCTGTTGCGCTGGCGGGCCTGCTGCTCGAGCGGCGTGATGTCATCGAGGATGTAGAGCCCGCGGCCGTAGGTCGAGACCACGAGGTCATGGAACTGCTTCTGCACTACCGCCCAGGTCACGGGCGAGGGCGGCAGCCCGTTGCGCAGCTGGCTCCAGTGCCCGCCGTCATCGAGCGAGTAGTAGAGGCCGTTGCCGATGCCCGCGAACAGCAGCCCGCGCGCGTTGGGGTCGTCGGTGACGGTGCGCACGTAGGAGAGCTCGTGCCTGGGCAAGTCGCTGCTGATGCGCTGCCAGCTCCTGCCGAAGTCGCCGGTCTTGAGGATGAAGGGATCGCGGTTGTCGTTGAGATGCAGATCGAGGCTCACGTAGGCGGTCGCGGCGTCGAAGCTCGAGGGTGCGATGCTGGTGACGATGCCGCCCGCCGGTACGCCCGCCACGCGGGGCGTCACGTTGACCCAGTGGGCGGCGCCGTCCTTCGTGTACCACACCTGGCCGTCGTTGGTGCCGGCCCAGATGAGGCCCTTCTGCAGCTTCGAGGGTGCGATCGCGAACACCACCTCGCCGTAGAACTGGCCGAGGTTGTCGCCGACGATGCCGCCGGAGGGCACGATGTGCGCGGGATCCCGGGTGGACAGGTCCGGCGATACCACCGTCCAGCTGTGGCCGGCGTCGCTGGTGCGGAAGATGACCTGGCAGCCGTAGTACACGGTGTTGTGATCGAAGGGATCCACCGCGAGCGGCGGCGTCCAGTGGCAGCGGTACTTGATGGCGTCGGGGGGCGAGTCGAGCGTGTGCTTCCAGGGACTCACCGAGTGCGCCTCGCGGTAGCGCGCGTCCCAGCGCGTCACCGTGTCGCCGTAGCAGGTCGCCCACACGACGTTCGGGTCCACCACGTCCGGAATCGTGAAGCCGGATTCGCAGCCTCCCATGTGGCGGTCCCAGCCTTCCTCGCCGCCGGCCGAGACGCTCGGGCCGCGCATGTTCCCGTCGTCCTGCATGTTGCTGTAGAAGTCGTAGGGAATCTGCTCGTCGACCGCGACGTGATACATCTGGCCGATCGGCAGCTGCACGCGGTGGAAGCCGCGCCCATGCACCGTGGTGATGATCAGGCCGCCGTCGTCGGTGATGACGAAGCGGTCGGGATTCGCGGGGTCGATCCAGATGTCGTGGGTGTCGCCGCCCCAGCGCACCTCGTGGAAGTTCTCCCCGCCATCGAGCGACTGGTGGAAGGAGCTGTTGGCGACCAGCACCTCGTTGTCGCTGCCGCTCGAGACCGCGATGCGGATGTAGTAGCCGGCGCGGCCGATGAGCGCGCGCTGCGAATTGACGCGCCGCCAGTCGCGGCCGGCGTTATCCGAGCGCCACACCGAGCCCTGATCGCGCGTCTGGATGAGCGCGTACAGGCGCAGCGAATTGGTCGGCGCGATGGCGACATCGATCTTGCCGAGCGGCGACTCGGGCAGGCCGTGCTTCTCGAGGTGCTGCCAGGTATCGCCGCCGTCGTGCGTGAGGTAGAGGCCGCTGCCGGGGCCGCCGCTGAATTCACCCCAGGTGTGCATCTCGACCTGCCACATGCCGGCGATCAGGGTGCGCGGGTCGTGCGCATCGAGCGACAGTCCCGAGCAGCCGACCTTCTCGTCCACGAACAGCACCCGCGTCCAGTGCTCGCCGCCGTCGGTGGTGCGGTAGACGCCGCGCTGCTGCTGCGGACCGGTGGTGCGCCCGAGCACGCAGGCGTAGACGATATCGGCATCGGTCGGATGCACGATGATGCGGCCGATGCGCCCGGACTCGGGCAGTCCCTTGAGGACCCAGGTGCGGCCCGCGTCGGTGGATTTATAGATGCCGTTGCCCATCACGTCGCTGTCGCGGATCACCCAGGCCTCGCCGGTCCCCGCCCACACGGTGCTGGTCGCCGACGGGGCCACCGCGAGCGCGCCGATCGCCGCGACGT
>Ga0335085_10010169_pt1 | contig 14082 bp, 10 predicted proteins | sample Lox_Sample_45_FD_206712 | JGI IMG/M metagenome (GOLD analysis project Ga0335085, IMG submission 206712) | Soil microbial communities from Loxahatchee National Wildlife Refuge, Florida, United States - Lox_Sample_4.5 | ecosystem: Environmental > Terrestrial > Soil > Wetlands | place: USA...
GAAACCGAAAGACGTGATGCTGCCGAACCTGAGCGGCGTCTCGTTCAAGGATGCTTTGACGGCTTTGCTTAAAACCCCACCTCCAAAGAATAATAAAGGCAAATGACTACACCAAATCCAGTTGGCAGACCATCGCTACCCGCGAAAGAAAAGCGTGGCAGATTCATTTCTACGCGGCTTTCTCCCGTCGAATATGAGAACGTTGAAAAAGCTATTGCCGCGTCTGGCGATACCAAGTCAGAGTGGGTCAGGAAAAAGCTGATTGCTGCCGCTCGCCGCGCTTAAAACTCCCATGGAAAATCACCATCGAATCGGCGGCGCGGTTGGGTGTGTCAAAGTCATAATCCCGCGCGGCCACCGGCACTATGCACTTCACGGATGCAGATAGTTTGCGTTGCCCAATGTTTATGCGGTTCAAACGTTACTGTTTGGCGCGCTTGTTTTTGCGTGCTTTAGGCTTGGGGGATTTGGCAGGCATTACAGGCTGGGCGACCCGCTTCAGTGCTTCTTCAAAGCTGATGCCGTGCAATCGTAAATCTTTCGTCTTTGCCATGGCGCGATGATACCACAAATCTTTTGCTGTCAAAAGGCGTTAGACTTGATTCAATGCGCTCATCAAAAAGCGAAAGGCAAAAACTGATGTTGCGCCCAAGCCCCTGCCGTCCACCAAGGACGTGCTCGCACCATTCCGAAAGGAGGTGGATAAACAGTTACCTCCGGTTTCGGAAATAGCGCAACTCGCTGCCCTTCTCTCGCATGGTCATGAGGTAAGAATCCCACACACACTCGTCTATTTGGCGAATCAATCAATTGCTCTTTGGGAAATCTGCGTACAACAGAGAGAAAGACGAATTGATATGCTTGCGCTTCATGCTCGGGCGGAATCTCTCGCGGAGGAAAGACGGAAGTTACCCCGTCCTAAGAAATTTCCAATTTCCATGGATATATTTTTACGCAGCGTGATGCCAAATAAAAGACCCGAGGATCGAGCAAAATGTCATAGGGAGTATGTCCGTCAAATGTTTCGAGATGAAATCCCAACCGAATCACTTATTGATGAGACTGTTGCCCGTGAGAGAAACGAGACTATTGGCAGTGAGGGAATATTCGATTTGAGAGCCGACGATTTCAGAAGGTTCTTAAAGGAATATGAATCCGATAATCGCCGCAACCGCGCACGAGCTGGAGCGGTTGCCTTGAAAAAGAAGCGCCAGAAAAATGCCCCGACCAAAGAAGCTTAACTTCCCAATTAATTTTGAAAGGTTGCTGGTTTTTGCGATGCCTCGCCAGCGGCCGGAAGACCGCGTTAGGTACTATCGGCTTTTTATTCGAGATTTTGCGTATCGTCCAAGCACGCTAAAAGCGTCAGAAGAGGAAATTCAAAAAAAACTCATTGAATCTCGGAAGTCCCAATTCGATGAGAATAGCGCAATCAATATTAAAAATTGGATAGCGATGTCGCTGACGCAATGGATAAGCGAATCTCGCCGGAATCGAGCTAGCAAAGCGGCACATGCACGCTGGAAAAAGAGAAAGTCAAAAAAGACTGCTTCCTAAGCTTGACACGATTTTTCCGCACCTATTTAGCACCAAGCATAATAAAACTTGCCCTAAGCAGAGCAAAACTTGCCCCGAGCATACGGAAACCCGTCCCAAGCATCCCGAAACTTGTCCCGAGCACTCTCCCTCCTGAACAATTGCATTTTTGCATTGTGATATTCGTATACGTGCGGACTAGAAAACCGCGTTGACGGCAATACATTTGAGAGACCGCCTTAGTTCCTGGTCGCAATGCGACACCCCAGCCGTGGGGATTTTCTAGCAGGGACAAAGGCGGTTTTCTTTTGGAAAGGTGACAAACGGAATGCTGATTCACATCTTGTTTTTAGAGATGCGAACATAAAAAAAGACCCGGACTGTAATCCGGGTCTCTAATCAATATCGGAAGCGGGAAGCGCAACCGAAATCCATAAGTGTCAACTGGACTTTCGGCCTTTTCTCCCCGCGCGTCAAACTAAATTCAAAAATTACCGAAAGGTGTTTTATGAAAAAGAATTTCTTTTGCCCAAAGTGGCCAAAAATTTCAACGCCGGTTGTGCTGCCAGTTAAGCGGGAGCATTGCCGTCCTGAGAAATTTAGGTCGCCGCGCAAAGACACAGGGAGAAGGCCATTGCGGCTCTAGTTCCCGGGCCCGGCGGAGAAATCCGCCGGGCATTTCTTTTCCAGCCTTCGTTTACGCATGAGCAAGCGTTGCGACTCACGGAATTTGATACGGCAGGGCGGGCAATAGTAAAACGTGCCTCGCGGTTTCCCGCAACGCGGACAGTTCCCTTTTGATCGCTGGCGATGTTGCCAAGCGGCTTGGCGTGAATGGTTGTGTTTACGCTGCCAGTACGCCGCCCGTTCTCGAATGCGTTTCCTTCGCCAGCGTTTTCGCGCCAGATAGCGCGGCAACTTCTCCTTTATCAGTCATTCAACCTGTTTTCCGGACGCGAGCAATTGCTTTCAATTTGCCGGACGGCGATACATCAGCCGCTTGCCAACAATCATCGGCACGAATGTCGTCATCCGTTGACCGTCCGAAACCTTGCGGGTATTCCAGCGAAACTCAAATTCGTTGGCGTATTTGGGAAGATGTTCGCGCGAGATGGAATGCCATGAACCGAACACTCCGCGTTTCATCAGGCTGAAAAAACTCTCGCACGTATTTACGTGGCTCACCGTGCCGTCGGCATTGTGCCGGGCATATTCGTATTTGCTATGGTTCACGCTGTCATGGCGTTTCCATTGCTTCAAAGGCTGGCGATAGGATGCATGCTCATCTGTATTTACAATCGCGTCTTTGCTCACGCATTCATGCAAAAACTTGCCAACATTTTTCATTGTCACGCTCGCAATAACGCGCGTTCGCGCTTGTCCATCACGTTCGATAATCGCAGCCAAAATTGTTTTGTTCTCCAGGCCACGCGCTCCGAAATAGCTCTCGTCCGCTTCGGCTACGTTGGCCAGAGGCGGAGCCGTTTTCAAATCTGTTCCCATGGCGAAGCGCAGTCGGTGCGCCATGAACCAAGCCGTTCGGTAGGCGACTCCTAGCATGCGCTGTAGCTGCTTTGCGCTCACGGATTTTTTGGCGTTGCAAAGAATGAACATGGCTTTTAGCCATGTGCTAATCGGGATGTGAGAATCTTCCAACACGGTGCCAACAGTAGCGGTGAAAGTCTTTCGACAAGCCGAACAGCAATACAGACCGGGACGCGCTTTGCATCGTGTCTCTTTGCGGGATTTGATTTTGTAAGCCTCATCGTGCTGGCAATGCGGGCAAATCGGTTTGCCATCCGGCCAGCGCATTTTCTCAAAAAGCTTTCGCGCTTTGGTTTCGCTGTTGAAACGATTGCAAAGCGAAATCAAATTCAACTCCTCGGCATCGAATTGCTTTTTCATGTTGACTATTTGTGACACACAATGTATCCATCGTCAAGACATTTTGTGACACATTTAGTATGAGCAAAGACACCAAGATGGGCAGACCGGCATTACCTGAAAAAGAGAAGCGCGCCAAATTCATATCCACCAGGATATCCCCGGATGAGTACCGGGATATCCAAAAGGCGATCAAAGCGTCCGGGGAGGCAAAAACTGAATGGGTGCGCCAAAAGCTATTGGCTGCCGCTAGGCGGGGTTAACTCTTGACCATGGGGGTCTTTTGGGCGGTAATTCGCCCATGGACATTCCCAAATTCAAGACCATCGCCAAAGGCACCAATATCGAAATCAAAGGCCCACGGGGAACATTCAATCTTTTCACCCTCAGGACAAGCCGGGGCAGTGACCGGCAGAAATATCACCTTCAGATTGAAGGTATTTGCCCCGAAGAGATGCAGTTCTCCGATCAATGTTATGTATTTTATGAAGGGGCAGAACTCGGGGCGCATTTTTCACGATGCGAAAAAACGAGCGATGAGAATAGTTGGTATGGAACATTCCAAACCATTATTCCGGTACCAAGCTTTTGGGAATAAAGCTTAATACTTCCTTTATTTGAGCGGTGGGGCCTTTTATCATCGCTTCTCCATTTCGGATTGTGATTTCTCCAATCACGAATCCGGCGACATCCTTAATTTCAATAACGGCATCCATTTCCAAACTGCATCTGTCAAGTGCATAGTCCCGCGCGGCCACGGGCTTATATATCTCCCAAACCCACTTTCCTTCAAATGGCCAAATAGCCAATAAAATCATTGGTTTTAGGGGTTTGGGCGGCGTCGGTTAAAAGCGGGAGGTGGCGTTCCTGACACGTTGGTTTCTCCTGTATTGCCATGGGAATTTCAAACTCGAACTTTGGCCCCGAAAATCACCTCGCTTCATTCCCCCGCTTGCCCCATGGGTCGGAAGATACTCGCTTTGCTCGCCGCGCTTCGCGCGAAAGTGACGGGTTGAATGGATTATCCACCCGGGGTAGCCCTCTCGGAATCGGGCAACCTCGGGCTGAGTTCCTCGACACCTTTGGTGTCGTCATTATACGCGCTACGCGCGGAACTAAGATTTTGTGATTGAGAATTATGAACGTCACTTGCCTAACACCACACTAGCCTCTGTGTGGGAGGAACTGGCTAAAGTAGAGATGGTGCTGCTTGCAGCGCCTGGCGATTTTACGGTGATATCGTTCGGGAATCGTCCTTTTTCCCTCCCTTTCGGAGAAATTTCTACAATGCATTGACACCGGACTTTGAGTCGAACAAGCTCCGGTGAGGGATTGGTCCTGGGGGAGTGGTTTTCATCCAAACATTTTTATGAAGCAAAATTCCTTTTCTCGTGTGATGGTGGCCAGTTTTGTGGCGGGTTTTTCCCTCTTGAGTGGCGAAATCTTTGTCGCCTCTGCTGATGTTTTCACCATTGACCCGACTCAGAGTTCTCTCACCCTTTCCGGCAGCATTCTTGGAAATACATTCACACCGCAGGGAACGGGAAGTATGACCACCATTTACGACGGCACGATTCAGGTCGCGCAAACGCCGGACACGATTCAATTCACGGGACAGAGCGTGATTACAGCGCAAACGAATGGGAGTTGGAAGCCGCTGGCCGGCGGAGGCAACGGCAGCGCTCCGGCCGATTACGGGGCCGTCGCGAGTAGCATCGTGGGGACGGTTAACGCCGCCCTCCGCTCGATCCTGCTGGATGTCACGAGTCCCCCCATCGCCGTTACGAACGGTCAGTTTGATGCGAGCGGCTTGACGTTCCTGTTTCCTGCCAGCGCAACCAGTGCGATTGACTACCGTTCTTCAATCGCTTCCGGTTCCAAGCTTGCAACCGGCAACGGCGCCAACAACGTGGCGGCTCTCTCCACCATAACAACCGCCGGCAATGTTCAAACGCTTACGATTGGAGTGAATGTTCAATTTACGTTCTCGTTGATTAATTCCGGCGATACAATCGTGAATGTAGTGGGGCAAATTGTGGCTACCAACAGTCCCAGTGTCGTCGCGCCAGTGGTGTTGCAATCTCCCACGGTGAGCAACCAGGTGGTGACCTTACAGTGGCAAAGCCCGGCGGGACAAACCTATCAGGTGTTATCCTCTTCAAATTTGGCGACCTGGCAAACAAACGGCCCAGACGTAACTTCGGCCTCGACTAACTACACCTGGACCACGACGAATCCGGCGCCGAAAGCATTTTATCGTCTCGCGCATTAATGAGCAGCGGACACCCCTTTTTCGAAGAGCTTCACCCGAATCCAGTCCGCCGCCGTTTTGACTTTCGCTTTTTCGGTGGCCAACCAGGACCAGATGAAAGTGTAAAAAATGAGAACCGACCCTTTTCCGATAGCGGCGTTTTTAATAACTCCTGAGGGAGATTTCAACTATCCGGCGGCGTTATTCTCTCTCTTCATCGCGTTCGGTATATCGGGCTTGATCCTTGGACTTATTCGAGCGTTCAAGCGCGGAAGCATTTTGCTGTCTTTGGTTGGCCCTCGCGGAGGTGCCGTAGGAAAGTACTATATTGAACGCCAAAAGAACCCGGTTGGTTTTTGGTTTGTCGTTGTTATCTATTGTCTAGGAATGCTGTTATTAAGTGCTCTGGCTATTGCCTTCTGTTTCGGCCTATTTCGGTCAATGGGACGGTGAAAACTCTGGAAGAGTAATGAATAAGCAACCAACAGCATGGCAAATGCCACCTGTTTTTATGTCGGCTGAGAACCAGGCGATGAAGATACTCGCTTTGCTCGCCGCGCTGCGCGCGAAAGTGACGGGTTGAATGGATTATCCACCCGGAGTAGCCCTCTCGGAATCGGGCAACCCCGGGCTGAGTTCCTCGACACCTTTGGCGTCGTCATTATGCGCGCTATGCGCGGAACTGAGATTTTGTGATTGAGAATTCATCCGAACGTCTCAACACACGGGCCACCCACATCCAGTGCTGTCCTCGTGAACCTTGGAAACAGGATGCTCATCACCAACCGCTTCCTGCTGCGAACATTTTGGAAGCTCACCCCTTCTCCACATCGTCCCCATTGTGGGCCTGCAACGGCAGTTTCAGCGTAAACGCGGCTCCTTTCCCGGGCCCGTCGCTGTGCACGGTCAGTGAGCCGCCCATTTCCCTGGCGGCCAGGGCGCTGTTGTGGAGGCCGAAGCCGTGGCCGCCTTTGCGGGTGGTGAAGCCGTGGTTGAAAATGCGCGTCAGGTTTTCGGGCGGGATGCCGACGCCGTTGTCCGTGACGGTAATCCGCACCGAGTCCTCCCCGTTGGCGATCTGCAGCTTTAATTCCTTGTCCTGCTGTCCGGAATCAACGCACGCCTGTTTCGCGTTGCGGATCAGGTTGACGAGGATCTGCAAAACCTTGTGCCGCTCGACGGTGAGTGTCGAGGTCGGGTGGTAGTCGCGCACGATGTGGATGTGATGCCGTTCCAGCGCCGAGGCATTCATCCGTATCGCATCTTCCAGGAGGTCGGCGGGCTGCACTTTTTCCGTGACGCCGGCAATCTTCGCGTAATTCTGCTGCATCGCCACGATGTTCTTGATGTGCTCGATGTTTTTCTGGAGCGATTGCAATTCGCGAATGGCCTCTTTCTGCTCGCCGGCCAACTGGTCCGCAAGCGAACTGAAGTATCCGAAGACCTGTTTGCCTTTGGGGTCATTGGTCAGGAATTCGCCCAGGTTCTCCTTGTGCTCGTTCAACAGCGCGGACACTTTGCCCAGGAACGGAATTTTGGATTGCTTCATGTTTTCCGTGAGCACGCTGGCGGAGACATTCACGCTGTTGAGGACGTTGCCGACGTTGTGCAGGACGCTGGTGGCGACTTCCGCCATGCCGGCCTGATGGGAGATTTCCACGAGTTCGCGATGGACGCGGTCGACTTCGGATTCCATGCGCCTGCGCTCGGCGATTTCATTTTCGAGCTTGGCTTTTTTCCCCTCCAATTCCGCCTGGACCTGCATGCGCTGCTCGATTTCGCGCGAGAGCGAGGCGGTCCGTTCCGCGACTTTTGATTCCAAGAGGGCCCGGTTCTGATGCAATTGCCGGACGCGCACGCTGTAGATGCCGAGCAGGAACAGGCAAACGGTCCCGACGCAGAAAAAGTAAAACCAGGTGGTCTGGTAATATTGCGGCTGCAGTTCAATCTCTATGGAACTGCCGCTGTTGTTCCAGACGCCATCGGCGTTCGCCGCAATGACGGAGAACGTGTAGCGCCCCGGCTTCAAATTCGTGTAGAGCGCCAGATGCCGGTTGCCGGCCTTCACCCAATTTTTGTCATAACCCGCCAGACGGTAGCGAAACTGCACTCTTTGGGGGGCGATATAACTGAGCCCATTGTAGTCGAATTCCAATTGGCCGTCGCCGGGCGGCACGATGATTTTTTTGTCCAGCGGAAATTCCCTGCCGTTGGCGAGCAGGCGTTCGATGTGCACGGGCGGCGGAACGGAATTGGTGAGGATATGCGCCGGATCAATCATGACCACGCCATCCGGACCGGGAAACCAAATCCGCCCGTCCGTGCTTTTGCAGCCGACGCGTTCCTGCGTGGTCTTGTCCGAGACTTTGACCGATTCCACGCCGTCGAACACGGAACACGGCACGAATTCAGCGAGGCCGTCGGCGAAATCATTGATGTCGCGCCTGGCGACGCGCGAGACGCCGCGGCCTGAATCAATCCAGAGATTTCCGCGGTCATCCGGCACGATTGAGAAAATATTGTTGTCGAACAAGCCATCCTGCCGGTTGATGACCCGGATGTGATTGCGTTTCAGGCGCACGATTCCCGACATCGATCCCGCCCAGACGGTGCCTTCCTGGTCTTCGGTGATGGTCAATACGCTCGGTTCGGGGAGGCCCTCGCTCGTCGACCATTGCTGCCAGCCGCCGTCCTTTACGCGGAAGATTCCATTGACAGTTGCCACCCAAATCGCGCCGTCGCGCCCCGAAGTCATGTTCAAAATCCATCCAAACTGCGGCGGTTGGTTGGTGGTGAAATGATAGGGGGTAAAATAATCCCTTCCCGCGCGATACAGGTCTCCGCCCGCCGAGACGACCACGCCCTGCTCGTCTTCCGCCATGCCAACGACCATGTTTGGCGCGGTGTGTTTCGCCATCACTTCTCCGCCCGCCATGATCACCAGATCGCGGGTGACGTTCACCAGATAAAGGTCTCCATCCCTGGCCTCATACGCGCGTTTGACGTAGGGATTCGGAAGATTGGTGAAGGTGGCATAAGTCTTCGTGGCGGGATCGAAATGAGTGACGCCACCGCTGCTGGTGATCCACACGCCGCCTTCGCGCGCGGGCGCCACGGAAATCGCCTCGCGCACGCGCGGGTTGTCGGAGGCGCGCTGGCCCGGAAATTTTACGTCGGAAATCTGCGTGATGCCATCGCGCGTGCCGAGCCACAAGCTGCCTTCCTGGTCCTCGACAATGGCGTTCACCGAATCGTTCGCAAAGCCGTCCGTGTCCTTGAAAAAATCAAATTGCCCGTATTGGTAACGAATCAAGCGGCTGCCGATCGTTCCAATCCACAGAACGCCGTGCCGGTCCACGAGCAAGGCGCGGATGTCCGCGGCCAGCGGGGGGATCTCGCGCCGTTTCAATTCCGGGGTATAGCAATAGAGTCCGAAACTTGTCCCCACCCACAATTGCCCGCTCAAATCCTCGGCGACACATTGAACGAATGTCTGGTCCAGATCGGGGTCGGAAAGTTTTGTGATGGCGCCCTTTTCCCAGCAGTAAAGGCCCTGGTTCGCGGTGCCAAACCAAACGCGGTCCTGGCGATCCTGGTAGCCGCAAAAAATATTCAAGGCGAGGTTGGTGGATAATTCCGGGAATGAAAAAGTCTCCATTTCGCCGGACGGTTTGATCCTCGCGGCCTTATTTTCCGCCGCCACCCAAACTGAACCATCCTCGCTCTCAAAGACGGAACGCACATTCAATCCCGGCTCTTTCGGGTTGCGCAGTGAAAAGGAATGGCCGTCGAAAAATCCAAGTGAACTGTGCTCCAGCCCGACCCACAAACCGCCGGAATTTCCGGGCGCGAGGGTGGTCACGCGGCTGTTGCGGACCTTGGCTACCGAGTGCAGATCGCACAGCTCGAAATCCACTCCGTCGAAACGCAGCACGCCCGCGGCCGTGCCGAACCAGAGGTAACCATCCTTCGACTGCGCGATGGCATTGATGCCATTTGCCTGAAGACCATCCTGACGCGTCCACGTGCGGCAATTGTATTGCCAGAGTTCTCTCGTGGGATCCAATGCGAGGGCGCGGTCAACGAGAAACAGTTGCAGCAAGAAGACGCCGGCGAGCAGCATCGGCCGGAGCCAAAGCTGTTTTTTCTCCCCGTTCATGCGCGATGGTTTCATCGCTCAAAATCTGAAGGCGTCCTTCCCCGATTGTTTGCCTGCGATGTTGCTGGTGGACATTGTTTGATGTTTGCAGTGCGGTGCGGGGATGGATTTCCCCCGCGCACGGAACCATTGCTGCAAAATGGCGGCCAAACTGCAGGCATAGGGGTGCACACACATTTGAAATGCGTGTGCCGATTGGCCAAACCGAGCAATCGACGCCTTCCTGCGCACCGGGCGCCAACAACCCATTTCCTTATCGGCAGGCGGGACAACGACTTGAGCGAAGAAAGCTATCTAAAACAGTGAATTTTGGTTCTGAAAAGACGGCTGAAATTCAATCGCAGATATATCCAAGGCCGGCTGCGTTCTTTAAAAACTGCGCCAACTCGGGCTCGTTGATTTTTTTATCGAAGACGAGCTTTCGGCTGCCCTTGTTGCAAATCACGAGGAGATAATGCCCCTTCCGCAGAGCTTCGAGCAACAGCCAGCCGCCAACCCCGCCGAACAACAAAAACCCAGCCTCCCATCGCAGAAAAGTCACGCCGTTCGCGATGAACAAACGCAAGCCGACCAGGCCGAGGCCCAGCAGCACCACGCCAGCGATGCCTTGCACGAGCGGTCTCTCCGCGCGCGAACCGGTTTTGATTTGGATGCGCTGAATTTCTTCGCGCGGAACAAAAACAACACGCCGCTTGCCGCTGAATTCGGATACTCCTTTTTTCGAAAAAGTGATATTGAGATACGAAACCTGCTCTGCATCAGAAACTGTATTGGCATCACTCATCAACGACGCGTCAAACCTTGCTTGCCGGCCATTTCAATGTCGAGCGGAATCTCCACAATGACAGGCACACCGTGCCACGGCGTCCGCACGCCAGCAGAGTGGGAACCGGCACCGAGACGGTGCGGGAACTCGCAGGCGAGGACGCCTGCGCTACGCTCTGGTCCAAAAATGACTTTGTCCTCCGCGCACCCTCGTTTACCCTGCCTCGCCGATGGAATTGCCGCCCTTAACTCCGAGCACTCTTTACCTGGTTGCCACGCCCATCGGGAACCTCGAGGACATCACCCTCAGAGCGCTGCGCGTTTTGAAGGAGTGCGATGTCGTGGCCGCCGAGGACACACGCCATTCAGGCCAACTGCTCAAACATTTCGGCATTTCCAAACCGCTGCTCAGCTATTTCCAATTCAACGAAGCGAAACGCAGCGAGGAAATCATCGAGCGGCTGCGTCGTGGCGAAAAAGTGGCGCTGGTGACAGACGCCGGCAGTCCCGGCATCAGTGATCCTGGCGAACGGGTGGTCAAGGCTACCCTCGCCGCGGGCTTTCGCGTTGAAGCTGTGCCCGGGCCGAGCGCACTCGTCGCGGCGGTCACGGCGAGCGGGTTGCCGACCGAGGAATTCCATTTCATCGGCTTCCTGCCCCACAAATCGGGCCAGCGTAGAAACAAATTGGAATCGCTGAAGGCCTTCGACGGAACACTGGTGCTCTACGAATCGCCTTATCGCGTTGAGAAATTGCTGGGCGAATTGAACGAAGTTTTTCCTGGGCGTCAAATCGTCCTTGCGCGGGAACTCACTAAAAAGTTTGAGGAATTTTTACGCGGCACGCCGGAGGAGCTTTTGGCCATCACGCAAAAGCGGTCGCTTAAGGGGGAGTTTGTGGTGTTGGTTGGGCCGCAACCAACGGCATGAAATCTTTGTAAACGCGCAGAGCATTATTTTCGGGGGGGCCGGAGGCCGGCCATCGCTTTGCTGACGTTTTCGGAACGGATTCACGCTCTGCGGATTTCCAATCCGCGACACAGCAGGCTACCAGCCTGCGCTACACGAGAGCGTGGGGATCTGGAGCATTCACTCCACGGAAAACCATTTGAGTTCAAACGCATGCAGAGGCACAGTGACCGGGATGAAAAGAACGCTTTTTCTCCTGGGGGCCATTTTTGCCATGAATACCTTCGGAGCCGCGCCGGACATTTATCACGAGGGTTGGATTGACCTGAATAAAAACGGCATGAAGGACGTTTACGAGGATCCCACCCAGCCCGTGGAGAAACGCGTCGACGATTTGCTCATGCAAATGACGCTCGAGGAAAAAATCGGGCAGCTTCATCAAACGACCTACGACGTCGGCGCGGAAAAAATCTACAAGGACCAAATCGAACGCGGCGATATGGGCTCTTTCTTCGGAGGCGGAGAAATTATTGAGACGCCCATTCATCGCAACGCGCTTCAGCATATTGCTGTCGAAAACACGCGGCTGGGTATTCCGCTGATTTTTGGACACGATGCCATTCACGGTTTTCGCACGATTTTTCCGATTCCGCTGGGCGAGGCGTGCGCGTGGGAACCGGAGCTTTTCGAGCGCACGCAGCGCATTTCCGCGCGCGAGACATCCGCCGGCGGCAATGATTGGACTTTTGCGCCGATGGTGGATCTCGGCCGCGACCCGCGCTGGGGGCGCATTGCGGAGGGTTTTGGCGAGGACCCCTACCTCGGCTGCCTTTACGCCGCCGCGAACGTGCGCGGGTTCCAGGGCACGAACGTGGCCGATCCCGAGCGCGTCGTCGCGTGCGTGAAACATTATGTCGGCTACGGCGCGGCGGAGGGCGGGCGCGATTACAACACGACCGAAATTTCCGAATACACGCTGCGCAATTTTTATTTGCCGCAATTCAAGGCCGGCATCGATGCCGGCGCGTGGACGTTGATGAGCGCGTTCAATTGCCTGTCCGGGTTTCCGGCCACCGCGAATCGCCATGTGCTCAATGATATTTTGCGCGACGAATGGCACTTCCGGGGATTTGTTGTTAGTGATTACCAGGCGGTTGAGCAACTCATTCCTCACGGCGTCGCGGCGGATGCGGATGAAGCCGCGCGCATTGCGATCACGGCTGGTGTGGATATGGAAATGGTTTCCAGCAATTACGAGACGCTTCCGCAACAAATCCAGGAGGGCAAAGTCTCGCAGGCCACCGTCGATGAAGCGGTGCGGCGCATTCTGCGTGTGAAATTTGTGAAGGGCCTGTTCGACAGGCCTTACGCCGATGAAACGCGCTACAAAGACGCCTATTTGAAGGCCGACGCGCTTGTGCTCGCCGAGGAAGCCGCCGCCAAATCGTGCGTGCTTTTGAAAAATGAAGACGACGCGCTGCCGATTTCGAAGAAGACCAAAAAGGTCGCGCTCATCGGGCCGCTGTCCGATGCGCCCGGCGAAATGCTTGGTTGCTGGGCCTCGCGCGGGCGCCCGCGGGATGCCGTGTCGTTGGCGAACGGAATTCGTGGAAAGCTTGCCGCCGGCTCAAAACTCACCGTCACGACCGGCTGCAACATCACAAATAACGTCGCGGACATCCCTGCCGCGGTGTCCGCCGCAAAGGCTGCCGATGTTGTCGTCCTCGCGCTGGGTGAACCGCGTGACTGGAGCGGCGAGAGCAAGAGCCGCACGCATCTCGGCGTGCCGGGACGCCAGATGGAATTGTTCAACGCCATCGTCGCCACCGGCAAACCTGTCATTGTCGTGCTCTTCAACGGCCGGCCGCTGACGATTCCCGAAATCAACACGAACGCCGCCGCGATCCTTGAAGCGTGGCATCCCGGCGTGGAGGGCGGCAACGGCGTGGCGGATGTTTTGTTTGGCGACACGGATCCTTCAGGCCGTTTAACCGCTTCGTTCCCCTACGATGTCGGCCAGATACCGATTTATTACGATCATTTCAACACGGGCCGTCCCGGTGTTGGCGAGTACAAGGGCAATTATGTCGATGCGCCCATCACGCCGCTTTATCCGTTCGGCTACGGGTTGACCTATACGAAGTTCGAATACGGCAAAGTCGAAGTCAGTCCGGAAAAATTAAATATGAGCGGAACACTGACCGCCAAAGTCGAGGTGAAAAATACCGGATCGCGCGCCGGGACAGAGGTGGTGCAACTCTACATCCGCGACATCGCTGCATCCGCCGGCCCACGGCCCGTGCGCGAATTGAAGGGCTTTCAAAAGATCAAACTGGAGCCCGGCGAATCCAAAGATGTGACCTTCACTCTTTCCACCCATGACCTTGGTTACTTCGACACGGCCGGTCATTGGCTCGTGGAACCCGGGAAATTTCAATTGTGGATTTGCAAAGATTCCGCGTCCGGCAAGCCGGTGGATTTTGAACTGCAATAACTCACAAGTGACTCCGCACTCACAGCGCGTGCAAAACGCCTTCCGGCCCTGCGTTTATGACCGGCGTCGAACCAATAAATGCGCT
>Ga0335085_10010170_pt1 | contig 14082 bp, 12 predicted proteins | sample Lox_Sample_45_FD_206712 | JGI IMG/M metagenome (GOLD analysis project Ga0335085, IMG submission 206712) | Soil microbial communities from Loxahatchee National Wildlife Refuge, Florida, United States - Lox_Sample_4.5 | ecosystem: Environmental > Terrestrial > Soil > Wetlands | place: USA...
CCCCACTACCAGAATCAGGCCCTGTGAACATAGACCTGTTCCTCTTGATCATTGTCGTGGTCACGGCATTGGCCTTCGACTTCACCAACGGCTTTCACGACACGGGCAACGCCATGGCGACCTCCATCGCCAGCGGCGCGCTGAAGCCCAAGACCGCGGTCGCCCTGTCCGCAGTCCTCAACCTGGTGGGCGCGTTCATGTCCACCGCGGTCGCAGCCACGATCGCCAAGGGTTTGATCGACGGGCACATCGTGACGCTGGAACTAGTGTTCGCCGGCCTGGTCGGCGGCGTCGTCTGGAACCTGCTGACCTGGCTCCTCGGTATCCCCTCGAGTTCCTCGCACGCACTGATCGGCGGCATCGTCGGTGCCACGATCGCCGCGGTGGGCGCGCATGGGGTGCTCTGGAAGGGCCTGGTTTCCCACGTGCTCATTCCGGCCGTCGTCGCCGCGATCCTGGCCATCGCCGTTGGGGCGATCGCGACCTGGCTGGTCTACCGGATCACCCGCGGCGTCCCGACCGACCGCACCGAGGCCGGGTTCCGGTACGGACAGTGGGGCTCGGCGTCGCTGGTCTCCCTGGCGCACGGCACCGGCGACGCGCAGAAGACGATGGGCATCATCTTCCTGGCGCTGATGTCCTACGGGGCGATCAGCAAGAGCGCGTCGGCGCCGCCGCTGTGGGTCATCGTCTGTTGCGCCGTGGCGATGGCGGCGGGCACCTACCTGGGCGGCTGGCGCATCATCCGCACCCTGGGTAAGGGTCTGGTCGAGATCAAGTCGCCGCAGGGCATGGCCGCCGAGTCGTCCTCGGCCGCGGTCATTCTGCTGTCGACGCACTTCGGCTACGCGCTGTCGACGACGCAGGTTTGCACCGGTTCAGTGCTGGGCAGCGGGCTGGGCAAGCCCGGCGGCGAGGTGCGCTGGGGCGTGGCCGGCCGGATGGGGGTCGCGTGGCTGGTCACGCTTCCGTTGGCCGGGCTGGTCGGGGGGGTCACGTACGAGATCGTGCATCAAATCGGCGGCTACCCCGGCGCCATCATCGGCTTCGGGCTGCTGGTCGCGGTCTCCGTCACCATCTATGTGCGGTCGCGCAAGATCAAGGTCGACCACAATAACGTGAACGCCGAATGGGAGGGCAGCCTCACCGCCGGTCTCGAAAGCTCCGACGAGCACAAACCGCCCTCCGATACGGGGCCCACGGCAGGCACCGGGGCGTCACCCCGGTCCACCTCCGAAGGCGACACCGTGATCGCGGGGAACGCCTGATGAGCCACTTAAGCGACTGGTTCAACTTTGAGGCGTCCCTCAAGATCCTGTTCTTCAGCATGCTGGCCGGTGGGGCGCTGCCGGCGCTGTTCGCGCTTGGGCTTCGGTTGCATGCCGTCGGAGGTGGGCAGGTGGCCATCGACGGTGGCGAGCCACACAAGAATCCGGTGCTCTTGACGATCGCCTGGGCGATCTACGGGTTGGTAATCGCGGTGATCATCCTCGCTCTGGCGTACATCGCCCGCGACTTCATCGCCCACCAGACCCACTATCCCTTCCTGGGTGCCAAAGTTAAGTAGCATTGGATCGTCGTCCTCCAGATTGCCGACCCCCCTCGTGGAGTGGAGAGCAAAGTGAACCGATTCCTTAGCTCGGTTGTCTCGTGGCTGCGCGCGGGCTACCCCGAGGGCGTGCCGCCGACCGACACGTTCGCTTTACTCGCCCTGCTGTCTCGCCGGTTGACCAACGACGAAGTCAAACTCGTGGCTAAAGAGCTGATGCAGCGCGATGAGTTCGACAAGGTCGATATCGGGGTGCTGATCAGCAAGCTCACCGACGAGTTGCCGACGCCGGAGGACATCGAGCGGGTGCGGACGCGGTTGGCCGCCAAGGGCTCGCCGCTCGATCAGCCCCGCGACAACGGAGAGCACGCATAGCCGTTCTGCGTGCGCTCAGCGTTGCGCCGGGCTCCGCCGCCGCGTTGTTGCTGCCCGCGCTGGAACGGGTGCTGGACGGCCGCGACCCCGCACTGGTGGCGGTGGCGGCCGGGCACGAACCCGACCCGGCGCTACGAGTGGGTGACCAGGTCGACGACGACGTGGCCCTGGTGGTGACGACGTCGGGAACCACCGGCACACCCAAGGGCGCCCTGTTGACCGCGGCCGCACTGACTGCGAGCGCGTCGGCGACCCACGATCGTCTCGGCGGGCCGGGCAGCTGGCTACTGGCCCTGCCGCCCTATCACATCGCCGGGATACAGGTGCTGGTGCGCAGCGTGCTCGCCGGTTCGGTGCCCGTCGAGCTGGATGTCTCCGGCGGGTTCGACATCGCCGAATTGCCCGGCGCCGTGCGGCGATTGGGCTCTGGTCGGCGGTACACGTCGCTGGTGGCCGCGCAACTGGTCAAGGCGCTCACCGACCCGGCGTCGGCGGCCGCGCTGGCCGAACTGGAGGCGGTGCTGATCGGCGGCGGGCCCTTGCCGCGGCCCGTCCTGGAGGCCGCCGCGGCGGCCGGCATAGCGGTGGTCCGCACCTACGGCATGAGCGAGACGGCGGGCGGCTGCGTTTACGACGGTGTCCCGCTGGACGGGGTCCGGCTGCGCGTGCGCGCCGATGGCCGCATCATGCTCGGCGGCGCCACCCTGGCCAAGGGCTACCGCAACCCGGTCGATCCCGACCCGTTCGCCGAGCCGGGCTGGTTCCGCACCGACGACCTTGGCGCGGTGGACGATTCGGGCGTGCTGAGGGTGCTGGGCCGCGCCGACGACGCGATCAGTACGGGCGGGCTGACGGTGCTGCCGGGGCCCGTCGAGGCCGCGTTGTGCACCCACCCCGCCGTCAGTGACTGCGCCGTTTTCGGACTTGCCGACGACCGGCTGGGCCAGCGGGTGGTCGCCGCGGTCGTGGTGAGCGACGGCTGCCCGGCCCCGACGCTGGACGCGCTGCGCGACCACGTTGCGCGCACGCTGGACGCCACCGCCGCGCCCCGCGAGGTGCACATCGTCGGCGCCCTGCCCCGCCGCGGCATCGGCAAGGTGGACCGCCGCGCGTTGGTGCGCCAGTTCGGGGCCGATCAATAGGCTGGTCGATCGTGAGGGTTGCGCGCCGGGAGGTGGTCGCGGTAGCGGTCGCGGCGGTCCTGGTGGCCGCCGCGTTCGTGCTGCCGCGGTTATCGCTGGGCGTCACTCCGCTGCTACGGGCGGGCCCGGAGCGGTTCGCCAGGTATGCCGGCGCCGCACCTCTCTTCGGCTATTGGGATGTCCATGTCGGCTGGGGCACGGCGCCGGCGATCCTGCTCGCGCTGGCCGCCGTATTGTGGGGACCGGTTGTCGCACAACGGCTTTCGTGGCGGATGCTGACGTTGTGCAGCTGGGCCACCGCGTGCGCGTGGGCGTTTGCGCTGGCGATGATCGACGGCTGGCAGCGCGGCTTCGCCGGCCGGTTGACGACCAAGGACGAGTATCTGTCTGAGGTGCCGGGCCCCGACATCGCGACGATGCTGCGCAGCTTCGCCGGCCGGATCCCCGACTTCCGCCCGCACTCCTTCCCCACTCACGTGTCCGGGCATCCGCCCGGTGCGCTGCTGACGTTCGTTTGGCTGGACCGCATCGGCCTGCACGGCGGCGCCTGGGCCGGGTTGCTGTGCTTGCTGGTCGGCTGCAGCGCCGCGGCGGCGGTGGTGATCGCCATCCGCGCGCTGGCCGACGAACAGACCGCGCGGCGGGCGGCGCCGTTCGTCGCGGTGGCACCGACCGTGATCTGGGTGGCGGTCTCCGGCGACGGCTACTTCGCCGGCGTCGCGGCATGGGGTATCACGCTGTTGGCTTTGTCGGTGCAGGGCAAGGTTCGGTTGCCGGCGCTGGTGGCCGCCGGGGCGGGCCTGCTGCTGGGCTGGTCGGTCTTCCTCAGTTACGGCCTGGTCCTGCTTCTGCTGCCGGTAGTGGCAGTGCTGGTGTCCCGTGGTGACTGGCGGGCGTCGCTGCGGACGCTCGGCCCGGCCGCGCTGGCCGCGCTACCAGTGGCGGTGATCTTCGCCGTGGCGGGGTTTTCCTGGTTCGACGGTTATCTCCTGGTGCGGGAACGCTATTGGCTGGGGCTGGCCGGGTATCGCCCGTTCCAGTACTGGTGGTGGGCGAACCTGGCGTGTGCGGTCTGTGCGATCGGGCTGGGCAGCGTCGCCGGTCTCAGCCGGGTCTTCGACGGGGCTGCCATCCGTGCGCGATCCGGTTTCCACCTGTTGCTGCTGGCGATGCTGGCCGCCATCGCCTGCGCCGATTTGAGCATGATGAGCAAGGCCGAGACGGAACGGATCTGGCTGCCGTTCACCATCTGGCTCACCGCGGCGCCCGCCCTGCTGCCGCTCAAGTCGCACCGGCTGTGGCTGGCGCTCAACGCCGCCGGGGCCCTGCTCCTGAACAGCATCATCCTCACGAACTGGTAGGCACACATGGAAGACGAGCAACCAGCGCTGGCACGTCGACTCGGCACGACGGACGCCGTCGTGATCGGGCTCGGTTCGATGATCGGCGCCGGGGTGTTCGCGGCGTTCGGCCCGGCCGCCCGGGCGGCCGGCGCCGGTCTGCTGATCGGGCTGGTGCTGGCCGCGGCGATCGCCTATTGCAACGCCACCGCGTCGGCCCAACTGGCAGCGGTCTATCCGACCTCGGGGGGCACCTACATCTACGGGCGGGAACGTCTGGGCCCGTGGTGGGGCTTCATCGCGGGGTGGGGGTTTGTGATCGGCAAGACCGCGTCCTGCGCGGCGATGGCCCTGACGTTTGCCAGTTACGCGGTGCCCGGGCCCTGGTGGTTGCAGCGCATCGTCGCGGTCGCGGCCGTGCTGGCGCTGGGCGCGCTGAACTACCGTGGGGTCACCAAAACCGCGATGCTGGCCCGAATCTTGGTGGCGTGCACGCTGATTACCCTCACTGCGGTGGTCGTGGGGATCGCGATCGCCACGCCCTGGACCCAGTTGCCGCCGCAGTTCGGCGGCTGGCCGGCTGCCCCGGTCTACGGCGTTCTGCAGTCGGCGGGGCTGCTGTTCTTCGCATTCGCCGGCTATGCGCGGATCGCGACGATGGGCGAGGAGGTCCGCGACCCGGCCCGCACCATCCCCAAAGCGATCAACCTCGCGCTTGCGATCGTGGTGGCGGTCTATCTGGTCGTCGGGGTCGCCGCGCTGCTGGCCGCGGGCCCGGACCGGCTCGCCCACGCCGCGGCGCCGCTGGCCGAAGCGGTGCGCGCCGTCGGTGCCGCGCCGCTGGTGCCGGTGGTGGCGGTCGGTGCCGCGCTGGCCAGCCTGGGCGCGATGCTGGCCCTGATCGCCGGACTCGGACGCACCATGCTGGCGATGGCGCGCCATCACGACCTGCCTGACTGGCTGGCCGCGGTGCACCAGCGCTACCGGGTGCCACACCACGCGGAGATGGCGGTGACCGTGGTCGTCTGCGGCTTGGCGGCCACGGTCGACCTGCGCGGCGTGATCGGCTTCTCGTCGTTCGGGGTGCTGATCTACTACGCGATCGCGAACGCCTCCGCCTATACGCTGCCCGAGGCACGGCGTCGCGTGTTGAACGTCTGCGGCCTGGCCGGCTGCCTGGGGCTGGTCGCGACGTTGCCGTGGCTGTCGGTGCTTGCCGGGCTGGCCGTGTTCGCCGTCGGGATCGCCGGGCGGTTGGTGCTGCGTTGAGTCAAAGCCCGGCCGCGCGGGTGACCTGCGCGAAGCGACTGCCCGGCGCACAGGCAGCACGCACGCCGGCGACATCGTCGACGACGTCGAAGTCTGCCAGTCGTTCCACCGGAGTCACATCGATTCCATTGTCTCGCAATGCCTTCAATGTGAGCTCGCCAGTGTCGGCCTGAGACATCGGGACGCTGCGCAGGCAATCGGCCATCGCCGGCGTCCGCACCCCCAGCACCCACCAGCCGCCGTCGCAGGCCAACCCGAGCACGGCCGGTGCGCCCAGCAGCCGGCGCGCGCAACCCGTCAGAAGATCAGCGCTCACCTGCGGGGTGTCCATGCCGATTTGCAGCACCGGGTAGCCGTCAGCCGAGTCGGCGTGCGCGTTGGCGAGCCGGTCGGCGAAGCCGTCGCCACGCTGCTCGATCACCGTGAACGACTCGAGCCGCCGCCGGATCTCGTCGGCGCCGACGGCGGCGTCCAGGTCGCCGGTGAACGCCACCACCCGGGCGGCCACCGGCGCGGCAGCCACCGCGTCCAGCGTGTCCAGCAGCGCGGCGGCGGCGATGTCGGCTGCCACCCGGGCACCGACCGTCGCGGCGAGCCGGGTCTTGGCCCGGCCGGGCTCCGGCGCTTTGGCGACCACCAGCAGCGTCACCGGTACGCCGCTCACGAAATCACCTTCCAGAAGTCCAGGATCGCGGTCAGGCTGCCCCGCAGCGAACCGCTGACCTTGGACTTGCCGCCCGTCCGGGGGCCGTAGCTGATGTCGAGCTCGACCACCCGCCAGCCGGCGGCCGCGGCACGGACCAGCAGTTCCAGCGGATATCCGGACCGCCGATCGACGACACCGAGGTTCAGCAGAGCATCCCGGCGGGCTACCCGCATCGGCGCGATGTCATGCACCGGCAGGCCGTGCCGGGTGCGCAGCCGCCAGCTCATCACCACGGTGCCCACCCGCGCCACCCACGGCCAGTGCAGCCCGGGCACCGGCCGCCGCCGGCCGGTCACCAGGTCGGCACCGCGATCGAGTTCGGCGACCAGCCGGGGCAGGTCGCCGGCATCCATCGACCCGTCGGCGTCGATGACCGCCACGATCGGCGTCGCAGCGGCGATCACGCCCGCGTGCACCGCCGCTCCGTATCCCGGCCGCGGTTCGGCCACCACCTCGGCGCCGTGCCGGCGGGCGACCCCGGCAGTGTCGTCGGTGCTGTTGTTGTCGACCACCAACGCCCGATAGGCGGCGGGGACGGCGGCCAGCACCGCCGGCAGCGACTCCTCCTCGTTGAGGCATGGCAGCACCACCGTCACCGCGTCGCCGGGCATGCCAACCGACCCTAGCCCGGTGACGGCAATTTGTAAGGCGTCGCGGAATTTCCTCGTCGGCTGTGGTTAACTGTGCCCAAAAGTGAAGCGGCGGAAGACCTAACTGCCGTGATCCACGGGGGGCTTAGTGTGAATAGCGCACGTCACGACACGTCAACCGATGGCCACGGCAACCCCGGTGCTCGCGCGCTGTGACACACGGCTACAACGGAATTCGTTTGGCTCCGCTGACAGCTCAGAGCAGAATCCCGACCACAGGAAGCGCTGATGGAACCCTCTGACGATTACCCGACCCAGGCGACCTCATTCCCGACGCAGGCAGCCTCATACCAGCCGCCCAGCTATCCGCCACCGCCGAGTGCCCCGGGAGGGATGTATTACGGGGCGCCGCCACCGGTTCCGGGGCCCTACCCGCCGTATCCGGTGTCCAGGCCGACGAACACGATGGCCATCGTGGCTCTGGTCAGCTCGCTGCTGGTGGCTCCGCTGGGCATCATCTTCGGACACATCTCGCTCTCCCAGATCAAACGGTCCGGCGAGGACGGCCGGGGCCTGGCCCTTGCCGGCACCATAATCGGTTATGTGGCAACGGCTTTCGCCGCCCTCGGCATTATCTTCATGATCGTGGTGATGGGCGTGATGACCGCCGCGATCCACGATGCCGGCAGGGGACATCACTACTACCCCACGCCGACGACCTCGTACTCCGCGGTCGGTGTCCCGGATTCCTCCGCGCAGGCGATCAAGAACGCGGAAGTCGGCGATTGCATCAGGCGTGTGTCGGGCGCGACGAGAAGCGATGGCACCCAGGACGTGACGGTCTACCCCGCTACGTGTGGCACCAGTTCCGCCACCGACCGAGTCACCAAGCGCACCAATAGCACCCTCAATTGCAATGGCCAATGGGTCCAGACGAAGGCCTATTCGCCGCCGATCGTCCTCTGCCTGTCCAAGCTGCGGTGACTCACCCGACCCGCCCCACGCTCGACGCCGTGCAGTAGCCCTCCTAGCGGGTCGGCCGTGGGAATAGCGGTGGCAGCACTGGGGGACGCGGCTGGACCGGCGGCTGGACCGGCGCCTGGGTATGCGGCACCTGCGGCACCGGGGGTTGGACCGGCGCCTGGGTATGCGGCACCGGCGGCGCTACCGTCGGCACCGGGGCCTGCGTGTGCGGCACCGTCGGTACCGGCGCCGCCGTGGTCGGCACCGGCGCCACCGTGTGCGGCGTGGTCGGCACCGGCGCCGCCGTGGTCGGCACCGGCGCCGCCGTCGTCAGCTTCGGGCTCGGCGGCGCCGTGCTCGGCTGCGGCGTTCCCGACACGCTGGGCGGCTTCGTCGTAACCGGCGCGCTCGCGGTCGGCGGCGTGATCGACGGCGTCACCGGCGCGGTCGTCGGCACCAACGGCTTGGTCGATCCGGACGGCCCCGGCGGGGTCGACGGGGTCGGCAGCGAACTCGTCGGCACCAACGGCTTTTTCGTCGGACCCGACGGAGTCGGCCCGGTGGGTGTCGTCGTGATGATGATCGGCACCGGCGGCTTGAATGGCGGCGGTATGAAGATCGGCGGCGGTCGCCAACCCGGGAACGGAATGAAGATCGGGACCGGGATCGGCATCCTCGGGTCAGGCACAAAACCGGGAATCGGCGCGGGGGCGGCCGGCACGACCACCGGCGGCGGCGGGGCCTGCGGTACCGCGCCTCCGCCTCCGCTGGGGGGCGCCACGTACTGCGGCGGAATGTAGCCGCTGCTGTCGGGAATGACGCCGCCCTGGTATCCGATGTTGGGCAAATCGGGCGCGGGCGGCGGAACGGGGGCCTGCTGCTGCGTCGGCAGCAGCGGCATGAACTTGCCCGGGGCGGCGTTCTGATGCCCCACCACCGGCGATGAAGCCGCGGTCGGCCGGACCGCGACCGCCACCGCGACAGCCAACGACGCGAAGCCGATCACCGCGAATGCCACCACGGCGTTGCCGATCAGCAACGACCCCCGGCTGAGCTTCACCGGGCCCGTGTCGGCCTCTTCGTCTTCGTCTTCGAATTCGTCGTATTCGTCGCCGTACTCGTCCATTTCGACCGGAAGCAACGCGTGGTCCTCGGTCATCGAGTACGCCAGCTGCTGATCCGAGGCACTCGGGTCGGCTGCCGGGGGGACGTAGGACGTCGCGTCGTCGCCGTACCCCGCCCGGGGCACCACCGAGGTGGCGTCTGCGCCCCACGCCTGGGGCGACATCGCTGTCGCGTCTTGGCCAAGCTGGGGCGACAGCGCCGTCGCATCCCCGCCGAGCTGCGGCGACATCGCCGTCGCGTCCCCGGTCAGCTGAACCGATTGGGCCATCGTCGCGGGCAGGGCGGACATCGCCGCACCACGGGCCAGCGCGAACGCCGGGTCCTCGGGAACCGCCACCCGCATCGTCGACCCGTCCCGAAGCTGGTTGGCAACCTGAGACGTGAGTTCGGACGACGAGCCCACCAGGTACACGTCCTGCACCCCACCGGCCTGGTCGCCGAGGCGCGCCATCATGGTGTCCAGCGCTCCGGTCGCGTCGTCGCCGGCAAACGACCCGGCGGACAGCATGGTCGGCGGCGAGTCCTCGTCTCCGAACCTCGCCGCCGGCGCCAGCAGCGTCGACGCCTCCTCACCGACCAGCAGCACCGCGGAGCCGCGGGGCACGGCGGTGCGCATCAGGGCCGTCGCGGCCTCCGGCTCGTCCAAGACGACGACGTTCTGCACGCCGGAGTCTTCCAGCATCCGCCGCAGCTCGTCTGCCCTGGGGTGATCCGACCAGCACAAACGGGTACCGACGAGCCGGTGCTGCTCGTCGGCCAGCAATCGGCTGGTGCCGACCACGGTCTCTGTCAACTTCTCGATTGGGCTGTCGGCCAGATCCACCATCGACTGGTCGATCACGGCGCCGCCCTCAGCGGCCGACCCGACAAGCGCCAAGCGGGCGACGCGGTCTGCGACCGCTACCCCCAAAACGACGTCCATCGCGGTTCTCCTTCACCTGGCCACCCCACAACCAGCAATGTCCCGAAATCATTACACTGCGTTACTGTCGGCAGTATCCAGCATTCGGATTAGATTCGGCTATGAACGAAGCGTAACCAGCTTTTCACAGCTCTCGAACAGTCCTTGCTTAGCAACTTCTGTGTATTTGCCTAGCTGCATACCCTGCCGCTTCTTCCGAACGGAGAATATGGTCTCAATAGAGCATTCGCCTGACGGGGAATGCACCGTGCCGACCGTAACCATCCTTGACCTCTGGGGGGTCTTGTGAGCCAGAGCAGCGACGACTCGCCTACCGGCCCAATCCGTGGCGGGGCACCGAGCGCGGCCGCGCTACCGCCACCGGCCAACCCGGGCCACGGCCCCGCGGATCCGGCGCCGCAGCGCAACGTCAAGCGTGATCTGATCGCCGCCGCCCTGCTCGTCATCGGGGCGGTCCTGCCGTGGAACCTGAGCTTCGGTGTCGGAATCCCGAACAGCGACATGTGGATTTTTGTGGCGTTGGGCGCGGTGACGCTGCTGTCCCTGATCGCTCTCGCCCTTCCGGTTGGCCGAGTACGTCGCGTCCTCAACGACCCCTATTGGCTGCTGGTCCTCGGTTTCGTCGGGTGGAACGTCTGGAAGACGATCCAGGACGGCGGCACCGTGAACGTGCCGGGCGGGATCGGACCCGGGGCATGGGTGGGGATCGCCGGCTCGCTGCTGAGCGTGCAACCCGTGGTTGCCGGCCCTGCCGCGGACGGCGAGCGGCCCAGCGGAGGCCTGCGGGTGGCGCAGATCATCGGGTACGCGTCCATCGTCGGTGCCGCCCTCAATACCGCGTTCAACCTGTTCTGGCAGGTGAAGTTCGGATTGCGCACCGAGCCCGGCGTCGACTTCGGCAAACAGAACATCGCGGTGATCGCCACCGCGACGGTGTACGGATTGGTGTCGTTGGCCGCGGTTGTCGTCGCCTCCAGGTGGCTGCTCAAGAACACCAGGGCGTCCCAACTGGCGACCAGCGCGCTCGGGGCGTCGGTGCTGCTGGCCGGGGCGGTGGTGTGGCTACTGCCGGTCGGCCGCGAAATCGACGCGTTCCACGGCATCGCGCAGAACACGTCGGTGGCGGGAGTCGGGTTCGAGGGATATCTGGCCTGGGCCGCGGCCGCGGCGATATTCGCGCAGCGGGCACTGCCCCGCCGCCGCGGCGGCAAACCCGGTGACGAAAACCCCTGGCGGGTGGCGGTCCGGCAGGGCTTGACGCTGATCATCGTGTGGTCGCTGGGAACCGCGCTGCTGAAGCTCACCGCCTTCGCGGCGAACGTGGCTTTGAACTACCCGTACTCGCGCTATGACAGCCTCACCATGACCGCATTCGACGTGATCACCGCGGTCCTGGCGATCTGGCTACGCCGCAAGCTGGCCGGCAGCCCCGGGTCGGCCAGGCTGATCACCTGGCTGGCCGGGCTCATCGTCACATTCGGCATTGCCCGCGTCGTGGTGGGCGTCGTGCTGGCGCCGCGGTTCCCGGTGCCCCCGGAGGGCGCGTGGAGCAACCCGGTCTACGGAAATGATCTTGCCCAACAGATCACCAGCACCTTCGATGTGGTGCTGTGCGGGCTGGCTCTGGCCATCCTGTTCGCCGCGCTCACGGGTCGGCTCACCGGTCGCCGGCGTCGTCGCAAGGCAACCCCCGCCGCCCACGGGCGCAACGCCAGGCCCGCGGTGCCGACCGCCAAGCCTGCCGCACCGGCGGCACCGCCCCCGCCCCCGCCGTCTGCCGCGGCGACGAGCGTTATCCAGCTCGGCGGCGCCGGCCCGGGAAGGCAGGCGAACGCCGGCGCGGTGCCGCAGCTGGCCGGCTCCGGCGCGCCCCGGATCTTCCGCGGCGACGACTCCGCCACCCGGCAGATATCGCTGCGGCCGCCCACCGGGCCCGCACCCAAGATCTACCGGCCGCCGCAGGACCCGGGGCAGAACGGCTAGCGAAGCGGCGCGAACGCGAACTCGCGCAGGCCGTCGCGCGGATCCACGGCCGCGCGGAAATCCAGCACCTCGGCGGCCCGGCTGGGGTCGGCGACAATGTGTCGCACGTCGCCGCTGCGGTATTGGCCGGTGACGGCCGCCTCCAGTCCGGGCCCACGCGCGTCGCACAGTGCGGTGGCCACCTCCAGGATCGAGATGGGCTGACCCGAGCAGACATTGACGGCGGTGAATCCGTCGCGTTGTCCGGTAGCCGCCGCGAGGTTGGCCGCGGCCACGTCGTCCACGTGGACGAAGTCGCGCATCTGACCGCCGTCTTCGAAAACCTTTGGCGGCTGGTCCTTTTCGAGCGCTGAACGGAAGATCGCCGCGACCCCGGAGTAGGGCGTGTCGCGCGGCATGCCGGGCCCGTAGACGTTGTGATAGCGCAACGCCAGCACCGAGCCGCCCGTCGACTCCGACCACGCCAGCGCGTAGTGCTCCTGCGCGGTCTTGCTCGCCGCGTACAGGCTGCGCGGCCTGAGTGCGGCGTCCTCGTCGACGAGCCGCCAGTTGACCGGCGCCGCACAGAGCGGGCAGCGGTGCTCGAAGATTCCGGCGTCCAGATCGGCGCGCCGTCGCGGCAGCGGGTCGATGAGCCCGTGCTCTGGGCAGGCGTAGTTGCCCTGCCCGTAGACCACCATCGACGACGCGAGCACCAGACTCCGAACCCCGGCCGCGTACATCTGCGCCAGCAGCACCGTGGTGGCGAAGTCGTTGTGGCCGCCGTAGGCGGGCGCGTCGGCGGCGTCCACCCCGGCACCCACCATCGCGGCCTGGTGACACACCAGGTCCACGCCGGCCAGCAGCGGCGCCAGCGCGTCGGCGTCCCGGATGTCGAGGCGGCGGCAGCCCGGCGGCAGCACCGAGTTGGGGCCGTGCGCGGCGGGCAGCAGGGCATCGACGGCGACGACGTCGTGACCCGCCGCGCGCAGCGCCGCGTCCACCCGGGACCCGATGAAGCCGGCGGCGCCGGTGAGCAACACCCTCACGGCAGTTCGAACGGCAACGTGACTCCGGTGTGCGGCAGGCAGTGCGTGCAGGTGCGCTCGGCGTCGACCCGGGCGATCGCGGACCGCACCAGCTCCTTGAACGTCTCGATGTTCTTTTCGAATTGAGCGAACACGTCGACGGCTTTCACGCCCTCGCCGGCCGCCACGCCGGCGTCCAGATCGGTCACCAAAGCGATTGCCGCATAGCATATTTCGAGCTCCCGGGCGAGCACCGCCTCCGGGTAGCCGGTCATGTTGACCAGACTGAAGCCGGCGGAGGCGAACCACCGGCTTTCGGCGCGGGTGGAAAATCGCGGGCCCTGGATCACCACCATGGTGCCGCCGTCGAAGACTCCGGGCAGGCCGGCGGTCGCGGCCCGCAGCGTCGGGCAGTACGGATCGGCGAAGTCGACGTGGATGGCGCCGGTGTCGAAATAGGTGTCGGCGCGGCCGGTGGTCCGGTCGACGAGCTGGTCCGGCAGCACCACGACACCGGGGCCCAGTTCGGGTTTCAGGCTGCCGACCGCACACGGCGCGAACACCCGCCGGACGCCGAGCGCGCGCAGCGCCCACATGTTGGCCCGGTACGGCACGGTGTGCGCCGAGTACTCGTGGTTGGCGCCGTGCCGGGGCAGGAAGGCGATCTCGTGCTCACCGATCGCGCCGATGGTGATCGGTGCGCTGGGCTTGCCGTACGGGGTGTCCGGGTTGACGTCGCGGGCATCCGGCCCGAAGAAGGTGTAGAAGCCGCTGCCGCCGATCACTCCGAGCATCCGCCCATTGTGGTGCATGGGGCACGATGCCTTAGTTTGCCTCTGTGGCCAGTTTCACGCAGTGGGTCTCCGGCGCGCGTCCGCGCACGCTGCCCAACGCGGTGGCCCCGGTCATCGCGGGCACCGGCGCTGCGGCGTGGCAGCACGCCGCCGTGTGGTGGAAGGCGCTGCTGGCGCTGGTTGTCGCGCTGGCCCTGATCATCGGTGTCAACTACGCCAACGACTACTCCGACGGCATCCGCGGCACCGACGACGACCGGGCCGGACCGGTGCGGCTGGTGGGCTCCCGGCTGGCGACCCCACGCGCGGTGCTGACC
>Ga0335085_10010171_pt1 | contig 14080 bp, 12 predicted proteins | sample Lox_Sample_45_FD_206712 | JGI IMG/M metagenome (GOLD analysis project Ga0335085, IMG submission 206712) | Soil microbial communities from Loxahatchee National Wildlife Refuge, Florida, United States - Lox_Sample_4.5 | ecosystem: Environmental > Terrestrial > Soil > Wetlands | place: USA...
AATCATGGGGTGGCAACGATCGAGAATATCAGCAGCCGCGCTTTTGCGGGTCACTACGAGCGGTTTTACCTGCTCCGATTAACCTACAACAGTCTGACCGTGATGGTGCCGTTCTCGCATGTCGAGGACCTCGGCCTTCGCAAGGTGACGCGAAACGGTGAGATCGCGCGCGTCCTCAGTTTCCTCGCGGAAGGGCGATGCCGCCGCCATGCCGACTGGAAGGATCGTTTCAAGGAAAACAGCGAAAAAATGAAAGACGGCAGTCTGTTGGCTGTCGCCGAAGTGATGAAGAGCCTGCTGATTCTGCAGGCGGATAAACCGCTGAGTTTTCGCGAGAAGAAAATGCTCGATCGGGCGCGTCACATGCTGATCACCGAATTTTCGACCTCGCGCGGCTTGAATGAAACCGAGGCCGTGGACATGCTCGAAAAGGCTCTCAGCAAGGCGCAGTTACACCTGCCGGCTCCGCTCTAGAAAAGCGTTCTTACTGGATCCGTTCGCGGGTCCGCTCCCGCGTCACCAGTTCGTCAAAAACGGCCAGCACCTGCTTACGGTAGTGGTAGACGCGCTGCAGCTTTTCGCGCACGGCGATTTCGTTGCGATGGCGGCGCATCAACTTATCCAGCAGCTTTTTCGGAACATCGATGTCGCGGCGCAATGCCTCCGCCGAGTGCCCGCGCAGGAACAGGCCGTAAAACAGGGCCGCTTCGCGCTGCGGCGCCAGCGGATCGATTTCTTCCCGGAACGCCATTGCTTGAGCCATCAAAAACAGCAGTATAAACTCGAAAACGGCAACAAGCAATAGCACCTCGCAAATCTCTTACTTGACTGGGATTGAACCTGCTTCGCCGTCTTGATTTTCCTGAAACGCCGGGCCCGGCCCGCGAAAGCGCTAATGGAAGTCCGGCGGCGGCGAGGAGTGCCGGTAAAACTTGACGCGGCAACTCCGGCAGCGGTACGGCCACCGTCCAAACAATCGCGCCACAGCGGCGATCAAACCATCACTCCTCGACCTGCGAATGTCGGTAGATCCGCATTTGGGACACGAGGGCTTGGAGCCGCCTTCTTCACTCATACGGCTTAACACGAGAAGAATAGCACGCGACTGGTAATTTTTTGAAATCCGGTTTATAAAGGATTATGTTGCGGAGGGTGTTACAACGGGGCGGATTTGTTGTGTTCATCGCGGCGTTGGGCGCCTATGGGTGGATGGCTTTGCGCGGACCGCAGGGCATCCAGGCGCTGGCCGCCAAGCATCGCGAAATTCGCCAGCTTCAGGAACAGAACGCAGCCATGGCGCGCGAAAATGAACGTCGCCGCGATCATATCCGCCGGCTGAAAGACAGCCCCAGCGAGCAGGATATGGAAATTCGCAAGCAGCTCAAACTGTTGCGGCCCGGCGAGACGACGTTTATCCTTCCCGACCCGCCCAAGGATAAACAGCCCGATCCCGAATAAAAGGACGCTGCCTCACCACACCCGGCAGGCCGGATATCGTACCATCGGCTGCCCGATCTTGCAGGCGAAGGCCTGCTGAAATTCAGGCATGTTGGACACCACTCCGTTCACCCGATAGCGGCCCGGGGAGTGCGGATCAACCTGGGCGTGCAGACGTTCCGTTTCCGGCGTGCGATTCTCGCACCAGATCTGCGCCCAGCCAAGAAACAGCCGCTGCTCCGGCGTGAATCCGTCGCGCTTGGCCGGATGCTTACCCGCCAGCGTGTCCATCAGAGCCATATAGGCGAGGCGGAGCCCGCCATTGTCGGCGGTATTTTCTCCTAGCGTGAGTTCCCCATTGACTTTCACGTTATCCACCGCCGTGAAACCTGAATACTCCTTCACCAGGCACTGCGCCCGCTCTTTGAACGCCTGGGCGTCCTGATCGGTCCACCAGTCGCGCAGATTGCCCTGCGCGTCGAACTGGCGGCCCTCGTCGTCGAAGCCGTGCGTCAGCTCATGGCCGATCACCGCGCCGATCGCGCCGTAATTCACCGCGTCATCCATCTTGTTGTCCCAAAACGGCGGCTGAAGGATTCCAGCCGGGAAGTTGATGTCGTTCTCCTGCGGATCGTAGTAGGCGTTCACTTCCGGCTGCGGCATGTACCAGTCGCTGCGATCCATCGGCCTGCCGATCTTGGCAAGCTGGCGATGCAGTTCAAACTCGCTGGTGCGTTCGGCATTTCCATAAGCGTCCTCGCGCCCGATCTTGACGCTCGAATAATCCACCCAGTGATCCTTGGTGCCGATCTTGTTCATGATGGCGTGCAGCTTGATCATCGCCTGCGCTTTGGTTTTGGGCGTCATCCAGTCGATCTTGTCCAGATCCTGCCCCATGGCTTTCTCGATCGCGTTCACCATGGTCCGCGTGCGCTCGATGCCTTCCTTGCCTAGCGTCTTCTCCACGAACTTCTGCCCCAGCGCGTCCGGAAGCTGGCCGTCCACCTGATCCACGCAGCGCTTCCAGCGCGCCTGCATTTCTTTCGCTCCGGAAAGCTCCTTGCCGTAGAAAGTGAACGTCTCCTGCTGGAATTTTTCGGGAAGCACCGCGGCGGAAGAATGCACCAGATTCCAGATCAGATAGGTCTTCAGATCGGCCAGGTCCGTCTCTACGATTACCGACTCCATCGCGCGGATAAACGGCGGAACATCCACGTTCAGGCTCTCGATCGGCGGCGTCCCGACGTCGGTGAAAAATTGCGGCCAGTTGAAGCTCGGCGACAGCGACGTCAGTTCCTTCATCGTCATCTTGTGATAAACCTTATTCGGATCGCGGCGGGAAACGATGTCAAGCGAGCCTTTGGCCAGCGCTGTTTCAATCTTCATCACCGCCTCGGCCTTTTTCGACGCTGTCTTCGGCGCATCGCCCAGCAGCTCGAACATGCGCTCCACATGCGCCACGTATTTCTTCCTCAGATCCACCGACTTCGCGTCGTCCTTGAAATAATACTCGCGCTCGGGCAGGCCCAGCCCGCCCTGATCGAGATCGCCGATCACCTGCGTCGAATCCTTGGCATCGGGCGAGGAGGAAAAATGGAAGAAGGGCGTGCTCCCATTGCGGTAAAGATAAATCACCGCGTCCGTAATCGCCGCTTTATCGCGCATTCCGTTGATTCGGTCCAGATCCGGCTTCAACGGATCGATGCCCCGGGAATCGATCGTTTTTTCGTCCATGCAAGCGTTGTAATAGTCACCGATCTCTCGCTCGATCGCGGTGCGGCCCGGTTTGTCCGGCGAAGCGGTTTCGAGAATCCCTTGCAGCACCACCCGATTACGCTCCTGCAGCGCATCGAACCGGCCCCAGCGCGAACGGTCCGGCGGAATCGGATTGGCGGCCATCCATCCGCCGCAGGCGTATTGATAAAAATTCGCGCAGGGATCTACGGAGCGGTCCAGCGAAGATGGATCAAATCCGGTAAATTTCTGCGCGAATGCCGCCGTCGAAACGGCCCCGAACAGACAGGACACCAGGAGAAATCGCATAACCCTCCAGAATACAGTAGACGCACTTCCGCACCCGCCGTCTCGCGGTGTTCACAAAGAGAAGCCGGATCTCAAACCGCGTCCAACGCCTGCTCGAAATCCGCCAACAGATCCCGCCAGTCCTCGATTCCGATCGATACCCGCACCAACCCGTCCGTCACACCCGCCTGCGCGAACTGCGCTTCGCTGAATCCGGAATGCGTCGTCGTCTTGGGATGGCACACCAGCGTCTCCACTCCGCCGAGCGAAACCGCATTGCGCGCCAGCCTCAGATTACGTAAAAACTCGAACGCTGCCTTTTTCCCGCCGCGCAGATCGAGCGAAAACATCGCCCCCGGAAAATCGCACTGCGATTGATAAATCCGCAACTGCTCCGGATCGTCGAACAAGGTCGGATACAGCACCTTTTTCACCTTTGGATTCGACGCCAGGCTTTCCGCGATGCGTTGCGCGTTCTTGCTTTGCCGGTTCATTCGCAGCCCCACCGTGGGAAGGCGGCTGTCCAGCATCCAGCATTCATCCGGCTGCAGGATGTTCCCAAACAGGCTGCGCATGGACCGGATCTTCTGCACCAGCGCGCGATCGCGCGCCAGCACCACGCCCCCGATCAGGTCGCTGAATCCGGAAAGATATTTGGTTGCGGAATAAAGGACCAGATCCGCACCGAGTTCGAGCGGATGCTGAAATGACGGCCCAAGCATGGTGTTATCCACCATCACCAGCGGCTTTTCGCCTCCGCCCGACGCCGCGGTCTCGGCCGCCCGCTGGATATCCGTCATGATGACCGTCGGATTCGCCGGCGTTTCAATCAGGACCGCGCGCAGGTTGCGGGCCCGGCGGATCGCGCCATCGATCTCCTCCGCGTTTCCCGCCGCCGCGGCGATCCCGGAAACACCCCAGCCCGCCAGAAAATTTTCGATCAGCTTCTGCGTGCCGCCGTAAATCGGAACGGTGTAGACCATGGTATCGCCGGGATGCAGGAAGGCGAACAGAGCGGTCATAATTGCCGCCATCCCGGAGTTGAACACCAGCGCCGCCTGCGCGCCGATTTCGAGCGGAACGATCTGGTCTTCGAGAATCTCCGCGTTAGGATGATTGAATCGCGAATAGACCAGGTCGACGTGTTCTCCCGGCTCCGGCGTGGCCCGCCCGGCCATAATGTCGAAAGCGCGCTCCGCCGCTTCCGGACTGGAGAACACATAGGTGGAACTGCGAAACACCGCCGGACGCGCCGACCCGACCGACAGGCTGGGATCAAACCCGCGCGTCAAAACCTCGGTGGGAGGTCGTAGGAGAGACTTTGTGTCGCTCATAGCTAATCCGAGTGTACGCCTGTTGGCGGTTTGACAATCCTCGCCGACGCGAAACGATTCATATCACCGCGCACCAGGCGCGGCATGCGATGCCGCCCCTAGTACATTGGTACGTCAGGCGATACCGTAGCGTAAATAAGCGCTCTTACCGATTGGGCGGCCCCGCTCCCTTCCCTACAATGCAAACAGAGGGCGCGTGCTCGAAATGCAAGTGACCAGAACCGGCAAATCGCAGTACTCGGAGACGGAAGCAGCCGAAGAGCTGGGAATCTCCGTGGAGCAGCTGCGGACCATGATCCGCAGCCACGTGGTCGATCGCGACGAGGATCTCAACAATGTCCCCGTCACCACGTTTCAACCGTCGGATCTGTTAATCCTCAGGCTCCTTTCCGGGATGCGCCCGACTCCCACACCGCGGGATTGAGCAGGTTGGCGGGACGCCGTCCTTCGAGCGCGGCGACCGCATTCTCCGCCGCCATCATCGACATTCGGAGTCGCGTGGCCACCGAAGCCGACCCGATATGCGCGGCCAGCACGGCATTGCGGCAGGCGAGCAGTTCCGGATGGACTTGCGGCTCGCGCTCAAAGACGTCGATGCCCGCGCCGGCAATCCAGTTTTCCCGCAGCGCGCGCGCCAGCGCCGCCTCGTCTACCACCGGACCTCGCGAGGTGTTGACCAGGATCGCCGTCGGCTTCATCGCGCGCAGTTCCGGCTCGCCGATGTAATGGCGGGTGGCCGGCGTCAGCGGCACGTGCACGCTGACAAAGTCCGATTCGGACAGCACGCGATCCTTGGTCGTATACTCGGCATCGAACTCGACCGGCTGCGCATCGTGATACAGCACGCGCATGGCGAAACCCGCGCCGCGCCGCGCCACGGCTTGCCCGATCCGGCCCATGCCCAGAATTCCCAGCGTGCGGTGATGCACGTCCTGGCCGACCAGCAGATCGATGGTCCAGCGCGACCATTTTCCGGAGTGCACGAATTCGTGCGACTCGACGATGCGCCGCGCCGCCGCCATCAACAGCGCGAACGCCAGGTCGGCCGTCGTCTCCGTCAGAACATCCGGCGTGTTGGTCACCAGGATGCCGCGCTCGCTCGCCGCCGGCAGGTCGATGTTGTCGTACCCCACCGCGACATTGGCGATGACTCGCACGCTCGGGTCGAGCTGCGCTAGCACTTCGCGCGGGAACGGATCCACCAATTGGCTCACAATGGCGCTCTTGCCGCGCGCCCGCTCCAGCAGCTCCGCCGCGGAAAGCGCATCTTCGCTCGCCGCGTAATCGACCTCGGCGTGCTGCTTCAGATAATCGATCGCTTCGGGGTAAACGCGTCTGGTAACCAGAACGAAGGGGCGCATTGTTAGAATCATAGCTTCGTTCAAAGGGGGAATACACTTGGCAGAACTCGGATTCTTAGGATTGGGAATTATGGGCTACCCGATGGCCGGGCATCTCATCAACAGCGGCCATTCCGTCACCCTGTGGTCGAACACGGCGGATAAAGCGAAGGAACTCGCCAGGGACGGCAAGGCCGCGGCGTGTGCCACGCCGAAGGATGTGGCCGAACGTTCCGACTTCATTTTCTATTGCGTCGGCGATAGCGAAATGGCACGCTCCATCACCCTGGGCAAGTCCGGATTGATTGAGGGAGTGCGTCGCGGCGCCGTGATCGCCGATTGCAGCACCATTGCGCAAAAAACCAGCAAGGAAATCGGAGAGGCGTTCGCGTCCAAGGGTGCTTCCTTTCTGGATGCGCCCTGCACCGGATCGAAGCCCGGCGCCGAAAATGGAACCCTTACATTCATGATCGGCGGCGAAAAGGCGGCTTACGAGGCCGCCAGGCCCTTCATGGAGCTGATGGGCAAGGTGTTTTATTACTGCGGCGGCGCGGGCCAGGGGCTGCAGGCCAAGCTGACCCAGAACCTGATTCTCGCCAATATCATGCAGGCGTTCGGGGAGGGTATGGTGCTGGCTACCAAGGCCGGGGTCCCGCCGGAGCTGATGCTCGACATCCTGAACAATAGCGCAGCCAAGAGCGGTCTGATCTCCTTCAAAGCGCCGTTCATTCTGACGCGGGATTTTCGAACCAACTTCTCGACCAAATGGATGACCAAGGACATCGAGCTGGCGCTCGAATCCGCGCGAGGGCTGAATGTTCCTTTGCCTTCAACGGGTTTGACCGCTCAGATGCTGCGTGCTGCCATCGCCTCCGGCTACGGAGATGACGACTTTTGTTCTACAATCCGAGTTTTGGAAGACTGGGCGGGGATCGTCGTCGAAAAACGGGATTAAGGAGGCTGTAACGGGTGATAAGGTATTGTCCTACGATCTCAAGATCTCTCGAATCGGGGCCAGTAACCTATTGTAAGCAAATGTGAATACTTCTGTGATTAGAAAAATTTAATCGACGCCTACAAAAAACTGTTGCAATCCCGATCTACGTATATTAATATTGGAATCAAGCCGGGGAGGAAACTCCCACCAAAGCGAGACTAACCTCATTAAAGACCCCTGAAGCAAACCTCCCCGGCGCCCCTTTTGGGGTCGTTTTCTTCCTAAGAGGTTCGGCGGTCGAGAGGTTCTAGGGATGTCGGTCGCTCACCAGTGTTATGATCAGAATCGAGTGAACTACCTGACGCTTCTCGGTTCCACCGGTTCGATCGGGACCAGCACTCTGGATGTAGTTCGACGCTGGCCGGGACGTTTTGCCATTCATGCGCTGGTTGCCGGCCGAAATGTCGCGTTGCTGGCCGATCAGATCGCTGAATTCCACCCCAAGGTCGCCGTCGTGGCCGACTCTCAGACCCTGGATACCCTGCACAAGCTTCTTCGATCACGAAATATAAGAGCTCCGGAACTGGCTGCGGGCGCGCAGGCGGGCGTCGCCGCGGCGGCCGCTCCTGAGGCCGCCATCGTGATGTCGGCAATCGTCGGAGTTGAGGGGCTGGAAGCCACTTACGAAGCCGTAAGGCTCGCCAAACGCGTCGGATTGGCCAACAAGGAAGTTCTGGTGGCCAGCGGAGCGCTGGTCATCGCCGCCGCCCGTGCCTCCGGAGCCGAGCTAATTCCTGTGGATAGTGAACATAACGGCGCGCATCAGTCCTTGCGCGCGGGCCGTCGGGAGGAGGTGGCCAAGCTGATTCTCACCGCCTCCGGTGGGCCTTTTCGCGAGACTCCCGCAGCTGAATTAACCCGGGTGACGCCGGCTCAGGCCCTGAATCATCCTACCTGGAGGATGGGCAAGCGGATCACCATAGATTCGGCGACGCTCATGAACAAGGGCTTTGAGGTGATTGAGGCATGCTGGCTTTTCGACCTTCAGCCGAAGGAAATAGAAGTCGTGGTACATCCGCAATCGAAGGTTCATGCCATGGTGGAGTACACCGATGGCAGCGTGATCGCGCAAATTTCGGCGACCGATATGCGAATGCCCATTCAATATGCCTTGACGTATCCGGAGCGTGCGGATGCACCGGTGCCGCGCCTAGACTGGGCGCAATCGGCCCGCTGGACCTTTGATCCGCCGGACTGGAAGAAGTTTCCTTTGTTGAAGCTGGCTTATCAGGCTCAGGAAACCGGGGGGTCCGCCACGGCGACTCTGAATGCGGCCGATGAGATCGCCGTGGAGGCGTTTCTGGCCGGGCGAATTCCATTTCCGGCGATTGCGGCGACTGTGGCGGAGACGCTGGAGCGGGTTCCGGCGCGCCAGCCCAAATCGGTCAGCGAAGTGCTTGAGATTGACCGGATGTCGCGCCAGAAGGCGCGCAGCGTGATCGAACAGAGGTGGGGCGTTGGCGTCCGAACCGAAGCGGCCATTGAAGCGTAATATAAAAGAGCGAAGCGTTATATAAGAGAGCTCGGCAAGAAACGATATGGTTTTCTTAGAGAACATCTGGTGGTACCTGGTTCTGATCGGAGTGATGATCCTGCTCCACGAACTGGGCCACTTTTTGGCGGCTCGCCTGTTCGATGTCAAAGTTGAAACGTTCAGCTTTGGTTTCGGACCGCGGCTCTTTGGATTCCGTCATGGCGATACCGATTTTCGGTTTTCCGCGCTGCCCATCCTGGGCGGCTATGTCAAGATGGCGGGCGATCAGCCGGGCGATGAGGCGGCTGCCGCCGATCCCCGCAGCCTGATCGCGAAGCCGCGCTGGCAGCGGCTGATCATTACCTTTGCCGGGCCCGCCGTCAATGTGATTCTCGCCGTGGTGTTGCTGGCCGGACTGTTCATGGAGCACTATCCGAAGGTCCCGACGCCGCGCGATCCGCTGGTCGGTTATCTCGCTCCGGACGGAGCCGCCGCCAAGGCCGGGATCCATGAAGGCGACCGCGTGGTTCAGGTCGACGACATGACCGATCCCAACTGGGAAGACATCGCGCTTAAGGAGATCGCCAGCGCGAAGCGGCCCATGCAGGTCTGGGTGATGCGCAATGGCCAGCGCCTGCACTTTACCATCGTTCCGGCGCTCGACGAAAAAGAAGGGATTGGCGTCGCGGGATGGGGGCAGCAGACTCAGGTGCAGGTGGGCAGCGTAGCTCCCGGAATGGAAGCGCAGCGCGCCGGACTGCAAGCCGGCGATATCCTGCTCAGCGCGAACGGTCAGCCCCTGCGTTCGGTTTCGGGTCTCTACGATATCGAGAAGGCGACCAACGGAAAACCGATTGATCTGGTTTATTTGCGCAAGGGCAGCCAGCACGAAGTAACCGTAACCCCGGCGAAGGCTCCGGATCCGGATGCCGCGGGCCAACAGCGGTGGATGATCGGACTGACGGTGGAATCGCGGATCGAGATCACCAAGCTGCCATTCCTCGCGGCGGTGCGCGAATCGTGGCGCTGGAACGCACAGAACGCCAAGCTGATTTTCCAATTCCTAGAAGGAATGCTGGAGCGGCGCATGTCGCCCAAATCGATTGTGGGCCCGGTCGGCATCGCGGCGATGTCCGGCGAAGCGGCGCGACAGGGCGCGGCGTCTTACTTCAGCCTGATGGCGGCGGTGAGCCTGAACCTGGCGATCTTCAATCTGCTGCCCATTCCGATCCTGGACGGCGGCGTGATCATGATGCTGCTGGTGGAGATGCTGATGCGCCGGGAACTGGATCTGCGCGTCAAGGAAGCAGTGGTAAAGGTCGGCTTCCTGTTCCTGATGGTGGTTGTCGTGTTCGTGATCTACAACGACATTTCCAAGATGCTGCCGGGTTAGCAACCCGCCCGCTCCGGCTTACGCGATGATCAGCGGCCGCAGCGACACTCCATTTTCCTGCAGAGTTTTGGCGACGGCTTCGGCGATCCTTGGCGCGCCCGGCGTATCGCCGTGCACGCAGATCGTTTCGGCGGAGATCGCGACGGTCGATCCGCTCGAAGAAATGACGCCTTCCCCCCGCGCGATGCGCAGGGCCTGCTCACCCGCTTTCTGAGGATCGCGGATGAGCGCGTCCTCAAATTTTCGCGGCCGCAGCGTTCCGTCCGGTTCGTAGCGCCGGTCGGCGAAAGCCTCCGCGGCCGTGCGGAAGCCGGCATCGCGAAATACCTCCAGCATGGGGGATCCGGCCAGGCCCACCAGCACCACGTCCCTGCTGAATCGCGCGACGCCATTGGCGATGGCTCGGGCGCGATCGGGCTGGCTGACGGCGTCATTGTACATCTGGCCGTGCGGTTTGACATGTACGATGGAGGTGGCGCATGTCGAGGCCACCGCGGCCAGGGCCCGGAGCTGCTCATGAATGGTCCGCTCGATCTCCTCCAGCGGAAGATCCAGACTGAGGCGGCCGAAGTGGGCACGGTCGGGATAGCCGGGATGGGCGCCGATAGTCAGATCCCAACGCAGCGCCTGTTCGATGGTGGTCCGCATCGTCTGCTCGTCGCCGGCATGGCCTCCGCAGGCGATATTCACTGACGTGATGGAGCGCATCAGCGATTCCTGGGTGCCGTCGGCGATCTGCTCTGGGATTTCGCCCATGTCGGAGTTGATGTCGATGTACATACCTGTGATTGTCGCCCACGGATTGTCCGGAGGGCACCGGCCTGTTATTCTGTGGCCAATCGATTTTATGCCATCGCAATTACGCAATCTGTTCCGAACCCTGACCTGGAATGATTTTCCACGGGTCCAGCGTCCGGCTCCGCAACCAGGGCAATTCGTCGAGCTGGCGCAAACCAAGACGGATATCGTGCACACGGGCCTCGGCCTGGAAACGATTCCGGGGGGAGGCGGGGCGCGCCTGCGCGACAGCGTTGTCGTCACGGTTGAGTTTCGCCGTCACGAAAGCTGGGTTGCGAATTGGGTTTTCACGCAGCCGCAATCGTTTCAGGATGATCTGCTGGCGCATGAACAGGGTCATTACAACATCGCGGCGCTGTTCGGCCGGGATTTTTTCCTGGCCCTGATGCGTCTAAAGGCAAACAGCTATTCCGGCGCCAGTGGTGTGCAGACCGATCTGAACAGACTTCAGCAGGACATCGTCGCCAAGGCCCAGCCGGCGCAGGATCGTTATGACGACGACACGCATAATGGCTATGACGCGGCTCAGCAAGCTCGCTGGAACGGGTTCATCAACGCGGCCTTCACGCGGTCGGCCAGCCCGCCGCAGCAGGCCCCAGACGGCACTCCGATCAAGGTGACGCTATTATCAGTATTGGCGCAATCGGGAATCAACCTCTAGTTCCATCGGATTGGTGCCCGGGGCGGGACTTGAACCCGCACTCCCGTTGCCGGGAAAAGGATTTTAAGTCCTTTGCGTCTGCCGGTTTCGCCACCCGGGCATGTTGGATCTCAAGCGACTTCCTCAGCCTCATCATAGTAAATCGGCCAGCCTCCGTTTCGTGCCCGGTGCAACGATCGGTGCACTTTCCGTCATCATACTTTAGACGGCCGCGACTTTAACACCCCCCTTTCTCAGCAATCGGGAGGATAGGAAAGCATGCTCGGGTGAAATGCTGATTGAAAGGAACTGCCCGTTCGCCGTCAAATCGTAGAGGATGTTTGTGACGTGGATCATCTGCGCAACGACGCTTCTGGGCACGGCGTGCCTGGCTCAGCCGACCATTGGGAATTGCAATGTCTTTCCGGCAAACAATGCCTGGAACATGCCGGTCGATCATTTGCCCGTGGCGTCCAATTCGAGCACTCTGGTCAGCACCATCGGCGCTAGCGTTACGCTGCATGCGGACTTCGGTTCGGGACTGTACGATGGCGGCCCCATCGGCATTCCGTTCATTACCGTGCCGGGGTATGAGACGACCTATCCGGTCACCTTCCAATACGCCGACGAAAGCGATCCGGGTCCTTATGCGATTCCGCTGAATGCGCCCATCGAAGGCGGCAGTTCCAGCACGGGAGATCGCCACACCATTGCGGTCGATACTGACAACTGCATTCTCTATGAGCTATACGCGGCCTATCCGCAGACCGCGAGCTGGCAAGCCGGATCGGGTGTGATTTTCAACCTCAATTCGAACGCGCTGCGCCCGGCGGGCTGGACTTCCGCGGATGCCGCGGGCCTGCCCATCTTTCCCGGCCTGGTCCGGTATGACGAAGTCGCCGCCGGAGAGATCCGCCACGCGATTCGCCTCACGGTTCCGCAAACGCAGAAAGCGTACGTTTGGCCGGCCCGGCACTACGCCTCCAGCCTGACGGGATCACAGTATCCGCCCATGGGCCAGCGCTTCCGCCTGCGCGCGAATTTCGATATCTCGTCTTATCCCGCAGACGCGCAGGTGATCCTGCGGGCGCTGCAAAAGTATGGGATGTTCGTCGCCGATAACGGATCGGCATGGTACATCTCCGGAGCTCCCGATTCCCGCTGGAACAATGACGATCTGGCGACGCTTCGCAACGTCCACGGATCCGATTTCGAAGCCGTCGACGATACGGTGTTCATGATCAATACGAATTCGGCGCAATCCGCAACCTGCGACCTGAACGATGACGGCATCGTCGATAGCGCGGATATTCAGATCGCCGTCGACGCGGCGATCGGGCTGGCGTCGTGCGCGGCCGGAGACGTGGATGGTAGCGGCAAGTGCGACGTAGTGGATCTTCAGCGAGTCCTGAACGCCTCCCGCGGCGGAGCATGCCGCATCGGACAATAAGCTTCACTTCCCTTTAAAAGACAGGCCACTGCAGCAAAAGTCGTTCGTGTCACAAGACCGTAACTGACATTTGCTATTCTGGCTTCTCTTTTGAGGTCAGGTCGTCTCTGCGCCCACCAGCGCTTTCCCGGTAGTTCATTGTATTTTGCAGCTTCAACGGGGGGTTTCTATGCGGATATCAAGAGGGTTTCGTAAAATTTTCGCGGCCGGCGGAATGCTGGCCTTACTAACGGCGTTTCCCCATCAAGCCTATTCCCAGCTTGCCGGTTCGGGCACGATTACCGGAAGCATTACCGACCCGACTGGCGCAGTGGTGCCAGGGGCGGATGTCACGATCCGTAATACGGATACCGGCTCGGAGCACAAAATCGGTACCACCGACGCGGGGTTGTACACCGCCGTCTTTCTGCCGCCGGGCCACTACGAGGTGGAGGCTGCCAAGAAGGGATTCACGACGGTAATTCGTAAAGATCTGACCCTACAAGTAGGACAGACTCTGACAATTAACATGGCGCTATCGGTGGAAACGACACAGACGGAGGTGACCGTGCAGGGGGCGGCGCCGATTGTCGACACCGAGAAGACCGACGTGTCCCAAGTGGTCAGTGCGGCTGACGTCAGCAACTTGCCCATCGCCGGCCGGCGCTGGGATCAGCTTGCTCTCACCTCTCCGAATGCGACCACGGACGGCTCGAGCGGGTTGGTTTCCTATCGCGGAGTCTCGGGCCTGTACAACAGCCAGATGGTCGACGGCGCCAATAATAACCAGGCGTTGTTTTCCGAGGGCCGTGCCCGCGCCACCAGCGGCGCCTACGTTTTCAGCATGGATTCCATGCAGGAATACCAGGTGAGCACCAGCAATTACAGCGCGGAACTGGGCCAGGCGGCGGGCGGCGTGGTGAACGCGGTCACTAAGTCGGGCACCAACGAACTCCATGGAGACTTGTTCTACTATTTGCGCTATCCCACCTGGAACGCTCTCGATCCGCTTCCCAAATCGCAGGGCAATTACACCCAGCCCATCCATCAATGGCAGCAGTTCGGCGGCAGCGTGGGCGGGGCCATCATCAAGGACAAGCTGTTCTACTTCGGAACTTACGATGGATCGCGCAAAGTGAACCCCATCGCTTATACCAGCAGCACCTACAACAGCAACACGAGAGCGCTTACGTGCCCGGCGCAAGTTACGGCCACG
>Ga0335085_10010173_pt1 | contig 14080 bp, 13 predicted proteins | sample Lox_Sample_45_FD_206712 | JGI IMG/M metagenome (GOLD analysis project Ga0335085, IMG submission 206712) | Soil microbial communities from Loxahatchee National Wildlife Refuge, Florida, United States - Lox_Sample_4.5 | ecosystem: Environmental > Terrestrial > Soil > Wetlands | place: USA...
TGGCGGGCGGGGTCCTCGGCGCCGACTGGGCCTGGCAGCGGAAGCTGCTGGTCGTGGCGCGGGTGAATCTCGGGCGCGAGGTGATCGCCCTCGTGGCGGCGTACGGGGTGTACGCCGGCACTCTGCAGCTGTCGGGAATCGGGACCCAGGGGATCCGGGTCGAAACGATCCCGGCGCTGTTCTTCTTCGTGCTCGCGTACTTCGTGTTCAGTCGCCTGCTGTTCTATTTCACCCTGCTGTTGCGTTCGAAGCTCGAATACGACGAGCAGCTGCTGATTCTGCGGTACGAGCTGATCGCCTATTTCAGCACCCTGATCGCGGCCGCGACGGTCGTGGGCACCGTGACCGAGTGGCCGCACATCGCCTGGGTGTTCGTGGGCGCGGCGCTGTGGGCGCTCGGCATGCTGTTCAAGCGCATGCTCGAAGAGGCGATCGCAGCGGAGGAGCTGAACAAGATCCACGCCATCGAAGCGGTCATCACGAGCAACATCAGCCTCACCGACTCCTTCGCCCGGATCGAGCGCCTGGCCCGCCGGCTCGTGGACTGGGGGGATTTCCGGATCTACCGGCGCGGCGACGACGGCCTGGTGCTGGCCTACCGCAGCCAGTCGGGACGCCCCGACCGCGGCGAGCCGACCGCCGACACGCAGCGGCTGCGCCAGCACGTGGTGGCGACGGGCGAGCTCGCGATCATCGACGACGCGGGCCGCGACGAACGGGTGACCGACCTCCCCGACGTGGTGCAAAGCCTGCTCGTGATGCCGCTCAAGTTCGGCGATCAGGTGACGGGGACGCTGGAGCTGGAGCATCACAAGCGCCGCACTTACCGCCGCAAGGATCTCGTCACCATCGCCACGTTCGCGAATCAGTTGGCGACGGCGATCCACATCACCGATCTGCGCCGGCCGCTCGTGGAGACAGTGGAGCGGATGACCCGCGAGCTGGCGACGCTCACCGGCGCCGCCACCGCCCTGCGGCAGGCCGCAGGGTCCGTCGCCAGCTCGACCGAGGCGATCCGCGGCGGCGTCGCCTCGGAGCAGGGTGAGGTCGCCGGCGGGCTCGAGGCGACCGACGCGCTCTCCCGCGCGTCGCAGCGGGTGCTCCAGGATGGAGCGGGGGCGGCCCATGCGTCGTCGTCGGCCAGCGAAGTCGCCGTCCGGAACCGCCAGCGGATTCAAGGAGCGCTGGAGCGGCTGGTGACGCTCAAGACGTTCGTGGGCGAAAGCTCGGCCAAGGTCCAGCAGCTGGGCACGATGAGCCGGCGCATTACCGGGTTCATCGCGTCGATCCGGGAGTTCTCCGACATGACCAATCTCCTGGCCCTGAACGCGGCGATCGAAGCGGCGCGCGCGGGGAAACACGGCAAGGGATTCGCCGTGGTGGCGGAAGAGGTGCGGCGGCTGGCGGAGCAGAGCGCCGAGGCGGCCGCGGAGGCGGGGGAGCTGGTGCAGGACATCCATCGCCAGGTGGGCGAGGTGGTGGAGCAGATGCGCCGCGGGCAGGTCACGGTGGGCGGAGTCGAGGATCTCTCGGCGGGCGCGCTCGAAGCCCTCGAGGCGATCGTTTCGGCGACGGCCGACGCCACGTCGCACGCGCAGCGGATCGCGGCCACGGCCGAAGAGCAGGAGACGGCTTTCTCGCGGCTGCGCGAACGGATCCACTCCGTGGCGGCGATTGCCCAGCAGAACCGGGCCGAAGCCGACGACGTAGCTACGCGCGCGGTGGAAGCGGCCGCCGGCCTTTCGAACCTGGAGCAGGCCACGCGAGAGCTCGAGCGCGTCGCCACCGACCTGCGCGAGCTGACGCGCGGGTTTGCGAGTCTCCGCTAGCGCTTCTAGCATTCGAGCGATGACCGGCGAGCGGGCATACGTGGCCCTCGGGTCGAACCTGGGGGATCGGGCGGCGCACCTGGCGCACGCCCGCCGCCGGCTGGCGGAGCTCCCGGAGACCCGGGTGCTCGCCGTTTCCGGCGTGGAGGAGACCGCCCCGCTGGGACCCGTCCGTCAGGGCCCGTTCCTGAACCAGATGGTGCTGCTCGAGACGCGGCTCGCGCCGGCCGACCTCCTGGGCCACTGCTTCGCCATCGAGACGGAGCGCGGCCGGGAGCGCCGGCCCGGTCAGCGCTGGGGGCCCCGCACTCTGGACCTGGACATCGTGCGTTACGGGGAGCGGTCGGTCCACGAGCCCGGGCTCGAGATTCCGCACCCCGAGCTGCCGCACCGCGAGTTCTGGCGCCGCGAGCTGACTGAGCTGGACGCGCTCGCTCCACCTCCTCCTCCGCAGGCGGTCCATGGCTGACGCTCCCAAGGCGCTCACGACGCATGCCCTCCTGACCATGAAGGCCGAGCGCCGTCCGATCGTGATGCTCACCTGCTACGACGCGCTTTTCGCCCGCCTGCTGGACGAGTCGGGAGTCGATATCCTGCTGGTCGGCGATTCGGTGAATCAGGTGCTGGCGGGCGCCGCGACGACACTCTCGGCCACCCTCGATCAGATGATCTATCACACCCGCATCGTGCGGCGGGGCGCCGAGCACGCCATGGTGGTCTGCGATCTGCCGTTCCTCACCTATCAGGTGAGTCGGGAGGAAGCGCTCGCGAACGCGGGTCGGGTCATGAAGGAAACGGGGTGCCACGCCGTGAAGCTGGAGGGGGGTGTGCACATGGCGCCCACGGTGCGCGCCCTCGTGGACATCGGCATTCCGGTAATGGGTCACATCGGACTCACGCCGCAGTCGGTGCACGCGCTCGGCGGATACCGGGTGCAGGGCCGCGACGACGTCACGGCCGAGCGCCTGAAGACGGACGCTCGGGCGCTCGAGGAGGGGGGGGCCTTCGCCATCGTGCTCGAGCTGGTTCCCGCGCCGCTGGCGCGGGAGATCACCAAGTCGCTCACGATCCCGACGATCGGGATCGGTGCCGGGCCGCACTGCGACGGGCAGGTGCTCGTGCTGCACGACATGCTGGGACTGAACGATCGGTTCTCTCCGAAGTTCGTCAAGCGCTACGCGACGCTCGCCGACGACGTCCGCCGGGCGGTGCAGACCTACGCGCGGCAGGTGCGTGACGGCACGTTCCCCGACGATCAGCACTCGTTCGAGCGGTAGCGATCGGCGTGGACGAAATCTCCGATCTCGCGTCCATGCGGGCCTGGTCGCGCACGGGGACGGGGGGAGGGGCGGGTGGGGGGCGCATCGGCTTCGTGCCGACGATGGGGTATCTGCATGAGGGTCACCTGCGGCTCGTGGACTACGCACGGGCGCGCTGTGACCGCGTGGTGCTCAGCATCTTCGTCAATCCGCTGCAGTTCGGCCCCGCCGAGGATTACGGCCGCTACCCGCGCGATCTCGATCGTGATCGGGCGCTCGCGGCGGGACGCGGGGCCCACGCGCTGTTCGTTCCCGACGCTCGCGCCATGTACCCGCGCGAGCCCGTCACGCGGGTGACGCCGCCCGCCGAGCCGCTCGGGGAGGCGTACGAGGCCGCGGCCCGCCCGGGGCATTTCGCGGGCGTGCTTACCGTGGTCGCCAAGCTGTTCCACCTTGTGGCTCCGCAGGTAGCCGTGTTCGGGCGCAAGGACTTTCAGCAGGCGATGCTCGTGCGCCGGCTCGTGACCGATCTCGACTTTCCCATCGCGATCGACATCGTGCCTACGACCCGAGAGGCCGACGGGCTCGCCCTTTCATCACGCAACGTCTACCTCTCCGCGGAGCGGCGGCCGCAGGCGCTGGCGCTTTCGGGCGCGTTGCGGGTCATCGAAACGGCGTGGCGCGGCGGCGAGACCGACGCGGCGACGCTCACGGCCAGGGGGATGGAGGTGCTCGCGGCCCCCGGCGTTCGGCCCGAATACCTGGCGCTCGTGGACGAAGCGCTCCGGCCCGTGCCCCAAGCCACCGCGGCGACGGTGGCGCTCGTCGCCGCCCGCGTAGGGGCAACCCGGCTCATCGACAATGTCGTGCTCGGGGACGGCCTGGCCGCCGATCCGACGATCGCGTAGCGCGTGCTTCCTTCCTGGGCGGTCGTGACGCCGGCGCGGCGCGAGCACATCGAGCGGGTGGCGCGGCTCGTGGCGGACTGGGCCGAGGCGATGGGTGTGCCGCCGCGCGAGGCGGAACGCTGGGAGCGCGCGGCCTGGATGCACGACGCGCTGCGCGACGCCGGCTCGGAGCTGCGCCACGGTCCCCTCACCGCGGACCGGCTCGCCGCCGAGGGGGAAACCGACCGCGGCGTGCTCGACGCGGTGCGCTACCACTCCTACGGCTTTGCCGGGTGGGACGACGTCGGGCGCATGCTGTATCTGGCGGATTACCTGGAGCCCGGCCGCCGGCAGGACCGGAAGGAGCGCGCCGCGCTGGCGGCGCGCGTCCCCAGCGAGCGCGACGCCGTGCTGCGCGAGGTCGCGCGGCGTCGCATCGAGCGGGCATTGAGAAAAGGCTGGGCCCTGGCCCCCGAAACGGTGGACTTCTGGAACGCCCTCACGCGCGCCTAGGCGTCGTCGCCGTCCTCCTGCTCGCGGGCGCGTGCGGCCGGTCGGCGGACCGGGGGGCGGCGTTCGCGGTCCCGGGGGAGAACGGATCCCGGATCGAAGTCGAGGTGTTGAACGCGAGCGGGCGCCCGGGGGTCGCCCGGGCCGCGACGCGGGTCCTGCGTGAGGCGGGGATCGACGTCGTCGGCGTGGGGAACGCCGGCGGCGGCACCGGACACCTCGACTCCACCCGGATCGTGATCCGTCAGGGGCCAGCATCGAACGGTGAACGGGTGCGGCGGGCGCTGCGCGTGGGGCGCGTGGTGATCGAGCCCGATTCGACCCGGCTACTCGACGTGAGCGTGTTCGTGGGATCGGACTTTGCGCCGCCCCTCGAGTTCCACCCGTAGCTGTCCGCACGCCGCGGCGATATCGAGGCCGCGGCTCCGGCGCAGCACCGCTTCCACTCCTTGCACTTTCAGGCGCCGCGCGAAGGCGAGCATCCGGGCCCGCGGCGTCGGCTCCAGTTCCGGCGCACCGCCGGGATGCAGCGGCAACAGATTGACGTGGGCGGCGAGCGGCCGGGCGAGCCGCGCCAGGGCGTCGGCATCGGCGTCGCTGTCGTTGCGACCGTGGATCAACACGTATTCGAGGGTCACGCGTCGCGGGAACTGGCGCAATGCCTCGAGCACCTCGGGGAGGTGATAGCGCTTCTCGATCGGCATCAGGCCGAGGCGCCGCTCCGGCGTCGGAGCGTGGAGCGACAACGCGAGACGGAACTGCTCCGGGCGCTTGGCGAACGCCGCGAAGTTGGGGAGGATCCCCACCGTCGACACCGTAATGTGCCGCGCGCCGATGCCGCACCCGTCGGGAACGTTGAGAATAGTGAGCGCGGTGCTCACGTGCTCCCAGTTCAAGAGCGGTTCCCCCATGCCCATGAACACGACATTGGTCGGCGTCTGATCGGGAAATTGCAGGGTCAGCTCTCGCACCTGGCCCGCGATCTCGCCCGGGGTGAGGTCACGCCGCCACCCCATCTGGCCGGTGGCGCAGAACACGCACCCCAGCGCGCAGCCGACCTGCGACGAAATGCACAGGGTGCGGCGCTTGCCTTCCGGGATGAGCACCGACTCGATCGCCTCGCCGTCGGCCAGCCGCCACAGGAATTTTTCGGTGCCGTCCTGGGACGTCTGATGCGCGGCCAGGGCGAGGCGGGGCAGGGGGAACTCGGCTTCGAGCGAAGCGCGCAGCGACGCCGGGAGGTCCGTGGCCTCGGCCCAGCTACCCGCCGGACGCTGCCAGAGGCGGGGCAGGATCTGTCGAAGGCGGTAGGGCGGCTCACCCACAGCGGCGAGCCAGTCGGCGAGCCGCTGCCGCGCCTGGTCGGGAGCGAGATCCAGCAGGTTCGTCGTCACAGTGCCACCGCCAACCCCACACGGTAGGCGGCGCCGATGTCGTTCGTACCCCCGTCGCGGGTGAAGACAACCTGATAATGCCCGATCGCGATGCCGATCCCGGCGGCGAAGCGCCAGGCGTCGTTGCCGTAGCTCTGCTGTCGGGTGACGAGGGCGTCGAGCCGCACCGGCCGGCCAATGTCGAGCCCGGCGCCGAGCTGCTCGTCGGTACCGGCGGCGCCGCCCGCCGTGATCCCGGCGCGAGCGTGGAACACGGCCGGCGTATCCTTCCACAACATGCCGTGCCAGCAGCGCACTTCGATCCCGCCGTAGAGATCCTGCGCGCTCTCGTGACTCCCCAGGAAATGCGTGGCCGCGGCGATCCGCACCGTTTCTCCGGCGCGATACGTCGCGCCGACATCCGCGGTCCATCCGTCGGTCGTCGTCTGATCCAGCTCCGTCTCGTGGTAGCCGATGGTGGCGCCGACCAGCGTCGGCCCGAGAGCCAGGCCCCAATTCAGCGCGGCCGTCTGGGTATAAAACGGGATCGTCGGGCCGTCGGGCTCGGGGGAGTACGACGTCTGGACGAGGTCGCCGATGCTCATCCGGCCGTAGGCGAGCCCGAGCGTCCCGATCTTGGGAACGCGGAAACGCGCGGCGCCCAGCACTCCCGAGGCCCCGATCACGCTCGGCGTCTGAATCAGGTCCAGCCCCAGATCGCCATGCCCGCTCGGGACCGCCTGGGCCGGGTTCCAGAAGACGGCGGACCCGTCTTGCGCGAGCGCCGGGGGCACCGCCACGGTGAGGGTGGCCAGTCGCCACAACTCGGCTCCCGCCCCCTCCTGGGCGAAAGCCGGGAGGGCCCCGGCCAAGAGGCCGGTGAGGAGCCCGAAATACCGCAAGCAGGGGTTCAAGATGTTGTGTAGCGCTGTTGACTCAACTTAACTAGATTCAATCGCTTACACCACTTGGCGTGGCGCGAATGCGGCTGTCCGAACTCCTGACCCCTTACCGTATCAGGGTGCCCCTCCAGGCGACCGAAAAGGAGGGGATCCTGAAGGAGCTGGTCGGACTGATGCTGCCCGGGGATGGGGGCCAGGCCGAAGAAGTGCTGGGAGCGGTCCTCGAGCGGGAACGCCAGTTTCCGACCGGGATCGGGTATGGGGTCGCGGTTCCGCACGGCAAGACCGGCGCGCTGGACGGGCTGTTGGTCGTGGCCGGGACCAGCCCGACCCCGATCCGTTACGAAACCGTGGATGGGCAACCGGTCCGTCTCTTCTTCATGCTGGCGGGGCCCGAGGCGCTGGCCGGGGACCACGTGAAGGCGCTGAGCCGGATTTCCCGGCTGGTGCGCCAGGAGCCGGTGCGGTCGCGGCTGCTCGCCGCGAAGACCCCGGAGGAATTCTACCGCGCGGTGTGCGAAGCGGAGGGAGTGGAACGACGGTGAGCGGGACCGGACCGACGGTGGCGGGAACGAGCTGGCGGACGCATCGCTGCGGCGAGCTGCGGTTCGGCTCGGTGGGCGAGCGGGTGCGCCTCGGTGGGTGGGTACACCGGCGGCGGGATCTGGGCGGGATCGTGTTCCTCGATCTGCGCGACCGGTCCGGGATCGTCCAGGTCGCCTTCGGCTCGGCCTGGGCCGATGCGGCGGTGGTGACGCGAGCCGGATCGACGGGGAGCGAGTCGGTGGTGGTGGTGGAGGGAACGGTCGTGGCTCGCCCCGCCGACATGAAGAACCCGGAGCTCGACACCGGCGACGTGGAAGTCCACGCGACGTCGCTGCAGCTCGTGGGCCCTGCCGAAACCCCCGCGATCCCCGTGGCGCGCGGCAAAGGCGAGGAGCTGCCCGCCGAGGAGCTGCGTCTCAAGTATCGCCACCTCGATCTGCGGCGTCCCGAGCTGCAGGCCAACCTGGCGCTGCGGCACCGTCTCCTGCAGCGGGCGCGGCGCACGCTTACCGATCTCGAGTTCTACGAGATCGAGACGCCGATTCTGACCAAGCCCACGCCCGAAGGCGCCCGCGACTACCTCGTGCCGTCGCGCGTGCATCCCGGGGAGTTCTACGCGCTGCCGCAGTCGCCGCAGATCTACAAGCAGCTGCTCATGGTCTCGGGCTACGACCGATACTTTCAGATCGCGCGCTGCTTCCGCGACGAAGACCTGCGCTTCGATCGCCAGCCGGAATTCACGCAGATCGACATCGAGGCGTCGTTCGTCCGGGCTGAAGACGTGATGCGGTTCGTGGAGCGGGTCCTGGTCGCGCTGTGGGACGAGGGCGGGCATACGATCGAGTCGCCGTTCCCGCGGCTGGCGTATCGGGAGGCGATGGAGCGGTACGGCAGTGACAAGCCCGATCTCCGCTACGACTTCCCGCTGCAGGACCTGACGACCGCCCTGCGGCCGCTCGGCATCCCGTTCTTCGCCGACGCCGGGACCATGGGGCGCCGCGTGCGTGGGATCGTGGTGCCGGGGGGCGGGCGGTTGTCGCGCAAGGATCTCGACCAGATCACCGAAGCGGTGAAACAGCTCGGCGCGTCCGGGTTGGCCTGGGCAAAACGGCAGGGTGATCAGGTTTCCGGCTCGATCGCGAAGTTCCTGACGGTGGAGTCTCTGGGCGGTCTGGGGGTCCGCGACGGGGACGCGGTCCTGCTCGTGGCCGGGCCCGACGCCGCGACCTCGCCCGCGCTCGACCGGGTGCGCCAGGAGCTGATCCGGCGCCTGGCGCCGGCGCCCAAGGCGACCCATGCCTTCTGCTGGGTGGTCGATTTCCCGCTGTTCGAGCCCGATCCCGAGACCGGCGTCCCGGTGTTCGCGCATCATCCGTTCACCTCACCGCACCCCGACGATCTGGCCCGCCTCGACAGCGAGCCGTTCGCGTGCCGCGCGCTGCATTATGACGCCGTCTACAACGGCCACGAGCTCGGCTCGGGGTCGATCCGGATCGTGGATCCGGCGGTCCAGCGCCGGGTCTTCGCGCATCTCGGTCTGTCGCCCGGGGACGCGGAGGCGCGCTTCGGATTCCTGCTGCAAGCGCTGGCCTCGGGCGCGCCGCCGCACGGAGGATTCGCGATCGGGTTCGACCGCGTGACGATGCTGCTGGCCGGGGCGGGGAGCCTGCGGGACGTGATCGCCTTCCCCAAGACGACGGCGGCGCGCGCGCTGTTTGAGGGGGCGCCGTCGCGCGCCAACCCGGCCGACCTCGCCGCCCTGCACCTTCAGGTGACGCCATGAGCGACGACATCACCCGGCGGCTGGTGGTTGAAGGCGTCGATCCGCTCGCGCTCGTGGGCGTGAACGATGGCAATCTGGTCGAGCTGACCCGGCGCCTGGGCGTTCGGGTTTCGCTGCGGGGCGACGCTCTGACGATTCAGGGGCCCAGCGCGGCCGTCGATCGCGCGACGCCCGTGGCCCAGGCGATGGTGGACCTGGCCCGCATGGGCGAGTCGCTCGACGTCCACGACGTGGAGCGGCTGATTCTGGAGGAGCAGGCGGGCACCCTGGGCGAGGGCCCCGGGGGCGGCCCCGCGGACTTCAAGATCATCCTGCCCGGGCTGCGCCGGGTGATTCAGCCCAAGACCGCGGGGCAGCGCGACTACCTCCAGCTGATCGCGCAGCACGACATCGTAGTGGGCATCGGGCCCGCGGGCACCGGAAAGACCTACCTCGCGGTGGCGGCGGCCGTCGACGCCCTGGCCAGGAAGCGGGTGCGCCGCATCATCCTCGCGCGCCCGGCGGTGGAAGCGGGGGAAAACCTGGGCTTCCTTCCGGGCGACCTGCAGGAAAAGGTCGACCCGTATCTGCGCCCATTGTACGACGCGCTGGAGGACATGATGCCGCGCGACCGGGTCCAGAAGGCGCTGGAGGCGCGGACGATCGAGATCGCGCCGCTCGCCTACATGCGGGGGCGCACCCTGTCGGACGCCTTCGTGATCCTCGACGAGGCGCAGAACGCCACCGGGATGCAGATGAAGATGTTCCTGACTCGGCTCGGAGTGAACTCCCGCGCCGTGATCACCGGCGACAAGACGCAGATCGACCTGCCCGTGCGGGAGGAATCGGGGCTGCTGCAGGTGGAGCGGATTCTTCCCGGGATCGAGGGGATCGGGTTCTGCTATCTCGCCGAGACCGACGTGGTCCGCCACCGGCTGGTACGCGACATCATCCGCGCCTATGTCGAGGACGCGCAGGGCTGACCATGAACCGGATCGGGCTGGCCCGGATACGATATCACGCCGCCCGCTGGTGGTGGGTCCTGGGGCTGGCGCTCCTGACCCAGATCGTGTTCCCGTCCTCCGCCACCGATTACGCGCCCCTCCTCGACGTCGGCGAGCGGGCCCCGAAGGAGATCAAGGCCCCGTTCGATTTCGTCATCTCGAAATCCGACGAGGAGATTCACCGCGAATCCCAGGAGGACGCCGCCTCGGCGCTGCCGATCTGGGTCGTGAACCAGCGCGTGAGCGACAGCGCGATCGCGCAGATGCACGTGCTGTTCGCTGGCCTCGACACGGCGGCGCATCACGGCGGGCCGGCGATCGCCCGGGTCGCCGCGGGGTTCGGGATCACGCTCTCGGCCGCCGAAGCCGAGTATCTGACGCGGGCCCCAAAACGTCACGTGCAGCTGGCCGCGCTCGAGGCGCTGCTGCCGCAGACGCTGGGGCAGGGCGTCGCCTCGGCCGTGTCGCTGCGCGCGGAAGCCTCGGGGCAGCTGATCGTGCGCCGGGGCACGAGCGAGTATGCCGTCGACAAGAACCAGGTTCTGACGCCCGACGGCTATTTCGCGCGCGCCCGCGCGCTGCACCCCGACCCGGGGTCGTCGGCGGGGGATCTCGTCTACCTGAAACTGGTCCGCCGCTGCTTCCGCCTCACGCTCACCCGCGACGACGCCGCCACGATGCGGCGGCGCAACGAGCTGATCGCCGGGGTGGACCGGACCAAGTTCGCCGTGCGCCAGGGCGATCGACTCGTCGGTCCGGGAGAAGTGGTGACCGAGGCGGTGGCCGAGAAGCTTTCCGCCCTGCATGCGGAGCTGGTGCGCCGGGGCAGCGTCTCGAGCGCCACGGTCGGCGGGTGGATCGGGCCGGTCGTCCGCAACGCGCTCATCATCTGTATCTTCTGGGTGCTGATGCTGTTCTACCGGCGCGAGACCTATCGCGAGCCGGCGCAGGTGGCGCTCGCCGCCGCGCTGTTCGCCGCGGCGATCGCGGGCGGCGCGCTGGTGGCGCACTGGGTGCCGGACCACCCGGAGCTGATCCCGCTGCCGTTCACGGCCATGATGATGACCGTGCTGTTCAACGGTCGGGTGTCGATGATCGGCGCCATGATCCTCACGGCGCTGCTCGCGATCCAGCCCGCCTTCCACGACACCCCGGTGCTGATGCTGTCGCTGGCGGGCGGGGTGACGGCGGCCCTGTCGGTGAAATCGCTGCGGCGGCGTACGCAGCTCTACAGCGCCGTGATCCTCGTAGCGGCGGGCTATCTCGCGGCCGCGCTGGCGCAGGGACTCTCGGCCGAATGGGCCGTGCCGGAGATGGGGCTGCGGGCCGCCTTCGGGCTGGCCAACGGGTTCGTGTCCGCCGCGCTCACGATTCTCCTCCTCCCCGTGGCCGAGCGGCTCACGCACCTCACCACCGACCTGAGTCTGCTCGAGCTGTCCGACCCGAGCCATCCGCTGCTGCGCCGCCTGTCGATCGAGGCCCCGGGGACCTACGCCCACAGCATCGCGATGGCCAACCTGGTCGAATCGGCGTGCAATCGCATCGGCGCGAACGGAATCCTGGGCCGCGTCGGATGCTACTACCACGACGTGGGCAAGCTGGCCAACCCCCAGTTCTTCGCCGAGAACCAGGTCGGGGGCGTGAACCCGCACGACCGGATCACGACGGCGCAATCGGTGCAGATCATCCGAGAACACGTTCCGGCTGGGATCCGGCTGGGCAAGGAAGCCGGGTTGCCGGAGGAGATTCTCCGTTTCATCCCCGAGCACCACGGCACGGCCGAAATCAGCTACTTCCTGGACCGCGCCAGAAAGCAGGGAGACAAGAATCTCCGGCGCGAGGATTTCTGCTACCCCGGCCCCAAGCCGCACACCGCCGAAACGGGGGTGACGATGCTCGCCGATTCCGTCGAGGCGGCCCTGCGGGTGCTCAGCGACGTCACGCCGGCCAAGCTCGAAGCGGCGATCGAGAAGATCGTGCGCGACCGGCTGCTCTCCGGCCAGCTCGACGAGGCACCGCTCACGATTCACGAGGTCGATTTGGTCAAGGCGGAGTTCGTTCGGGTGCTGTCGGGGATGCATCACCACCGGATCGACTACCCTGAGGAAAGTGGCGGCCTCACCAAAGCGTGGGAGCCGGCGCACCCCGCGGCCGGTGCTTGAGCGCCGCCTGACGAGGGTGGCTCGCCGCGTCCTCCGGTGGGAGCGGGCGCCGCGCACGCGCGTGGAGCTCACCGTGCTGGACGCGCCCGCCATGCGCCGGCTGAACCGCCGGGCCAAGGGCCGGCGGGCGCTGACCGACGTGCTGGCCTTCGCGCTCCCGCAGCCCGACGGCACGCTGCTCGGGGATGTCTACGTCTGCCCGGCGGCGGCGGCGCGCTACGTCCAGGGCGCGGCGGCCGCCCGCGGGCGGGCGGTCACCGTGGAAGAGGAGCTCATCCGCCTCGCCGTGCACGGCACACTGCACGTGCTGGGCTACGATCACCCCGAAGGGCCGGGACGCATCCGGTCCGGCATGTGGCGCCGGCAGGAACGCTACGTGCGGCGGTTGCGCGCCTGACGTGATGCCCCTCGTCGTCACCGCCGTCGTGGCCGCGCTCGTCGCGGTCCTGTGGGCCGGGCTCCTGGCACTGGCCGAAGAGGGCGCCGTGGGAGAGGCCGTCCATGCGCTCGGCGATCCCCCGCCCGCGCGCGACAGCCAAATCCCCGTGCACCGCGCCCTCCACGTGGCGCGACTCGCCCTGCTCGTGCTCGCGGCGGTCGCGGCCTCGGTGGCGCTGGCGTGGTGGACCAGCGGGCCCGCCGGTGCGGCCGTGAGCGTGCTCGTCTCGGTGGCTCTGCTCTTCGTGGTGGGGGATGCGCTCCCGCGCAGCGTGGCTCGCGTCGCCCCCGAGCTCGCCGAAGCGGCGCTGTCGCTCGCCCGCCGCACGATGATCCCGTTCGAGCCCCTGTTTCAGCTCCTCACCTGGGCGGACCGGCGCCTGCACACGCTCGCCGTTCCCGCGCGGCCGTTGCAGCCGGCGCTCGGCGCGGCCCAGCGCGACATGCTGCTCGGCACCTTCACCCTCGCCGACACCACGGTGGACGAAATCATGACGCCGCGTCTCGACGTCGTCGGCGTGGATCTCGCGGCCTCGCGGGAGGAGGTGCTCGACACCTTCCGCAAGAGCGAGCACACGCGCCTCCCGGTGTTCGACGGGACCTCCGACAACATCGTCGGGATTCTCTACGCCAAGGACCTCGTGCCGATGGTCATGGGGGTCCCGCCAGGGGACCGGGTGGAGCGGTGGCAGGACCTGATCCGGCCCGCCGCCTTCGTCCCCGAGGCCAAGACGCTCGACGCGCAGCTGCGGGATTTCCAGCGGGGACCGGCGCACCTGGCCATCGTCGTGGACGAATTCGGCGGCACCTCGGGACTCGTCACCCTGGAGGACGTGCTCGAAGAGATCGTCGGGGAGATCCGCGACGAGCACGACACCGAGGTGCCGGTGGAGATCCGGGAGGAGGGGGGCCGGTACTGGGTCGACGGCCGCACCAGCCTCGACGATCTATCCACCGCGCTGGGACGGCCGTTCACGCACCCCGAAGTATCCACCGTGGGCGGGTTGATCTACTCGATCTTGGGGCGGGTGCCGCGCTCGGGGGAGGAGCTGCCGCTCGACGGATACCGGGTCGTGGTGGAGCGGGTCGAGCACCGCCGCGTGCGCCTGGTCCGGATCGAGAAGCCCTGATGGGCATCGGCGCCTTTACCGTGATGGCGCTGGGGCTCGCCCTTGCGGCGCTGGCCGCCGCGGCCGGCGCCGCGACGGCCAGCGTCAGCCAGGCGGAGCTGTCGCGCTGGGTGTCGTACAAGCTGCGCGGGACCCCGGGGGCGGCCCGGGCGGTGGAGCATCCCGGCCTGGTGCTCGCGACCGCCAACGCCGTGACGACGCTGGGCGTGCTCGTGGCCGCGACGGCGGTCCCGGCGCTGCTCGCGGGGGAGACGCCGACGGTCGTATCCGCCGTGTCG
>Ga0335085_10010174_pt1 | contig 14079 bp, 9 predicted proteins | sample Lox_Sample_45_FD_206712 | JGI IMG/M metagenome (GOLD analysis project Ga0335085, IMG submission 206712) | Soil microbial communities from Loxahatchee National Wildlife Refuge, Florida, United States - Lox_Sample_4.5 | ecosystem: Environmental > Terrestrial > Soil > Wetlands | place: USA: Florida...
TGGATATCCATGAGCTTTCTGAACTTATAAAACAGGGTTACAGCGGCAGGCAATTAACGACCCTTTTTACTGGCAGGACCGATTCGCTTCTCAAGAACCTCTTCTCCTCAATGAATGCGCATTCCGGGCTCTGCCTCATGGCGGTCGGCGGATACGGCAGAGGTGAACTCGCTCCCTTTTCCGATATAGACATCATGCTCTTTGCCAGAGACAGGTCTGCGTCAGGAAAGGCCTCGGAATTTCTCTATAAGCTTTGGGACACGAATCGGGCTATCGGCCATTCATTCAGGACGCCCCCTGACTGTATCAGTGAGGCAAGGAAAGATGTCAAAACGCGGACTTCGCTTCTCGAACATCGTTATATAGCGGGTGACAGAGACCTTTACCAGTATTTTATGGACACCGTATATCCCGAGATTGCATTCAGGGAGACGGGTAGGTTCATCACTGAGAAGTTGCGCGAGATCGAGATGCGGCACAGGAATATAAGCGACTCCGTTTTTATGCTCGAACCGCATGTTAAGGAAGGGAGGGGGGGACTGAGGGACATCCATACCCTTGTATGGCTGGCCAGCATCAAACTGAGGATAAGGAGCTTCGATGAGCTAGGGAAGATACTCTCTCCGGAAGAATTCAAAAGGCTTGCAAATGCCTATGATCTCCTGCTGAAGGCCAGGTTCTGTCTCCATGTTCTCAGCGGGCGGAGAAATGATATTCTCTCCTTCGAATACCATGACGGCATCGCGGAAATGCTGAATTTCAAGGCTTCTAAGAGGTTTCTCTCATCCGAACGGTTTATGCGGTATTTCTACCTCAAGGCATCGGCAATCAATGATATCACATCCAGGAGTCTTGACCTGTTCAGCATGCCCAGGACGGGCAGGGAAGAAAGAGACAGCAGAATATTACCTTTCCTCTATGCCAAGAAAAGGATAACCGACGACTTTTCCCTTTCAAAGAACCGGATCGTTGCGAATGGTGACTTCCTGAAGAAAAGGCCCGAAAGCATTATCGAGGCATTTTCTGTCCTGGCAAAGACCGGAAAGCGGTTCAGCCCGCTGCTTAGGGAGGAAATCGGGAAAAATCTCCACCGCATCGGAAAGACGACGAGAAGTTCCCAGAAGGCGGTTGAATCTTTTATGAATATTATCAGGGGAGACAGGACATATGAAACATTGAGGGAGATGCACAACAGCCGTGTGCTGGGAAGACTGATTCCGGAATTTGGTGCGCTGAGTTTTCTTGTGGTGTACGAACCCTATCATCGCTATACGGTAGATGAACATGCCCTCTACGCGGTCAAGAAGCTGGTTGAACTCAGAGATACGAAATATAAGAATCTTGAACACCTTTCGGCCGTGTTCAGGGAGGTAAGGCATAAAGAGGCGCTTATCTTCTCGCTTCTCCTCCACGATATCGGGAAGAAGGGGATTGTGAAGAGTTACCGCTATGGTTCCGGAGGCGGCCATCATGAGGAAGCAGGTTACCTGGAGGTAAAGAACGTGCTCGAGAAATTCAACCTCACGGTCGGACTGAGGACGAGAATCGAGTTTCTTGTGAAGAACCATACATTGATGTCATCCGTCGCTTTCAAAGGAGATACGGATGATATTGAGGTGATAGCCCAGTTTGCCGATGATGTGGGAGAAAGAGAAAATCTTGACGCCCTCTACCTCCTTACCTATGCAGACATCGCCTCGGTGGGTCCTGATTTCTGGACTGAATGGAAGGCCTATCTCCTCAGGGAGCTCTTCGAGATCACCTCACAGTATCTCAGCGGATTTGTCGGTGTTTTACCCGGGAGCCAGGGCTTTAGTGGTGTGCGGGGAAATCATCCACTCTCAAGAACGATGTTCCGTTCCGATAACGAGAGGGTAGGGACAGAGCGGTTTCTCGCGTTAATGCCAGAGAGGTATATTATTTCATCAACACCGGAAAGGGTCTCCGGGGACTACGCGCTTTACCGGGAGGTCACGGGAAAGGGTTTTGGAGTCAGGGTGAAGGAGGATCCGGCAGGCACCGCAGAGATCATCGTCGGTGCGTGGGACAGGCCGGGTCTTTTTTCAAGAATCGTCGGTGTTCTCTCCTCTCTGGGAATGAATATCTACCGGGCAAGGGTATATACGGGAAGCGGGGGGATCGTAATTGATAAAATCCAGATTGCCAACTGGGGAGATATCTGTTGGGACGGGCTCTGCCAGGACCTGGAGAGCAGGCTTCGGGAGGCGGTATGCAGCGGCGAAGGAGAGAAGTGGCGCAGACTGGGCATTCAGGAAAACAGGGTTTTACCGGGCTGCTCCGATGTGAAGCCCGAGGTTATGGGAAGGTTCGGTCCCTTTATCGAAATTGATAATGAGACCTCCAGAGAGAGCAGTACTCTTGAATTTTTTGCCCAGGACAGGCTTGGACTCCTCTACGATGTCACGAGCCTGATTCATGAGAAGGATATTGATATAATATCTGCAAGGATTAACACTGAGTCAGGGATTGCGAACGACATCCTCTCCCTGCAGCAGAGAGGAAAAAAGCTTGAGGGGATGACGGTCCATGAACTCCTGCTTTCATTATGGGAAAGATTACAGTAAAGAAGATTCTCTTTGTTGCCGTCCCGGTGGTGATCGTTGTCCTCACCATGGTGTTCTTTCGCGGTCCTCACATATCCAATCTCCTTAAGAATCTCATCCTTCCAGAGCTCTCTTCACTGACCGGGAAACAGGTGATGGCTCAGAAAATCACGCTCAACCTGTTCCCTCTGTTTATCGAGGCAAAGGGGATCAAGGTTCTTGATGAGGGCATCGAAATTGTCCACCTGCCAAGGGTGAAAGGCTATATAGAAGCCTCGGGGCTCCTGAGGAAGCGGCTCGTATTGAGAAGGATTACGGTGAAGGAGCCTGTGATCACGTGTAGCTCCTCCCAGGTGGAAACTATCATAGAGAACATAAAAAAGTATCTCGAAGAGGAGAGGAAGACGCCCCTCACGGTGAAGGTCAAGGCAGTGGCACTGGATAACGGACGATTTACTCTCCGATACAAAGAAAACACATTTCGGGCGAGTGGTGTGAGCGGCGAGGCCATACTCAACGCGTGGGAAAACTTTATCGCACAACGGCATGCCCCTCCAAAGATAAGTTTCAGCCTGAGGGAACTTTCTTCCACCATCAAGGGTTGGCCTGAATTGAAGGCCGAGGTGAAAGGAACTGTAGTGCTGAAAGACGGGCAACTGGACGTGAAAGGGCTCCAGGTCGGGCTCTATGGCTCCTTGATTAATGCGAGCGGTATCTTTTCGTCCGAAGGGAGTAAGAGTCTGCCTAAGAACTCCGGGGATTTTCACCTTCGGGCAGGTCTCCTCCCTGAATCGTTTAAGAAGATATTTGGCCTGAAAAGGCAGGGAGAGGGTGAGATCTATGCGAGCGGAACCGTGCGTCTTACGATGGACGATCTTCAGCAGTCTGTAATGGACATGGAGTTGAAAGGCGACTTTTACATGCAGACACTCATGGAACTATTGAAGGTGAAGGAACGCGTTGAAGGGTTTGTGGATTTTTCAGGCACGCTGAAAGGACCCCTGAACCGTCTCACAGGGACCGCAAAGGCGCGACTAAAGAAGGGCAATCTGTTTGATATTGATGTGGATGAACTCAGATGCTCAGTGCTGTATGGCGACCGCTCATTACGTTTCCTGGAAGGGAAGGCCGATCTCTATCACGGGCATGCGGAAGCAGAACTGACCCTGTCCGTATCGGGTGATGAATATTATGCGCTGAAGGCGAAATTCTCTGATGTGGACAGCCCTGCTGCCCTTACCCTCATCGGGTGGAAACCCGATATCCCCTTTGGAAAGGTGAAGGGCGAGGTGAGCACTTCGGGGACGAGCTTTAATCCCTCAGGCTGGTATGTTTATGAAGCTTCGGGGCAGGGGAAAGACGTGCTGGGGAGGATCAGAAAGATCAAGGGTTCTTTTGTTTCCCGAAATAATGTCTTTACCCTTTCTGATTCAGAGGCGAGCACCGAGAAATCGGTCTTTGGTTTTTACGGCGACGTGGATATCAATACCACCCAGCTTCGTCTTACCATTCAAGGCAAGACAGGCGATCTTACGGATGTGACGCTGCCGTACCGCCGCGAATTGACCGGAAGGGGCGAATTCTCTGGAACAGTAACAGGAAGTTTTGATAACCCCCTCATTGCCGGGAGGATGAAGCTGTATTCAGCAGCGTACGAAGAATATTCCCTCGGTGACATAGCAGGTGATGTAAATTACAGGAGGGACCTCCTGGAAGTGAAACAACTCACTGCCACGCTGAATCCTCAGCAGGGTCAGGCCGTAACCGCAGTACTCAAGGGTACCGTGAGATTTCCTGAGAGCAAGGAATTCTTTGATCTCAAAAGACCCGTGTATGGACTTTCGGTAGCAGTCTATAATGCTGACCTCGAGACCTTCGTGAAGGGCGTATATAAGAAGCCCCTGAAATCGTATCCGAAGGGCACATTTGATACCGCGATCAGTATTGGCGGGACTGAACCTGCGCCCTTATTTAAGGGGACTGCGCGGATTCAGTCCCTTAACCTCTATGGTGTTGTCGCGGATTCCCTCTCCCTTTCCTTTTCATATGATTACCGAACGCTGGGAGCAGAAGGGGTCCTCAGCGGGAGCAGGATGAAGGGCCTGGATCTGGGAGGAGGCAAGCTCAGGGCCTCCATGAAGGATGATATCCTGGTCCTTGATGGTGCTCTTTTTAATGACCGGGTTACGTTAGACGGAAGGGCGAATATGAAAGGAGTGAAACCGTGGACCGCCCGTCTGGAAGTCAAATCAGGAAGGTACGATTTCCTCGTCGCGCCCTTTCTCAAGGATGTTCCCGAAGACCTGCTTATTAACATGAAGGGATATGCCGAGATGTCGGGGGACAACAATCATTTCACTGCCAAAGCATTCTTGAACCAGTTAACCATTGCGCTCTATGGCTACAATTTTTCCAATGAGTCCGAGATACGTTTTGAAATGAAGGACAAAACGCTGGCGCTCACCTCTGTGAAGATGAGGAGTGGGAGCACTTCATTCCAGGTAACCGGGGATTGTGAAATAGGGAAAGAGTATAATCTCGTCATGGAGGGGAACTCAACGCTCTTGCCTCTGAAGAGTTTTTCAAAGAAGATTGACACGCTTAAGGGAGATGCGGGATTCGTGTTTGGTGTCACAGGAAAGTGGGATGCCCCGAAGATCAATGGCGGGGTTACCGTTTCCAATGCCATTTTCGGGGTGAGGGACATTCCCTCTAAGGTAAGCTCCATAAATGGGTATTTCTATATGGATGGAGACAAAATCGTGATCCAGAAGCTCTCTGGCAAGACGGGAGGCGGTGATGTGGAGCTTTCAGGGGCCGCCTTTCTCAAGGGATTTGCGTTGAAAAGGTTCTACATTGATGCGGCATTGAGTAATATCGGAGTGAATGTGTCAAGAGAATTTCCTGTGAATTTTAGCGGGAATCTTTTCTATACGGGAACCCTCGACTCCCAGACATTGAGTGGAGACATCAGGATTAACCACGCATTCTACCGTGAACCTCTTGAGTGGAAGAGTTGGGTTCTCAAAGGGAAGGCACAGGAGAGACCCCGTGGGGAGATTGGGGCTTTTGAAAAGATAGGTTTAAATATTAAGGTCCTTGGTTCTGACAATATAGTGATCAATAATAACATGGCCAGGGCATCACTCAAGCTGGACCTGGTTCTGAGGGGAAGTGTCGCGAATCCCCTGATCTTCGGCCGTGCAGAAACAAGGACCGGTATTGTGTATTTCAGAAACAATGAGTTCAAGATACTCAGCGCAACCGCTGATTTCGCAGATCCGAAAAGAATAAATCCGATTCTGAACATTCTTGCGGAGACCACTATCAGTAATTATGACATACGGATGAATCTCAATGGCCAGATAGAGCATTTTGATATGACGCTCAGTTCTACCCCGTCCCTTGAAGAAACACAGATACTGAGCCTCCTCACTCTCGGTACCCTGGGAACGGCATCCACGGGAATCCAGGGGGGAATCAATCTGAGTGCTGCCACGTCATTTCTCTCGGGACAGCTGCAGGATATTGCACAGGAAAGGGTGAAGAGCATAACCGGGATAGACAGGATTGGAACTGAGTCGTACACCTCAAGAGTAACGGGGAAGTCCGAGCAGCGGTTCATGGTTTCAAAGAGACTTATAGGAGATAAACTCTCGGTCACCTATGCCACATCCTTTAATGCGGTGGAAACCTCGGTGATAAGGATTGAGTACAACGTCGGAGGCAATGTTACCCTTATCGGCTTGAAGGACGAGTCCGGAGGGCTGGGTGGAAATATTAAATTCCGCTTCAGCTTCAAATAAGAGAATGAAGACATAGGATGAACTCAACATACTATTTCATATCCTTCATAGTATTTCTCACATCTGTACTTCTCCCTTTATTTCCTCACGAATCGTGTGCTCATGCCGGAACGTCTGTTGAGGAAGTGAAGACGATTGAGGTGGAGGGTCTCTCTTCCCTCAGTGCGGGAGAACTCATTGAGCTTCTGGATGTCAAGGCGGGAGAAGTCCTCAATCCCTCTCAAGTCAGGGCTGGAATCAAACGAGCGTTCCTTAAAGGGATCTTCGATGACATAGAGGTATACAGTGAGGAAGGAGGAGCAAGGATAAGGGTTGAAGTAAAGGAGAAGGATACTATCCGAAAGGTTCGCACCACAGGGAACGAATACTTCTCTGACCGAGAGATAAGGAACATGTTTCTGATGAAAGAAGGTCAGGTGCTGAGGTATGATCTCCTTGACGAAGCAGTGAAGCAGTTGAAAGCAGAACTTTCAGAGAGAGGGTTCCCCGACGCTATAGTGTCCGTTTCTGCATCCTCTGTATCAAAGCCCTACGAAAAGGACCTCACCATCATGGTAAGGGAAGGGAAACCGCTTCTCATAGAAAGGATTGTAGTACGCGGGGCACCTGAAGACGAGATAAAGTCAATGATGCACATCAATGAAGGAGAGGTGTATAACCAGGAAGCCATAAAAAAAGATGTAAAAAGAATCGTGACGCGCTATAAGAAACACGGCTACCTTAATCCTGCCGTATCGTATCGATTCACTGAGGGCAGGTTTGAAGTGGATGTGACGAAAGGGAAGAAGCTCGTTGTACAGTTTGAAGGCAACGCCGTGTTCAGCGCAAAGCGGCTCATGAAGGAGATGCCTTTTCTTGAGGCAGGAGAGGTCAGGGATGATCTCGTCGAAGACGCGGCGAGGAAGATAGTATCGCTCTACTACAGCAAGGGATATCCATTTGCCCAGGTGGCACCGGTTATTTCCAATACTGCAGAAGCATCAGGGGATACCATAGAGGTGAAATTCTTCGTTTTTGAGGGTGAGCAGGTGACGGTAGGTTCTCTGGATTTTACGGGACTGACGCTGCCTGCGAAGAAGCTTAAAGATCTCATGCCCCTTAAGGAGGGAAGTGACTATAACCCAGACCTCGTATCTACCGATGTGGACGTGGTGAGAGAATTTTGTGTCGCGCTGGGATATCTCAGTGCAGAGGTGGATGAACCCAAGGTGTCCATTGAACAAAACAAGGCGAGTATAACCATATCAGTCAAGGAGGGTCCGAGGACGCTTCTCCACCACATTGAGGTGAGCGGCGCAGTCTCTGTCCCTCTTGGGGAGATACAACCGTTGATCAGTCTGAAGCAGGGAGACCCCTATAATGAGGTCGACATCGCGGACACCCGGGCGAGGATTACTGACCTCTATCATGAAAGGGGATTCACTGATGCCACGGTGAGTGCAAAGGTCGAAATGGGTGGGGAAGGAGCCTCTGTCACCTTTGAGATACAGGAAGGGAAGAAAACCTTTTTTGGAAAGACATTGATTACAGGCAATACAAGGACACAGAGAGAGGTGATTGAGCGTCAGTTGCTTCACAAGGAAGGGGAGCCATTCAATTCCGGAGTACTCGTAAAGGAGAGGCAGAAATTATACAAGCTCGGACTGTTTTCGGATGTTCGCATTGAGCGTCTCGATACGTTTGGTCAGACGGGAGACATCCGAATTGACGTAGTGGAAGCAAATGCAGGCACGGTGGACTTTGGCTTTGGGTACAGCAATTATGAGAAGTTCACCGCCTTTGTGGATCTCGGCTATAAGAATCTCCTTGGGATGAACAAACAGGCGTCCCTGAGGATCGGATACAATTCTCTCGAAAAGCTCTATGAAATTAATTACCTGGACCCCTGGTTTTTTTCAGGGGACCTTCACCTGAAGGGCACCCTTTTCTATATTCAAAAGGAGGAAAAGAATATCGACACTGACGTGACCATGTATCGTTACAAGAAGACAGGGGGGTCTCTGGGGATTGAAAAACAGTACGGCAACACGACCAAGGGTGAGCTTTCCTACGAATATGTTCGTGCGTACACCTATGATGTGCAGCCGGACATGATACTTACGCCTCAGGACACCGGACACCTCACTATTGGTAGTATCCGGACCGGTGTCTCTTATGATACAAGGGATAACCCGTTTAACCCGAGGAAAGGCCTTCTCGGAGGGGTCACCATGCAGGTGGCTGCCTCTGCCCTTGGCTCCCAGACGAGCTTTGGGAAGGTGATATTCAATGGAAGCCTCTATCAGGAACTCTCGAAGCCCTTTGTCCTCGCCGTGGCGTTCCGGTTCGGGCTTGCCCAGGCATGGGATTCTTCTTCCGAGATCCTTCCGCTGATTGAGCGTTTTTTCCTTGGGGGTAGGAGCACAGTGAGGGGCTATGCACAGGACACCGTCGGACCGCTGGGATCAGACAATAACCCTACAGGGGGTAATGCCTTTATCGAGACGAACGTTGAACTGCGGACCTCTGTTTGGAAAGGGTTGGGCATCGTTACGTTTCTTGATAGCGGAAATGTCTGGCAAAAGATCGGTGACATCGACTGGTCTCTCAAGCATACGGTTGGTGCGGGATTGCGATACGACACACCAGTTGGGCCGTTCCGTCTTGACTACGGGTACAAGCTCAAGAGGGTTACCGGCCTCAGCAGGAGCGAACTATTCTTCAGCATCGGGCAGGCGTTCTGAGATGAGGAATCGACAGTCAGGAGCCAGCAAAGCGCTGTCAGAAAGGATCAATAGGCTATATATCGTCCTTTTGCTTTTCACTTTTCACTTTTCACTTTTCACTGTTTCAAGTGCAGAGCTCATCGACCGGGTCGTGGCCTATATTGATGACAAGGCCATTACCCTCAGCGAACTCAATGAAACCTTTGACAGGACGAGAAAGGTGCAGCCTGACATTACGAGGCGGGAAGTGCTTGACACTATGGTAAACAGGATGCTCCTATTGAATGAGGCGAAACGCCTGAGATTCGAGGGCAAGAGTGATGAGGAACTCCTCAATGAATACATAGAGCTGAAGGTCAAGGCATTCATACGGCTCAGGGAAGAAGACATCGAGGACTATTATCAGACGAACATCGATGAGTTCAAGGAAGCCCCGTATGAATCGGTGAGGGATAAGATTGAACACTATCTCACGGAACGGGAAACCAACAGTCTTCTGAAAAAACAGATTGAAGAACTCAGGGCAAAGGCATATATAAAGATCCTGATCAGGGAGCAAGGGGACGGAGGAGGCTCATGAGAGATTCATAATGACCGCGGATTCGTCGCACTCAGGAAACTTCGGACATCTGAGGCATTCACCCCATATCTTCTGAGGAAGTTTTGACTTGTCAATGACACCGAATCCTATCTTTTCGAAGAATTCCGGGTGGTAGGTGAGGGCAAAGATTCTCTTTATCCCCAACGTCTTTGCCTCTCTTATGCACGTGGTGACAAGCTTTTTCCCAATGCCGAAGCCCTGCGCATCCAAGCGCACAGAGAGGGACCGTACCTCGGCCAGATCTTCCCACAGGATATGCAGGGCGCATACCCCTTTGATTTCGCCTCGTTCTTCATAGACGTAAATGTCCCTTATGTTTTCGTAGAGATCATTCAAAGACCGGGGGATCATTTCCCCCTTCTTTGCAAACTCATTGACGAGCCTGTGGATTGCTTTTACATCAGTTATCTTTGCTTTTCTTACTGGCAATGTATGCGACCCCCCTCATGACTGCCTTTCTATTTTCTTCAAGAGTCTTTTCTCTTTTTGAGGAAGTAAGCCGCTCCAAGGCATGTATTGCGGTCTCCACTTTCACTATCCCTGTTTTTGCGAGCAATGCACCAAACATTACCATGTTTGCAGACCTTACTCTGGTAGCGGTGAGCACTGGGTTTTTATTTGGCGCCTCGGACTCAGCGATGGACGCAGCGATCTCGGTTGCGGGTATGTGGATGACATGAATATCCCCCCTTATTTCGGGAGAGGAAATGAGAGAAGAGTCAAAAATAAGTACTCCCCCTGACTTAATCTTCGGCTGGAACCTCTTGAGGGATGCCTCGTTCATGGCAATGAGGATATCAGGGTTCCCCATAATAGGGGAGCCTATCATCTCATCAGAGACGATTACCGTGGAGTTGGCGGTTCCTCCGCGCATCTCAGCACCATAGGAGGGAAAACAGGTTACCTCTTTCCCTTCCAGCATTCCGCTGTAGGCGATAAGCCTTCCCAACAGGAGAATCCCCTGGCCTCCGAAGCCTGCGACCAGTATCCCGACGCTTTTCAAGCCTCCTCCGCATATCTGTCCTTCAGAACCCCCAAAGGGTATACCGGAATCATATCGGATTGTATCCATTTGACCGATTCCTGAGGGGATAATCCCCAATCCGTCGGGCACGGGGAAAGTATTTCCAGGAGAGTGAATCCCTTTCCCTCCCGCTGATATCTGAACGCTTTCTCAATAAGAGTCTTTGTCCTGAGAAGATTCCTGGGGGAGTCCACAGATGTCCTTGCAATAAGTGAAGCCCCGTCAATGGTGGCAAGCATTTCTGCAACACGGAGAGGATACCCTGACTGTCTGGAGTCTCTCCCCCCGGGCGTGGTAGTCGTTTTCTGGCCCACGAGGGTGGTGGGTGCCATTTGTCCGCCGGTCATCCCGTAGGTCGCATTGTTGATGAAGAATACCGTGATATTTTCTCCCCTTGCCGCAGCGTGTATTATCTCAGCGGTCCCTATGGCGGCCAGGTCGCCATCGCCTTGGTACGAAAAGATTATCCTGTCGGGTAAAACCCTCTTCATAGCTGTTGCAGCGGCAGGTGGTCTGCCATGGGCAACCTCCAGGATATCAAAATCAAAATAGTCATATGCAAAGACCGCACACCCCACGGGAGCAATGCCGATCACCCTTTCCCTGATACCAAGCGTATCGATGCTTTCGGCGATGAGCCTGTGTATGAGGCTATGGCCACAACCGGGACAGTAGCGAAAGGGGGCAGATTTAAGGCTTTTCGGTCTTTCAAAGGCGGGTTTCATCACATGCCTCCCTCAATAATCCTTCCAATAATCCAAAATCACTCACCACAATTTCACGGGCTTCAAAAAGTTCCATCCATTTAATTGTAAGCAGAATGCCGGGGATAATCAAGTCGGCCCTCTCGGGCTCAAGGCCGGTGATGGTCTTCCTGGCGCTTAAAGGGAGTGAGAGCAACCTTTCCCTGAGGGCATATAGCCTTAAGAGAGAAATGAGATGCGTGTGGATCTTTTCGTGATTGTAGGTTTCCAGACCGAGATCGATTGATGCAAGTGTGGTAATGGAACCGCCGGTTCCCACCAAACGCGTGATAGGAACAGTACGTCCTGGAAGCTTTTGCCTCAGGGAGTGAAGGTGCACGTTGATCTCGGCAGAGAGGGCTGAGACCTCCCTGTGGGAAGGAGGATCTCCGCTCACAAACCTCTCACAGAGAGTTACTACTCCTAAGGGCATTGAACCATAGAGGGATGATTGAAGAGATCCACTCAGTGAGATTATCCATTCGGTGCTTCCCCCTCCGATATCTATGATCAGGGAGACTCCCTCTGCTTCCATTCCCAGCATCGCGCCCCCGAGGGTGAGTTCTGCTTCCCGTATGCCCGAAATAATCTCGATCCGTATGCCTGTCTCACAAAAAACGGCGTCGGCGAAGCCTTGACCATTTTTTGCCTCTCTCAGGGCACTGGTTCCCACTGCCTGCACATGGGTTATCCCGTAGCGAGCAAGGGATTGAGAGAACCCCCGCAGCACCAAAAGGGATTCTTTCATATTTTTTTCGCTTAACACGCGGGAATTCGTCATTCCTTGAGCAAGTCGCGTAATTGCGCGCTCAAAGGAGATACGGGTAATTCCGTACTCATGGATATCCCCGATGAGCATTCTCAGGGTATTTGAGCCTACGTCAATGGCGGCAGCTCGCATGGCGAATTGCTATTTTAGCATACGAGGAGAGGTCAATTTTCCCAGGATAGTGAAAACCATTCATCTGGGGGAGGGAAGGGCAAAAAGATACTAATAAATATTTTTGTAATATGGTAAAATTTTCACGATGGACCGACAGAAAGTGGTGTTGAGATTTGTTGACGGAAGGCTCATCAAAGGCCACCTTGATGATTTTTCGCCCAAGGCCGATTTTGTTTTACTAGAAGAAGAGTCGGGGGCCAGACAGAGATTCGGGGTGGATGAACTCAAGGCAATATTTTTCGTAAGGACCTTTGAAGGGGATAAAACCAGGAGCGAGAAGAAGTCCTTTGAAAAGGAGAACCCTCCCGGTAAAAGGGTCTTTGTGAAATTCAAAGATGCCGAATCCATGGTGGGGTATGTCGAGGGCGAGGTGCCCTGGGAAAAGGGCTTCTTTCTGGAGCCCGCAAAAGGTAAGGGTTTCTTCCTTGTTCCCGCTGACGACGCGAGTAATAACACGAAGGTGTTCGTCATTGCACAGTCAGTCTGGGAAGTAACGGTGATGGGATGATAGCGAGGGCGGTACAGCGAGGTTTTTTTTTGACTCTTTGCTGCTTCGTTCTTCTATGTACAGACGCTTCCCGGACCCAGGGTGGGGACATTCCAGGGGAGAAGATCCAGAAGGCATATGAGGATATAAAAGACATCACGGGGGAGTTTGTTCAGAAGAGCCATATCAAGGACCTGAAGAGGACAGATACGTTTAAGGGCACGTTTGTGATCAAGATGCCCTCGCAAATGAAATGGCAATATTTTGATGAAAAGAAACGGCATTTCACCGAAGTGCTCATCGCCCATGATGAGCTGCTCATTTACCAAAAGGAAGAAAAACAGGTGTTTAAAGGGAAATTTGACAGTGAAAGTTACGGCCAGGCTCCCATTGCCCTCTTGACAGGGTTTGCGCACATTGACAGGGAATTTACCGTTGCTGAAAAGAACGGGAAGTTACTCCTTAAGCCACGGAAGGGCATGGGCAGCGTTGTCTCAATAGAGATAACCCCTTCTGACGGGGAATTCCCCATAGATTCCTTAACAATCATCGACAGGCGCTCAAACACCATAAGTATCACCCTTAAGGATGTGCGTATCAATTCGGGGGTGAAGGAGGCCGCATTTTCTTTTTCCCTGCCCCAGGGAGTGAGCGTCTACCAATACCGGCCGCAGTAAAGAAGAGCGCAGGAACCACTATGGTGATCCTCGGTATCGACACCTCATGTGATGACACATCCGCCTCCGTGGTTGAGGAGGGAGTAAGGATACGCTCGAATATTGTTTCCAGCCAGGAGATCATCCACGGCAGGTTTGGAGGCATAGTTCCTGAACTGGCATCACGCCAGCATGTCCAGATGATATGGCCTGTGGTGGATGAGGCCTTGAGGTCCGCTCACAGAACCCTTGAGGATCTCTCAGCCGTTGCGGTGTGTCATGGACCCGGATTGATAGGTTCCCTGCTCGTGGGGTGTTCGTTTGCAAAGGCCCTGTGCTTTTCGAAGGGTATCCCCCTTGTCTCGGTAAACCATCTTGAAGGCCATGTATTTTCAAGTTTTTTGGAGAATTCTTCATACCCCCTTGAGTTTCCCTTCATATCCCTTATCGTGTCAGGGGGGCATACGAGTCTCTATCGTGTTGACGGCTTTGGAAAATACAGGGAACTTGGCAGGACAAGGGATGACGCTGCCGGAGAGGCGTATGATAA
>Ga0335085_10010175_pt1 | contig 14078 bp, 16 predicted proteins | sample Lox_Sample_45_FD_206712 | JGI IMG/M metagenome (GOLD analysis project Ga0335085, IMG submission 206712) | Soil microbial communities from Loxahatchee National Wildlife Refuge, Florida, United States - Lox_Sample_4.5 | ecosystem: Environmental > Terrestrial > Soil > Wetlands | place: USA...
CGAACCCGTGCAGCCAGAGGTAGCGCATCCCGCTCTCTTATCCCGAACGGCGGACAGTTGTGCTCGATCCGGCGCCCGCCAATGAAGCGCCTCAAGCCTTCGTGTTCCTCGCCCTGGACCAGGCGCGACCTAGCGGCCCATGGGCCGGCCGGAGCTCACGCCACGCGGTCCCACGAGCACTTCCGCATCGCCCGCACCAGAGCATCGTGGCGTGGACCGAGGCCGCGCAGAAAGATGTGTCGGCCGGACAGGAAGAGGCGCGCGAAGCTCGCCTGCGCCGCGTCGGAACTGAAATCAGCCCTGCTGAGATCGATCACGATGGCCGATGCCGCCGAGGCCTCAATCGTGGAAACGAGAAGGCGTGCGCGGAGCTCGTCCACCGCGCCGTCCAGGCGAACGATCATGCGATCGGTCGTGGTCTCGTGGCGCACGTACAGCATTGCAGTCCTCCTCGCGGGCAGCCACCGTGAGCAGCAGCTCCAGGGTCGCCAAGAGGTCGAGAGTGTCGTCGCGGTGCATCGGGGTTCTCATCGGCCGGCTCCTGCTGCGACCGGTTGCCACACTCGTGCCAGAGGCCACGCCGGAAAATCGTGAGGAATATCGAAGATCCCTGACGCTATCGCGCAGACCCTGCACGGGGATGGCGCAAGGCTTGCGGAACAAGAGCTGGTTGGGCGGACCGAGTTGCTTCACCAGCCAAGAGGCCCCCCGCGTTCCAGGGGGGAACGTTCTGGAGCGAACGGGACGCCGGCCACAAGACCGGTTCTTTCGGGGCGCATCCCGCCGCCCGCTCCGAACACGCCGATCCCCGTCGCAATCCTCGGGCCAACTCGGAGCTGGTGCGATTGATGCGCGCGACGAGTCCTGGGGTCAGTGATCGCGACGCGAATCCTGCGCCTGAACGCATCTTTCGCGCCCAGGCCGCCCCGTTCGGGCGGGGAAGGGTGATCAGGTGGCCGTCGCCGGGAAGTTCTCGCTGAGCACCGCGATCATCCGGGCGAAGTCGCCCGGCTTGCGGAACACCCCCAGCACGTCGCCGGAGCGGTTCTGCCCGTCGTGGTAGGCGGTATAGGCGGTGTGGATGAGGACGGGGACGGCGGAAAGCGCGTCATCGCGGGCCTTCTCGTCCAGGAACTGCCAGCCGTCCATCACGGGCATCATCAGGTCGAGGATGATGGCGTCGGCCTTGTGACCCTGACGCAACAGGTCCAGCGCCTCGCGGCCGTGCACGGCGGTGGTCACCTGGTACCCGCTTTCCTCCAGGACCTCGCTCATCGTGTCGCGGATCAGGGGATCGTCGTCAATCACCAGCACGCGCGGCGCATGTTCCGACGCATTCGTCACGGCATGTGTAGACGTAGCTCATGGCCGGCCCGCTCGGGCATGGTACGTAGGGCTTACGTCCGCAAAATTATGGAGCTCCGTCCAGGGCGGACGCCTCGCCGTCGTAGAGCTTCGCGTGGCAGGCCGATCGCGAACCCGTGCAGCCAGAGGTAGCGCATCCCGCTCTTTTGTCCCGGGTGGCGGGCTCTTGTGCTAGATCCGGCCCCGCCCATGAAGCGCCTCAAGCCCTTGCTCCTGCTCGCCGGCATGCTCACTGTCCCCTGGGTTGCCGGCTGCGGAAACGCCTGCCTGAAGCTGGCCGACCAGATCTGCGGGTGTCAGCCGGACGACACCTCGAAGGCGAACTGCCAGCAGCGGGCGCGACAGCAGGGGGACATCTTTCCTGTGCGAGGCGAGGACGAGCAGCTCTGCCAGCAGAAGCTCGACGAGAACGCCTGCGACTGCCAGAGCCTGATCACCCCGGAAGGGCGGCAGGCCTGCGGCCTGGCCTACACCTTCGCTCCGCAGGGCGGGGTTTCCCCCTCCAACTGAGGGGGTTCTGAAACGATGGCCAGGGTGTGCGTGACCGGCGCGGCCGGCTTCATCGGCGGGCATCTCGCCGAGGCCCTCTTGCGCGAAGGGTACGAGGTCCGCGGGCTGGACGACTTCTCCAGCGGCAAGCGGGAGAACGCGGCCCTGCTGCAGGAGTACTCCGGGTTCAGCTTGATCGAGGGATCGATCGCAGATCCGATGGCCGTGCGGCGCGCGGTCGAGGGAGCGAGCCGGGTGTTCCACCTCGCGGCCATCCCCTCGGTGCCCTTGTCGATGGCCGAGCCGGGCCGGACCAACGCCGTCAACGTGGGCGGGACGCTGAACGTGCTGGAAGCCGCGCGCCAGGCGGGGGTTGCGCGGGTGGTGCTGGCCTGTTCCTGCGCGGCCTACGGCGACGGGCCCGAGCAGCCCAAGCACGAGGGCCTCTTGCCGCGGCCCATGAGCCCCTACGCGGCGCAGAAGATCGCCTGCGAGCTCTACGCGCAGACGTACACCCGCGCCTACGGGCTGCCCTGCGTGGCCCTGCGCTTCTTCAACGTCTACGGTCCGCGGCAGGATCCGAAGAGCGAGTACGCCGCGGCCATCCCCCGCTTCGCCACCCGGCTGCTGGCCGGGCAGCGGCCCATCGTCTTCGGCGACGGGCTGCAGACGCGCGACTTCGTCCACGTCGCAGACGTGGTGCGGGCGAACCTGTTGGCGGCGGCCAGCGAGCGCGCGCCGGGAGAGGTGATCAACGTCGCCAGCGGGCGCAGCTCGTCCCTGGTCGATCTGATCGCGGTGCTCCGCCAGGTGATGGGGCCCGCGGCGGCGCACCTGGCCATCGAGCACCAGGCGCCCCGGGCGGGCGACCTGCGGGAGTCCTCCGCCGACATCTCCAAGGCGCGCTGGCTGCTCGGCTACGAGCCGCTGGTGCGGCTGGAAGAGGGACTCGCCGGGGTAGTGGAGTTCTTCGCCGGCGCGGTCAGGCCAGCGGCCTGAGCGTCTCCAGCAGCGCGGAGATGTCCGCGGGCAAGGGCGACTGGAAGCGGAGCGTCTCCCCGCTCACCGGGTGGGGCAGGGCCAGTTCGCTGGCGTGGAGCGCTTGCCGCCAGAGGCGCAGGCGGGCGATCTCCGCGGGCGTGATCAGCTCGTCGAAGGTGCCGGGCGGGGCCGGGGAGCCGCCGCTCTCCGCCAGGCGGAGGAAGATCTCCTCCGAGGGTCCGTAGAGCTTGTCGCCGATCAGCGGCAGCCCGGCGGCCTGGAGGTGGGCGCGGATCTGGTGCTGCCGGCCGGTGCGGGGGACGCAGCGCAAGAGCGCCGCCCCCTGGTAGCGGCGGACCACCTCGCAAGTGGTGAGCGAGGGCGCTCCGGCGGGATCCACCCGCACCTTCACCTTGACCCGCCCTCCGCCCACCACCAGCGGGTGATCGATCTCGAACCGGTCGCGCGGCGGCGAGCCCTCCACCACCGCCAGGTAGGCCTTCTCCACCTGCCGGGAAGCGAAGGCTGCCTTCAGCCGCCGGGTGTGCGCCGGGGAGCGGCCGCAGGCGACCAGCCCGCTGGTCTCGCGATCGAGGCGGTGGGCGGGATCGGGCTTCTCTCCCTGCGCGTTGCGGTGGCGCTGGGCCAGCGCCCAGGTGAGGGTGGTGAGGTGGTAGCGGGCGGTCGGGTGCAGGGCGAGGCCGGCGGGCTTGTCCACCACCAGCAGGGCCTCGTCCTCGTAGACCACGGCGATCTCCGGGGGCTCGCCCGAGTCGCCCGGGCTCCGCTTGCGCAGGGCGAAGCGCAGCCCCGGCCAGATGCGGGTCCCGGGGAGAAGCTCCTCCTCGGCGTGGACCAGCGAGCGCCCCCGCAAGAGCCGCTCCAGGCGGTCGGGCGGCAGGGGCCGGCGAAGCTTCTCCGCCACGTACGCCAGCAGCGTCCAGCCGGCGTAGTTGGGCTCCACTTCGTAATGGACGAGGGAATCGTTCACCGGGGTGGGATCCTCACGTCATCTACCCGACAGCGCAAGTTGCGATGGAGGGCGGGCGTGCGCACGGTTGCCGGGTGAAGATCCTGCACGTCGTCGGCGCCCGTCCCAATTTCATGAAGGTCGCGCCCATCCTGGCGCAACTGCGCAAGCGTTCGGGCGTCGCGCAGGTGCTGGTGCACACCGGCCAGCACTATGACGCCAGGATGTCGGACGTCTTCTTCCAGGACCTGGGGATGCCCGATCCCGACGTGCACCTGGGCGTGGGCAGCGGGTCGCACGCGCAGCAGACGGCGAAGGTGATGACGGAGATCGAGCCGGTCCTCTTGCGCGAGAAGCCCGACGTGGCGGTGGTGGCGGGAGACGTGAACAGCACGCTGGCGGTGGCGCTGGTGGCGGCCAAGCTGGGAATTCCCGTGGCCCACGTGGAGGCGGGGCTGCGCTCGCGCGATTGGAGCATGCCCGAGGAGGTCAACCGGGTGCTCACCGACCGGCTCTCGGACCTGCTCTTCACCCCCTCGCGCGACGGGGACGAGAACCTCCTGCGCGAAGGCATCGATCCGTCCCGGGTGCACTTCGTGGGCAACGTGATGATCGACACCTTGCGGGCGGCGCTGCCCAGGGCGAAGGAGAGCCGGATCCATTCCCGGCTGGAGCTTTCCGGCGCTTATGCGCTGGCCACCCTGCACCGGCCGGCCAACGTGGACGACCCGCGCGCGCTCTCGCGCCTGCTCTCGGCGCTGGCCGAGGTGGCGGCGCAGGTCCCGGTGGTGTTTCCCATCCATCCCCGTACGCGCTCGCGGCTGCCTGCAGGATTCGAGGCGAAGGGGCTGAAGCTGGTGGAGCCTCTCGGGTACCTGGATTTCCTGGCGCTGATCGCGGGCGCCCGGCTGGTGATGACCGATTCCGGCGGCATCCAGGAGGAGACCACCGCGCTCGGCGTGCCCTGCCTGACCCTGCGGGAGAACACGGAGCGGCCGGTGACGGTGGAGGCGGGCACGAACCAACTCGTCGGCACCGATCCGGCGAAGGCGGTGGCGGCGGCGCACGAGGTGCTGGCGGGGCGGGTGAAGCGCGGGAGCATTCCCGAGCTTTGGGACGGACGGGCGGCGGAGAGGGTGGCGGAGATCCTGGTGCGGTTCGGCGGGAGGGCGGCGGGATGAAGCGGAAGACGAGGCGGCGGCTGGCGCGCTTGCGGCGGCTGCGCTCGAGGCTCTTTTAGGCGCTCTCGCGCCGAAGGCGCGAGACTGCGCCTATGCTGTTGCTGCGTGTTCGCGCGAAGGCGCGAACACGCTTACGAAGTCACAGGCGAATCCGTTTGCCTTCCTCTCCTTGGGGGCCTAAACGGGGCGCGTGCAGTCGCTCTGGCTGGCTCCCGCCGCGGCGGTCGCGGTGCTCTGGCTCTGGTTCCTCGCCCGCGGACGCGCGCCGGGCGGGGTGAAGCGGCTCGCCCTGCGCCTGACGCTGCTGGCGCTGGCCGTCGCGCTGGTCCTCTCGGCGGCGGAGCGCGGGCTCCTCTCGCGCTCCTCCCTCGGGTTTCGCGCCGCGCTTCTCCTCTCCCTGCTGGTCGTCACCATCGGCTACCTCTACCTCACGCGCTTCTGCGGGCGCTGCGGAAGGATGGTGCGCAATCTGAAAGTGGCCGCCTGCCCCCGCTGCGGCGAGGCGTTGCCGGCGCACGGGATGACTTCGCGGCCTGCCCGCGTGCCCGAGCAGAGCGATGGCGCAGGCCGCCGCGCGCGTCCCTCCCGCGGGCGGCATCCGGAAGGCCCGCGCGCGTGAACGGCCATCTCGATTTGTCGGCCGGATTTCCGCAGGGGCTCCTGCTCGAGGGCGACCCTGACCGGGAGGAGGTGCGCAGGCTCTGGGCTGCGAGCGGCGAGGCCGCGCTTCCCGGGCTGCCGGGCGGATTCGCCCTGGCCATCTGGGAGGAGGAGTCGCGCTCGCTGGTGCTGGCGCGCGATGCGCTCGGGCGCAAGCCGCTCTACTACTGCGCCGCGGGGGGCAAGCTCTGGTTCGGGACCCGCGCTCCCAAGGACGCTCCGCGCGGGCTGCTGGAGCGAGGCGCGCTCTCCGACTACCTGGAGCTGGGCTACATCCCCGCTCCTCTGACTGCCTGGAGCGGCGTGCGGAAGGTGCCCCCCGGGCACCTCCTGCGCTTCGGCGACCAGGGGGCGGAGCTGAAGCGCTGGTTCGAGACGCCGGTGCCAGGCTCGGGGAAGAAGCCCTCGCGCATCTCGGTCCGCGCCCGGCTGGAGCAGGCCGTGCGGCGCAGGCTCGAGGGAGGACCGGCGGTCCTGCTCTCGGGCGGACTGGACTCCAGCGCGCTGGTGGGGCTCATGACCCGGCTCTCCGGCCGGGTGCGCACCTACGCGGCGGGGAGCGAGGAGGAGCTGGAGCTGGCGCGCCGCATCGCCCAGCGCTTCCGTACCGACCACCACGAGATCCGCGTCGAGCACCGGCCGGAGGAGGAGCTTCCCGCCCTCATCGCCGCGGCGGGAGAGCCGTTCGCGGACCCGGGGCTTCTGGCCATGGCGGGACTCTTGCGGATGATGGACGGCGCGGTGGTCACCGGCGACGGGGCGGACGAGCTCTTCGCCGGGCATGTGCGCTACCTGCGGGCGGCGCGGATCCCCGAGCTGCGGCCGGCGGCGCGCGCTGCCAGCCTCCTGCGCAAGGTGGTGCCGCGCAAGCACCGGGGCACCCTCCATCGCGCCGCGGAAACCCTGCGCACCACCGGGCACGAGCGGGCCCGGGCGATGGTGGAGATCTTCAACCTCGAGGAACGCACCGCGCTCCTGGGAATGACGGCGCGCACCGCCCCGGGGCCCTCGGCCGGGAAGCTCGAGGGCCTCGAGGCGGCCCTGGCCTTCGACCTGGAGGTCTCGCTGCCGGACGACGTGCTCTTCCGCCTGGACGTGGCGGCGGCAGGCCGCGACGTGCGTACCCCGTTCGTGGACGTGGACCTGGCCCGGCTGGTGGTCCCGCCCCCCTGGAAGGACAAGCTGGGCCGCCTGCACGTGCGCCGGCTGTTGCGCGAGGCGGTGGCGGACCTCTTGCCCCGCGACGTCCTCACCCGCCCCCCGAAGTCCCCGAAGGTGCCCATCGGCGCCTGGCTGCGCGGCCCCTTGCGCCAGATGCTCCACGACCTGGTCCGCACGCCCACGGCGAAGATCCGCACCCTGCTCGACCCCCGCGCCATCGACCGCACGCTGTCGCAGTCCCTGGCCCCTCGCGGCAACCCCCGCCAGGCCTGGTCACTGCTCTGCCTGGAACTCTGGGCCCGCGACCAACGCAGCTAGTGCCGCGACCGGGGCGTGTTGATACCTGCGAACGCGGATCGCTGGGCTGCGCCGGACGGCCTCGTCGCTGCGCTGCTCAGCGTAGGGTCCACTACGCTTCCGCTGCTCGCTCCTCGGGCGCCCGGCTCGCCAGAGCGCTCCCCGTTCCCGGTACGATCACCTCGCCCCGGTCGAGGCACTAGTTGAGGCTTCCTGGTTGGGTGAGGGGAAAGGGAGAGATCTCCGCATCGAACTGCCGCCCGTCCTCCATCACCATGCGGTAGGTGCCCCGCATGGAGCCGTGCGGCGTCTGCAGGACCGCCCCGCTGGTGTACTCGAACTTCTCCCCCGGGCGCAGCACCGGCTGGTTGCCCACCACCCCGTCGCCCTTCACCTCCTCGCGCTTGCCGTTGCCGTCGGTGATGATCCAGTGGCGGCTGCGAAGCTGGGCGGGGATCTGGCCCAGGTTCTCGATGCGTACGGTGTAGGCGAAGGCCCAGCGCCCCGGCGCCGACTGCTCGGGCAGGTAGCGGCTCTTCACCGTGACGCGGATGCCCTGGGTGACGGCGGTGGACACGGGAGCAAAGTTGCCAGCACCGGACCGTTCGGGCAACAGAAAGCCGTGAAGAAGTACATCACCAAGGCCGGATTCGAGCGGCTGCGGGAGGAGTTCCGGCGGCTGCTCTACCGGGAGCGGCCTCGCGTCACCCAGGAGGTGGCGGTAGCCGCCGCCCACGGGGACCGGAGCGAGAACTACGAGTACAAGCTGGGGAAGAAGAAGCTGCGGGAGATCGACGCCCGCATCCACCGGCTGCAGAAGCGGCTGGAGAGCTACGAGGTGGTCGATCCCGCCTCGCGCCCCCGGACCAGCCAGGTCTTCTTCGGCGCCACCGTCACGGTGGAGGACGAGGACGGCGGCCGGGCGACCTACCAGATCGTCGGGGGAGACGAGCTCGAGGAGTCGCTGGGCGCCGGCCGGATCAGCTACGAGGCGCCGCTGGGACGGGCGCTTCTGGGAAAGCGGGAGGGCGACACGGTGAGTGTTCGCCGCCCGGCAGGAGAGGTGGAGCTGACGATCCTGAAGGTGGAGTGGAAGTGATAAGCAGGCGCCGTCTCGACGAGGAGGGTGCATGAAGAACTGGGCAAGGGCGGTGCTTCTGGGAGCGCTTCTCTGCGGGACGGGCTGCTACAAGGCCACGTTCATCCGGGACCCGGGCGCGGTGAAGGGGGTGGAGCAGGACAAGTGGCTCGACTTCTGGTTCTGGGGCCTGGTCAACGAGCAGAACGTCGACGTCGAGCAGTTCTGCCCGGAGGGGAAGGTGGCGCAGGTGGTCACCGGGGGCAATTTCGGCACGGGCATCGTCTCCCTGCTGACCATCGGCATCTATTCCCCTCGCAAGGTGTGGGTCACCTGCGAGGGGGAGAGCCGCGCCCTCCAACTCGAGCTCGACGAGCACGGCAGGCTCGTCGCCATCGCGGAGGTCCGGCGATGAAGCGCGTCGCGCTGATCCTCGCCCTGGTCCTCACGGGCTGCTTCCGGATGACGGTCCACACCCGGAACCCGCCCGGGCAGGCGCCCATCGAATACGACGACAAGTGGCACAGCGGATTCATCTTCGGGATGGTGGAGACGAGCGGACCGTACGATCTCTCCAAGGTCTGTCCCAAGGGCTGGTCGCAGATCCACGTCGAAACCCCGTTCGTGCAGGGGCTGGTGCAGGTGCTGGTGCCCTTCTCCATCTACAACCCGCAGGGCGTGACCATCACCTGCACGGGCCCATAGCTCACTCCTGGGTGGGGGCTTCCGCCTCCACCAGGCGCGGCTCCCGTACCGGCGGCCGGTACATCCGGTCGGAAGGCTCCGGCCGCCGCTTGCGCGCCGGCCAGGAGAGCGTCAGGGGGCGGTTCTCCCGGGCGCTCTTCAGGGCCGCGACGATGATGCGCACGTCGCGCAGCCCCTCCTCGCCGTCCGGCTCGATCTTGCCGTCCTCGAGGATGGCGCGGGAGAAGGCGACCAGCTCGGGCGCGAACTGGTCGGCCGGCTTGAACTTCCGCACCTTCTCCTTGCCGCCCACCGAGAGGCGCAGCTCCCGGGGGCCGGCGTACTCGTACGCGTCCTCGATCTCGATGTGCCCCTTGGTGCCCACCAGCCGGTACTGGTCCTGCTGGTAGGCGCCGAAGCTGACGGTGAGCTGGGCCACCCGCTCGCCGGGGAACTTGAGCAAGACCGTCATCCCCTCGTGCACCTCGGCGAAGCGCTCGTCTTTGTGCCGGTCCATGCGCAGGGCGAAGACCTCCACCGGGTCGGCGCGGAACAGGTAGCGGGCCGCGTTCACGCAGTAGACGCCCAGGTCCCAGATGGCCCCGCCCCCCCGCTCGGCGGAGGTGCGGATGTTCCCCGGCTTCACCTGGTACGCGAAGGTGCTGGAGAAGAAGCGCGGCTCGCCGATCTTCCCCTGCTCGATCAGCTTCACCGCCGCCAGATTGGACTCCTCGAAATGCAGCCGGTAGGCGGTCATCAGCTTCACCCCGCCTTCCCGGCAGGCGGCGATCATCCGCCTGCACTCCTCCTCGCTCACCGCCAGCGGCTTCTCGCAGAGCACGTGCACCCCGGCCCGGGCGCAGCGGACGGCGAAGTCCACGTGCTTGTCGTTGGGCTCGGCGATGTAGGCCGCGTCCACCTCCGGCAAGGCGAGCGCCTCGTCCAGGTCGCGCGGGTCGTACGCCGCGCACTTGTACTTCTGTCCCAGCCGCTCGCGCTTCTGTTCGTCCGAGGAGACCAGCGCCACCAGCCTCGAGTTCTTCGCGTGCGCAAAAGCCGGCAGCACCGCCGACTGCGCGATGTGCCCCAGCCCGATCACCGCATAACCGGCTTGCCGGTTGCCTCTCTCCCTGCCACCACCGCCGCGCTCCATGCCCGGAAGTTACGCACGGGCCGCATGCATGGCGGGGGCCCAGCGCAGGCTGAGGGCGTCCGCGAGCACCAGGTCCGTCTCCCCGGAGAGCAGGACCTGGCGGAAGGGCGGTCCGTTGACCACCCGGGTGCCGTTGGTGCTGGCGGTGTCGATGGCCCAGACCTCGTCGTCCACGCTGAGCAGCACCAGGTGCACGCGGGAGAGGTTGCCCTCCTCCAGCCCGCCGTGGCTGCAGCGGTCGTCGCGCCCCACCAGGATGCCCCGCTCGAGCTGATCGCTCCACACCGCGTGGGTGGAGGTGAGCTCGCCCGCCTGCGGCGAGCTGGACTGGATGGTGATGGTGGCCAGCTTCACCGCTCCCGCGGAAGGAGCCGCCCGCGACTTGAGCGGCTGGGGCGGGGGGAGGATCTCCTGGTTTCGGGGAGCGAAGGTGCGCCAGGTCTCGTCGGCGTCGTGCGACCAGCCCCGCACCGTGGGCCCGGTGGGGAAGAGCAGCACCACGTAGCTGGCGATGCGCAGGAAGAGGGGCCCCTCGCTGGCGATGGCCTCGCAGCGCTTGCCGTCCTCGGAGAGCAGCCCGCAGCGCGAGCGCAGGTCGATGGCCCGGAGCTGGAGCTGGCCGTGGGGCCCCCGGGTAGCGCGCACCAGCATGTGCCGCAGGGAGACGTCGGTGTCGCGGGAGAGGACCACGTCGCAGCGCTCGTGGCGCCCCACGATCAGGTGGGCGATGCCGGAGGCGGGCAGGCGGAGGTGGAAGTGGGCGTCGAACACCCCGTTGCCGTCGATGCCCGCGATCAGCACCCCTTCCGCCGGCTGCGCCTGGTAGGCCGAGCGCAAGGCGGGGAAGTGCTTGCGGAAGAGCGCGGCGAAGGGGTCGGAGCCCTGGTTCCCTTGCCAGGCCTTCTGGGAGAGCAGCTCGTCGTCCAGGGGCACGGAGCGAAGGATAGCACGCGGCGCAAGCCTGCTTCCCCGGGGGTGACGGGCATGCGCCTCGACCCGCGAGGTTTGATACAAGAAAGGCTTTCGGAGGAGCGTCGTGCTGCGGGAAGTCGCGGATCGGCAAGCGGCGGAAAAGGCCCGGGACCTGGTGGCCCAGGTCGGCTACCAGGGCGAGCCGGGGGCCTACGGCGAGGCGGCGGCCGCGGCCCACGGCGGCGTCCCCCGCGGATTCGCCAGCTTCGAGAAGCTCCTGGAAGCGCTCCGCGACGGCGAGATCGACGAGGCCGTCCTGCCCATGGAGAACGCGGTGGTGGGCGCCATCACCGAGGCGCTGGAGCCGTTGGCCGATTTCGTGGTGGAGGGAGCGGAGCTGGTGGCGGTGGCGGTGACCAGCCTCCCGGTGCGCCTCTCCCTGGCGGCGCGCCCCGGCACCCCGCTGGCGGCGGTGAAGCGCGCCTGGTCGCACCCGGCCGCCCTCCGCCAGTGCACCCACCGGCTGGCGCAGATGGGGATCGAGCGGGTGGTCTGCTACGACACCGCCGGCGCCGCGCAGATCGTGGCCCACGACGCCTCCACCGACGCCGCGGTCTGCTCGGCCCGCGCCGCCGAGCGGTACGGGCTGGAAGTGCTGGTGGAGGACGTCTCCGACAGGGAGCAGAACGGCACCCGCTTCGTGCATCTACGAATGGCGGACCACGCCCGCGCCCAGGTCTCGCTCGCCTTCCTCCGCACCAGCAGCATGACCGCCACCGGCCGGCTCGACGTGCTCACCGGGGCCACCTTGCTCCCCCTGGCGGGCACCGCCGAGTTCCCCGTGCGCATGTGGGTTCTGGGGGCGGATGCGGCCCGGCTGCAGGCGCTGGCCCCGGCCCGCGACGTGCAAGTGATCTCGCTCGGCCAGCCGGCAGCCCACGCCGCCAGGACCACCCCGCCGCGGCAGGGGACGGAGCCGGTGGTGAAGTCGCTTCCCCACGCCACCGCCCGCAAGGCGCCCACGGTGGTGGAGGTGGGGCCGCTGCGGCTGGGCGGCGGCGCCCGGGCGGTCATCGCCGGCCCCTGCTCGGTGGAGAGCGAGGAGCAGATCCTGCGCATCGCGCGCGAGGTCGCCTCCTGCGGGGCCACCGCGCTGCGGGGCGGGATCTTCAAGCCCCGCACCAACCCGTACGCCTTCCAGGGCCACGGGCTTCTGGCCCTGGACTGGCTGGTCGCGGCCGGGCAGGCCACGGGACTGCCCGTGGTCACCGAGGTGATGGCCGTCGACCATGTGAAGGCGGTGGCGGAGAAGGCCGACGTCCTGCAGATCGGCGCGCGCAACATGCAGAACTTCGACCTGCTGCGCGCGGTGGGGCGCGCCGGCAGGCCGGTGCTGCTCAAGCGCGGGGCCGGCTCCACCGTGGACGAGTGGCTGGGAGCGGCGGAGTACGTGATGGCGGCGGGGGAGGCGCGGCTGATCCTCTGCGAGCGCGGCATCCGCACCTTCGAGACCGCCACCCGCAACACCCTGGACGTGGGCGGGATGCTGGCGGCCCGGCCGCTCACCCACCTTCCCATCATCGCCGATCCCTCGCACGCAGCCGGCCGCGCCGACCTGGTGGAAGGGCTGGCGCGCGCCGCCTGGGCCGCCGGCGCCGACGGCCTGCTGGTGGAGGTGCACGACGATCCCGCCCGCGCCCTCTCCGACGCGGAGCAGGCCCTGGTCCCCGCCCGCTTCGCCGAGCTGGCGCGGAACCTCGGCCTCCATCCCGACGCCCGGCTGCCGCTGGCCCAGCTTCGCGCCTGGGTGGACGCCATCGACCACGACCTGGGCGTCCTGGTCCAGCGGCGCCTGGAGGTGGCCAGGGTGATCGGCGAATCCAAGCGCCAGACCGGGCGGGCGGTGCTCGATCCGCGGCGCGAGGCGGCGGTGCGGCGCACCTACCAGCAGGCGCTGGCGGGCAATCCGGCGCTGGCGGACAAGCTGGTCGACCTGCTCCTGGAGGCGGCGAAGGCGCAGCAGAGCATAGACGAGGATTGAGCACAGTTTTCCGGATTCCCGGTTCCAACCAGTACAGTGATCCGGGAATTCGGGGTCCGCCTGTGGCTGGAACGGTCCGGTCCTTCCTGCATCATCTACCCTGCGATGAAGACGGACCGCTCCCGCATCCTTCTCGCCCTGGGCGCGCTCTACCTGATCTGGGGCTCCACCTTCCTGGGAATCCGGGTGGCGCTCGAGGGCTATCCACCGCTGTTGCTCGCCGGCTTGCGCTTCATCATCGCCGGCTCCGCCACGTATGCCTGGGCCCGCTGGCGCGGGGCGCCGCCGCCCACCTGGGCGCAATGGCGCTCCTCCGCCGTGGTGGGGACCCTGCTCGTGTGCGCAAACGCCTGTGTGGTGATCGCCGAGCAATGGGTGAGCTCGGGCGTGGCGGCGGTGGCCATCGCCTCGGTCCCCCTCTGGGTGGCGCTCTTCGCCGGCCTCTTCGGCCGCTGGCCGTCGGGCGGCGAATGGCTGGGCCTGGCCATCGGCCTGGCCGGTGTCGCCCTGCTCCAGACCGGCGGAGACCTGCGCGCCAGCCCGGCGGGAGCGCTGGTGCTGACGGTGAGCTGCGCGAGCTGGGCCCTGGGATCGATCTGGAGCCGGCGCCTTCCCTTGCCCGCCGGCCTGCTGGGGAGCGGGGCGCAGATGCTGGCGGGAGGGACTCTCCTGTTCGGCTTCGCGCTGTTGCACGGCGAGCGCCTGCCCGCCGCCCTGCCTCCGGCGCGGGCCACGCTCGCCCTCGGCTACCTGATCGTCGCCGGGTCGATGGTGGGCTACAGCGCGTACCAGTTCCTCCTCTCCCGCGTGCGGCCCACGCTGGCGGCGAGCTACGCGTATGTGAACCCCGTGGTGGCGGTCGGGCTGGGTGCCGCCATCGCCGGCGAGACGGTGGCGCCGCGCGCGGTGGGAGCGCTGGCATTGATCCTGGGGGGCATGGCGATGCTGGCGCTCCGCCGCCAGGCCGCATAGCCGGCGGCCCGGGCCGTGTCTACCTTGCGGGCATGGCCCTGCGGGTTCTGCACCTGATCTACGGGTTGGGGCTGGGCGGGCTGGAGCAGCTGGTGGTGCACCTCGCCGCCCGCAGCCGTTCCCGGGGGATCGAG
>Ga0335085_10010176_pt1 | contig 14078 bp, 14 predicted proteins | sample Lox_Sample_45_FD_206712 | JGI IMG/M metagenome (GOLD analysis project Ga0335085, IMG submission 206712) | Soil microbial communities from Loxahatchee National Wildlife Refuge, Florida, United States - Lox_Sample_4.5 | ecosystem: Environmental > Terrestrial > Soil > Wetlands | place: USA...
AGCCAATCATCTCGTCATCGAAGTTGGTGACCGCAATTCCCGGGATGCCGGAGTTTTCGTAGTCGGCCACATCGACCCCCATGCCTGCCCGCGCTTTGCCGTCCTGGCTGAAGGCGACGCCGGCTTCAATGGCCACATCCCTGAATGTGCCGTTGTGATTGTTGCGGTAAAGCTTATTTGGCTGGGTGTCGTTGGCGACGAAGACATCGGGCCAGCCGTCGAGATCGTAATCCAGCATGGCGACGCCGAGTGATTTCGAAGTGCTGTCGAAGATTCCGCTCTTCGCCGTCACATCCTCGAAAGTGCCGTCGCCGCGGTTGTGAAACAGCCAGCAGGTCGTGCCCCGGTAAGCTTCGGGCGTGCAATAGGATTTGTGGCTTCCATCGAGGCTGCAGAACACGTCCTGCGCCTCCGACCATTTGACGTAGTTGGCGACGAACAGGTCGAGATGGCCGTCGCGATCGTAATCGAACCACAGCGCCGACGTACTGAAGCCGTTATGTCCGCCCAGATGGCTCGGTTCAGTCACATCGATGAACCCGCCGTGGCCGTTGTTCTGAAAAAGCCTGCTCTGCCCGACCGCTGTGATGTAGAGATCGGGGAAGCCGTCGTTGTTGAAATCGCCGACCGCCACGCCCATGCCATACAGTTCCACGTCGAGTCCGGCACGGCGGGTGACGTCGGTGAACGTTCCATCGTGATTGTTGCGGTAAAGCGCCATGGTGGTCCGCCGGGTCTTGTGCCCCGGCCAGTCGGCGCCGTTTACCAGCAGGATGTCCTGCCAGCCGTCTTTGTCGAAATCGAGAACCGCCACGCCGGCGCCGAGGGTCTCGGGCAGGTATTTCCCCCCGAAGGCGCCGTTATTGTGTCTGAAGCTGATTCCCGCTTTGGCGGTGATGTCGACCAGCTGAAACCCGGGATCTGCAGCAGGAAGTGCAGCGGCAAAAAGCAGCGAGCACCAAAGTGCCTTCATGGAATCTGGGCGATCCCGCTCCTGACAGCGTATAAGACCAGTTCCGCTGTCTTATGCACGCCCAGCCGCTCCATGATATTGGCGCGATGCACGGCCACCGTGTTTACGCTGAGGTCCAGCAGATTGGCGATTTCCCGCGTGGAGCGAGCTTCGGCGATCAGCTGCAGAATCTGGCGCTCGCGCGGCGTGAGGGTGGGCTCGGGCTCGCTCGGAAGATCGAGGGGACTCTCCAGTTTCGGATCGATGACTTTGCGGCCGCGGGCCACATTCTTGATGGCCGCCGCCAGGTCGACCTCCGAAGCGTTCTTCAGCAGATACCCGCGGGCGCCAGCCCGCATGGCGTTGCGCACGTAATTCGCTTCGCTGTACATGCTCAGAATCACCACACCGGCGCCAGGCAGAAATTTGAGGATTTCGGTAGTGGCCTGAGTGCCGTTCAGGTCCGGCATGGCCATATCCATGACGATGACGTCGGGCCGCAGCGCGCGCGCGATTTCCACCGCCTGTACTCCCGTGGAAGCCTCGCCCACGACCACAATTCCGGGCTCGTCCTCCAGCAGACGCCGAAAGCCCTTGCGCACCAGAGAATGGTCGTCTGCCAGAAGGACCCGAATGTCAGTTGTCATAGGCTGCTTTCACGCCCCCCGCGGAATGATGAACCGGCACCCGCAGCCGCACCAGCGTGCCCCCGTTCTCCGGACGCAGAAACTCAATCTTACCGCTGAGCAGATGGGCGCGCTCACGCATCGCGATCATGCCCATGCCGCGGGATTTCAGCTGGCTTTCGGGATCGAGGCCTATTCCGCGGTCTTCCACTTCGAGCTCGAGCGAGTCTCTGGATAACCGCACGCGCACGCGGGCCGAGATCGACCGCGAATGCCGCGCGAGGTTGCTGAGCGATTCCTGCAGAACCCGATACACGTGAATCGGCATGCCCTCGCCCAGTTGCTGCTCTAGTTCCCGGCTCACGCCCGATTTCTCCAGCTCGACATGGATGCCGGTTTGTTTTTCGAAGACCGTCAGATACCAATCGATGGCTTCTTCGAGACCCCCGTCGTCGAGGATCGAGGGATGCAGCGTCTGGGTGAGGCTGCGCGTCTTTTCCAGCGCTTCCTGGGCAATCCCGCGGATCTCTTCCAGAGCGGCCGTCAGCGCCGGAGGACAATGCTGACGCCGCGCCCGGCCGAGCATCGTCCCGACCGCCGTCAGCATCTGGCCGAACTCGTCGTGCAGTTCGCGTGAAATGGAGCGGAACATCTCTTCCTGCATCGTGATGAGTTTCCGTGCCAAACCACTACGTTGCTCCGACAGCTGTTCCATTTCACGTAAAACGATCCGGTTGGCCCGGATCAGCATCAGGCTGGTGAAGGCGATTGCTCCCAAAGCAGCCGCCAGCAGCCAGTAAATCCGGTTTTCCACGCTGTTGTAGATCGCGCCCACGCGCTCAGCGGTCTTCTGCTGGGTCTCGTTGTTTTCTACCAGCAGGCGCGACACCGCGGTGATCAGACTCGCCTGCTGGGGCTCGAGCGAGTTCACGATCAGATCGCGGGCCTGCTGTTCTTTTGCGTCGCGCGCCAGACCGAAAACCTGATCGGTGGAAATCCAGAACTGGGTCAGCCCGCGTCGAAATGCTGCCTGCCGCTCCGGACTGTAAACGAACGCGGTCAGGTCACCCTCCTGGCGAATGGCGTCGTTGATGTCCTGATGGATGCGGGCGAACTGCGCGCTCCACGCATACAGGGGGTAAGGCTCGTCGCCGCTGAGCATGTCGCGCATGGCGAGCCCGAGGCCGTTCAGGTCGTTCTGGGTTCGCAGCAATTGCAGCGAATCCTTGCGATTGCGCTCGATGGTCTGGCTCTGCAGATCGCGCAGCCCGGCGATCTGGTGCAGCGCATAAAAGCAGAAGGCCGCCACGACGGCGAGAGTAATGGCAAGACCGGCCAGCAGGCGCGCCGTGGGCGAGCGCAGGGTTTTGGTGAAGCCGCGGGATTGCAAAATCGTCTCCCCCGATTATCGTCGATCGGGGCAGGAATGTGGTTATGATGGGGGACGCTTCACCCTGCGTGCCGGGGCGCCGGCGTCAGGTGACAATGCCCTTCCTCACCGCGTAGGTAGTTAGTTCGGCGATGTTTTTCAGGCCCAGGATTTCCATGATGCGGTACTTATGAAATTCCACTGTTCGGGCCGAAACGTTGAGCATGCCGGCGATTTCCTTGGGCGTTTTGCCTTCAGCCAAAAGCTGAAGTACTTCATGCTGACGCGAAGTCAGCTCGTCCGCCGCTCCGGACCCGACGTGCCGGCGTAACTCGAGCGCACGCTTCGCACGCTCGGCAATCGTCGGGGAGAAGTAAATGCGTCCTTTACGTGCTTCCTCAATGGCTTTGAGCAATTCCCGCCCGGCTGCCTCTTTGAGGACGTAGGCCGCGCCTCCCGCGGTGATCGCTTCCGCTGCGTAGGAGCTTTCGGCATGCATGCTCAGGAAAATAATCGTGGCTTTCGAACCGAGTCTGGCGATTTGCCGGGCCGCTTCGATGCCGTTCAGACCCGGCATGCTCACGTCGACGACAATCAACTCCGGCCGAAGCCGCGATGCCGATTCCACCAGGGCCCAACCGTCTCTGACCGCTCCCACCACCTCGAATTCCGGCCGATCGAGAATGCGACGCAATCCTTCGAGAACCACATCGTGGTCGTCCGCCAGCAGGATTGTCATTCGTTTCGTCGTCATAGCTTGCACTCCCGGCGGCAAGCACCCCGCCTTTTATGACGCAATCCCCAAGCCACGAGGAGACGAACACTGAACCCGCGTCTTTCCCAAAGAGTTGATGAACTTCTGATGAACTGCCGGACGTACGCTGCGCGAAAAGACGCAGTGAGGCACAGGAATACTGGTGGAATTCCTAGTGGTTGACGCAGGGATAAACGACTTACCTTGGTGTCTGGGATACCACCAACGCAGAGAGGACATTTCATGTCGGTAGGAGCATCAGCCCTTCCCCTTAGAATCACAATTCGCCCGCCGAGGCGTTCGGTCGATCTGATCGATTTTCCCGACGATCTTGCGCAGCCCGTCATGGCTCGCCTGAAAGCGGAATCCTGCAGTGTAAACCGGCGGCGGCACATCGGGGAAATCAAGTCCGACACCGTGGCTGTACTCATATGCGGCGACGACCCGGACTGGCGGACGCTGCTCGGCGATATTCGCGCGTACCGGCCGGATGTTCTTCTGATTGTAGTAACGCGGCTGCCGGATCACGACAAGTGGCTGGATGCGCTCGAATCGGGCGCCGATGATTATTGCTGCCTGCCTCTTGAACAACAGCATGTGCGATGGCTTTTCGGCAGGGAATCCCAGTTTCCGATGCTGTCGCGCGGCGCTGAGGCCTGAGGCCTGAGGACTGAGGAACGATTCGCGCTCTCCTGCGGCTTAGGCTGCCGGGGTGGGTTCGATTATTGTGAGGGTTGCGACCGGCGTCAGCAGGCTAAGCAGCGCTCGAAAGGGCCTGATAGCTGAATTGCGGACGCGCAAGCTGACGTGTCTGCGCCGCCAACCCTTCCAGCTGGGCGACCACCGGCGAGATGTCAAACGAGAAAGGCAGAAACCGGTCCACCAGCAACCGGGCTTCGATGCCCCACACCAGAAGGACGAAGGTCATCTGCTGTTCGAATAACCCGAGCGAGAGATCGTCCGGATCATGGAGCGCGCGCAGCGTTTTCGCGGTAGCGATTGCGTGCAGGCGGTTAAAGTCTTTCGAAGCGTCCCGCAGGTACTCGCGCAGAAGATTTCGCTGGACCTTGCGATAGCAGCTGGCGAGGGCCTCGCCGTGAACAGAATTGAGGAAGCGCCGATCCATCTGGCTGGCCAGACGCAGCATTGGCCGGTAAGCGCCAAGCGAAAAGTTCTCGATGAAAGAGGAGTCCGTGCCGCAGAAACCAACCGCCGTATCGGCAGGCGCGAAGCAGGTCAGCAGCGCGACCGCCGCCGCCAGTACGAACACGATGGAAAGGCCGATAATCAACGGATCACTCCGGGGTGAAATTCCCGTTTCATGTTCATGAACAAGATACCGTTACTGTGCGAAACATCGCAATGCTGAAAGGTGTTATACAGGCTCTGCTAACTAAAGTAAGCAGTCCGGAAAGGCTCAACCGCGGCCGCGTGCGGCCCGCGCCAGCATCTGGTTGATGTCGGCCAGTTCCTTATTTAAGCGCGCCCGGTGATCGCTCGAATCGACCGCTTCGAGCTGCGGTTTCACCTCTCCCTTTTGTCTGAGCATCACGGCGCCGGCGAGCAGGATGAGATCGCTGACCACGATGATCCACACGTTGAAGGCGTAGACAACGTTCTGGACACCCAGACCGGTAATCACCACATCCCACCCGACGAACAGCGCGAAATAGATCGCATAGCCCGTGACGTAGACCATCCGGTTGGGAGAAAGACGAAGCCGATATCGCAGCAGGAACAGTTGAATCAGAACCAGAAAAACAAGGAGGGCAAGAACGATGGAGCGTTCAAAAACAATGTAGATCTGAAGGACTGGAAAAGGTGCGTGGCGCGTTTTCAGATCGGGAATTGCGTATACCGCTCCAATTAGTAAGGCAAGGGCCATGGCCACGGATACGGCCTTGCGGCCGACGCTGGCGATTCCGGGATAGTCTTCGAGAATGAGCCGATACAGCTCGAGAACGACAAAATATGCGAGGAGCCAGAGGACGGGAGTTGTGAGAAAGAATACCCAGCTATAAGCCGTACTTCGAGGTCGAACCGGAAGAGCGGCAAGATCCTGAAGAGTTTCCCAGCCCAGAAAAGCTGCTAAATAGACGTACACCCGCGTCAGTTTCTGCGACCACAACCGCCAGATAAGAACAGCCTGGCAGACGATCGAGAAAACGAGTACTACCCGATCCCAATCCATCCCATTCATAGCCGGGTGATCCTGCACCGAAGTGTATCACTCCGGCTATGTTACAGTTGAGCGGGAAATTACCTAACGTGCGGGCACGGGAAGCAACCCGGGGTGGGAAGATTCGCCGACGCAATATTCGTTACAACCGCAAACTGCACCACGAGAAGAACAGCGAAAACGATTTTGCGAACCATTGTTGTACCCTTTCTGATAACCTTCGGCCAGATACCGTGTAGTACCTGACCCTCAGAAAGAATACAATGGCTATATAATTTATGACATCAGAAAAATCTGGTCAAAATTGGCATTGTGATCGGATTCACACTTCTTTACGGCCGGGCTACTACAAACTTCGAACGCCCAGCGAAACGACGTCTTCGACCCGCATGGTTTCCTTGACAACGTAAGGTTCGCCATAACGAACACCGATCAGGTTGCCGTAAAAGCGTGCCGAACTGGCTAGCCGGTCCTGGATCTCCGCCTCGTTCGGAAATACATCCTCGCCATCCTTAATCTCGCCGTATTGCGACCGGTAGGCCAGCAGCGCTTCCATGCGGCGGTCGAACTGTTGCGAGATATCCACGACAAACGATGGAGTGACGTTCGCGTAGATCGAAGAGTAGAGGATCTTAAAAGGCCGATGCGGTTCTGTCCCCGGATCGATCCTGCGCAGACCGGCAAGGAAACAGGCTTCGTAGCCCAGCTCGGAGGTCCGGTAATGGTCCGGGTGGCGGCCTTCCCAATAGGGCAGGATCACCGTTCGCGGCCGTAATTCGCGCAGGCGCAGAGCCAAAGACATCCGGCCGGCCAGCGAATTTTCCAGCCGGGCATCCGGGAAGCGCAGATTCTCACGATGCGAGACCTTCAGAATCCTGGCGGCTTGTTCCGACTCCGCGATCCGGATTTCCGGCGTACCGCGCGTGCCCATATCGCCCGCAGTCAGGTCGATGATACCGGTGCGGTATCCGGCCTCGGCCATTCGCAGAAGGGCGCCACCGCATGTTTGTTCGACATCGTCGGGGTGGGCGGCGATGGCCAACAGGTCGAGCATTCCTACCAGTAGATGTCCCGCCGCGGGAAGTAGCGCGTACGCGCGCCCATAACCTGCACCAGAATCATTCCAGTCACGAATCCGCCGATGTGCGCGGCGTAGGCGACGCCGCCTGAGGTGACCTGCGTGTGCATGATCGAGCCGTATTCGCTGAAAAGCTGCGTGACAAACCAGTAGATCAGAATGAAAGCCGCCGGAATATCCGCGGTCGTGAGAAAGAAAATCAGAAAGATCAGCGTGTGGATGCGGGCGCGCGGAAACTTGATGAGATACGCCCCCATCACGCCGGCGATGGCGCCGCTCGCGCCCACGGTGGGAAGAGTGGTATTGAGGTTGAAGAAAACGTGCGTGATACCCGCCGCCACGCCGCAGATCAGATAAAAAGAGAGGAACTTGAAGTGCCCCAGCGCATCTTCCAGGCTCTTGCCGAAGGCCCATAGAAAAAGCATGTTGCCGATGATGTGGCTCCAGCCGCCGTGAATGAAAAGCGAGCTCAGCAGCGTGACCGGCCGCAAACGCGCCGGCACGACGCCGTAGAAGTTGATGAAGTAATCGCGCGAGTATTCATCGAGCGACAGCTCGAAGAAAAACACCAGGGCGCAGGCGGCGATCAGCAGAACCGTAACGACGGGGGCCGTGTAAGTCGGCCGGTCGTCTCGCAACGGAAACATCTCAGCCCGCCCGCTGCACTTTCAGAGCGATCGCCGGGTGTTCGCGTCTCGCCGCACCGGAATTCATCAGCTGCAGCGCTTCCTCAAAACGGGCGATGTGCCCCCGCGCCCCCGCTGCCGTGCAGTTCAACGCCGCCATTGCATTGGAGAATTCGAGCGCTTCGGCAATGGGCATTCGCTGCAACACAGAATAACAAAATGCGCCGTGGAACACGTCGCCGGCTCCGGTGGTGTCGATACAGTTCACAACGAACGCCGGGGAGTAGTAGAAACGGCCTTCCGCGTATGCCAGGGCGCCGTGTGCGCCGAGGGTCATCGCGGCCACGCGCATCCCGTTTGCGCGCTGGATCGCGGTGAGCGCTGCGCAGGGATCCTCGATTCCGGTCCAGCGCCCGGGGAACTCCGTGCTCGATATCAAATAGTCACTGAGCGGCAGAACGCGCTCGAATCCGGCGTAAATCGTGTCGACGTCGACCGTGACAGAGATCCCGGCATTGCGGGCGATGCGCGCGGCATGTTCCACGGCGGCGGTGTCGTGTCCGTCGATGTGAAGCAACTTCGCGCCGGTAATCTGCTCCGGCGCTATCTGCGCCGGCGAAATGGTGAGGCAGTCGGGCCGGTTCCAGAAGATGGTTCGTTCGCCGGTCGATTCATCGACGATGATGTATGCCGACTGGTTGGGACAATTCGCGCGCTGCCGGACGTGCTCAATGTTGACGCCCGAAGTTCGCAGGCTCTCCATCTGGAGACGGCCGCGCTCGTCGTCGCCGACCGTGCCGACGTATTTCGTGCGCAGCCCAAGGGCGGCACAGGTCACCATGGCCGTCGCAACCTGCCCGCCGACGGAAGAAAACTCCCGCCTGAAGGGAGCTTTTCCGCCATAGGCGGGAAAGCGCGGAGCGATCAGCACCGTGTCGGTAGCGTTGAGTCCCACGCCGACCACATCGAACTCACTCGATGGTGACAAGCACGGCTCCGGGCTTCACGCTGTCGTCAGCTTTGACGTCGACGGAGATGACGCGGCCTTTGCGCGGGGCTTTCAGTTCGTTCTGCATCTTCATTGCCTCAACAACCACAATTCCCTGCCCTTCGGCGACTTCATCACCCGCGGCGACGAGCACGCGAATGACCTTTCCCGGCATGGCGGCAGCGATCGAAACCCGCCCATGCGCGCCGGTGCTGTGGGAGGAGCGCTTCCACTGGCGCGGGTCTTCAACTTCAACGCTGAACGTGTGTCCGGCAACGCAGATTTCGTCGTTCGTAATCCGAGCCTCGAAGGAATTCGGGCCGGCAAGCACGGAGTAAACACCAGGTTCGACTTCGACGACATCGGCGGCCGCGGGCTGGACCTCTTCTCCGTTAATAAGAATCTTTTTCACCCCAGCAGATCCTCGCGTCCGGCGGCGAGCCAGCGGGAAACAGCTGCCGAGGCGATTGATCGTTCGGGCGTTTGATTCAACGATGCGACCTGCGCCGCAATCGCAGCGAGGTTTGCGGGCGGATTTGTGCTCCAATCTGCCGTTTTGAGCAGTTCGTCGAGATATCCGGTATGCAGTTCACCGCGCCGGAAAGCAGTGTCGTTCAGGATGAGCTGAAACAGAGGGATATTCGTTCGGATACCGCCGATGTGATACTCGCCGAGCGCGCGCAGCATGCGCTCAATCGCGATTTCCCGCGTGCCCGCCCAGACAATCAGCTTCGAGAGCATCGGATCGTAATCGAGCGGCACCGTCCAGCCAGGATAAATGCCCGAATCGAGGCGCACGCCTGGACCAGCGGGTTCCGAGAGCTGAGTGATGCGTCCGGGCGACGGAAAAAAGTTGTTGGCAGGATCTTCAGCGTAGATGCGGCATTCGATGGCGGCGCCGTTCAGCGCTACGTCGTCGCGAGTGAAGGGCAATTGTCCGCCCGCGGCGATTTCGAGCTGCAGACGAACGAGATCGAGGCCCGTCACCAGTTCCGTGACGGGGTGCTCCACCTGCAGCCGCGTATTCATTTCGAGAAAGTAGAATCGCCCCGATTCCTCCGCCAGAAACTCGACTGTGCCCGCGTTGTAATAACCGGCGGCGCGCGCCGCGCGAATTGCCGCTTCGCCCATTTGTTCGCGCATCCCCGGCATCCGCGAAACCAGCGGCGAAGGCGATTCCTCAATGACCTTCTGATGCCTTCGCTGCACAGAACACTCGCGCTCGCCCAGATGGACCATGTGGCCGTGCTGATCTCCCAGCACCTGAATCTCGACGTGGCGTGCATGCTCGATCAGCTTCTCGACGTAGATGCTGCCATCGCCGAAAGCGCGCAATGCTTCGCTCGATGCGGCCTCGAATGCGGGCTGCAGGTCTTCCATCCGATCCACGCGGCGCATGCCTTTGCCGCCACCGCCGGCGACCGCCTTGAGCATGACGGGAAATCCGGCATCGCGCGCGAATGCCGTCGCATCGGCGGCGGAACCGACTCCCGATTCCGTGCCCGGCACAATCGGCGCCCCGCCCGCCTGCGCAACGCGGCGCGCCTCTGTCTTCGATCCCATCATCGCGATCGACTTCGCCGACGGACCGATAAAAGTAAACCCGGCATCCGTGCAGGCCTGCGCAAAGCGCGCATTCTCGCTGAGAAAGCCGTATCCGGGATGAATTGCCTCGACGCGGTGGCGGCTCGCGGCATCGAGAATGCGATCGATGTTGAGATAGCTTTCCGCAGAAGGCGCGGCGCCGATGTGCGCGGCTTCGTCGGCTTTCCGGACATGGAGCGCGGTGCGGTCGGCATCCGAAAAGACGGCCACTGACCGAATTCCCATTTCGCGCAGCGTGCGGATTACGCGCAGCGCGATTTCTCCGCGGTTCGCGATCAGAACTTTTGAGAACACGTCAGACCGTGATCACAACTTTGCCGAAGAAATCGCCCGCCCCGAACACGCGGAAGGCTTCGACCGCCTGGTCGAACGGGAATACTTTGTCAACCACCGGCTTGATGCCGTTGACTTCGATGGCGCGATTCATGGCCTCGAACATGGCCGTGCTCCCGACGCCGATGCCCTGCACGCTGCCGCCTTTCATCATGATGCTGTACGGATTCTGTTCGCCGGTGGGTCCGGCCAGGAAGCCGATCAGCGTGATTTTTCCGCCGAATGCCAGAGATTCGTACGACCGCGCCAGCGTGCCGATCCCGCCGACCTCAACTACGCAATCCACTCCGCGGCCGCCGGTCAGCCGCTGCACTTCCTTCTGCCATTCGGGATGGGTTTTGTAATTGATCCCTTCCCAGGCTCCGAGTTTGCGCGCGCGGGCCAGTTTTTCGTCGCTTGATGAGGTGATGATGACTCTTGCGCCGGCCGCGTGCGCGAACTGCAGCGCGTGCTTGGAAACGCCGCCGGTCCCGAGACAGAGCACAGTATTGCCCGCCTGGATCGCGGTGCCGGCCACCATCAGCGCGTTCCATGCTGTCACGCCCGCGCAGGGCAGCGTGGCCGCCTCTTCAAACGACAGCGCCGGGGGAATCGCGACCACGCCGTCCTCGTGGAGCGCGACATACTCAGCCAGCATGCCATCGAGCGGAACGCCAAGCGCCGGATAATACTTCGCGCGCGGACCGTCGGTCCAGACCTGAAAAAAGGTACCCGCCACGCGGTCGCCGACTTTGAACTTCTTCACTCCCTCGCCGACTGCGACCACTTCACCGGCGCCATCGGAAAGCGGAATGGTGGGGCGTTCCACGGGGGCAAAGTACGTCCCGTTCACGACAGCCTGGTCGCGGTAGTTGATGGATGTGGCCCGAACACGAATCAGAACCTGGTGCCAGTCCGGCTTCGGCTCCGGCCGTTCGGCCCGCCGCAAACCATCGAGGGACTTGCTTCCCTTTTCGACTTCATATACTTTCATGCTGTTTTCGAGCTTACAGCACCAGTTACTCGCAGCTTGTTCACAGGCCCTGCGGCATAATGGCTCAGAAACGTGACCACCGCACCTTACGGCTTCTGGAAATCCCCCATCACCTCCGACCTCATCGTGGCGCAAAGCATCGGCCTCTCGGAAGTGCGCTTCGACGGCGACGACATCTACTGGCTGGAATCGCGCCCCCAGGAAGGCGGACGCTCCGTCGTGGCTCGCTATGTCGCGTGGAACATGACCCACGAAGACGTGACGCCCTCCGACTTCAACGTGCGCACGCGCGTGCATGAATATGGCGGCGGCGCGTGGAGTGTGACGGACGGCATGATCTACTTCTCGAACTTCGCCGACAACCGTCTCTATCGCATGGACCGCTATGGACACCAGCCTCTGCCGCTGACGCCCGAGGGGCCATGGCGCTTTGCCGACGGCGTGGTCGATACCACGCGCCATGCATGGATCGGTGTGCGCGAGGATCACAGCGCGGAAGGCCAGCCGATCAACACCATCGTTCGGATCGATTTCGCCAACACTTACGGAAGTCCCGCGGACAGCGGCGCGATTCTGGCGTCGGGGCACGATTTCTACTCATCGCCGCGCCTCTCGCCCGATGGCCGCTGGCTCGCCTTCCTCGCCTGGGATCATCCCAACATGCCGTGGACCGGCACCGGGCTCTATGTGCTCGCGCTGCACCAGCCGGATTCGAAGCCGGTTCTTGTGGCGGGCGGCGAGCGCGAATCGGTCTTTCAGCCCGAATGGGCGCCCGACGGCTCGGCGCTTTATTTCGTTTCCGATCGGTCCGGCTGGTGGAATCTCTATCGCCAGAAATCGCGCACGCCGACCGAAGCGCTCATGCCCATGGAAGCCGAATTCGGCCAGCCGCAGTGGGTGTTTGGCATGTCGACCTATGCGTTCGCGGGCGATAACCGCCTCGTATGCTCTTACGTGTTGAAGGGCCTGGGGCATCTCGCCCAGATCGATCTGACCTCGGGCGAATTTAAGAACCTCGACTTGCCGTGGACGGATTTTTCATCCGTGCGCGCGCACAACAACCGCGCGATTTTTCGCACCGGATCTTCTTCCCTGCCCGGAAGCATCGCGGTTCTGAACCTGGATACCGGCGCTACCGATGTGTTAAAGAGCGCGACGGCCATCCACTCCGATCCGGAGATGACGAAGTATTTTTCCAGTGCGGAGCCCGTCGAATTTCCCACCGCACAGGATCGAACCGCCTTCGGCCTTTACTATCCGGCCTTCAATCCTGACTATGCAGCGCCGGAAGGTGAGAAGCCTCCGCTGCTGGTCCGGGTTCATGGCGGACCAACGTCCGCAGCTTCCAGCACACTCAACCTCGGCATTCAGTTCTGGACGAGCCGCGGCGTCGCCGTGCTCGATGTGAATTACGGCGGCAGCACGGGTTTCGGCCGCGCCTATCGCGAACGGCTGGACGGCGCATGGGGCATCGTCGATGTGGAAGACTGCGTCAATGGCGCGCGCCATCTTGCCCAACAGGGACTGATCGACGGAAACCGATGCGTTATCACCGGTGGGAGCGCGGGCGGTTTCACGGTTCTGGCGGCGCTCACCTTCCACGACTTCTTTCGCGGCGGCGCGAGCCATTACGGCGTCAGCGACCTGACTTTTCTGGCGCAGGATACGCATAAATTTGAATCGCGTTATCTCGATGGCCTGCTCGGCCCCTATCCGGAAAGAGCGGATCTTTACAAAGAGCGTTCGCCGATCACGCACGCCGACCGCCTTTCCGCGCCCGTCATTTTCTTCCAGGGGGATGAAGACAAGGTTGTGCCCGTCAGTCAGACTGAACTGATGGTCGAAGCGCTGCGAAAGAAAGGCGCGCCGGTCGGCTATCTGCTCTTTTCCGGCGAGCAGCATGGGTTCCGCAAGGCGGAGAATATAAAAAGGGCGCTGGATGCGGAACTGTATTTTTACGCCGTCAACGTATTTCGCGTGGGGCTGAGTTTCTGAGATGACGATTCGCACGATCGCGCTGGCTCTCGCATTGGCGGCGATGCTGCCCGCTGCCGAAGAATACTCATATTGGATCGAGCCGTGTCCCGCCGAAACCGCGCGCGCCACCAGCTGCGAAGGGGGCGATCCCGAGCTCGGCCGATGGGCGCTCGAAATGTGGCAGCGTGAATCGGCCGGCGCAGTGGTTCTGAAGAAAAGTTCCAGCGAACAGCACGCACGATTTCGCATGCATTGGGTCGGCGGGTCGTCCGGCCTGTATGGAGAAACGGAACCGGTGATGGTCGATGGCAAGCCTGGCGCCGATATTTACGTGCTGCCCAGCGTGGCTCCGGGGGCCGATCATCTGCTGCGCGATGCGATCGTATATCTGACCTGCGTTCACGAAAGCGGACACGCTTTCGGCCTGCGGCACACCAGCGCCTTTGCCGACATCATGTACAGTTTTCAGTTCGGCGGGGATATTCCGGCGTACTTCGGCCGATATCGCGCACTGCTGAAGACGCGCGCGGACATCGCCGCGCACTCCGGGATATCGGACGCCGATCGCGCCGCTTTTCGCCTCGCGCTACGGCAGCAGTAGCCTGGCGACTGGGGCGC
>Ga0335085_10010177_pt1 | contig 14077 bp, 12 predicted proteins | sample Lox_Sample_45_FD_206712 | JGI IMG/M metagenome (GOLD analysis project Ga0335085, IMG submission 206712) | Soil microbial communities from Loxahatchee National Wildlife Refuge, Florida, United States - Lox_Sample_4.5 | ecosystem: Environmental > Terrestrial > Soil > Wetlands | place: USA...
AGCAGCGTATCCAACACCTTCTTGCGCTTCCGGGCGAAGGCGGCAGTCACGCATTGACCATTATCGCGCAACAATTGCACGGTCTATATGCTATCGACCCCGTGTGGAGCAGAACCGTCTTGCTCCCGCGCTTTGACCCGACGGAAGCCTCAGCAGAAGCGGCGTGGAGCGGATTTGTGTGTGCGTCGCGCATACCACCGCCCGCACTTTTCAGTGAACTAAAGACTTACCTTCTTGGCGCAGTTGCTGCTTCGCCGCGGTGGACATTCGAGGGGCTTTCGCATCTCGCTCAGTGGATTGTGTTAGCGCTTGAGCCCGTTGCGCGCCGCAAGCCACCGTTGTCTTTCGCTGAGGCGCGTGAGGCGCTGCAAAGCGCTACCCACGAGATACGACGCGAAGCGCTCTGGTTCTTGCGCGGCCGCGCCTCTCAAAAGGGCGCCTGGAACAAGCTAGTTGTCCCATTCTTCCGAAAGGTGTGGCCTCGCGAGAAAAAATTTCAATCTGCAGAGACAACACGGATGCTGCTGCTATTTCTTCAAGATTTGGGCGACCAGTTTCCAAGCGGTGTCCGTTTAGTTGGCGATTTTCTAGTGCCGTCGCCCCAAGCGGATGCGTTTGTTTTTCAATTTGGCCGCAGAACTGAACACGGTGCTATCGACCTCACGCGACAGTTTCCGCAAGAATCACTTTTCCTGCTCGATAAGATCATCGACGCCGCGCACCAGCGCGCGCCGTATGGCCTCGCAGATGTCTTGACACGAATAGCCGACGCTGCACCTGACCTCCGTCATGATGACCGTTGGCAACGTTTACATCACTTAACATTAGGTACCTGAGAGGCTATTCTTCAGAGTACAATTATTCGCCTCGATAGTCGGCCGCTCGTCACATTTTCCTTGACACTCGTCCCCATTTCAGTTATTGGGTGGCAGTCGAATCTCGCTCAGTGAAGGGCGCTTTCTAGATGCGATCCTGAAGGTGGAGCGAGTGCGGTTCCTGCGGGCGGTTTCGCAAACCGCTCCCGGGCGGTCCGGGTATCGTCCCCTCCGGCATTACGACCGGAGCGCCAGGTGCTTGGCTTAAGCGCGATTGACGGTGCGGGTAACGCCTGCATCCTCCCGCTCGCGCGAAGCGCGGCCTGGACTGAGTGGCGGCGTTCGCTCGCTGCTGCAAGCGCCGTTGCGGAGCGCCGGAAGGCGAGCGCGCCAACGCGAGGCGCGCGGCTGACCCCCCTCCCCAACCCTCCCCCACAAGGGGGAGGGAGCAGAAGGTACGGGCGGCCACATGGATGGATGCGTCTTTTGGCGCTCCGTTCCCTTCGCTGGGGAGCCTTTTTGGGTTTCGTAGTCGGCAAAGCTCGGGCGCCGCAGGCGTCGCGAGAAGGAGATTCGTTTTTCCCTCTCCCCCGCGGGAGAGGAGATCGGAGATCGCGCCGCGAGGAACATCATGCGCATCGGCATTCTCGGCACGCCGTTCGCCCGCGCCGGCAACAATGCGCGCGCCGGCACGCCGCGCGAGACGGCCGAGCGCGCCGATGCTCTCCTCCTCGCCGTGCATCGGCGGCGGGTGGACGACATGCTGCGTCAGGCGGGTGACGTGTCGGGTAAGGCGATCATCAGCTGCTCGCTGCCGATGAACGCTGACGGACCCTCTCAGACGAGAAAGCCGCAAGCCGACCAATGCCAGCGGCTATCTCAGCCTGCTTCAAATAGACCTATTTCCAATATTGTAACTCGCACCTGGTTCGTCACGACCTGTCGTATGACAACCGCAGCTGTTTCAGCCATTGATTCGATAGAAAGTCGAATTTCTGCTGCGCCGCTCGCAAAGATCTCGGACGTCGTAAAGCGCGACCAGTCCCCATTACAAGCGGCCACCCCGACTGGCCCCCCTTCAGCCACGAGCTTGAGGCGCGCGACGCACGATGCGCTTGCAAGCCTGCTACGCACCAGGTCATCGAACGGAAACAATATTCCGTAAGCCCATTGCTGCCGCGGCATGTCAATGGACGGCGGCTCGCTTTCGATGAGATTTGACCCATTACACAGCTTGAATCGCGACAGCGACAGCGCTTCCGGAACCGCGACTTTGAGCTCTCGCGGCATAAGCCGAGAAGGCGGCGGCCTCATGCCGGCATCGCCGAGCTCAAGTTCAAGAAAAAATCTGCTGAACCGATCGAAGCGAAATAGATGCGAGCGGGTTCTAAGATAATCAACGGTTGCAGACAATAGCTCTCTGTCCAACAGATGTTTGTCGGGATCCCGTGCGATATCTTCATAATACAGCGGATAGTCGTCTCCGAGGTACTCGACAATTGCGGGCAGCCTGTTGGCGACGATCGGGGCGTGGGACACGATGCTTTCCACGATCGAATTACTTGCCGCACTATCGTAGAGCCAGCAAAACCCAATTTGGTTACGCAGCAACCCCAGATATTCTCCATCAGAAAGGAACCGATCGTGCACATCAATCCTCGTTCTGAACTGACGCATCGAGATATGATGAAAGTCCAGGTCTTTCTGTAACAAGCTGAGGTGCCAATCTAACCCGACGTGCATCGAGCGCGTGATTTGCGTGTTCAGTTCGTAGTATTTTGCAAAACTGCGGCGACAAAAACCGGCATGAAAAAGCATCGGACGATTCAAATAATCATCCACGTCGAACTCAACATGAGAATCTTTGGGATGATAAACAACTTTGATCGGGACGTTGACCCTGTCCTGAAGGAAATTCTTGGTTCTATCGCAAAGAACGATGAGGAGCCTGCAGTGAGGCAGGCTCTCTATAAAGTTCGGATGCTCTAGCAAGTCGTCGAGTGTTTTGTCGCCGAGGTGTCGTGCGGCCGTTGGCGTGGAATGCAGGATTCCGATCCAGGGCAAGACATGGGGTTTCTTTTCGGGATTCCAAAAAAACGTTTCTACAAAATCATCGAGAATTATGCCGACTTCATCTTGCGGCAAGATGGTATGCAGTTTTTGGATTATGTAGTCCCAACCATAGCAATGTGCGTGCCTGTGAATCGGATAAGGCTTGAACTTGAGCATTGATGACGCACTCGCGACGCGTGTCTATTGAAAATTGCAGTCTCATTTCAAGCGGGATCCCCCACGTGAATGCGAATGGTAGCAGTTTTGGGGGCTTCCCGGAAGGTCCGGACGCGTTGGAGGCTGGTGGACGCATCGGGCCACAGCGCGCGCGGAGAGGCAGTGCGCCGCGGCGCGGAAGGCGATTTTCCTTGATGCCGATCACATTCTAGGCCGGCGGCCAGGAGTATTTCCACTACGCTGGAATTTTCGTTGTGCGGCGCCTGCGCAACAAAAACCGCAGAAAAAACCGGCAAGCGGAGCTTGGCGATGCCCGACGCGTTCTCGGCATTTTTTGCGTTCAAAGGGCGCATCGGCCGCGGCCGTTATTGGTCGCTGACGGCGCTCTATGTGCTCGCGTTGATCGTCGGCCTCGTTCTGTTTGTCGCCGTCAGCATCATAGTGCATGCCGGCCCGGGAGACGCGGTCACGCTGGTTTTGGTGCCGACCGGCATCGCCTTCATGCTGGCCATGTCGGTGGCGATCGCCGGCATCGGCGTCCGTCGCCTGCATGATCGCGGCAAGACCGGCTATTGGCTGCTGCTTTATTATTGCCTGCCGCTGTGGACGTCCAAGCATGCCGGCTTGGACGCCGCCGGACTTGCTTACCTAGTTGTCACGCTGGGCACTGTGACTTGGGCGTTCGTTGATCTCGGCGTGCTGCGCGGCGACGCCGCGACCAACGCGTTTGGCCCAAATCCCTTCGAGGAGCGCCTGGAGCCTCGGCTATCGTAACGAAAAGGCGGCGCGATCAAGCGTCGGCTTTTCACTTTGCTGACCTCACGCATGGTCGGCGCACGTGGGGCGACGCCGAAGGTCATTTCCGCATCCACTCGACCAGCGCCCTGGTCACCGCATGCGGCCGCTCCAGCGTCGACACGTGACCGCTGTCGGGAACGACGACCAGGCGCGAACCGGCGATGCCGGCGGCAATCTCCTCCGCCAGCGCCGGCGGCGTCAGCTCATCGCTGTCGCCGACCACTACCAGCGTCGGGCACTGGATCGCCGCAAGCGTCGGACGCGAGTCCGCCCGCCCCATGATCGCCTGCATCTGGCGGACAAACGCCTGCGGTCCGGTCTCCTCGGCCATGACGCGCAAGACGTGTTTGAGCGCTTCGTCGCCGTGGCGGTGGCGATGGATGAGCAGCGGAATCTGATGGTCGGGAACCTCGGCAAAGCGGCCGGTCCTGGCAAGCTCGATCAGCGGCCGGCGCCGCTCGGTCTGCTGCGGCGTCTCGGGCCGCGCGGCGGTGTCGAGGAGCGCGAGCTTCGCCACCCGCGCCGGCGCCTGGCGCATGATCTCGAAGGCGATATAGCCGCCGAACGACAGGCCGGCGAGGGCAAAGCGCGGCGGCGCGGCGGCGAGAATCCGGCCGGCGGTCGCGGCGATCGTATCGTCTCGGGTGTGATCGGCGATGGTGACCGGACCGAACCGCCACAGCGCCGGGATCTGCTCGGCGTAAAGCCGCGCCGAACAGTTAAGCCCGGGAATAAGCACGACCGGCAGGCTTTCAGCATCTGTCGTAGGCATGGGCGTGCCGCCCTCTTTTTTCGATGCATCGGGCGAAAATCAAAGGAATCCTTTTAACTTACGGCCTAGGGTCAGGTTGACATTCGGCCATCGCTTCCTATTTTCCGGAGGCAAACGGATTCGACCATGATGTATGTGTCCTCCGTACCATCCCACGGGTTCCCGCTCCCGAGCGGGCCCTGATCTGAGGGTTTATGTCCTTTTCCCATCTCGGCTTGTCCGAAAAAGTCCTCAAGGCCGTCGCGGCGGCCGGCTACCAAACCCCCACTCCGATCCAAGATCAAGCTATTCCCCACGTGCTCGCCCGGCGCGACGTTCTCGGCATCGCGCAGACCGGAACCGGCAAGACGGCGGCGTTCGTGCTGCCGATGCTGACCATGCTGGAGCAGGGCCGGGCCCGCGCGCGCATGCCGCGCACGCTGATCCTCGAGCCGACGCGCGAACTGGCGGCGCAAGTGGAAGAGAGCTTCGCCAAATACGGCGTCAACCACAAACTCAATGTCGCACTGATCATCGGCGGCGTTTCCTTCGGCGATCAGGATGTGAAGCTCACCCGCGGCGTCGATGTGCTGATTGCCACGCCCGGCCGCCTGCTCGACCATAACGAGCGCGGCCGGCTGCTGCTGAACGGCGTCGAGCTTCTGGTGATCGACGAAGCCGACCGCATGCTCGACATGGGCTTCATCCCCGACATCGAGCGCATCTGCAAGCTGGTTCCGTTCACCCGCCAGACCCTGTTCTTCACCGCCACCATGCCGCCGGAGATCCGGCGCATCACCGAACAATTCCTGCACAATCCGGTCCGCGTCGAGGTCGCCCGCCCGGCCACGACCGTTGCCACCACGACGCAGCTCCTCGCCAGATCCGGCCGCGAGGCCCACGAAAAGCGCGAGGCATTGCGCCGCCTGATCCGCTCCGCCGAAGGCCTCAAGAACGCGATCATCTTCTGCAACCGCAAGCGCGAGGTTGCCACGCTCTATCGCTCGCTGTTGCGCCACGGCTTTTCGGTGCAGGCGCTGCACGGCGATATGGATCAGCCCGCGCGCACGGCGGCGCTCGAGCAGTTCCGCAAGGGCGAGGTCACGCTCCTGGTCGCCTCCGACGTCGCCGCGCGCGGCCTCGACATCCCCGACGTGAGCCACATCTACAATTTCGATGTCCCGCACCATCCCGACGACTACGTGCACCGGATCGGCCGTACCGGCCGGGCCGGCCGGACCGGCACCGCCATCACCATCGTTGCCGGCTCGCTCGACGAGAAGGCGGTTGCCGCCATCGAGAAGCTGATCGGGCAACCGATCCCGTGGATGAACGACGCACGGCTTGATGCCGCCACAACGGCGCCGCGCGCGGTCCCGGGCCCTGCGCCGCGAGCCCCTCGCGAGCGCAAACAGCCGCGCCGCGGCCACGCGGACGGCCATCGCCAGCCGCATCGGTCAGCCGCTCCGCGCCTGCCCCAGCGCCCACGGCCGCCGGCAACTTCGCGCTCCGACGACGGCGACGCCGCGCATCTGCCGGCCTTCCTGCTGCGCCCCGTGCCGGTGAAAGCCTGACCGGTCCGGCCGCATAACCATTCGACCAAGGGCGGGCCGCGTCCCGCCGCAATCGTTTACCGGTCTTTCACCGCTTTCTCCTAGCTTTTGGCCGTGCATTGACGACCGCTGCGCGTCGCCGAGATTTGCTCGGGCTTTTGCGACCGTTTGGAGACGATTTTCATGGCCGGGCCCAGCGACGAGCACGAACGGACGCTGGCATTCGCCGAGATCGCCCTGCAACAGATTCGCGCGCTTCATCAGCCGGCTTCGCCGCGAAATTTCGAAGTCTGGTATCAATACGCCACCGGCTACAATCCGCAACTCAACAAGTCGATCAACGAAACGCTGGCGCAGAAGGGCACGCTGAGCAACGCCGATATCGACCACATCTACGGCACGCTGTTGTCGTCAAGCCGCGTCAGCGACCGCATCGATACCGTGGGTTCGCGCGTCCTCCAGGAAATCAAGCAGGTCATGGATACGATCGACGCCGCCGCCGGGTCGGCGACGAGCTATTCGGAAAGCTTGGCCGACGCCAGCGAAAAGCTGCAGGGCGCCAACGACGGCGCCGCGCTTCGCGTCATCATCGAACGCCTGGTTGCGGGCGCCAAGGAGGTGGAAGCCAACAACAAGAAGCTTGAAGCGAACCTCTCGGCGTCGCGGGAGGAGATCCACGAGCTGCAGCAGAATCTCGAGGCGGCGCGCAACGAAAGCCTCACCGATCCGCTGACGACGCTCGCCAACCGCAAGTTCTTCGATGTCGAGCTTGGCAAAGCCATCGTCGAGGCCAAGCGAACGGGCGAGCCGCTGTCGCTGTTGATAAGCGACATCGACCACTTCAAGGTTTTCAACGACAAATTCGGGCATGTGATCGGCGATCAGGTGTTGCGTCTCGTCGCCCTCGCGGTGAAGCAGAACGTCAAGGGCCAGGATATCGCCGCGCGCTACGGCGGCGAGGAATTCGCCGTCGCGTTGCCGAAAACGGCACTGCAGCAGGCGGCCACGGTGGCCGATCATATCCGGCACGCGGTCATGACCAAGGAACTGATGAAACGTTCGAGCGGCGAACGGCTCGGCCGGGTGACGATCTCAATCGGCGTAGCTCTGTTGCGTTCACAGGACACCGCCCAGTCGTTTATCGAGCGCGCCGACAATTGCCTCTACGCCGCCAAGCGGAGCGGCCGCAACCGCGTGATTTGCGAGCCCGATCCCGAAACCGATCAGGCCGCCCTGGTCCGCGTGGCGTAGCCGCGGCAGGCCCAGCCGCGGACTGCCGGCAGGCCCGCGGGTTAGTACGTGCTGCGCTGGATCGCGCTCATCAGCGACTCTTTTCGGTGCTTCTTGCAATAATTGCTGAGGCGCTTGCTGTTTTCCTGATATCGCGTGATGTCCAATATCTTGCGATTTTGCGACGCGTTGAAAAAGCCGCTCATCCACGCGCCGATCAACTCCTGCTTATCGAACGCGTAATTCATGAACTGCCCGCACGTGATGCGGGACATGTCGACGACGACCTGGGCTTGGGCCGGTCCCGCCATGCTGACCATCAGCGCGGCCGAGGCGGCAACGATCACATGGCGCATCGTGTTTCCCCGCATCCTCATGGTTGTCACCTGGTTCCGGTAGCGCGTTCAAGACCGGTCATGACGAATTCGTTGGGATACATGGCGCACCACTCCTTGACGTTGGCCACGTTGCGCTGGTAGGCGCCAAGATCGATCCAGGCATAGCCGGTCTTTTGATTGAAGTAGCCGCTGATCCAGGCGAAGAACACCCGTGATTGTTCGGGCGTCATGGCCAGCGCATCCCGACAGGTTATCCGCGACATGTCGATGACGACCTGGGCGTGGCCGGCCGTCGGCGGCGCGACCGCGAGCAAAGCCAAAATCCAGACGAATTTCAGGTTGCGAAACTGACGCATGGGCGCCCTCCCCGATCCGACGCAAGGCAGTCTAGTGAGTTCGATGGGCGCTGCAAAGCCGATTGCGCGGCCGGCCGACGACGGCAGGGCTCGGCGCTCGCATCGGATTGCCGGCGCGGCAACAGAGGTCCATTTGCGACTTTTCGCGACTTCTCAGTGCGCGTCGGCGCCGCCCGCGTTCCGCGCCGGCTCGATCTGTACCGATTCGCCGCAGCCGCAGGCCGAGGTCTGGTTCGGATTGTTGAAGACGAACTGGGCGGACAACTTGTCGACCTTGTAGTCCATCTCGGTGCCGAGTAAAAACAGCACCGCCTTGGGATCGATGAGGATGCGCACGCCTTTGTCCTCGACCACCTCGTCGAGCGGACCGACGCTGTCGGCATATTCCATCGTATAGGCCATGCCGGCGCAGCCGCCGTTCTTGACGCCGACGCGCACCGCCGCGATCGGATGATCGGCGTTCGTCATCACCGCCTTGATGCGTTCGGCGGCGGCGGCGGTGAGCCGCATCACCTGAGGTCGCGGCCGAGCAGCGGCCATCGTCGTTTCTCCCTGCCTCCTAAAGAGGCGCCTTCGGCAGTTCGGAACCAGAATAAGTCAAAAATACTAAACACTTCACCATCGATGTAATGCGCCGCGGCGGGGCGCGCAACTCGGTCCCAGGCGTCACCACATGTTGAGCACCGCGCGGGCCTCGTCCGACATCCGGCTCGGATCCCAGGGCGGGTCCCAAACGATGTTGACCTTGGCTTCGCGCACGCCCGGCACGCTCGCCACCGCATTCTCCACCATCGCCGGAAGCTCCGCCGCCGACGGACAGTTCGGCGTGGTCAGCGTCATGTCGATCTTGACCGCGCGATCGTCGTCGATGTCGACCTTGTAGATCAGGCCGAGTTCGTAGATGTCGGCCGGAATTTCGGGATCGTACACCGTCTTGAGCGCGCCGACGATGTCGTCGGTCAAGCGCGCCATATCGTCCGCGGCAATCGCCGACGTTTGGTCCATACCGCCGACCGGCGCGGCAGCCTCGGCCTGCGCAGCGGCGGCCAACTCGGGGCTTGGCTGATCGTCCATCATGCGAAGAAGTCCTGGGCTTTGAGGAGCGCCTGCGCCAGGCAGTCGATCTCCTCACGGGTGTTGTACAGGGCAAACGAAGCACGGCAGCTTGCGGTGATGCCGAAGCGGGCGAGCAGCGGCATGACGCAATGGGTGCCGGCGCGCACCGCCACGCCCGCGCGGTCGATGATCGTCGCCACGTCATGGGGATGCGCGCCCTTCATCTCGAAGGAGATGATCGGCCCCTTGTCCTTCGTGGTGCCGAAAATACGCAGCGAATTGATCTCGCGCAGCCGGTCGTGGGCGTAGCGGAGCAGGCCCGCTTCGTGGTTGCGAATGCGCGGCTTGCCGACGGAGGCGATATAGTCGAGCGCCGCGCCGAGCCCGATCGCCTGCACGATCGGCGGCGTGCCGGCCTCGAACTTGTACGGGGGATCGCCGTAGCTGATGCAGTCCTCGAAGACTTCGCGGATCATTTCGCCGCCGCCGTTGAACGGCGGCATGGCGACGAGATGGTGGTATTTTCCGTACAGCACGCCGATGCCGGTCGGTCCATACAGCTTGTGGCCGGTGAAGGCATAGAAGTCGCAGTCGATGTCCTGGACGTCCACGTCGGCGTGCACCGCGGCTTGGGCGCCGTCGACCAGCACCGGCACGCCGCGGGCGTGCGCAATGCGCACGACCTCCTTCACCGGCGTCAGCGTACCCAGCATGTTCGACATGTGGGTGATCGCGACCATCCTGGTGCGCGGCGTGATCAGCTTCTCGAATTCGTCGATCAGGAAATGGCCTTCATCGTCGACCGGCGCCCATTTGATCACCGCGCCCTGGCGCTCGCGCAGGAAATGCCACGGCACGATGTTGGAGTGGTGCTCCATGATCGAGAGCACGATCTCGTCGCCCGCCTTGATGCGCTCGCGGCCGAACGTATAGGCGACGAGGTTGATCGCCTCGGTGGCATTGCGGGTGAAGACGATCTCTTCCTTGCGTACGGCATTGACGAAGGCGGCGGTCGTCTCGCGCGCGTTCTCGTAGGCCTCGGTCGCCTCGTTGGCGAGATAGTGAAGCCCGCGATGCACGTTGGCGTATTGCGCGGTGTAGGCCCGATGCAGCCGATCGAGCACGGCCTGCGGCTTCTGCGCCGAGGCCGCGTTGTCGAGATAGACCAGCGGCTGGCCATAGACCTTGGTCGCGAGGATCGGGAAATCCGCGCGGATGCGGTTCACGTCATAAGCGCCGTTGGTCACCGCAGGATGCATCGTTCAAGCCCGGTAAATCCTCTCAACCACGCGCCTTCAGCCACGCCGCGACCCGATCCATCAGCGCCTCGCGCAAGCCGGCATGCTCGATGCCTTCGATCGCTTCGCCGATGAAGGCCTGGATCAACAAGGCTTCGGCCTCCGCCGCCGGAATGCCGCGGGCCATCAGATAGAACTTGAGTTCCGCGTCGAGCGCTCCGGCAGTGGCGCCGTGGCCGCACTGGACGTCGTCGGCGAAGATTTCGAGCTCCGGCTTGTTGTCGGCTTCGGCGCGCTCGGAAAGCAGCAGCGCCCGCGTCATCATCTTGGCGTCGGTCTCTTGGGCGTGCGGGCGCACGACAATGCGGCCCTGAAAGACGCCGTGGGCTTCGTCGTCGAGCACGGATTTGAACACTTCCCGGCTCTGGCAGCCGCGGGCGGCGTGGCTGGCAAGGAGCGTGGTATCGGCGTGCTGGCGGCCCTTGATCAGCGTCGCGCCGCGGATATTGGCCGTGCTGCCCGCGCCGTCGAACGTCATGAACAGCTGATTGCGGATCACGGCGCCGCCGCTGGTGAAGGTAAAAGCGTTGAAGCGGGCGCGCGCGCCGACGGCCGCCGCGAGCGTGGAGACGTGCAGCGCGTCGGCGCCTTCGTCGATGATCCTGACGTGATCGACGTGGGCGTCGTCGGCGACGAACAATTCCAGCGCCGCATTGATCTGGTAGTCGCTCCTTGCCGGCCCCTCGTGGCTCTGGATGAGCATGACGCGGGCACCGCGCTCGACCACGACCAGCGAGCGCACGAAGCTTGCCGCCGGCTGCTGCGAGGCCACATGGACCAGGTGCAGCGGCCGCTCGATGGTCGCGCCGGCGCCAATGCGGATCACCGCGCCGTCGCCCATCAAGGCGGTGTTGAGCGCGACCGCGACATCGCCGACCGGGGCGAGCTTGCCGAGATGCGCCAACAGGCCGGCATCGTCGTCGGCAAGCGCCGCAGCGAGCGACTGCACGGTCAGCCCCGCTTCCAGAGCCGCAAGGTCGGACAATTCCGCCACAAAGGCGCCGTCGACCAAAACCAGGCGCCGGCACTCGACGTCGCCGATCTGGCCGGCCGATTTCGCCCGCGCCTTTGCCGCCGCATCGGGCGGACTGGCCAGCGGTTTGGCCTCGCGCATCAGCGCGCGCAGGTCGGTGTATTTCCAGTCCTCGACGCGGCGATGGGGCAGGCCTTCCCTGGCGAAGAGGTCGAAGGCTGCCGCGCGCTGCTCGGCGACTGTCGCGCCGCCGGGAAGCGCCGCGCGGGCCTGGGCATAGGCTTCGGCCAAGCCGGTTTCCGCCGCGGTTTTGATGACTTTCAGATCGGCCATTAACGTCGGTCGGCGGCCTTAAGCCGCCGCTTCCTCCTGATATTCGGCATAGCCGTGCGCTTCGAGTTCAAGCGCCAGTTCCTTGCCACCGGTGCGCACGATGCGGCCCTTCGACAGCACGTGCACCACGTCGGGCACGATATAGTTGAGCAGCCGCTGGTAGTGGGTGATGACGACGAACGAGCGGTCCGGGCTGCGGAGCCGGTTGACGCCGTCGGCGACGATCTTCAGCGCATCGATGTCGAGGCCGGAATCGGTCTCGTCGAGCACGGCGAGCCGCGGCTCGAGCAGCGCCATCTGCAAAATCTCGTTGCGCTTCTTCTCGCCGCCGGAAAAGCCGACATTGACGCCGCGGCGCAGCATGTCCTGATCGATGCCGAGCTTCTTGGCGACCTCGCGCACGGTCTTGAGGAATTCCGGCGTCGACAATTCCGCCTCGCCGCGCTTCTTTCTGTGCGCGTTGAGCGCGGTGCGCAAAAACGTCATGGTGGCGACGCCGGGGATTTCCAGCGGGTACTGGAAGGCGAGGAACAGGCCGGCGGCGGCCCGCTCGTCCGGCGCCATGTCGAAAATGTTATGGCCGTTGAACAAGACTTCGCCCGCTGTCGGCTCGTAGCCGGCCTTGCCGGCGAGCACGTAGGCAAGGGTCGACTTGCCCGAGCCGTTCGGGCCCATGATGGCGTGCACCTTGCCGGCGTCGACGGCGAGGTCGAGACCCTTGAGGATTTCCCTGCCGTCGATCTCGACGTGCAGATTCTTGATTTCCAACAACGACATTGAACAACTCAATCCTTCTTCGTGATAGCCATCCTTCGAGGCTCGGCCTTCGGCCTTGCACCTCAGGATGAGGAAACTCAGAGCGTAGCCCTCATCCTGAGGCGCGAGCGAAGCGAGCCTCGAAGGATGCAGGCCCGCCGCCTATCCGACGCTGCCTTCCAGCGAGATCGAGATCAGCTTCTGGGCCTCGACCGCGAACTCCATGGGCAATTGCTGCAGCACATCCTTGACGAAGCCGTTGACGACGAGCGCCGTCGCCTCCTCGGCCGACAGCCCGCGCTGCATGCAGTAGAACAGCATGTCCTCGGAAATCTTCGAGGTGGTGGCCTCGTGCTCGAACACGGTCGAGGCGTTCTTCGCCTCGATGTACGGCACCGTGTGCGCGCCGCATTGGTCGCCGATCAGGAGCGAATCGCAATTGGTGAAATTGCGCGCGCCGGTGGCGCGGCGGTGCGACGTGACGAGGCCGCGATAGGTGTTGTTGGAATGGCCGGCGGCGATGCCCTTGGAGATGATGCGGCTCGTGGTGTTTTTGCCGAGATGCAGCATCTTGGTGCCGGAATCGACCTGCTGGTAGCCGTTGGAGATGGCGATCGAATAGAACTCGCCGCGGGAATTGTCGCCGCGCAGGATGCAGCTCGGATACTTCCAGGTAATCGCCGAGCCGGTCTCGAGCTGGGTCCAGGAAATCTTCGCATTCTTGCCGCGGCAATCGCCGCGCTTGGTGACGAAATTGTAGACGCCGCCCTTGCCGCGGGCATCGCCCGGATACCAGTTCTGGATGGTCGAGTATTTGATCTCGGCATCGTCCAGCGCGACGAGCTCGACCACCGCGGCATGAAGCTGGTTCTCGTCGCGCACCGGCGCGGTGCAGCCTTCGAGATAGCTCACATACGAGCCCTTGTCGGCGATGATCAGGGTGCGCTCGAACTGGCCGGTGTTCCTCTCGTTGATGCGGAAATAGGTCGACAGCTCCATCGGGCAGCGCACGCCCGGCGGCACGTAGACGAACGAGCCGTCGGAAAACACCGCTGAATTGAGCGTGGCGTAGAAATTGTCCGAGATCGGCACCACCGAGCCGAGATACTTTTTCACCAGGTCCGGATGCTGATGCACGGCCTCCGAGATCGGCATGAACAGGACGCCGGCCTTGGCGAGCTCGGCCTTGAAGGTGGTGGCGACCGAGACCGAATCGAATACCGCGTCGACGGCGACGCGGCCGTAGCCGTAGCCGTTGCCGCTGTCCCCGTCCGCGCCGGCGTCGTCCGCCGGCTTCTCAATCCCGAGCAGCGCTTCGCGCTCGCGCAGCGGAATGCCGAGTTTCTCGTAGGTGCGCAGAATTTCCGGGTCGATCTCGTCGAGCGACTTCGGCGCCTGTTTCGGCGCGGCGTAATAGTGGATGCCCTGATAGTCGATCGGGCCATAGTCGATCTTGGCCCATTTCGGCTCGCGCATGGTCAGCCAGCGCCGATAGGCGTCGAGGCGCCAGTTGAGCATCCATTCGGGTTCGTTCTTTTTCGCCGAGATGAACCGGACGATGTCTTCTGAAAGACCCTTCGGGGCCTTCTCG
>Ga0335085_10010178_pt1 | contig 14076 bp, 15 predicted proteins | sample Lox_Sample_45_FD_206712 | JGI IMG/M metagenome (GOLD analysis project Ga0335085, IMG submission 206712) | Soil microbial communities from Loxahatchee National Wildlife Refuge, Florida, United States - Lox_Sample_4.5 | ecosystem: Environmental > Terrestrial > Soil > Wetlands | place: USA...
GACCTACCAGCACCGGCTGCGGGAGTTCTTCTCACCGCTCCTGCCGATGCTCCTCGGCCTGCGCGAGGACTACACGCAGCGCCGGATCATCCCGTCGTCCCTCCTCACCGTGGCGCTCCTGCTCGCGCTCGCCGCGGTCTTCCTCTGGGGCGCGTGGCGCGCGCGGCGCCGGCCGAGCTCGCTCCTCTACCTGATCGTGCTCGTCTACCCGTTCATCTACGCGATCCCCGCGGAGACGCTCTTCGAGAGCGACCCGAAGTACCTGGTCGTGCTCGCGCCGGTGCTCGTCCTCCTGTTCGCGCAGCTCGCGACCTCCTACCCGCGCGCGCTGGCGCTGCTCGCGGTCGCCGGCGTCGTCTCGGTGCTCAGCCTCCAGCGGCTCGACCACTACTACGCGACGACCCCGCAGCAGCCGCCGGTCGCACCGCGAGACCTCGGGCCACTGGTCTCGACGCTCGACCGTCTCGGCCTGAACCGCGTCTACGCCACCTTCTGGGTCACCTACCGGCTCGACTTCGACACGCGCGAGCGCATCGTCGCCTCGCAGAGCAAGCTCGAGCACGTGCACGTCGTCGGCGGCGTGGTGCGGCCGCTGCACAACCCGCTTGCCCGCTGGCACCCCTACGAGCGCGACGTCGACGCCGCGCCGCGCCCCGGATTCGTGTTTTTCAAAGCAGCGCTCGGCGGCGACCGTGCGACGCTCGAGACCCTCGCCGCGCACGGCTACCGGCGCGTCGCCGTCGGGCCGTTCCTGGTCTACGCGCCGCCTGTCAGGACGGCGTGACGCGGTAGGCGTCGAACACCGCGTCGACCGACCGCAGCGCGTTCAGCAGCGATCGCAACGCCGAGATGTCGCCGACCTCGGCCACGTACCAGTTCCGCGCGAGCTGATCCTCGACGACGCCGCCGTACTTCACGATGTTCGCGCCGTGCTCGGCGAACGTCCGCGCCACGTCCTCGAGCAGGCGGGGCCGATCCCACGACGTCACGGCGATCTCGACGCGGAACGACGTCGTCGGCCCGCCGCTCCATTCGACAGGCGTGAAGCGCTCGTTGTTGCGCCGCAGCGCCTTGACGTTCGGGCAGTCGGAGCGGTGAATCGTGATGCCCTTGCCGAGCGAGATGTAGCCGAGAATCGGGTCGCCCGGCACCGGCGTGCAGCAATTGGCGAGACGGACGAGCACGTCCTCGACGCCCTCGACGACGACGCCCACCTCGGCACCCGAGGCGGTGCGCGTGGCCTTCGGTGCCTTCGTGATCACCGCCGGCTGCTCGGCCACCTCCTCGGTCTTCAGGCGCTGGATGACCTTGTTGACGATCGCGCCCGGCTGCAGCCGGCCCGAGCCGAGCGCCAGGTAGAAGTCCTCCGCCTTCTTGAAGCCGGTCTCGCGGATCACCTGTGCGAGCACCGCCGAGTGGCGCAGCTTCGCGTACGGCAGGTTCTGCTGCTTCAGCGCGTACTCGAGCGACTCGCGGCCCTTCTGCTCCTGCTCCTCGCGCGTCTCGCGCGTGAACCACTGGCGGATCTTGTTCCGCGCGCGCGAGCTCTTCGCGACTGCCAGCCAGTCGCGCGACGGCCCTCGCTCCTGCTTCGAGGTGAGGATCTCGACGCGATCGCCGTTCTTCAGCCGGTAGTGCAGCGGCACGATCCGCCCGTTCACCTTGGCGCCGACCGTGCGATGGCCGACGTCGGTGTGGACGGCGTAGGCGAAGTCGATCGGCGTCGCCCCGGCCGGCAGCGTCTTCACCTGCCCCTTGGGCGTGAAGACGTGCACCTCCTCCTCGAAGAGGTCGGTACGGAACGTCTTCATGAACTCGTGGTGGTCGGTCTCGGTCGTACCGACGTCCATCAGCTGGTTCACCCACTGGCGCCACTCGTCGTCGTGCCGGTGATCCCGGCGGCGGCCCTTGTAGATCCAGTGCGCGGCGACGCCGTACTCGGCGGTCTCGTGCATCTCGCGCGTCCGCACCTGGATCTCGAGCGGGCGGCCCTGCGGCCCGATCACCGTCGTGTGCAGCGCGCGGTAGCCGTTGAACTTCGGCATCGCGATGAAGTCCTTGAACCGGCCGGGCATCGGCTTCCAGAGCGAGTGGATGAGCCCGAGCGCGCCGTAGCAGTCGCGCGTGCCCTCGTCGCCGTCCCGCTCGACGATCACGCGCATCGCCGTGAGGTCGTAGATCTCGTTGAACTCGCGGCCCTTGCGCGCCATCTTGTCGTAGATCGAGTAGAAGTGCTTCGCGCGTCCGGAGATCTCGGCCGGGATGTCGACCTTGTCGAGCTCGTGCTGGAGCACGAGTGCGGCCTCGCGGACGTGCTCCTCACGGTCGGCGCGGCGCTCCGCGACCATCTGCTTGATCTCCTCGTACTTGCGCGGGTGCAGCGTCCCGAACGCGAGATCCTCCAGCTCCCACTTGAGCGCGTGGATGCCCAGACGGTGCGCGAGCGGCGCATAGACCTCGAGCGTCTCGCGCGCCTTGCGCACCTGGGTCTGCTTGCCCATGTACTCGATCGTGCGCATGTTGTGGAGCCGGTCGGCGAGCTTGATCAGGATCACGCGGACGTCGCCCGCCATCGCCACGACGAGCTTGCGGTAGTTCTCCGCCTCCGCCTGCTCGCGGCTCTGGAACTGCACGCGCGTCAGCTTCGTCACGCCCTCGACGAGGTCGGCGACCTCGTTCCCGAACTCGGAGCGGACGTCCTCGATCTCGACCCCGGTGTCCTCGACCGTGTCGTGGAGGAGCGCCGCTGCGATCGTGGCCTCGTCCATCCGCAGCCCCGCGAGGATCTTCGCGGCGCCCCACGGGTGGTGGATGAACTCCTGGCCCGAGCGGCGCAGCTGCCCGTCGTGCGCCTTCGCGGCGAACTCGAACGCCCTGATGATCAGGTCGCGGTCGAACTCGGGCTTGTAGGACTCAAGCTCGGCGAGCAGCTCGTCGATGAGGTCCTGATGCCGTTCGACTACCGCCATCCGCATATTTTACCCGGGTCTGGGCCGGATCCCTCGTCCGGGTCCGAGGAGGCGGCAGACAGGAATCCCTCACCCGAGGCGGAAACCAGGCAGTCCATGCAGACGATGATCCGCCGCCGCCGCGACGCGCGCAGGCTCCGCCTGGCCGCGCGGATGCTCGCTTCGATCGGGCGTTAGGGACTCCTAGGCCGCCCGGGCGAGGGGCCGCGGCTCCTCGAGCAGCAGCTGCCGGAACCGCTCGGACTCGAGCAGGCTGCGCCGCAGCGCCGTCTCGGCGCCACTCAGGCCCAGCTCGTCGAAGACCGCCCGGGCGTCGGCCGACCACGCCCCCTCGCCGCGCTTCCACTCCTCCGCGAACAGGCGGTGGAGCTCCTCGTAGCGCTCGCCCGTGTCGAAGATACGGCGGACGACGAGCTGCGGCGCGACGGTTCCGTTCCAGCGGTTCTCCGCGAGCCGGAAGGCGACGTCGTAGCGCCCGATCCGCCGGTACTGGTCGATCTGGCCGCCGAAGCCGAAGGCGATCGCCGAGCCGGCGTCGCGGCCCCGCTGGCGGACGCGGAAGCGGAGGTGCTTACCCTCGCCTACCGTGTCGAGGCGGTCGAGCTCGCAGTCGTCGACGAGCAGCGTGACGCCGGGGTTGCCGAGCCCGAACGGCGCGAGCCGGCCGAGCTCCTCGCAGAGCGGCAGGCCGAGCTCCGAGCCCCTGACGATCGCGTCGACCGCGATCCGGGGGCGAAGGTCGTCGTCGGTAAGGGCGGCGTCGGCATGCGCGGCGAAGGCGGCGGCGAACGCCTCCACGTCTCCGGGCCGGATGGAAAGGCCGGCGGCGGCACGATGGCCGCCGTAGCGCTGGAGGTGCTCGGCGCAGGCGGTGAGCGCCCCGTGCAGGTCGAAGGGGCCGGAGCTCCGGCCGGACCCCTTCCAGTCGCCGCCGGAAGCCGAGCCGGCGATCAGCACGACGGGGCGGCCGTAGCGCTCGACGAGGCGCGAGGCGACGATGCCGATCACGCCCTCGTGCCAGTCCTCGCCGGCGACGACGTAGCCGCGGTGCCGGCGGCGCGCCTCCGGCCACGACTCGATCTCGGCGACCGCCGCGCGGACGATGCGCTCCTCGACCGCCTGCCGCTCGCCGTTCAGGCCCTCGAGCTCCTCCGCGAGGCGGCCGGCCTCCGCGGGGTCGTCGGTGAGCAGCAGCTCGAGCGCCGCTTGCGGCCGGCCGAGGCGGCCGGCGGCGTTGATCCGCGGCGCGAGACGGAAGCCGATCGCGCCCTCGTCGCATGCCGCCGGGTCAACGCCCGCCACGCGCATGAGCGCCCGCAGCCCCGGCTTCTGCGTCTGCGACAGGCGCCGCAGCCCCTTCAGCGCGAGCGCGCGGCTCTCGTCGAGCAAGGGCACGACGTCGGCGACCGTGGCGAGGGCGACGACGTCGAGGTGGCGCTCCAGGAACGGGTGCTCCGGCCCGAGCAGCGCCTCCGCGAGCTTCCAGACGACGGCGGTGCCGCAAAGGCCGGCGAACGGGTAGCTGCCGACGAGCGGCGCCACGACCGGGCAGGCCGGAAGCGTCTCCGCCGGCCGGTGGTGGTCGGTGACGACGACCTCGAGGCCGAGGCGCGTCGCCTCCTCGACCTCGGCGACGGCGGTGATGCCGCAGTCGACCGTGAGCACGAGCCGGGTCCCCTCGGCGGCGAGCTTCGCGATCGTCTGCTGCGCGAGGCCGTAGCCCTCCTCGAAGCGCGACGGCAGGTGCCACGCCGGCTCGGCGCCGAGCTCGCGGAGCAGGAAGACGGCGAGCGCGGTCGCGCAGATGCCGTCGGCGTCGTAGTCGCCGTGCACGCAGATGCGCTTGCCGGCGGCGACGGCGGCCCGGATCGTCTCGATCGCGGCGGCCATGTCGCCCAGGGCGAGCGGGTCGTGGCCGGGCAGGGCGCCCTCGAGGAAGCGGCGTGCGTCGGCGGGATCGGCGAGCCCGCGGCGGACGAGGACGGACGCGAGCGTGGTGCTGACGCGGAGCTCCCCTGCCAGTGCCCGCAGCTCCTCGGCGGGACAGGGCCCGATCGTCCAGGACGCGTTGTCCATCGGACGATCGAGGGTACGGAGGCGCCCGGACGGCACCTCTTGCCGGTCTCAACTACTCCTCGCGCGGCAGGCTGACGCCGAGATACGTGAGGATCGCGACCACGGCCACGAGCGCCACGATGGCGAGGACGATGAGCCGCTTGTCCTTCACGTCCTTGATCGAGTCCATGAACGCCCGGACGAGCAGAATCAAGACCGCGCCGATCAAGCCGATTCCGATGACGAAGACGGGAGCGAGTGTGAGCCAGCGCTCCCAGCCGTGAGTGGCGGCCAGCATGCACCGAGAACCGTAGCGTTCGGGAGTAGCAATCGAGGAGCGGGGCTATTCTGAGTGAGGGTTCGTATGTACGAAGAGCGACCGCAACAGCAAACCGGCACGAACTACACCTCAGGCGACGATTACATCGTCGAGTTCCTCGGCTACCGCTTCACGTTCAACACCTGCGACTTCGAGCAGCGTGTCGTGGCGGCCGCCGCCAAGCTCGGGCTCGTCGAGCAGAACGAGCTCGAGGAGGACGAGACGAACGATCTCGTCGCGCTGGCGGCCCAGGGGCTGATCGACGAGCCGGAGTCGCGTCTCGGCCGGTACCTGCAGCGCAACTGGGAGCGCGTGTCGCTCGTCGGCGGCGAGTCGCTCGTCTACTGGCTCCGCAAGCTGGTCTTCCGCAGCGCATGGCTCGACCACCAGGTGAAGCGCGGCGCGCTCGAGGTCGTGTGGGACGAGCGCGAGGCGGAGTTCGCCTACCAGCATCCCGGCGGCCGGCGGCCGCTGCTCGAGCTGGCGCCCGTGCCGTCGTGGCACGAGCTGCAGTTCCGGGGTTGATTTCCTCGCCTGCGCGGCTATCACTGGCCGCATGGGCGATTACACCAAGGTGAATCTCAGGAGCGACGTCGAGGACTCGGCGCCGAAGTTCGACATGTCATCGTGCGCGGGTCGGGGCGCGTGAAGGTCGACGACGAGGTCGTCGAGCTGCGCGAGTGGGACGCGATCCGCTTCGGGAAGGACACGATGCGGAACATGGAGGCGGGGCCGGAAGGGGTCGAGTACCTCGCCTTCGGCGCAGGCGACGACCCGACCGACGCCGAGATGGCGCCCGGCTGGTGGTCGGATTGAGCCCGTGACCGGCGCCGAGAGGCGAGGTCAGAGCGAGCGGACGACGCGGGCGGGGACGCCCGCCGCGAAGACGCCGGCGGGCAGGTCGCGAGTGACCACGGCGCCGGCGCCGACGACGGTGTCGGCGCCGATCGAGACGCCGGGGCAGACGATGACGCCGCCGCCGAGCCACACGTTGCCGGCGATCGTGATCGGCTCGCCGGACTCCCACTTCGCCCGCCGCGGTTCGGGCTCGAGTGGGTGCGTCGCCGTCAAGAGCTGGACGTACGGCCCCATCTGGAAGTCCTCGCCGACGCGGATCGGCGCCACGTCGAGGGCTACGAGGCCGAAGTTCGCGAACCCTCGGGCGCCCAGCTCGAGGTGCGACCCGTAGTCGCAGTAGAACGGCGGCCGCAGGACAGTCTCCTCGCCGAGTACCCCCACGAGCTCGCGCAGGAGCCGCACCTGCGCGGCCGGATCGGCCGGGTCGCTGTCGTTGTACCGCTTGACGAGCGCGGCGGCCCGGAGCCGTGCCTCCACGAGCTCCGGGTCGTCCGCCACGTACAGCTCGCCCGCCAGCATCCGCTCGCGCTGGGTGCGCGCATCAGCCGACGCGTCGGGCGGCATCGCCTAGAACTTCACCGAACCAGAACCGGTCACGTTTCCGTATTGGGCAACAGGCTGCGCCTTGTCGCCGAAGTTGCGTTTCCCGCTCGGGAGCCTCGGCGCGATGCCGGCGAACTCGAACTCGACCTCGACCTCGACCGAGCCGCTGATCCCCGCGTACGCGCCCGTGCCCTTGAACACCGTCGTCGGGCCGGAGCCCTTGAACACGAGGGCGCAATGGGTCCTGTCGATCGACGGCTGCACGCCGTTGAGCTTCTTGTTCAGCGCCGTGGCATCGATCCAGAAGCCTCCCTTCTGCAGCACGACCTTCTCGAAATTGCCGTTCTCGTCGACCTTGCCGGTCTTCGTGACGCTGGTCGCCTTCCCGTAGTCGGTGACCGCACCCGTGACGAGGATCGGCGTCGTCACCGTGGAGCCCGTAACGAAGATCTGGATGGGCCCACCCTGTTGCGCCGCGCCGGCCACGCCGCTGCCAGGGCTCCCACGGGGAGCAGCACGACCGCCGACCACAGCGAACGAACCCCGCACCTGAGCATCTCATCCTCCTTCGTCGTCTCGGCTACTTGAGGGTGACGTTGCCCGAGCCGGTGACGTTGCCGAACTGCGCGACCGGCTGGGCATTCTGGCTCATGTTGCATTTTCCGTTCGCGAGCCGGGACCCGATCCCGACGAAGTCGACGGTCACCGTCACGGTGCCGCCGATGCCGGCATAGGCGCCCGTCCCCTTGATGACCTTCGTCGGCGCCGAGCCCTTGAACGCGAAGAAGCAGTGCGTCCGGTCGATCGTCGGAGGCGTCGTGCTGAAGCTCTTGTTGAGCTGCGTCGTGTCGACCCAGAAGCTCCCCTTCCTGAGCACGATCTTCTCGAAGTTGCCGTTCTCGTCGGGCTTGCCGCTCTTGTCGACGCTCGTGGACTTGCCGTAGTCCGTGATCGCGCCGGTGATGATGATCGGCGTGGTGACGGCCGTTCCCTGCGAGTAGATGTGGATCAGGCCGCCCTTGCCCGCAGCGCCCGCGCCGGAGACGAACGGCGCTCCGGCAACACCGAGCAGGGCGACCAGCGACGCCCACGCACGAACCCCCCAGTTGCTCATGAAACCCTCCTTGTCGCTTTCCGAGCGGCAGATGGTAGTACCGCCCGATACGCTCGGGCCATGACACGCGCGGGCCTCGTCGCGGCGTACCTCGCGGCGCTGCTCGCCCTCGACCACTTCGCGTCGTTCCACGAGCAGCTCGGGCTCGGCGTCCTGACGTGGGCGGTGCTCGTCGCGGCGGCGTGGCGGCTGCCTCCGCTGCAGAAGGCGATGGTGGCGGGCGTCGTCTGCTTCGCCACGATCGGCGAGCTCACCGGCTCGATCATCTGGGGCGTCTACCGCTACCGGCTGCACAACCTCCCGCTCTTCGTGCCGCCCGCGCACGGTCTCGTGTACCTCACCGGCCTCTCCCTCGCGGCTGCCCTGGCGCCGCGGGCGCGGTCGATCGTCGTGCTCGCAGCGGCGACCGCCGCGACCTGGGGCCTGCTCGGCGTCTTCGTGCTGCCGCGGCGCGACGTCGCCGGCGCGGTCGGCGTGCCGCTGCTCCTGGTCTTCCTCTGGCGGTCGCGCAACCGCGCCGTCTACGCGAGCGTGTTCCTCGTCGTCGCGGCGCTCGAGCTCTACGGGACGGCGCTCGGGACGTGGCGCTGGGCCCGCTCCCTGCCGGGCCTGGGGATTCCGGACGGCAACCCTCCCTCGGGCGTCGCGTCGGGCTACGTGTGGTTCGACGTGATGGCGGCGCTCGTGGCGCCGGCGCTCCTCGTGCTGGTCAGAACAGTGTCGAGCCCCCGCCCGCCGCTCCGACCTGCTCGCGACCCAGCTCCGTGAGCACGCGCCCGCGGGGCGTGCGCTGCAGGAAGCCGAGCTGGAGCAGGTAGGGCTCGTAGACGTCCTCGATCGTCTCCGCCTCCTCGCCGAGCGCGACGGCGAGCGTCGACAGCCCGACGGGGCCGCCGCCGAACTTCAGCGCCACGGCCGCGAGCAGCTCGCGATCGAACCGCTCGAGCCCCGACCCGTCGATCTCGAGCAGGTCGAGCGCCTCGTCCGCGACGGCCGTCGTGATCTCGCCGGCGTGCCGCACCTCGGCGACGTCACGGACCCGCCTCAGGATCCGGTTCGCGATCCGCGGCGTGCCGCGCGCGCGCCGCGCGATCTCCTCCGCCGCATCGTCCTCGATCTCGACGCCGAGGATGCGCGCGCTCCGGCGCACGATCGCCGCCAGCTCGACCGGGGCGTAGTGGTCGAGGCGGAAGGTGAGCCCGAACCGGTCGCGAAGCGGGGTTGTCAGAAGCCCGGTGCGCGTGGTGGCGCCGACGAGCGTGAACGGCGGCAGGTCGAGCGTGAGCGTCCGCGCGGCGGGCCCCTGGCCGACGATGATGTCGAGGCGGAAGTCCTCGAGCGCCGGGTAGAGGATCTCCTCGACCGCGCGGTTGAGCCGGTGGATCTCGTCGACGAAGAGGACGTCGCGCGGCTCGAGCGCGGTGAGGATCGCGGCGATGTCGCCCTTGCGCTCGAGCGCCGGGCCCGCGACGTGGCGGATCGAGACGTCGAGCTCCCGCCGGATGATCTGCGCCAGCGATGTCTTCCCGAGCCCCGGCGGCCCCGCGAGCAGGACGTGGTCGAGCGCCTCGCCGCGCGCGCGGGCGGCGTCGAGGGCGATGCCGAGCTGCTCCTTCACCCGCTCCTGGCCGACGAACTCGCCCAGCGAGCCCGGGCGCAGGGTGCGCTCGAAGTCGTCCTCGCCGCCGCTCTCGAGGACGGGCGCCAGAAACTGATCGGTCACGCCGCCTTCTTCAGCGCGCTGCGGACCTGTTCCTCCACGGTCAGCGACTCGTCGACCTCGGCGAGCGCCCGGTCCGCGTCCACGACGGACCACCCGAGCTCGACGAGCGCGTCGCGCGCAAGGAGCGCTCCGCCGGCCGGACCGGCGCCCGCCGGCTCGGCCAGCTTGTCCTTGAGCTCCATCACGACTCGCTGCGCCGTCTTCCGGCCGATGCCCGGAATCGCCTCGAAGCGCGCCAGGTCCTCTCGCGCGATCGCCCGTCTCAGCTCCGCGGGCGGCGATCCCGACACGATCGCCAGCGCCACCTTCGGGCCGATCCCCGACACGCCGAGCAGCAGCTCGAAGAGCTCGCGCTCGTCGGCCGAGGCGAATCCGTACAGCTGCAGGGCGTCCTCGCGCACGTGCAGGTAGGTCTCGACGGTCGTCTCCTCGCCCAGGCGAGCGTGCACGCGCGGCGTGGCCGCGACGAGGTACCCGACCCCGCCGACGTCGACGACGAGGCCTGCCCCGGTGCGGGCGGCGACGGTTCCGCGGAGCCGCGAGATCACCCTGGAACGGTACGGGCGGCCCCGGACGGCGGTCTCAGCCGGCGATGCGCAGGAGCGGCGGCGCGAGCGCATGGCAGATCGCGACCGCGAGCGCATCGGCGGCGTGATCCGGCTCCGGCACCTCGGGCAGGCCCAGGATCGCCTTCACCATCCGCTGCACCTGCCCCTTTTCGGCGCGGCCGTAGCCGCAGACCGCCTGCTTGATCCGCGCCGGCGCGTACTCGACGCACTCGACCCCGGCGGAGGACGCGGCCACGAGCACGGCGCCGCGCGCCTGCCCGACGGACAGCGCGATGCGGGCGTCGGCGCCGACGTACGACTCCTCCAGGGGGACGGCATCCGGGGCGTGCAGGCCGATCAGCTCCGACACGCCCTCGAAGATCGTGAGCAGCCGCCGGTCCACGCGCTCCCGCGGCGAGGTGCGCCACCAGCCGTGGCACGTCGCCCTGAGGCGCCCGTCGCTTTCGTGGACGATCCCGTACCCGCATGCAGCCGTTCCCGGGTCGATGCCGAGGACTTTCACGCGGAGAGGTTATGGACGGCCGCGGACGTTCCTGCACGGCGTAGCCCCCAGAGCGCCACGACCACCACGATGCCGCAGACGCCGGCGATCGCGACCGCCCACGCCGGACCGGTCTGCTGCGCGACCGCTCCCGCGAGCGCGAAGCCTGCACCCTGAAGGGTCATCAGCCCTGCCGAGTTCAGCGTCATCGTCCGCGCGAAGAGGCGGTCCGGCGCGAGGCGCCGGACGAGGCCGTCGTAGCCGAGCGACCACATCCCGCAGAGGCCCGACACGACGAGGAGCGCGAGCGCGAGAGCGACGGGCGGGTCGAGACCGAACAGCAGGTACGGGACGAACCCGACTGCGGCGACGGCTCCGACGAGGCGCCGCTGGAGCTCCGGGCGGAGGAACCGGACGCCCGCCACGTCGCCGGCGATCGTTCCGAGCGGCATCGCGGCGAGCCACAAGCCGACGAGCTGCGGCGAGGCGTGGTGGGCGGAGACGTATGGCGCGGCGAGCGCCTCCGGGGCGACGGAGAACATGGGCACGAGCCAGCCGAGGAGCATCAGGCGCCCGAGGGCGGGCAACGCGAAGATCTCGCGGGCGCCGCGCAGCGAGTCGCGCAGGAGGCCGGCCTGGGCGGGCGCGGCCGTCCCGGGATGGTCCGCGACGAGCAGGGTGACGAGCGCCCAGGCGACGGCAAACGAAGCCGCGTTCGCGAGGATGGCGCCGCTCGTCCCGATCGCGACGACGAGCGCGCCGCCGAGCGCGTTGCCGCCGATCTGGGCGATCTGCCCGGCCAGCTTCATCAGCGAGCGCGCCGGCACGTAGGCGTCGTCGTGCACGGCCGCGCGCACGAGGGACACACGCGCCCCTCCGGTGAGCGCGGAGAGCGAGCCGAGCAGGAAGAGCAGCGCGAGCAGCGCCGCGACGGGCAGGCCCGGAAGGGCCATCGCCGCAGCGATCACCGCTGCAGCCGCGGTCGACCAGCTCACGAGCGGCCGCGGCCGGACCCGGTCGACGACGCTCGAGAGCAGCCCGCCGACGAGCACGTACGGCAAGAAGCCGACCGCGAAGGTGAGCGAGGCGAGAAAGGGCGAGCCGGTGCGGTCGTAGACGAGGATCGTCAGTGCGACCGCGGCGACACTGCCCCCGGCGATCGATGCCGCCTGGGCCGCGAAGAGCGCCCTGAACTCGCGGGACTGGAGCGCCTCGCCGTAGCCGACCCGCGGCGCCTCGTCTCCGGCGCCGCTCATGTGTTACGACGCGGCGGCTTCCAGCACCTGCTCGGGGATGTCGAAGTTCGCGTAGACGTCCTGGACGTCGTCGTTGTCCTCGAGCGAGTCGATCAGCCGCACCAGCTGCTTCGCCTTGCCCTCGTCGTCGATCGCGACAGTGTTCTTAGGCAGCATCGAGAGCTCCGCCGACTCGATCGTGAAGCCGCCGTCCTCGATCGCCTGCCGCACCGCCTGCAGGTTCTCGGGCGCACTCGTCACCTGGAAGACGTCGCCATCCTGGGAGAGGTCCTCGGCGCCCCCGTCGGCGGCGGCGAGGAAGAGCTCGTCCTCGTCGACGCCGTCTGCATTCACGATCACCACACCGCGCCGCTCGAACTGCCAGGCGACCGCGCCGGTCGTGCCGAGGTTGCCGCCGAACTTGGTGAAGATGTGCCGCACATCGGCGGCCGTCCGGTTGCGGTTGTCCGTCAGCGCTTCGACGATCACCGCGACACCCTCCGGGCCGTAGCCCTCGTAGACGATCGCCTCGAACGCGTCGGCGTCGGCGTCCGAGCCGGCTCCCTTCGCGATCGCGCGGTCGATGTTGTCCTTGGGCATCGAGTAGGACTTGGCCTTCTCGATCGCGTTCTGGAGCGCGAGGTTGTTCGCGGGGTCGCCCCCGCCCTCCTTGGCGGCGACGATGATCGACCGCGCCAGCTTCGAGAAGAGCTTCCCGCGCTTCGCGTCGGCCGCGCCCTTCTTGTGCTTGATCGACGACCACTTGCTATGTCCGGACAAGGTCATCCTCCCGCGCGAGATCGAGGAACAGTTCGTGGAGCCGCGTGTCGTCCGTCAGCTCCGGGTGGAACGCCGCGACGAGGAACCGCCCCTGCCGCGCCAGCACCGGGTGGCCGTCGACCTCGGCGAGCACCTCGACGTCCGGGCCGACGTCCTCGATCCACGGCGCGCGGATGAACACCGCACGCAGCGGCCTCGGGTCGCCCTCGAGCGACAGGTCGGTCTCGAACGACGCGACCTGGCGGCCGAACGCGTTGCGGCGGACGCCGATGTCGACCAGGTCGAGATGGTCACGGTCGAGGACGATCATCCCGGCGCACGTGCCGAAGACGGGGCGGCGGAAGTCGCGAACAGCCTCGTCGAGGCCGTACAGCCGCATCAGCCGCGTGAACGCCGTCGACTCGCCGCCGGGGATCACGAGGCCGTCGAGCCCCACGAGCTGCTCGGGCTTGCGCACCTCGACGACGGCAGCCCCGAGCCGCCGCAGCATCGCTGCGTGCTCGCGAACGTTTCCCTGCACGGCGAGAACACCGATCCGTAGCGGCTCCACACGGAAATGGTAATCGTGGGCAGGTGAGCGGCGTGGACTCGGCGGAGCCGCCCAGCAATGCTGTGAGTCGGCAGACGCTACGAGTCCGTTCGGAGGCGCCGGATTGCCCGGCGCCGGAGCGGATCGGCCCGGGGTGAGCGCTGCCGCCGTCCTGCTCGCGCTCGCGTCCGCTGCGACCTGGGGCACCGCGGATTTCTGCGGCGGCCTCGTGACGCGGCGCGTGCCCGCCGTGCCCGTCACCGTGATCTCGCAGGCCGCGGGGTTCGCCGCGCTGCTCCTCGCATTGGCCGCCGCCGGCGGCGGGATCGACGGCCACTCGTTCCGCATCGGCCTGCTCGCGGGCCTCGGCGGCGGCATCGGCCTCGTGAGCTTCTACAAGGCGCTCTCGCTCGGGACGATGAGCATCGTCTCGCCGGTCGTCGCCTGCGGCGCCGTCATCCCGTTCGCGCTCTCGCTCGGGACGGGCGAGCGCCCCGGAGCCCTGCCGCTCGCGGGCGCCGCCTCGGCACTCACGGGCGCCGTGCTCGCCTCGGTCGAGGAGGGACGCTCGGACGTCCCCGACCGGGTGCGCTCGATCGCGCTCGCGGCCGTCGCCTCGATCACGCTCGGCCTCTTCGTCTACTTCACCGGGCTCGGCAGCCGCGAGGGAAACGTCCTCTCGACGCTCGTCGGTGCGCGGGTCGGCTCGCTCGGCGTGCTCCTCCTGATCTCGCTCGCGCTGCGCGAGCCGCTCCGCGTCGAGCGCCGGTGGCTGCTGCCGGTCGCCGGCGTCGGCCTCCTCGACGTCTCCGCGAACGCGCTCTTCGCGCTCGCCACCCAGCACGGGCTGCTCTCGCTCGTCTCGGTGCTGGGATCGCTCTTCCCCGTGATGACGCTCATC
>Ga0335085_10010179_pt1 | contig 14076 bp, 14 predicted proteins | sample Lox_Sample_45_FD_206712 | JGI IMG/M metagenome (GOLD analysis project Ga0335085, IMG submission 206712) | Soil microbial communities from Loxahatchee National Wildlife Refuge, Florida, United States - Lox_Sample_4.5 | ecosystem: Environmental > Terrestrial > Soil > Wetlands | place: USA...
GCGCGACATGCGCCCCCGTCTGCTAGAAGTTGAGCAACTCAGCGTCTCGTTCCGCCTGACCGCCGGCTGGCTGGGAGGGTTGGGCGCCGTGGTGCGTGCGGTGGACGGGGTGAGCTTCCATCTCGACGAGGGCGAATGCCTGGGGCTGGTCGGCGAATCGGGGTCGGGCAAGTCCACCACCGGCCGGGCCATCCTGCGTCTGGTGGAGCCGAGCGGCGGGGACATCCGGTTCGATGGACGGAGCATCCTGGGCCTTCCGGACGGGGAGATGCGGCGGCTCCGGCGTCAGATGCAGATGATCTTCCAGGACCCGCAGTCCTCGCTGAATCCCCGGCGGAGCATCATGCGCTCGGTCGCCGAGCCCCTAATCGTGCACGAGGGGCTGTCGGGGGGAGCGCTGCGGGGGCGCGTGCGGGAGCTCCTGGAGACGGTGGGCCTGCAGCGGGAGCACCTGTACCGCTACCCGCACGAGCTGAGCGGAGGGCAGCGTCAGCGGGTGGGGCTGGCCCGCGCCCTGGCGCTGCGGCCGCGGCTGCTGGTGCTGGACGAGCCGACCTCGGCCCTGGACGTCTCGGTCCAGGCTCAGATCCTGGACCTGCTGGAGCGGTTGCAGGAGGAGTTTTGCCTGACGTATCTCTTCATCTCGCACAACCTGGCCGTGATCCGCCACATCTGCGACCGGGTGGCGGTGATGTACCTGGGGCGGATCGTGGAATCGGCGCCCGTCGAATCGCTCTTCGAGTCTCCGCGGCATCCGTACAGCGAGGCGCTGCTCGGCGCGGTGCCGGATCTCGAGGCGGGTGAGGCCGGCCCCGAGGTCGTCCTGGAGGGAGACGTCCCCAGTCCGCTCCGGGTGCCCACGGGCTGCCGGTTCCATCCGCGCTGCCCGAGGCGCATCGGCGAAATTTGCGCCCGCGAGGACCCCCGCCCCCTCGCCATCCAGGCGGGGCACACGGCGGCCTGCCACCTGTACACGCCGGCCGAAGCGGCCGCCGGAGGGTAGGGCCGCGGCAGGGCGGGAGCCGCCAAACGGCAGAGGCCGAGGGGTCGGGGGAACACGGGGAGAGGCCATAGCAGCACGGGCAGAACGGAACAGGGAGTGGCTGGCCGCCCCCGGGAGCGGCGGGGCGCAGGCCCGGAGGGGTACATGAACCCGGTTGAACGGTTCACGCCCGAGACGCTGGACGAGGCGGCGGCATTGCTGATGGCGGTGGACGAGGGCGCGCGGCCGCGGTTCACCGGGTCGCAACTCATCGTCGAGGCGGAGGAGCGGGGCACCCTGTCGCTGGTCCTGGATGTCTTGCGCATTCCCGAGCTGAACCGGCTGCAGTACGAGGAGCGGCAGGGGCTCGCGACTGGCTCCGCCGTGCCCCTGGCGATGCTGCTCACCTTTCCGCCCATTCGGGGGACGTACCCCATGCTGGTGGACGGGCTGGATCCTGGCGCCGCTGGCCCGGCCGCGCGGCCCGGCACGCTGGGCGAGGCGCTGAGCGGGGAGCGGCTGGGCGTGGATCTGGTCTTGCCGCTCATCTGCCTTCGGGCGGCGGTCGGGATCTTCGGGCCGCACGGATGGTCCGAGATGTCGGTGGAGGGCTTCGTGGCGCGATGGCCGCAAGTGGGGCTCCATCCGGGTGAATTCGTGGTGGATGTCCGCTTGCCTCCCCCGCCCCCCCGGTCGGGAGGCGCGTACCTGCACTCTCGCCCGACCGTTCCCGGGGCAGCCCCGGATGGGGGCGTGGGAGCATTCCTGATCATGGAGGACGACCTGACCACCTGCTGCGGGATGCGCCTGATCCACGTGGGGTCCGCCTCGGCGCCGCGGCGTGATCTGGAGGTCGAGCGCTTTTTGGCGGGAAAGCGCCTGGAGGCGGCGGTCGTGGATGAAGCAGCGGCGAGGGCGCTCCGATCGATTGGTGCCACCCCGAACCAACCGGAAGAGCTGGCGGTCCTGATCGGGACGGCCATCCTTCGGGCGTTGGAACGGATAAGAGCAATGGGCAAAGGGCAACAAAGCCAAGGGCAATGACCGCAGAGAGGAGAGCGGAGATGGATCTCGAGGGCAAGGTCGCCCTGGTGACCGGCGCGGCAAAGCGCCTGGGGCGAAGCCTCGCCCTGGCCCTGGCGGAGCGGGGGGCCGAGGTAGCGATTCACTATCATGCTTCGGAGCGGCAGGCCCACCAGTTGCTGGCCCAGCTCAAGCGGGCCGGTGGCAAGCCTATCGCCGTGCCCGGGGACGTCTCGCAGGCTGCAGACGTAGACCGCATCGTCGAGGCGGCGATGCAGGCGTTCGGCCGGATCGAGATCTTGATCAACTGCGCTGCCGTGTTCTATCGAACACCGTTTGCGACCCTCACCGAGGCGGACTGGGATCGGGTCCTGGGCGTGAACCTGAAGGGGCCGTTTCTCCTGTGCCAACGGGTCGGAGCGATCATGCTGCGCCAGGGCCGAGGGAAGATCCTCAACCTGGCGGACATCGGCGGGATGAAGATCTGGGCGGAGTATCTGCCCTACTCGGTTTCGAAGGCGGGCCTGATCGCGCTGACCCAGGGGCTGGCCAAGGCGCTGGCCCCAGCGGTGCAGGTCAACGCCATCGCGCCTGGGGCAGTGCTCCTGCCCGAGGATACGCCGCCCGAGGAGCGGGATCGAGCCCTCCGGCGGATCCCCCTGGGACGGCTGGGGAGCCCGGAGGACATCGTCCGCGCCGCCGTATACCTGCTCGAAAGCGACTTTGTCACCGGAGAGGTCCTGTCGGTGGACGGCGGGCAGCGGCTGACCTAGCCCGGATGATTCACGAAAAAGCCGTTAGGCCCGAATTGCTCGCGACCGCGGTCGCGAGCAATTCGGGCCTAGGAGGAGGCATGGCGGAGACACCCATCGATCGGACGGAGGTGACGAGCCTGCTGTCCGAGCTAGTTCGCACCCCCAGTGTCAATCCCCGCATGGGGACAGGCACGGGCGAGGGCGAGGTGGCACGCTATCTCGTCGAGCGGCTGCATGCACTGGGCCTGACGCCGGCAGCTACCCCCATCCACCCGGGACGACCCAACGTTGTCGTCACGGTACCGGGCCGTGCGGGGGGGCGGCATCTGCTGTTCGAGGCGCACACCGACACCGTCCCGCCATCCACGGGGCAGGACGACCCGTTCAACCCGCGGCTGGAGGGGGGACGGCTCCACGGACGGGGGGCATGCGACACCAAGGCCTCAATAGCGGCCATGCTCGCCGCGCTGCAGAGCGTACTTCCCGTGGCCGAGCGGACGGCAACCCTCACGCTGGCCTTCACCATGGGGGAGGAGCTGGGACACGAGGGCGCCTTGGCCCTGGTCGCCGCCGGGTTCCGCGCGGATGCCGCCGTGATCGGCGAGCCGACTGGCCTCGACGTGGTGGTGGCTCACAAGGGGGCGGCCCGATTCAAGATCGTCGCGGTCGGGCGCTCCGCGCATAGCTCGAACCCGCAACACGGGGTGAATGCCATCGGCAAGATGGCCAAGGTGATCCGGGCGCTGGACGAGCGGATCGTACCGGCGCTGGCACGGCATCGCCATCCCCTGGTGGGCGTGCCCACGCTGAGCGTGGGGCGGATCGAGGGGGGCTTGCAGGTGAACATCGTCCCCGACCGGTGCAGCATCGAGATCGACCGGCGGCTGAATCCGGGGGAGGACTGGCCGGCCGTCCGAGAAACGCTGGCGGCACTCCTCCTGGAACTCCGGGCGGAGGACCCGGACCTCCAGGCGACCGTCGAGGAGCCCTACCAGCATTTCGGCAGCATGGAGACCTCGCCCGACGCCCCCATCGTCCGGGTCGCCCGGGAGGCGGTGCGCCGCATCGACGGCGACCACCCTGTCCGCGGGGTATCCTACGGCTCGGATGCCGCCGAGTTCTCCAGCGCCGGGATCCCCTGCGTTGTCCTGGGGCCGGGGGACATCGCGCAGGCGCATACGGCGTCGGAGTACGTCGAGGTCCAGCAGGTCCTCAAGGCGGCGGCCATCTATCGGGAAATGATGCTGCGGTTCTGAGCCGCCGAGTCGCCCACCTTGCCCTATTTCCTTGACACCCCGCCGCCCTGCAGTGGTAGCATGCGCTCACCGCCCGCGGGGCGACGAAAGGAGTTCCCATGTTCGGTCTAGGCATGCCGGAGCTGATGGTCATTCTGGTGATTGCGCTGCTGGTGTTCGGGGCCGGCCGGTTGCCGGAGATCGGTAGCTCCTTGGGGAAGGCCATCCGGGGGTTCAAGGAGGCGTCGGACAAACGGGAGCCCGAGCCGGAGGAACCCAAAGGCCGGGTCACCACGAACGCCGAGAAGCCCTGTCCCACGTGCGGGAAGCCGGCGCCGGCCGACGCGACCTTCTGCCCGGGCTGCGGCGGAAAGCTGGCCTGATCGCAGCAGCCGGTGGCGGAGATGCCAAGGCCCCCGGGGGAAGCCCTCGGGGGCCTTTGGGCTTCCCGGCGCCCGATTCGCGGGCCCGCGCCTGCCGCCTTGACGGGCTCGACTAGGTCTGGTAGCGTCACTACCGCTTTGCGGCCCAGGCGGGGGAGATCCCCCACCCTCGCGTCCGCTCCGCATCTCACGACCCCTGAGGGACAATGGCCGAGACAGCTGAGGCCAGGTCCGTGCCCGATCTGGCGGCGCCCGACGCCGCATTCTGGGTCGGGGTCGCCCACTGGCAGGTGGGGCGGTATCTCGACGCAGTGGAGATCTTTGAGGATCTCTGGGCGGGCGAGGTGGGGGCGCGACGCCGGTTTCTGCAGGGGTTGATTCACGCCGGGATGGGCACCTACTACCTGACCAGGCAGGACTGGCCGTCCGCGGCCTCCAAGCTGGGGTCGGCCGCAGGGCTGCTGGCGGGCGGGCGGGACGACGTCCCCGGGCTGGATGGACGCAGACTCCGGGACGGCATCGCCGCCGCTCGTGCGGCCCTGGAGCAGGGACGAACGGTCGGAGCCTGGACCCCGGTGACGATTCCTTTCCCCCCTCTGCTCCGCGATGGGGCGCTTCCGGAGGATGGCGATGGCCATTAGCCTGCTGGCGAAAGAGCTGGAGGCGCTCCGCAAGGTGAGCACACCCTCTGTCTGCGACGCCATCGAGACGTTCAACGTCCGGCCGCGAAACGAAGGATTCATGACCTCGGAGGTCCGGTGCCTGTTCCCGGACCTGGAGGTGATGGTGGGCTATGCGGTCACGGCCCGGATCATGACCGACGAGCCGGCCCTGGACGGACACCACGTCTCCCGCCTGGACTGGTGGGACTACCTCCAGGACATCCCCAGGCCCCGGGTGGTGGTCGTCCAGGACCTGGATCGGGTGGTCCGCGGTTCGTTCTGGAACCACCTGCAGGGGAGCATTCACAAGGCGCAGGGCTGCGTCGGGGTCGTCACCGACGGCGGGGTCCGGGACCTCGACCGGCTTCGGGGGCTGGAGCTGCACATCTTCGCGGCCCACGTGCTGGTCTCGCAGGCGTACGCCCACCTGGTGGATTTCGGCGTCCCGGTCCGGGTGGGCGGGATCACCGTGCAGCCGGGGGACCTGTTGCATGGGGACAAGCACGGCGTGACGACGATCCCGCACTCGATCGCAGCCGAGGTCGCATCCGTTGCGGCACGGGTGGACCGGACCGAGCGCCAGCTCCTGGAGCTCACCCAGTCCCCCGACTTCACGGTCGAGCAGCTCAAAGAGCGCTGGAAGAGGCTGCGGGGAGCATACTAGACCGGCGGCCACGGATGGCCCCCGGGCCTCTGCCCCCTGCGCCACGCACGACACAATCCAGCGACCAGCCCGGATTCTTCACGAAGGATTCGCGAATAATCCGGGCTAACATGACCAATGACCGGCCCCGCCAGCGGCGGGATGGCGCATGCGGTGGCCACGCCGGTCACCCGTCCCGCGGGAAGGCTGCCCTGTCGAGATGAAACGGCGCTGCCTCATCCGTCCTTGGCCGCCACCCAATTGGGTTCTTATTAAGCCCGCATTGTTCGCGAGCCGCGTTCGCGAATAATGCGGGCTCGGGAGTCACGGCCATGCGCTCCGTCATCATCCTTGGGTCGGGACCTGCCGGGCTCACGGCCGCGCTGTATGCGGCCCGGGCCAACCTCAAGCCGCTGGTCGTGGATGGCCACGAGGCGGGCGGGCAGCTCACGCTGACCACGATGGTCGAGAACTTCCCCGGCTTCCCCGAGGGGCTCATGGGACCCGACCTGATCGCCAGCATGCGCCAGCAGGCCGAGCGGTTCGGCACCGAGTTCCGGGGCGGCAGCGCGTCGGCGGCGGATCTGTCGCGACGGCCGTTTCGCGTCACCATTGACGGGGCGGTGGAGGAGGGCGAGGCCCTCATCATTGCCACCGGCGCCTCTGCCAAGCGCTTGGGAATCGAGACCGAGCGCAAGCTGATGGGGCACGGCGTCTCCACCTGCGCCACCTGCGACGGCTTCTTCTTTCAGGATCAGGACATCGTGGTCGTGGGCGGCGGGGATTCGGCCATTGAAGAGGCGAACTTCCTGACCAAGTTCGCCCGTCGGGTCTCCGTCCTGCACCGCCGTGACAAGCTGCGGGCCTCGAAGATCATGCAGGACAGGGCCTTCAGGAACCCCAAGATTGACTTCATTTGGAACGCGACGATCGACGAGATCCGCGACGTCAAGGCGGGCAAGGTCACGGGCATCCGAATCCGAGACCTGAAGTCGTCCGCCGTCACCGACCGTCCCGTGGACGGCGTGTTCATCGCCATCGGGCACACCCCCAACACCCAGGTGTTCCGGGGACTCCTGGACATGGACGAGGTCGGCTACATCAAGACCCACGACGGCACCAAGACCAGCGTGCCCGGGGTGTTCGCCGCCGGCGACGTCCAGGATCGGGTCTACCGGCAGGCGATCACGGCAGCGGGATCCGGCTGCATGGCGGCGATCGACGCGGAGCGGTTCCTGGAAAGCACGGGCCACGCCTAAGGGGCGAGGGAAGCTGCCGCAAGGACTGGTGGCGTGCATGGCTGATCAGGGTCAGGCCCTGAGACGACGAGCGGGTCCGCGGGCGAGCCAATGACCGAAGGCAGGGATCACGACAAGAAGCGGATCCTGATCATTGACGACGAGGAAGACCTCTGCGTCCTGATGATCCACGCCCTCACCCTGGAGCGCAATGACCTGGAAGTCATCAGTGCCAGAGACGGGTCCGCGGGCTTGCAGCGTGCCAAGGCGGACCAGCCCCACGTCATCATCCTGGACGTGATGATGCCCAAGATGGACGGCTTCGAGGTGTGCCGCCGCCTGAAGCACGATCCAATCACCCGCGACATCCCGGTGGTGATGCTCACCGCCAGCAACGATCCGCAATTGAACCGGAAGGCGTTCACCGCGGGCGCCATCGCCTGTCTCACCAAGCCGTACCGGCGGGCGACGCTCATCAATTGCGTGGACATGGCGCTCGGTAGCAGCGTCCGCCTCCGCGGGCGCCTCTCCTAAGCCGGTCGCGCCACGCGAAACCACAGCCTATGGATGCCCAGGTCGGTCTGGTTCGGGCCCTGGTCCCGGTGACGGTCACGCTCCACGTGCACGTTCCCTCTTCGCATCCCTCGGTGCCCGTCCTGGGCGAGGAGCGCATGGGATCCGGCGCGCTGGTGGACCCGCAGGGGCTCCTGCTGACCGTCAACTACGTGGTCATGGGCGGCCGGGAGATCACGGCCACGCTACCCAGCGGCCAGCGCCTCGAGGCCGAGGTCGTGGCCCAGGACTTCGAGAGCGGTCTGGCTGTGCTGCAGGTTCCGCTCCGGGATCATGCGGCTGCGGCCCTGGGGGACTCGCGCCACCTCAGTCTGGGCCAGGAGGTGTTCGTCCTGGCCAGCACCGGTCCGACGGCCCGCCGGGTGGGCAGCGGCATCGTCACCGACCTCGGCCCCTTCGATGCCTACTGGGAGTACATGCTGGAATCCGCGATCCAGAGCACGGCCATGAACCCCGGGCTAGGGGGTGGCCCGCTCTTCGACTGCCGGGGCCGGATGCTGGGCGTCACCTCGCTCAACCTGGGGCAGGTGGGACGGTTCAGCCTGGCGATTCCGGTCCACCACTTCACCGAGCACCGCGAGGCGCTGCTGCGGAGCGGACGCAGGCCAGATCGCCAGCCGCGGGCCTGGGTCGGCTTCTACCCGCAGCCGGGCGAGACGGGGGTCGTGGTGGCGGGTGTCGTGCCCAACGCGCCCGCGTCGCAGGCCGGCATCCAGGAAGGGGACGTGATCCTGGCCGTCGATGCCTGCGACATCGAAAGCCGGCCGCAGCTGTACCGCGAGTTGTGGAAGCACCAGCCGGGGGACCGGCTGCGCTTCCGGGTCCTGCGGGAAGGGGAGAACGTCACGGTGGAGGTGGAGGCGGCCGACCGGGCCGAGTTCTACCGCTAGCCCGGATGATTCACGAAAAAACCGTGAATCATCCGGGCTAACATGGCAAAGCCGACTCCCGTGGGGCGATGACGCATGGTCGGAGGGGCACCGGGTACCCGTCCCGCGCCCCGCAGGATGCGTGCGGTGTCGAGATGCCCCAGGGATACTTGATCCATCCTGGGCCCCCAACCATCAGAACTTTTGGCCCGGAGAATTCACGGGCATCCTCGTGAATTCTCCGGGCTCGCCTTGGAGATCCGCATGGCCTTCGAGATCCCCACGCACAAGCTCCAGAGCGTCCTCGAGATCGTCCGGATGGCCAACGCCGAGACGGACCTCGAGGGGCTGATCGGCCTGATCACCCAGCAGTCCTGCGATCTGATCGAGGCGGAACGGGCGTCCCTGTACCTGCTGGAGAAAGAGAGCGGGGAGCTCGTCTCCACCATGGCTCTCGGGCTGCCGGGGAAGTCCATCCGGTTGAAGCTCCACCAGGGTGTGGCCGGCCTCGTGGCCGCGACGGGCGAGTCGGCCGTGGTGCAGGACGCCTACGCCGATCCCCGCTTCTACCGGGCCGTCGACCAGGCGACAGGGTTCCGGACCCATCAGATCCTGTGCGTTCCCATCAAGAGCCGATGGGGCGAGGTGCTCGGCGTCCTGGAGGTCCTCAACAAGCGGGCCGGCAGTTTCCACACCGAGGACGAAGAGGTGCTGAGCCTGCTGGCCTCGCAGGTGGGGGTCGCCCTGGCGAACGCGCGCCTGTACATGGGGCTGCGCACCAACCTCAACCGGCTCACTCGCCTGATGAAGGTGGGCGTCGCCATCGGCGCTGAGCTGGACCTGGATCAGCTGCTCCGCATCATCTCCGAGACCACCTCCACCCTGCTCCAGGCCGAGCGCAGCACGGTGTTCATCGCGGACCGAGAGCGGAACGAGCTCTGGTCCCGCGTGGCCGAGGGAATGGATCGCCAGGAGATCCGGATCCCCCTGGACGTCGGGATCGCCGGCATGGTGGCCACGACCGGCGTGCCGGTCCGGATCAGCGACGCCTACACCGATCCGCGCTTCAATCCCGAGGTGGACAAGAACACCGGGTATCAGACGCGGAGCATCCTGTGCTCGCCGATGCGGAACGCGCGCGGACAGATCATCGGCGTCTTCGAGGTCCTGAACAAGCGGGGCGGGGAGTTCACGGCCCTGGACGAGCACCTCCTCACCAGCCTGTCCTCGCAGGCGGCAGTGGCCGTCGAGAAGGCCCAGCTCTACGACGAGGTCCAGCGAGCCTACACGCAGCTCCAGGCCCTGGACCGGCTCAAGTCCGAGTTCCTCAGCACCATATCGCACGAGCTGCGCACGCCCCTCTCGCCCATCATCGGCTACACCGAGATCCTCCTGTCCGGCACGTTGGGGGAGCTGCCCACCTCGTGCCGGCGGGGGGTGCAGGCGATCGCCGAGAGCGCGCGGCGGCTCCTCACCCTGATCGAGAGCCTGCTGGTCTTCGTCCGTCTGGACAAGGGCGAGATGGCCCTCAATCGCGAGCCGGTGGAGATGCTCCCCCTCGTCCAGCAGGTGATCGGAGCGTTCCAGGGCAAGGCCCTGGAGCGCAAGGTGGAGTTGGTGCGCGAGGTGGCCGAGCAGCTCCCCCTGATTCTGGCCGACCCGCAGGAACTGGCCATGGCCCTCACCCATCTGGTGGACAACGCCACGAAGTTCACGCCGGCGGGTGGCCGTATCGTGGTGCGGGCGCGGGCCGTCCCCGCTGCGGACGGCAATCCGGGCGTGGAGCTGGCGGTTCAGGATACCGGGATCGGTATCTCCAAGGACCTGCACGCCAAGGTGTTCGAACGCTTCTACCAGGTGGACAGCTCGCTCAAGCGGCAGTACAGCGGCGCGGGGATCGGCCTGGCCGTGGTCAAGCAGATCATCGAGGCCCACGGCAGCCGCGTTCACGTCGACAGCGAGCCGGGGCAGGGCGCGACGTTCCGGTTCGTGCTTCCCGCCGTAGGCTAGCGCCCGGCGGGAATCCGGTCCCGGCCATCGAGGGACGGACATCCATGAGCACAGACCAGGTCACGGTCCGCGCGGACCGGGCGCGGACCTTCTGCCAGGCGGTCTTCGAGCGGGCCGGCGTCCCGGCCGGCGATGCCTTTCTGGTGGCGGACGCCCTGATCGACGCGGACCTGCGCGGTGTCTCGACGCACGGCCTGGTCCGGTTCCCGCTGTACGTCACCCGGGTCCGGAGGGGGCTGGTGCGGGCACGGCCCGAGATCCGCGAAGTGCGCGCCAGGGGCGCCGGCGCGGTGATCGACGCCGATGGCGCCTTCGGGCAGGTTGCCGGGGCCGAGGGGATGCGTCGGGCCGTCGGCCTGGCCCGCGATCATGCCGTGGGCCTCTGCGCCATCCGCAACAGCTCGCACCTCGGCGCCCTGGCCTACATCGCGGCCATGGCCGTGCCGCAGCAGATGATCGGCATCGCGCTGACCATCACCAATCCGGTGATTGCTCCCTGGGGCGGGGTCACTCCCAAGCTGGGGAACAATCCCCTGGCGGTGGCGGTACCGGCCGGGGCGCGGCCCCCGGTGATCTTCGACATGGCCTGCAGCCAGGTGGCCCGCGGCAACCTCATCCTGGCCTCGAAGCAGGGCCGGCGGATCCCGCCCACGTGGGCGCTGGACGAGCAGGGCCGACCGACAGAGGACCCGGACGCCGGCCTGCAAGGCTCGCTCATGCCGGTGGGGGCGCACAAGGGATCCGGCTTGGCCCTGGTGGTGGGGATCCTGGGTGGGCTGCTGGCGGGTTCCCCCTTCGGCGCAGGCCTCGGGGACATCTTCGACCTGAGCCGGCCGCAGCGGTTCGGGCACCTGGTGATGGCGATCGACATCGCGGCCTTCAATCCGCTGGCCGCGTTCCAGGGAGCCATGGACAGCATGATCGACGACCTCAAGGCCACGCGCCGCGCCGAGGGCGTGGACGAGATCTGGATGCCGGGCGAGATGGAGCGGCGCAAACGGGAGGAGCGTGGGCAGGCGGGCTTCCCGGTGAGCCGGGTCGTTCTCGACGAGGTCCGGGCCGCGGGGGCGGAGCTTGGTGTCCCCTGGCCGGCGTGAGGTTCGGGCGTGCCACGCCAGAGGAAGTCAGAGCGGCCGCTCCGGATCCGTCCCATGGAGCCGCGAGACCTGGCACGGGTGGCGGTGATCGAGGCGGTCTGTTTCGGCTCGGAGGCCTGGCCCCGGCGCGGCTTCGCAGAGCTGCTACAGGTGTTCGCGACCTCACGGCCCCCGCGGGGTGGGTTGTGGGTGGCCGGGGATCCTGCGACGGGTGAGCTCCTCGGCTACGCCGGCATCGAGGTGAGCGCGCTCTGGGGTGAGGTGGATGTGATCAACATCGCGGTGGACCCTGCCCATCGGCGTCGCGGGGTCGGGCGGGCCCTCCTCGACATGATCGTGCGGTTGTGCCGGCGCCACGCCGTCCCGCTCCTGTGGCTGCGAGTGCGGATGTCGAATCGGACGGCCCGGCGGTTCTATCGCCGCCTGGGCTTCCAGCAGCGGGGCCGATTCGATCACTACTATCAAAATCCGGACGAGCCCGCCATCCTGATGGCAATGGATTTGGAGTAACGGAGAGGGCAAACAGGCAATTCGGCAATTGGGCAATCAGGCAAGGCTGGGCCGCGGAAGCGACGGGGCGCCTGAATGCCAAGCGCCGGGGATCAGTGGCAGGTCACGGATTCCTCGCCGCCGGCTTCCGCGAGAATCGCGCAGCGCACCGGATCGCTAAGTGCCCCCCCGAAGAGCTGCCGGCTGCGCTCCCAGTACTCCTTCCACCACGCCAGCGACTTTGCCTCGAACTGCGCCTGCCCCTTCGGAGATTGGGAGCGGATCTCATCTCTCGCGCGCTCCACGTCCACCTTCATCTGTCCGTAGAGTCGGTTGGCGTCCTCCCGCGAAAGTTGCCGGCGATCCACTCGGTCCGCCACGGCAACGCCGTAGGAAAGCAGCGCCTGGGTGAGCGGATCGGACCGGAGTCCCCACCGGGCGTAGACGCGCTGGTACCTGGTGGCAAGATCGGTCATGGCCTGTGCATAGGTCCGGAACCAGTTCCGGTCGACGGCGCCCTGCCACTCTTCGTGGGCGCTCTCGAGGTCCGAGCTGAGGAGTCGCATCCGGCCGTCGGCCCGCTCTTGGGCCGTTGACCCGCACCCGACCAGGAACACGACGAGCAGCAAGGCCCCGAGTCTTCCAAGGATCGATGCGGGGGCATTCATGGATGGCCGCCTCCAGTTGGCTCGGCTCACTCGCGGGAGGCCGAGGCTCCGACGGACAATCTGGAGCATGCTAGCGAACCGGACACGCGGCGTCAATGCGGGCGATTCCCGGCCACTGAAGGGCCGGCCATCCCGAGGGGGATGCCAGCCCGAACCTCGCCACATCCTGGTGTGCAACTTCTGCTCAAGCCGCGCTGACCTTGCGCCGAAACACAGGGTAGGAGGATGGCAGAACATGAAGAATGGTTCGGCAATTCCTGCAGCCTCGACATCGTCGATATCGAGAGTTCGCCTTATCTCGCAATGGGTTACCTGGTGGCATGTTCCGCGCAGCATTGGCAGCACGGAGGAGGATTCGCCATGAACCAACACCTGGAAGCCGTGACACTTGCCGTTGCCAGTGGGATCCCGGAAATGATCCATCCCAACGTTCGGTGGGCATACGAGGACGGCGCGACCTTGACCCAGGTCCTGATGGCGATTGACGCGGCCGGATGCATCGCCCTCGTGCCCCGGCGGCTCCGGGGCAAGGCGTGGGCGGCTGCCCACCAGTGGGCCTGGATCCGGCGCCGTGTCGCCGAGGCCGACGCGAACGCTGCCCTGAATTAGCGGCGCACGGTTCCACCCTTCCTTCCTCAGCAGCTCCGGCCGCCGGTCTCGCGCAAGTCGCGGATGTACAGACTCCAGCCCCCTCCGAAGATCTTCCCGCTCGGATAGTTCACTCAGGGTCCTGCCGAGAAGATCGGTTCACTTCTCATCTGGACGACACGCGGACCCAGTACACGAATTTCCTCACTCTCCAGGCGGTGGCAAAGCCTGGCTGATGCAACCAGTCCTGTCAACCCCAAGACGGTGAGGACTTGGGCCGTTGGATAGGCTTCGGACCCCTACCGGGAAACGGACCTCTGGTATAGATTAAGGGTGGGGCTTGAGAGGAGCCAGGTTCCGGTTGGAGGGAGCCCGGGCGACCAAAGCAGTCGGTCAGAACATCTTGGCCGGGGGGAGGTGTGCCATGGCGATAGTCAAGCGACTGCAGGAGTATCTGGATTCCCAGGCCGTCCCCTACGAGGTGAAGCCGCACCGCGAGGCCTACACCAGTCAGGAGATCGCGGCAACCAGTCACGTTTCCGGCAAGGTCATGGCCAAGGTTGTCATGGTCAAGCGGGGCGGGGCGTTTGTCATGGCGGTGCTGCCCGCTGCCTGCAAGGTGGGGGTGGACCGGCTGGGGCAGGTCTTCGGGATGTCCAGTGTTGGCATCGCCCGCGAGCACGAATTCGCCAACCTCTTCCCGGACTGCGACACGGGGGCGATGCCTCCTTTTGGCAACTTGTACCAGATCGAGGTGTACGTGGACGAGGAGATCGCGCGCCACTCCCACATCGTCTTCCAGGCGGGAAATCACCGTGAACTCGTGGTCATGCGCTATGCCGACTTCGCTCGCCTGGTTCA